>Ga0209303_1000005_pt1 | contig 343572 bp, 299 predicted proteins | sample SidtaG_3_FD_187449 | JGI IMG/M metagenome (GOLD analysis project Ga0209303, IMG submission 187449) | Marine algal microbial communities from Sidmouth, United Kingdom - Sidmouth_Asex1 metaG (SPAdes) (version 2) | ecosystem: Host-associated > Algae > Red algae > Unclassified | place: Sidmouth...
TTGGACTAACGACGTTCCCACTCTAGTCTGAATGGTACACATAACAAGTGTCTAATTAGAGAGAAGCCGTGTGAAGCGAAAGTTTCATGCACGGTTTTGAAGACGAGTCGCCTTGGTGACAAGGTGGGTTAGTTTAACACATTACGGTTTAGTCAACCAGACTTTTTAGAACATTCGTCTATTACTAAGGCGCGGGAAATCTTAGCTGCGCCAATGGATTATAAATTTCATGGTCGCCAAGTAGCTAATCCTCGACAGCAGATAGCGGTTACGTTAGGAAAGGATGCAACATCAACACGTTTGCCAATCGATCCAATTACCGCACCCTTGGCAGAACGCCAAACTCATAATATCGACCGAAAACCTAGAGGTGCTATATCCATTCCTCTAGCGGAATTGAGGCAGATTGCTGAAGATATGGATCGTAAAGATAGAGAACATCCCGAACGCAGATCTGGTAATTGGAGCGATCGCTTAAATAATTTTGTGGTAAAAGTACCGAGCAATCAGGGTTTAGTGCTAGAAAACCAAACTATCGAATTATCAGGAATTAAGCATCTGATCGGTTTACCTGGTGCTGGTAAAACCACAATTTTAATGATAAGTGCCGTGTGGCTGGGAAGAAACGGCTACAAAGTGATGCTGGTTTTTCCCTCGATAGAAGTATCCAGACAGTACATGGCTGAATTAAAGTTTCATGGCATCAAAGTAGGGATGTTAGTGGGTCAAAATCCTGTTACAAGGCGTAATCATGGCGATCGCATTGCCGAAACTATTGCTGCTTCTGGAGGACAAGGAGGCTTTGCTCATACTCTTGATGGTGCTGATTCTTTTGCTTTTAACTGTTTGCTTCCTGCCTATTCTCCTGCTGAGACTTCTTTGTGGGGTTTTGGCAATGCACCCTGTAGCAAGATTTTACAAAGTTCATCCCCTGGAAAGACAAAGGAATACTTGTGTCCTGTATGGACAATGTGCGGACGTAATAAAGCACCGCGAGATTTAATTGATCCCGATATTTGGGTGGGACATATTCGATCTATGGATACTACAGTACCCTATCAGGCGATCGATGAAGAGATTCGCTATTTTGAGTTGATGGCTCGAACTTTCGATTTAGTTATTTTTGACGAAGCCGATATGGTGCAGTCTAATTTGGATAGTTATGGTCTAGCAAAACTCAATCTTTCAGGTGCGGATGATTCTATTCACAGAACTATTCTCGAACAGGTTCACAATCCTTTATCCAGAAACAAAACATATTTACTAGCAAATCGTACTCTCGAACTCTATAGTCGCAATATGGCTGAGTTGGGCAATCACAATACCACTTTAGCTAGTCTGTTGCAGAATATTCACCTCAGACTGAGGAAACGATTTGAAGGACAGCTATTAACGGCATCACGAATAATTTCCGAAATATTAGAAGGTTTTAGGGAAGATAAATATTACTACCAAAGAGATATAGCCAGCACAGCAGAAATAAAAACGGGTTTTACCAAAATCCATGCATTAACAAACTTTTGGAGAACCGCTGCTGACAGTGCATTTTACGATCGCACTGATACCCAAACACCGCAAAAGGAATTTAAAAAAAACTTATGTTCTCAAGCTTTAGGTATCGAAATAGATATCTTAATTGATGATTGGCGTAAATTAATTGGACTCTTAAGGCGTTATTTAGCTGAAAACACATTTAAAAAACGAGATAAGATTATTGAAGATATTGCTGATTTATTTCTCAATCTCTGTTTCCCAGGAGAAGAACCACCTCATCTTACTCCCGATGTTATTCCCCTGCTAATAGCAATTACCTTCGTTATTTCAGGTTATCGAAGAACTGTGCCTGAAACAAGAACGATGGTGGCAGAAGGATTAATCAAAGACTCAATCTTAAATCCGCCCATTTCTGACCAATTACGCCGTTTTACGCCTGAAAATTTAATTGGCTCGTCTCTTTCTGGCGTTAAATATAGTTTTTCCGATGCTCGTACTAATCGCCCTAATTCTAGTAACGTTACTCTGACTCATATTACTTTTATCGGTGCGCCTCGAATGTTAATGCACCGTTTCAATCGTTTATTAGAAGCCGATAGCAGAAAAGATGCGCCAGCCATATTAATGACTTCTGCTACTTCTTATTTAGAAGCTAGTCCCGCCTATCATATTGATATTTATCCCAATTATTTATTAAAACCGAAACCTAGAGCCGAAAAGCAAGCAATAGAACCAAGCCAATACTGCTTTTTACGTTTAAAAGATAAAGAAAGAAACAATGAACCGTTGCGCTATAGCGGTGCAGGCGAACTGAGAAATCGTAATCTATTAAAAATGGTCGATCGTTTAGTAGAAGATAGCGATCGCTCTGAGATTAAAAAAGTTATTAAACATTTTGATGTCAGACATAATATTCATCGTAAAGCAGCTTTTGTAGTTAATGGTTATCAACAAGTTAGAGATATAAAAAAACATCTCGATCGCAATTATCCCGAAATCGGCAAAAGAACAAAAGCCGTTGTTAACTATCTCCAAGAAGGGGAAAACCCGATTCCCCTCGCGACAGTATGTTGGTGCAAATGCGCGTAATTTTAGAAGAATGCGTACAGCACGAAGACCCTGTGATCCCAGAGATATACGAAGAACTCTATCTTGCTTTTCTCGAACCTTTAAGAAGAATTAAAAACGTCAAATATCCTGCAAACCTCTTTCAGTCTTCAGATTCAGTTTACGAAGATGACGGCTTTGAAGATGATGACGCTCTATACGATATGTAATTAATCATGACTAAAACCCACGAATTGAACGCTACTAAAGTACAGAAAATGCCAACCAATCTAAAAAATATCCAAGAATTAGTCAATATACTTATTTTTGTTCTATCGAAAACCTCGAAAGAGTACTGCGACCATAAGCTATGCTTATGGTCGCAGTACTCTTTCGAGCCTAAGTTTCTCGGTCTTGGTTTCTAATATACTCTTTAACTTTTTCTGGCGGTACTCCACCACAAGAATTAACTGCATATCCAATCGACCACAACACAGGCTTGCGATAATAATGAGCCAGATAATCTGAAAACTCTTTCCTGATTAGGCGACTAGAAACAGTTTTCAGATTATTGACTAATTTGGCAGGGGCAACTTTCGGGTTTACATCTAAAAGTGCGTGGGCGTGATCTAATTCCGAATTAAACTCCAGGCATTCACATTCCCACTTTTTGCAAGTGCGCTCGATAATTTCTTTTAGCCGTAAATGAATTTCATCATTGATTACTTTTCGTCGATATTTTGTCACCAGGACTAAGTGCAATTTTATACTGTAGACTGAACCACTACGAGACTTGTGCATAATGTGACTAAGCTGTATTATGTAGTAATGATACTCGCTCATGTCTACAAACTCAAGCCAAGTAATAGTCAGTCTCAGAAGATAAACGACTGGTTAAATATGCTGCGTGCTTTTTACAATTTTTGTCTTAGAGATAGAATTGAGGCATACGAGCAAGTACGATGCCCAGTAATGGGTAATTACTCAAGATTGGATAATCAAGGTTTGTGCTGCCCTTTGACTTGTTCAGTCAGTAAATCTGCATCAGTAGGTTATCCTTGGTCGAACAAAAATCAAAAACGTTCGGCAGGGCATCAGCAATCATCATATTTGCCAAAGTTAAAACAACTTAGACCTTGGTACAAAGGAATAGATGCTAACGTTCAGCAGATGAACTTGATACGGCTTAATGCAGCCTTTGACAAGTTTTTTGATGGTGTTGGTGGTTATCCAAAGTTCAAGAGCTTGAGTAAATTTCGCTCTTTTAGTTATGTGCCTGGGCAAGTCAGAATAGATGCCAACAGAGTCAAGCTTCCTGGCATTGGTTGGATGAGATTTTACTTATCTCGACCGTTACCCGAAGGATTTAAAGTTCGCACAGTTACCATTAGGCGCAAAAGCGATGGTTGGTATATGTCGGTAAGACTGGAAAACAAAGATGTTCCCAGCTTTGAACCGATGAATATAAAGCAAGTTAAAACTGCCGTTGCTGCCGATCTAGGAGTCAGAAAGTTAGTGTCTCTTAGTAATGGTGAAACAATTGCTAATCCCCAATATGCCAAGAGAGTAAAGCGAAAAATAGCAATTAGGCAACGTAGAGCATCACGCAAAGTTAAAGGCTCAAAAAATCGAGCAAAAGCTTACCGAGAGCTAGCTAAAATCGATTGCAAACTAGCCAATCAAAGGGCAGATTACCAGTGGAAAGTGGCAAATAAATTGTGTCGCCTGGGTGATGTTGTCATTTTCGAGGATTTGAATATCCGAGGTATGATGGCACGTTGCAAGCCTAAAAAGTGTCCTGAGACTGGAAAATATCTTAAAAATAATCAGGCACAAAAAAAAGGTTTGAACCGTGTCATAGCTGATGCTGCTTGGGGCGAATTAAAGTTAAAAACAAAAGCTGTAGCTGAGAAGTTAGGCTTAAGGAATCCTGTGAAAATCAGGAGACATCACCAACGTTAGTTAGTGAGCCTAAGAACCCCCGTCAACTTACGTTGTTCGAGTGGAGGGAAGACCGAGTAATTGGTCTTTAGATTCTGCGTCCATAGCGTCAGCTTGGTCGTAGAGCTTCAATGTTCGTAGAAATGCTGGTAGGAGAAAAGGAATATCAGACAGTACGTTTTTACCTATAGCAATTAAAACTAACGTAGCAACTGGATTAAGTGAGATGTGCTGTTGCTATGAAGATTCTAAGACAAAGAAACTTACTCCTACCCGCTGGGAACCTTTTGTCGAAGCACTTCACAACGTAGCGAATATTTCTCCTGTATCTATAGGCAAAAAAAGGAACGTACAAAGTGATAACTTTCAAGAATTTATTGAGGAAGTTATTTCTGATTCGGTAAAAGAAAACAAAAATCCTGTCGTTATGATCGATTCTTCAAACTGCGTTCAACTTTGGGGATGGTTGAGCGACCGCAAAATGAATTTATCTAATATAGATATTAATGGCAAAGAGTATATGCAAGATAATTGGAAAGGCGCAACTCTGGTTCGTATTAGACAGGATTTAGCCCCAGGAATTATCGAAGACAAGGTAAAGTACTTAGCTGAGACAGTTCTCTCCGATACCCGAACCAAAGAAGAATTAAAAGCAGATAAGGCAAATCAAATCAAAATTTCTGCACCATCTAGTTTTACTGGTTTATTTAAACTGGATGTAGAAAACAAAACAGGTTGCGTTCCTTACCTTTCTATTGGGAAGAAAAGATTACACTCAAATCAAAGAGGTGCTAGCTGTTATCAAGAGATAGAACAGGATAAATTTCTGACAGTTGAAAAAACAGATGAAAATGGCAAAACACGTTATCCACGATTAATTAATGAAGCAGAATTAGAAATTAAGACCCTTCAAAAACAAGAGCCGCATATCGATCAGTGGGCGACACCTAATCCTTTAGAAATAGTGGTTGGATTACGCCCTGAAAAAAGCAAGCCAGACAACATAGCTGCTTTTATTGAATCTCTCCGCTACGGATATGGTCATTACAACGAATGGACAAAATTACCCGCACCACTATTTTTTGAGCGAGTAGTCAGAGATTACATCAGCGTTTTCAAATTAGAAGAGTCAGAAGTAGAAGATTGATAGGAAATGCGATCGCTTTAAATTACAATCAAAAACATTAACTGTCATTATGAGTAATGGCTATATGTTTTGACGATCGCATAATTATAAATATACTTCTGTTATTTTATTTGAGATTTGGAATTAAATTTACTTCTATTTAGCACATTCTGCATTCACATAATGCCTTTTTTTTGTATCAGCAATTGCTATTATCATCTTGTTCGCAAGCACCAATAGAAACCCAAGTACTAGCACCGTCACTAAACCATTCTTTTTTCCACACTGGTGCATTATGCTTTAAAGTATCGATCGCATACCGACAAGCCTCAAATGCTTCTCCACGATGGGGACAACCTACCGCCACAATTACACTAATCTCGCCAATGGTTAATTTACCTACTCGATGATGAATTACGACGCGATTAACATCTGACCACTGTTGCCTAATTTCTGTAGAGATCGCCTGAAAAACGGCGATCGCCATTGGCTGATAAGCCTGATATTCTAGATACTTTACGGGTTTACCATCAGTTTGATTTCTCACTGTACCACTCATCATCACCACTGCACCATTGGCTCCATCATCAGCTAGCTGATAGGTTTCTTCCAGAGACAAAGGTGCCATTGTAATGGAAAAGTCATCATGGGGGTAGCTATCTTGAGACGGAAACACAGGAGAGGAACTGAGATTAACCATATAAAATACTTCTAGTATAAATCTGCTTCGTTTAAAGTTTAACGCTAATTTCAGGTCTAACTTAACTAAGCAAGAGGATTATGGGCGCAGATGCTTAAGAAAATTAGGATCGTGAGCGGGACTATATATATCTACCTGGGTTTGGGGAGTGACGGTAATGGTGGGTGTGGTTATGCCAGTATTGTTAATCTCTCCACCTCCTACAAAATAGTCTCCTTGATTAGACTGTTTAATTTGTCCTGCGCCAATTCCGATTTGAGTTGTATTGCCTACTACAGTATTGTTAAAACAATTGTCGTCGCTACCAGTAGTAATAGTATTTTCTTGTTGTGAGGGGGTACGAGAGCCACGAATTGCTACTTGAGTGGTCGTATCGACTATTACACAAGCATTAACTTTTTTAGTAGTGCTTGATGTTAAAGATAATGAAGTAGTCGCGGTTAAAGCGAGTAAAATCAAAGGTGTGTTGAGTTTCATGGTTTTTTCCTAGAGTATTAATTTACTTGTCTGAGGATGAGTTTGATAAAAATAAATTGAAAATTTGCTGTAATAATTTGGTGTATGGTGTTTTGCAATAATTTAAAACTTGCTAGTTTCATCCTTGGTAAGTAGATACGTTATTCATTTTTTTTTATGCAGCTTGATTTGGTCAATCAGCTAAAAACTAAATTTAGTTATCTGCTTTTATTTAATTCAGCCGAGGTAGTCTAAGCTTACCTAGTTCTTGCTTCCGCAATCGGGTAGAATGCTTGATGGCAGTTTAACTTATTACTATTAGGAGAATTTCATGGACTTATCCTTGATTCCAGCACAGCCTGAAGCTGGCGTAATTAATGTTTTGATCGAGATTCCTGGCGGAAGCAAAAATAAATACGAATTTGACAAGGATATGAACGCTTTTGCTTTAGATCGCGTTTTGTTTGCTTCGGTACAATATCCCTTCGACTATGGCTTTGTACCCAATACTCTAGCTGATGATGGCGATCCTCTTGATGGCATGGTCATTATGGATGAGCCTACTTTTCCTGGTTGCGTAATTGCAGCTCGACCCATTGGTATGCTAGAAATGATCGATGGTGGCGATCGCGATGAAAAGATTCTTTGTGTTCCTACAGAAGATCCTCGTTATAAAGAAGTAAAATCCCTCAAAGATGTTTCTCCTCATCGTTTAGAAGAGATTGCAGAATTCTTTAGAACTTACAAAAATCTCGAAAAGAAAGAAACTAAAATTCTCGGCTGGAAAGATGTCGATGCGGTTACTCCTTTGGTTGATGAGTGTATCAAAGCCTACAAGTAATTAGCCGAGGTGAGTTTGGTAGGAGGGCAAAGTATTGTTTTGTCTATTTGTCCTACCAAATATCCCCTTATAATAAACATTAAAAAGTATTACTATGCTGGTAAAATCAACTACCCGTCACGTTCGTATTTACAGTGCAGAAGTCAAAGACAACGAGTTAATCGAGAGCGAAAATGTCTTAACTCTAGATATAGATCCCGATAACGAGTTTAACTGGAGTGAAGATGCTCTGCAAAAAGTTTATCGCAAGTTTGATGAATTTGTAGAAGCTAACAATGGCGAAGATCTTAGTGAATATAATTTACGCCGTATTGGGTCGGACTTAGAACATTTTATTCGTTCTTTGCTCCTTGGGGGTGAAATTAGTTACAACTTAGGTGCCAGAGTACGCAACTACAGTATGGGTTTACCTCGTATGGAAAGTCCCGATACCGAAGGCAAGTATCTTTAGTATTGTCAATTCAATCAAATATATCTAAGACGATCGCATTATAAAAATGCGATCGTTTTTTTGTTGGTATTAATAGACCTTTTGCATGAATAGAAGATCAATTATTTTATCTTTTAATCTTTTACCCTTGTTTTTTAAGTAGTTAGTCTAATAATGGGTAGACAACAGTAATTATACGTATAGATAGACTCATCAATTAAAGATCGATGGTATCTGCTTCATATAGCAAACTGACAGTTTTAAACAAACAACATACTTGACAATTACTTTACATAAATAATAGGTGTTTCAGGCGATAACAATTGCTTTTTATCTTGTTAGGATTGATTCAAATATAAAAAGTCCCTAACTATTAAAGCTAAATTATTAAATCATGAACAAAAGAGTATTAAATAGTGCAATTGCTACTGCTTTGTTGGCTACAGTAGGAAGTGTTGCCTACACTGAAACAGCTTTGAGTAACGAATCCAATACTAAAGGCATTACCGTAACCATTGAAGCTCCAGAGATTCAAACAACTCAATTGCCTAATACAAATGAATATTTTGTAGTTGATTTTAATAATCAAGGTGGTACCAGTTCTTTCAATGTAACTAACGATGATACTACTTATTCTTATAGCAATGATTTAGAAGTAAAAAGTGCCAATCAATGGGGTGGTGCTAATGGTTCAAAATTTATTACTCAAGCAGTATTAGAATCAATTAGAAGTTATAGTCTAAATGTTAGTGAAGATCAAAAATATTTTGGATTCTGGTGGTCTGCAGGTGATGCTTACAATCAAATAACTTTTAAAAATGATGGTGAAGAAGTTGCATCATTCAAAACTGCAGATTTGGTAGATTTTATCAATGATTCTGGTACAGTAGATACTCAAGCGTATCAAGGTAATCCTGCTTATAATGGCGAACAAACTGGACATTTAAACGAGCCTTTTGCCTTCGTTAATGTATTCTTTGACAATGATTTTGTTTATGATGAAGTTGTAGTTGCTACCTTAAGCGAAGGTGGTGCAGCATTTGAATCTGATAATCATACTTTCTCTGCTATTTCTCAAGATATTAGAGGTAAAGTAATTCCCAACATTGCACCAACAGCTAACAATGATAGTGCTACTACTAGTATCTTCGGCAAGATTACCATTGATGTTTTAGCTAATGATGATGACGAAGATGGTGATAATAACAAACTGACTTTGACAAATATAAATGCAGATTTCTCTGGTGGAAGCGCGAAAATTGAAGATAATAAAGTTATCTATACCGCTGGTTCTGTACCTGGAGAATTTAGTATGAGTTATACAGTTGAGGATGAAAAAGGTAAAAGCAGTGAGGGTACTGTCAAGATAACTGTCACTGCATCACCCGACTAAATTTTGATTTAATTAATGATCAAAAAGCGATCGCATTGATATCAATGCGATCGCTTTGTTGGGAAAATTATTTAACAAACTGGGGCATAATTTCGGCTGCGGTAAACAAGCCAGTGATACCACGACGATTTAAAGCCATTCCTGCCTTAAGATAGCCAAATGCAGGGCCGCATACGTTGGCTGCCATACTGGTTTCATCCCCTAAAGTAAAGGTATGGGTGGAGATTTTACCTTCAAAAGTACGTCCCGTAACCTTGACATTGGTGCTTAAAGGCTTTTTGGGGTTGCGAGTATCGACTACACCACCTACAGTAACGCGATCGCGATCGCAAATACCAGCCAACTCCAGCATAATATCATCTGCATGTTCCATATTTTCTAAAGAGATAATACCATTGGTTTGATCCAATAAAGTGGCTACCTCCGCATCAGACATCGCTCTGGCACTCTCCACATTATATTCTGGCATATGAGCTATATCTTCTCTAATAGTGGCTCGATAAGCTTCCCAGTTAGCAATACCTACTCCGAAAGTGATGTTGACGCCGTGAATCTGGGTATAACTTTGGGCGGCTACGGCGGCGGCGGCGGTCAATAAACCAGGAGTCGCCCCACAGCCAGTAAGATAAGTAATTCCTGCTTGCTCTAACTCTGTTTGCAACTCTAATAATTGTTCTACGGCACTAGTCCGTTTGAGGGCATCTACTAGTACCCCTCGCCAACCCGATTTAATAAACTGTCTGGTAACATCTGCCATAAATGTATTGGGCAAATTGGGCAAAGCCAAGAAGTACCCATCCACCTCGGAGTTTGTTACCAAATCTAAAATACTGTTTTGGCTTAGTACACCATCATCAGCTAAATGACCAATAGAATGGCGGTTACGATAAGTAGATATGGCTGCGTCGATATTGATACCCGAAGTATTTATGGCATAGCCTTTTTTATCTGCTGCTGCGACTAAAATCATTTCTCCTTTGGAATCTAAGATTTTGGCTGCTGCTTGTCCTAAACCACCAAAACCTAAAACACCTACTTTAATCGGATCGGCTACTTTATTTGTAATCATTTCTGACTCTAACTTCAACACATAACAGATTTTATTATCTGAGGTTGCGGGTCGATCTCAATCGCATTAATCAAAAATAAATCAAAAATTATCTTTAACTTCCCGATTTATCGATTAATTGACTTTAAGGATTGTGTCTTTTTATTAAGAAAACTTTTGTAACTTTCGTGATCCCCTTGACTCTAAACATGGATTACGGAAAACTTAAAATACACAGTAGTAAGTTATCTATCTATTATTAAATTTTGATAAGATTCTCGTATTAATAAAATAATCGCTCAAAATATCTATATAAAGAGCGATATAACAAAAAATAGCGATTCTGTAAACTGAAACTCTAGTTATCGAGCGATCGCATACCATAGCCAAGCTAATAAGCAACTGAGTATAGAAATGGAAACACTAGAATTCGTGATTTATCCTGATGGTCGGGTTAAAGAAACAGTTACAGGAATTGTTGGTTCATCTTGTCAAGAGGTGACAGCAGCAATTGAAGCTCAATTAGGAGTGGTAGTTAATCAAAAGCCCACTTCTGACTATTACGCTCACAACACCACCAATCAATCTACTGCAGTAGCTACTCAGAGCAATTACAGTGATTGGTAATTCAACAGAATCTCTTTTGCAATCAGTTTATTTCAATTAAAGTTAAGGAAACTTATGTCACATTTCAGCAATATCAAAACGAAAATCCGTAACCTAGACTCTTTAAAATCTGCACTTAACGATCTCAGTGTAGATTGGAAAAATGGCCCAGGAATCGTCAGAGGCTATCAAGGACAAACTCACCAAGCTGATGTAGTGGTAGAACAAGCTAATAACTACGATTTTGGTTTTAGCTGGAATGGCAGTGAATATGAACTAGTATCTGACTTACAATATTGGCAACAGCCTCTAACCGTAGAGGGTTTCTTAGCTCAAGTGACTCAACGTTACGCTTATCATACAGTAGTTAACGAAACTGCCAACCAAGGATTTCAAATTACCGAACAAGAAAACAATCAAGATGGTTCGATTCGTTTAGTCGTTCAACGTTGGAGTGCTTAATGTCTGATTTTTCTCCCTCAGAGAAAAGCGGTTTTGAGCCAGAATTAGGCGGTATCCTCAGAGGTGCTGCCCAAAGGACGGGCTTTGAGCCAGAATTAGGTGGTATATGGCGACAAAAAGGGGTGTATGTAGACGAGAATATCTGCATTGGCTGTAAAAACTGTACCCATGTTGCAGCCAATACCTTTTATATTGAACCCAATCATGGGCGTGCCAGGGTGTTTAACCAAGATGGAGACACAGAAGAATTAATTGAAGAAGCGATAGATACTTGCCCTGTAAACTGTATTCATTGGCTCGACTATACAGAACTCAAGACGATGGAAGAAGATCGTAAGCATCAGGTAATTCAAAGTTTGGCAATCCCCCCAAATATGAGGCGGTCGTTAATTGTCAAGAATAAAAAGTCCTGACGATTTTAATCAATTCCCCGATTAATTCCCCGATTGTGTTAAATGCGATCGGGGTTTTTATTGAGGATTGATCTGAGTTTAGAAGTTGCGATCGCTAAGAATTTCGTAACCATCTTTAGTAACTAGTACAGTGTGTTCAAATTGGGCAGAGAGATTATTATCTACTGTAACTACCGTCCAGCGATCGCGTAAAACTCTAGTATGTTTCGTCCCCGCATTAAGTATGGGTTCGATCGCCAAAGTCATTCCTGCTTTTAATTTAACGTTAGGCATCCATTTGGTGCGAAAGTTGAATACTGATGGTGCTTCGTGAAGATTTCGACCTACACCATGTCCCGTATATTGTTCCACTACACTATAGCCATTAGTTTTTACATGGTCTTCTATCGCACCTGCAATATCCATCAAATGATTGCCAGCTTTAACCTGTTCGATACCTTTGTCTAAAGCTTCTTGGGCTACTTTGATTAATTTATCTGCTTCTTGAGATACTTTATTTCCTACAGGAATAGTTATACAGGAGTCGCCATGAAAACCTTCGCAAAAAGCCCCCGTGTCTACTTTTAAAACATCACCACGACGCAAAACTTTTTTCGGGTTGGGAATGCCATGTACCACCTCATTATTAACGCTGGCACAAATTGAAGCGGGAAAACCATAGTAACCTTTAAAGCTAGGAGTTGCTCCCATTTCGCGGATACGCTGTTCGGCATATTCGTCTAAATCTGCTGTTGTCATGCCTGCTTTGGTTATTTCGGCAATTTCTTTGAGTACTGTAGCTACTATTCTAGAAGAACGGCGCATTTTCTCGATTTCTGGTGCAGATTTGATACTAATACCACGAGGATTACGATTTAAGGCGGGGAGTCCATTACCCGTATCTGCATCGGATTTATTTTTTGATTTGGGAAAAAGTAAATCGGTGATGATGTTCATTATTAATAAAGTTTTATATACATATTTATATTTAACACCCTCAACAGTCAACAATTCACAATTTCTGCTCATTGTAGGCAGCATAAACACCTTGAACGTTGTACCAGTTAAGAAAAATACGGGCTACCTGTTCTGCTAATTGAGGCTGGTTGCGATCAATCAACCACTGCATTACTGGCTTTAGGGTACGTTCGTTGAGTTTTCCTCCGATAGATAATACACCCCATAAAATACGGTGTAGTAATGTCATTTGGATCATCATTTTGACATCAAAGGTAGGATGTTTTTCGTAGAAAACTACGCCCATTTTGCCCCTTTCTATTTCTTGCTCGATCATTCGCGGAATCTGCTCTAAATTAAAGGCTGGATGCCAATGATAACCCATTGCTTCGGGACATTTTATTAGCTTGAGATTGAGTTTTTTAAGTCTTACTCCTAATTCTAAATCTTCCCAACCATAGAGTTGAAAACCCGTATAAAATAAGCCAGCTTCGATCAACCATTTACGAGCGATCGCTACATTTCCCGTAGCAAAGTAGGCAGCAGAAAAATCGGTTATTTTATAAGGTTCGGAGATAGGACTTTCAAAGTTATTAGTATTAATTACTGCACCATAGGTAAACAGGCGATCGCTTTTTAAATCTTGTTCTCCTTTGACTAAAGCATTAGCATGACACTGAAGAAAACTTGGGGTAACTACCAAATCACTATCAATAAAAATTATGGTGTCTCCTCCAGCATTTTGTACACCCAGGTTTCTTGCTGCTGCTGCACCCTGATGATTTTGCTGAAATACTTTTACTTGAGGTAACTGAGCTTTGTTTTCAGCTAGCCAATTTAAAGTTTCGTCGGTTGAACCATCATCAACTAATACTATTTCATAACCATCAATTTTATCGTCGGTTAGTTCTTGTTGTTCTAAAGCAATAATACTTTTCTGGAGAATTGGTAGTCGGTTGTAGGTAGGTATGACGACACTAATATACATTTACCTTATTTAATTGATTTGCTGCTGATTAATGTTTTGGCTAGTCTGGCAAAGATCGTGTACTAATTTTTATCGACAAACAGGGAATTATAAACTTGTCGTTCGCTTCGGTTTCTAATAACTACTAAGAAACAGTAACACACGACAAACCACCATAATCATGAGATTAAAATCATAGTGAAAACTCATTCCTCTTACAAAACAAGTTTACTTTTCAAAACCTTGGGATTCTTGGGTGGATACGCACTTTTTTTAATGTTAACGATTTCAGGTGGTGTTTATTACATTTCTCACAGTTTAGAAAAAATTAATCAGTCTACTCGTGAATTTGACGAATTAAGTCTAGAGATAGAAACCCTCAATGAATATTTTATTCGTCAGGCGAAAGATCGCAAAAACTTACTCCTGCGGGGACATAATGAACGAGATCGCCAAAAATATCACGATCGCGTTGACGACATGACGCGAAAAATATATCAGCAACTAGAAAAAATTGCCGATAATCCACTATCTAAAGCATACGAGACTGATTTGCAGTTTTTTGACCTAAAATATCAAAGATTGCTGAGAATGTACGCTCTTAGTCATCAGATTTTTAAGGAAACACGAAATTATCAAAAAAGCGATCGCTTTGTTCGAGGATTTGGAGGTAAAGTTGGCGAAGAATTATTTGATGTTATTCAGAAAATTCGCCAGGATCGACAAACAATAGCCAAAGAAAATCAAAAAGATATTAAAAAGTTTTTGATTGTGAGTACGGGAGTATTATTATTGATAATTTCAATCTACTCTGGTATTTTATTCGTCGTCATTATCGATCCTATTCGTCGCATTGTCCACTTTACCAATTTCTTGGAAGAAGATCGTCGAGCACGTCAGAATAACCAGTCTATTGACGAGGCTAACTATCCTATTTATCAAGCCCAACAAAAAGACGATGAAATTGGCTATATGATTGATACATATGAACTTTTAGCTGGTTCGATTTTAGAATACAACCGTACTTTAGAACAGAAAATCCAAGATCGCACCTCAGAATTAGCAGCAGCGAAAAAAACAGCAGAAACAGCTAACAAAGCTAAAAGTACTTTTTTGGCAAATATGAGCCATGAATTGCGTACTCCCCTCAACGCAATTTTGGGTTTTACTCAGTTATTGCAGCTAGATTCAGCTTTGACACAATTCCAGAACAATAAATTAACAATTATCAATCGCAGTGGAGAACATCTACTAGCTTTAATTAACGATGTTTTAGATTTATCAAAAATTGAAGCAGGCAAAACCGAACTTAATTCTTGTGACTTTGAATTAAGAGGGTTGTTAAAAACAATCGAAGATATGCTGCGATTAAAAGCGGAAAAAAAAGGTTTGAGTCTTGTCTTTAAATGCGATCGCAATGTTCCTCAATATGTTAATACAGATGAACGTAAACTGAGCCAGGTACTAATTAATTTACTCAATAATGCCCTAAAGTTTACTGCTCAAGGTGGGGTCAAGGTGCGAGTTAAATGCGATCTTCAGAACGTTTATCACTTAATTTTTGAAGTAGAAGATAGTGGCGCTGGTATTGCACCATCAGAATTGGATTCTTTGTTTAACGCGTTTTCTCAAACCGAAACTGGCAAAAACTCAGGAGAAGGAACAGGTTTGGGTTTATCAATTAGTCGTAAATTTATCCAATTGATGCAAGGAGATATTCAGGTTAGCAGTCAGTTAGGTGAAGGTACAATATTCTCGTTTAATATTGTGACTTGTCCCAGCAGTAAAGCTTTAGTCAAATCCGAACAATCTCAATGCCAAACTAGTAGAAAAGTTATTGGTTTACAACCCAACCAACCCAAGTATCGTATTTTAGTTGTAGATGATAACCAAGCAAATCGTATGTTAGTTTTGCAACTATTAGAATCTATTGGTTTTGAAGTACAAGAAGCTAGCAATGGCAAGGAAGCGATAGAAATTTGGCAAAATTGGCAACCCCATCTCATCTTTATGGATATGAATATGCCTGTTATGGATGGCTATCAAACCAGTAATACCATAAAATCTTGTCAGGGAAAAAATACTCAAGATACGATGATCATTGCTTTGACTGCTAGCGTTTTAGAATCAGAATTTGCCCCAATCGCTAGTTCTGATTGCGACGATTTTATCCAAAAACCTTTTGCTATTTCTGAACTATTGACTAGATTAGCCAAACATCTTCAAGTTGAATATCTTTACCAAGAATCCAATCCAACTGATACAACTATTAGTTCACTCGCTGCTGCTACTTCTATAGAACTTGCTCCTGAAAATTTAGAAGTTATGTCTGCTGATTGGATAGAACAACTACATCAGGCTGCTATCGTAGCAGATTATATGGTTCTGCAAAATTTAATCCAAGACATAGATCATGAATATGAACAGATTGCCACTGAGTTAGATAATTGGTTACAAGAATTTCGGATGGATAAAATTGCCGATCTCGCCGAAGCTGCAAGATCAAAGAAATAATCGATTGTTGGTTAAATGAATTAAGACACTCGATCTATCTTCTCTAAAAGAAGTTGAATTGTATCTAGATCGTCATTTTCGGGAGCAATTTTGAGAAAATATTCTAAATCGACTGCTGCTTCTTGCCAACGGTTTGTTTGATAGTAAAGCAAACCACGATCGCGTATTTCGGCTGCATTGTCGGGAAATAATTTGATAATGCCACTCATGGTAGCAATAGCTTTAGTTATTTGTTGATTATGCAGATAAACAAGCTTGAGGTTATTGAGCATTCTTGCTAATATTTGTTTGTTACTGACTGGTGCCAGCCAAGCAGGATCTAACTCTACTGGTTGCTGATAAATTTTACTAAGCTTTTCTTGGCAGTCTTGTTCAAATAAAATTTCTCCCCGATTAAAGGCATCAACATAAATTCCTGCATTTTCAAAATCAGGACGAATTAAGAAATGTCCAGGCATACCAATTCCTACCATAGGAAAGTCTAAACGTTTGGCTATTGCTAGATAAATAACCGATAAACTAATAGGAATACCGACACGACGTTCGATTACTCGATTTAAAAAACTATTATCGGGGTTGTAATAATCTTGATCGTTGCCTTGAAACCCACAACCATCAAACAACTCAAAATTGATCGCTTTAATTACTTTGAGGGGATAGGCTGCGCCAGAGAGTTGCGCTCCGATCTCGTTGGCGATCGCATTTAAAGCATATAAATACCTATGGATATCCAAATCAGGATATTCTGCTTTAGCGTAACACAGGGATGCGGTTGCTAAATCTATTTCCTCGTCTGGTCGATCAATTTCTCGATAAAAATCATGCCACAATAATTGATTATCCATTATTTATAATTAAATTTTTATATTTGTGTTGGCATCATCTTAATATTTTTAGGGAGTTTGTTACGTATTTTTACCGAATCAAAATCTAAATGTAAACTTTTATGATTAATTGATTTTGAACGGATTTATTCACAAAAAAGTCCGGCACTATTTTGTTATAGTGCCAGACTTAAGAATTAAGTTATAAGTTTTGCTTAATGTATATTTGGAAAATTTTTCAATTGGTGGTTAGTGGATCAATCGATTTTCTAGCGAATTGGAGGTGCAATAAGTACTACCTGCTCGTTGAGAGATGGCAAAGTAGAAATGAAGCCATAACTATTGCGAGGGCTAGATGATTGCTCTTGAACAATTACGGGTAAAGCAGCGCGAGTCTTAGAAGCAATTTCTGTGGTTTTAAAATCGTAGGTAGTAGTAGCTAATTTGGGATACAAACCAATACCCATCACAGGAAGTAATAGACACGTAGCAATAAAGATCTCGCGAGGTTGTGCATCCACTTGGAAGTCATCCAGCTTGAGTGTAAGATTCTTTTCTCCGTAAAATACTTCACGTAGCATTGATAGAAGATAAATAGGAGTCAAAATCAAACCCACCGCAGTCAAAAAGATAATTCCCACTTTGAAAGTTTGACCGTAGACATCGCTGGTAGCAATTCCTAAAAAGATAGTTAATTCTCCGACAAAACCACTCATACCAGGTAAAGCCAAAGAAGCCATCGCACCTGTGGTAAACATGGCGAAAGTTTTGGGCATAGTTTGTGCCATACCGCCCATCTCATCTAGCATCAATGTATGAGTGCGATCATAAGTTGTCCCAGATAGGAAAAATAAAGTGGCAGCGATCAAACCGTGAGATAACATTTGTAGCATTGCGCCATTTAAACCTAAATCTGTAAAAGAAGCAATACCAATCAGGACAAAGCCCATGTGGGAGATCGAAGAAGAAGCTAGACGACGTTTGAGATTAGTTTGTCCGAAGGCTGTGAATGCACCATAAACAATATTGATTACACCTAAAATTACTAGAAGAGGTGCAAATCTAATATGAGCATGGGGTAAAACTTCAATATTGAGACGAATCAAACCATAACCACCCATTTTTAGTAGTACTCCCGCCAAAATCATCGATATAGGTGCAGAGGCTTGACTGTGAGCATCGGGCAACCAAGTATGCAGAGGAAAAATTGGTAGTTTGACACCAAAGGCAATTAGAAATCCAGCGTAGGCTAACAGTTCTAAGGATAGGGGATATTCTTTTAACCCCAACTCCGCAATGTTAAAAGTAACGTTATCGCCATAAAAGGCAAGAGCTAAACCTGCAACTAAAATAAAGATAGATGCCAAAGCAGTATATAAAATGAATTTTGTAGCAGCATAAAGACGTTTTTTACCACCCCAAATCGAGATTAAGAGATAGACGGGTACTAATTCTATTTCCCACATTAGGAAAAATAGTAACAAGTCTTGAGCAGCAAATACGCCAATTTGCGCGCTATATAATACTAAAACTAGAAAATAATATAGTTTCGGCTTATGGTCTACTTTCCACGATGCTAAAATCGCCAGGGTTGTAATTAAGCCAGATAGCAAAATTAAAGGCATAGAAAGCCCATCTACTGCTACTGACCAATTTAATCCTAAGTTGGGAATCCAAGAATATGTTTCCTCTAGCTGTAACTCAGTGTTGTTGAGGCTATAGTTTTCCCAGAACCCATAAACCATCAGGGTTAGGTTAGTCAATCCGACAAATAAAGCATACCAACGTACAGTTTTGCCATCCTTATCAGGAATTAGAGGGATAGCCATCGAAGCTATGAGGGGGAAAGCGATTACGGCAGTTAGCCAAGGGATTTGAAAATTTTCCATTTTAGGCACATATACTTATTACTTCTTTTGCCATTGTATTAAGTTTTGTTAAAAATGCCAAGATTTGAATCACACAAGGCAATTTTTATGCGTACTTAATTAACTTTGACTTGTTGTTCATTCTTAATTTGTTTACTCAATCGGGCTGTGACTGAAGTGCGCAAACCAAAGTGATGTGTTTTACTAGAATGCATTGTTTTGAACCTGCGGTATCGATGACACGCAACAGTTGGATAATTTTTTGTTTGGCTTATATTATTGGTTTGTTATCCACCAATCTGGTTGCTCAATCCAGTTTAGGCATGACAAGACAGCAGATATTGGTCTTAGCAGGTGGATTGAGCGGGATAGTATTAATCAACGCGATCGTCTTAGCAAGTTGGGAACGCTATGTTACACGCTTCAAAATTAAGATTTCGGTTCGGGAATGGTTAGGTGTAGCTGCGATCGCAATTTTAGCGGTAGTCTATTTTCAAATACGTGTTCCTCAGCCAGACAGTAATGATATCAGCTACGAAGTTACCTCAAGGAGGGGAACGGTGGTGACTGTGGCAGGAACGGTAACTACCGAACCTAGATTGAGCGAGAATCAAAAAATTAAGTTTTTGCTCGATGTAGCCCAAGTAAATAACAATTCATCAGTATCAGGAAAGTTGTATACCAATGTTCCTTTGTTGCAGGGGACGGGAATTTATCCTGGGGATCAAATTAAACTCAGAGGAATTTTGTACATACCTCAGACAGCAAATACTCCTAACGGATTTAATTTTCAGAAATATTTAGTTCGTCAAGGGATCTTTGCAGGTATGCAAGGATTAGAAATAATCGACTATGGTCAATCTGAACCTAGATGGGGCTGGTGGCAACTACGACAAAGGGTTGTCAGGAGTCTGTTAAGAGGCTTGGATAGTCCCAAAGGACAGCTAGTTAGTTCAATGGTTTTAGGACGCCAAGCAGTTGACTTGCCAGTAAATATTCGCGATCGCTTTCTTGAAGCAGGATTAGCTCATGTGCTAGCTGCATCTGGTTTTCACGTCTCTCTATTATTAGGTATTATTCTAAGGTTGACAACTCGCTTCACAGCTAAATCTCAATTAATTATCGGTATTACAACTTTATGCCTTTATTTAGGTTTAACAGGGGTTCAACCTTCAGTATTACGGGCTTGTTTAATGGGATCTGCAGTACTAATTGCTTTAGCCAAATCAACTAAAGTAAAGCCTTTAGGTTCTCTATTACTAATCGGCACAATTATTTTACTGTTCAATCCTTTATATATTAACGATCTTGGTTTTCAACTAAGTTTTTTAGCCACTTTTGGCTTAATAGTTACTCTACCTGGGTTGCAAGGGAAATTAGACTGGCTACCGCCAACTGTTGCTACTTTGATTGCCGTTCCTGTAGCTGCTTCGATCTGGGTATTACCGTTGTTGAGCTATGTATTTAATAGTGTTGCTACCTATAGCGTGGCGATTAATATTATCTGTACGCCTTTAATTTTAGTAATTAGTTTGGGAGGAATGATCGGCGCAATTGTCAGTTTAATTTTACCAATATTGGGTAGTGCGATCGCCTGGCTATTATTTTATCCTACATCACTATTAATGGCGATCGTCAACTTTTGTACTAATTTACCAGGAAGTTCTTGGGCAGTGGGTCAAATTTCACTAGGAGTACTATTAACCATCTATGGATTATTTGTTTTAGTTTGGCTAAATCAATGGTGGCGCAAATATGTCTGGCTAATACTATTGTTTATCTTGACCCTAATCACTATTCCTATTGGCTATAAGCATTTTAATTTAACTCAAATTACTGTTTTGCCAACTTTACCCCAACCAGTAGTAGTAATCCAAGATCGGGGTCGAGTAATTTTAATCAACGATACCCAACCTCAAGCTATCAAATATACCGTATTGCCTTTTCTGCAAAACCAAGGAGTCAATCATCTTGATTACTTAATTCGTTTAAATCCAGATACAACCTCTGGCTGGCTGCAATTACGCGATCGCTATAAAATAGATAATATTATTTCTAACTTTAATTCTCAACGTTTATTTACCAGCAATAACAATGAAGTAAACGTTGCTCAACTAAATGGGGCAATTACTACTGACACATTTACAATTTCTTTTGAAAATTCCTTATCAATTTTAAAACTGCAAACTGCAACCGCTACTTGGTTAATCGTAGGTGAAATCCAACCCAAAAAGAGCGAAATCAAACAGTATATTGAGCAAAACCAGTTATCTTCTAAGCACATAGTAATAATCGGTTCGAGTCTTGACCCAGAATGGCTCAAACTAAATCCCCAAAATATCATTGCCCAAAGGCGAACGCCAAGAATAACTCGACAAAATATTCAAAATAGCTATGACTACAACCTCAAACAAGATGGTGCTATTAGTTGGACACCCCAAAATGGATTCACCAAAGCTAGAGTAACCTCGAATCACAACATTTTTTAATAAATTATTTAGCCAATCTTTACCAAATCTCAGTAGAATAACTGTTGTAGGCTGAAAAGCTATCTGGAGAGATGGCAGAGCGGTTGAATGCGGTAGTCTCGAAAACTATTTTGGGGTCAAACTCAACGGGGGTTCGAATCCCCCTCTCTCCGTACCTGCTTTAAATTCTAAAAACATCAACAAATATTTGTTTGTTCTGTCTAAGTCTTTTTCACTTCAAATAAGCTAATGCAATATGGAAATTAAAAAGACAATCGCATTTTTTATCTAATTAACCGTACTGCTTCTCCGAAAGGAAACTGGGCTAAATCTAAGCCACCAGGAGTAACTACCCATAGGGTTGAGAATTCAGGCGGTGCATCGGGAAATGTACCATAGCCATCGGTTAGATAAACACAAACTCCTGTAGTCATTCCATTCCAAGTAGCAGCAATTTTGCTAAAGAAAGGTACAAAGGATGTTCCGCCACCGCCTTTAGGTTGAGGAATGTTGCTATCAAAATTTAATTGATCAGGGCCATAAATATCAGTATCTACATAGTATAATTCACATTCTAGATGAGGATAAGAATTGAGGATGCCGTTAACTTCACTTAGGAACATCTTTAGCTGCTGAGGATTAATTGAACCACTAGTATCGATCGCAATATATACTTTGACCGACTCTCCCTGTAAGGTCTCTAAATATAAGCCTCGACCAATAAAACGGCGATCAAATTCTGTATAGTCAGTAGGGGTTCTTACTAAATACCGCCAAAGGTAACTGCGCCAATTTAACTGTGCCGAATCCAACGAAGCTATTTCTCGCGCCATTCCTACGGGTAACTTGCCCTGGTTAGTAGTACGGGCAATGGTTGTAGCTTGCTGCATTGCATTACGCCAATGGGATTCTAATTCAGCTTTTTTGGCTTGCCAGAGACTGTCATATTTTTCCTCCGCACCATCCAATAAATCTAAAATACTCAGGCAATATTGATGCTGCTGCTGGGGTAACAATTCATAGATTTCCTCTACACTAAGGTGTTCTAGGTTGTGATCTCTAATACCCCCTTCAGGAAGTTCAAAATAACCCTGCTGAACGATGATGCCATTAACTACAATATCCGCAGCAATATTCCAACGCTCTTGATCTCTTACGCCCCGACGTAAAACATGACTTAAAGCTGCGTGTAAAACTTCATGTAACAATAAACCATCCTGTTGAGATGAAGGAAGGGATAACAAAAAATCAGGATTAAAATAAATATCTTTGCCATCAGTACCCGCAGTGAGCATACGATTGGTAGGAATAAACTTAGCAAATAAGGCTAAAGTAGCAAAAAAAGGCGATCGCATTCTCAACCGTAATAACGATGCACTAATTATTTTTTGATAAGAGCTTTTAGCGATATTCATTTTTATTGATAGTTAAATAATTTGTTATTTTGAGCTATTTTATTTATTGTTCATATTGAACAATAAAAATATAAAGTTCGGATAAAAAAACGTACTTGTATCTTAATTTATTTGATCGAACTAACTAATTAAAAAAAACTAGCTTAAGATGGAAATATAAATAAGAAACTTTAAATCAATAAATATATTTACTTTAATATAATAATGAAAACTAGCTTTTTAAATATTCAAAAAATCGCTTCTGCCAGTACATTCGCAGTTTTAATGCTAGGTAATCTAACTAGTTTACCTGCTATTTCTTCAGAAAATAATGATAATTATACTATTACTGCTACAGGATATTTAACTCCAGAATCTTATGTCAAAAATATGGCATTAGGGCAAACTTTATCTCTTGAACGAAGCATTACGGTTCAGGTAGAAGACATTATTCAAACTAATAATGTTGCTCCAGAAAAGCTAGATATTTTATTTTTAGCTGATAACACTGACAGTATGGAGGCAGCAATTCAAAATGTGCAGGACAATGCTCAAACTTTACTAAATTCATTATCTACAACCTACAACAATGTACAATTTGGTGTTGCCAGATATTATGGTGATCCCCAAGAAAAAACCTACTCCCAAGAAGATACAGGAGTACAAGCAGACTTTAGTAAAACCTTTACTTTCTTAAGTGGGCCTCACGACTGTGTAAGCGGTCAAGGCGATCCTTACACCTGTTATAAATACCAAGTTGATTACCAAGAGGGAGATACTCAAAAAAGCTGGACAACGAATGTTGATCAAAGCAGATACGAGCAATACGGTTCATCTTATACTAACTCTTGGACAGGCACTATCAAACAAACTATCGTCGGCGAACTAGGAGCTGAAAATGCTTACGAGCTACAAACAGCTATGACAGCAAATAGCGATGATGCCATAGCTGCAATAAATAATTGGGGTACTTCAGCAGGGGGAGACTGGAGTGAAGGTAACTTCTTTGGTTTACATCAAGCTGCAACAAACGGTAGTGCGATCGATGAATATGCTACTGGTTACAATACTAACTGGCGTGATGATGCCAAGAAAATTATTGTTTGGTTTGGTGATGCGCAATCTCACACTAATACAGTATCTCAAGCACAAGTAATGCAAGCTTTAAACGAGCAAGATATTTCGGTAATTGCTATTCATACTCGCTCTACTGATAAAAGTGAAACTCACGGATTAGATGCTAATTCTCAAGCATCTACCATTGCAGCTAGTTCTAAAGGTGAATATGCTAGCGTTTATAGTTCTGAACTAGCAGATACTATGGTCAATTTGATCGGCACTACAGCAGTACAAAATACTATTTCTCCAGCCATTAATTTGTCATTTGATACTCAAGGAGATATCGAAGGGTTAAATGTAACCTACACTTGCATCGATCAACTAGGTTGTGAAAATGTCACAGACGGTGAAACTCGACGTTTCCAAATGGATATTACTGCTGATGCTACTGGCAGCTACACTTTCAAAACAATTGAAAATACAACTGGTGCTTTGGCTGATAATACGATCAAGGTTAGTTACCCTGACTAAATGAAAGTTACTCTGCTTGAGCGTTGCACCTGTGATGAGATGTGAGCGAGAAGACCCCTCTCTTTTAAGGAGGGGATGATAAAGATGTACAATCATCTTTGACAAAGATATTTTAGATAAAAAGCTAAGTATACAATCCTACTATGTCTGCATCGCGATCGCCCGATCTAACAATAGATAAAGCTTTGAAAATTGTAAAGTCATACGATGGTGCCCAACTAACAAATACTGAGGTGTTGATAGAACCAGAGCAACTTCGCAACAGTTTGTTATTGGTAACTAGTTTATCGCAATCACAAAATTTAGGAATTTGCGCCGATAATTTTCAGCAAGGTTTTGCAGCTTTGGTCAGCTATCTAGAAGCTTTTGGTTATCAAATTAATTTAGAGCAAGAAAATGTTTCTCAAAGTTTTGAACCAGTTTATTTAAAATTTAGTACGCAAAAAATGTCTTATTACTCCAAAGAATATACAGGAGAATACCGAGGCGTTCTCGTTTCTTGTCAAAGTGAAGATGATTTGATCGCTGGAACTTATGGTCATTTTCCTCTAGATCTTTTTCTAAAAAATAATTAGTAATTTTTAAAACTAATACTAATGTTTAATGATAAATGTTCCATGATCAATTTTGAATCATAAATGACAGTTGAAGAATATCTAATCCAAAATCAGGACTCGATCGCCCAAGAGTGCCAAAACATAGTCAATGACAATGCCAAAGCAATTATTACCGTCAAAGATAATAATGCCAACTACATTCATCAGGTAAGTACAGTCGAAGAATTTACCTCCGCCATGCCTGACACCAAGTTTTTTGAAACTATGCGAAAAGGAATTACCAACGCGGTGATCAATAAAATTATTCCTGTAGTTATTTTTGAAGGACAAAAAGCAAGAGTTACCACCCTTCCCGATTCTTTTAAACTCAGTGAGTAAAAAGCGATCGCTATCCCCCGAAGAACCACCAGAATTGATTAAACCACTACGTCCTGGATAACAATTAAGCACCTGATAGCGAGTTAAATCGATGGGATGATCGCTGCTAAGATCGCTGTAAACTAGATCGTCAGTGCGACCATATCTTTTTCCTGTAGCTTGAGCAACTGCTTGATAACCACCGTTGCATTCGGGTAATTTTTGTTTAATGATATCTGCTTCGATAGTCACTCCCAAATGGTTAGCTTATCCTGTGAGATCTGCTGCTAAATGATAGTCTCGATCTTGTTTAAAGATATCATTACGTAGATAACACCACAGAATTGTCGCCATACCTAATTGATGGGCTTGGGCAAAAGCCTTGCTAACTTCTTGTATCTGGCGAGATGATTCTGTTGAACCAAAATAAATAGTTGCACCTACGGCTACAGCACCCAAATTCCAGGCTTGTTTGACCAATGCAAACATAATTTTATCTGATGGATTAGGATAGGTTAGTAGCTCATTGTGATTGAGTTTAACTATAAAAGGGATACGGTGAGCATATTTACGAGACATCATCCCCAAAACGCCTAAAGTTGTAGCTACAGCATTGCAACCACCTTCTATGGCTAATTTGATAATGTTTTCGAGATCGAAATAAATGGGGTTAGGGGCAAAGGAAGCAGCCCCAGAATGTTCGATACCTTGATCTACGGGTAAAATCGATAAATAGCCAGTATTCGCTAGTCTACCCGTAGAATAAAGTTGCTGTAGCGATCGTAATCTTCTTTAATATTTTTGGTATCGAAAACTCATAATGTCATGACTTGGTTATTTTTATGATTAATCGAAGACTAAAAATAAAAACTAGACAATTATTCTGAGGAAAGTAATTCAAAATAATAGCCCCGTTCGGGATTGGCTTTAACGGTGACTAATGCGGGTGCCAGGTTTCTATCTCCCGATGGGAAAAATTGAATCGTTCCGTTAGCACCAGCGATCGCTAGTTCTCTTAGTTGACGCTGTATCTCTTGGCGAGTCTGACTACTAGTAAGGGCAGTTGTGAGAGCTTTAGCTGCATCATAGGAAGTAGCGGTACGCCAGGTTAAAATTGCCTCTTCACCCCAGATTTGTTTGGCTTTGGCGGTAAAGTCGCTGGCGGAATCTTGACGATCGTGAAAAGGCACGGGCAATACCACCCCATTGAGGTCGCCCTGTCCTGTTTGGGTTATTTTGGTAGTATTAAGGGAAAAAGAGCCTAATAAAGTCATTTTCCATTGATTGGCTCTAGCAAACTCGATGGGTCGATTTAATTTATCGATATGAGGGGCGATTAGTACTACCTCTGCACCGCTAGAAATTAGACTACTGACCAAATCTTCAGCATTAAAATCGGGTGCGGCAAAATCACATGAAGTATTGATATATTTACCCCCCTCTACCGACAACGCTGTTATAAAAGTATCTTTAAAAGTTACGTTGTCAGGAGCTTGGGAATCGAAGCAAATAGCAACATTTTTACGTTTAGCAGTATTTACTACATGCTCGGCGAGGATAGTCGCCATCTCTTTATTGGTTGGTGCAGCCCGAAAGATATAGCTACCAAAGTTAGATAGCTCCTCTGAGGTACTAGTAGGAGTAATCATAACTATGCCTGCTTTTTGATACACTTTTGCTCCTGCGATCGAAGCATTAGAAGCATTGGAGCCGACGACAGCCAAAATCGAATCGTCTTTAACTACTATTTTTGCTACTTGTCGCGCCAAATCGGTATCGTTTTCATCATTGATAATCTGAACCTGCAAATTAGCTCCCTGCCCATTAAACTCAGCTTGAGCTTGGGCTACTCCCCGCAGCATTTCTTGTGCCACATCAAGGTTGCTACCAATCGGCACAACAACAGCAATTTTAACTGGCTGTTGTTGTGCTACTAGAGCATTGTTAAGGTAAATTAAAGCCTCTGGATCGTTGGGATATTCGGCTAAAGACTGTTGGAAGTAATTGACTGCTTGGGCATACTTTTGTTTTCCATAAGCAGCAATACCATTTTGCTTGGCTGCTGTAGCATTTGCTTTAATCAGCATTCTCTCACCCAAGCTAAAATTCTTCAGTAAAGAAGATGGATCAAAAATAAGTGGTAATTTTCTAACTGTGTTGGTATTGTGTTGAAAGCCAAGAGATTGTAATTTTGACCAACCAAAAATACCCAACGCTACCAATAAAATAAAGACAATAGGCGGAGGAGCTTTGCTTACTTTCTTTTTCATGATTGTTGCTGACTATTTAAACTTTTAAATCTTTTCTCAATTTCGGCTTCGAGAGACAAAGCATCGATCTCACTGGCTAATACATCATTGGGATTCTCTGCTAGCTCGACTTTAGCTTCTTCTAGTAAGGCTCTTTTCTCAATACTATTTTTAACCTCAGTAAACTGCGATCGTGCCGAATCTAAACCCCATTCATTAGAGATGCCGTCTATTTCTGCCATTGCTTGATTTACTAGAGTTAAAGATTCTAAATTTTCCAATTCTAATTTGTATGCCTCTAGCTTCTCCGTTTCTCGTTTCAGCTTGGTTTTGGCTTTATTCATTGTCGCTTGTGCTATCTCTAACCGCTCACTTAACTTAGGTAAAATTTTTTCAATGGCGATCACTTTGGTGATAGCTAGCCTAGCTGCATCTTTGTTACCTTTGCTGTGTGCTAGCTGCGCCTGTCTTTCTGCCTCCTGATACTCCGTGAGCTTATTGTTATATTGCTGTTGCGCTAGATTGTGAGTAGAAACTACTTTTGCCACCGCAGTCGATAATTCGGCGATCGACTCTTGCATCGATACGATGGATTCTTGCGCCACTTTTTGGGCTACTTTTCCTCCCGCTTCAACGGGCATTCCCCATAGATGTTTCCAAATCGCAACCGAAGTTCTACCTGCTGTTTCCCCTAGTAGCCAGTAGGCGATTTTCTTGGAATTTATTTGCTTCATATTCTTAGAATTCCAATTACTATTTCATCAAAGTATTATCAGTTGTTGATAGATATAAGTAAATATTGGAAAAGTGTAAGTAAGTGTAATTTTAATATTAGGCTACATAAAAATTCCAAAATAGATTAATCTATATCGATAGGTAAGTTAATCTATTTTCGCGATCGTCCCTTGTTTTATGAGTTGGCAAAAATTTTTATTATCAATATGTAGCGCTCCGAAGTACGAGCTTACTTTGTTAGAAAAAGAAGTAATTATGTGTATTTTAGAAACTAAAACTCAAACCAAAAACGATTTATTTTTAGCTTATAATCAACTCTATTCGCCAATTAATGAAGAAGCTTTTACTCAAAGATTAAAAAATATCTATCGTAAATTTAAAATTACAGAAAAAGGATATAAACTACCGCAGCTACATAAGTATTTAGTTAATCAATATTTATCTTATCAAAATCAAGATATTTTCTTTTCTGAGATTGGACTTTCTTATATTTATCCTCAGTTTCCCCGTGATAAATTTGGTCAAGCAATAGATCGGATGATTAATTCAGAAAACCAGGACGAAAAACAAGTTGATATTTTACAAACCTTCGCTCCTAATTTAGATGATTATTACGAGCATCTAATTCAATGTTTACAGAATCAAGTTCGAGTCAGAATTTTGTTAGCATGGCCTTATTCTCAGGCAGCCAAGCTCAGAGAAGCAGTTTTAACTAAGTATGCAAATACTAATTTAAAAAATGAAGTTAATATTCGTAATGCGGTAGTTGCTAACTTGGAAACTTTAGAAAAAATAATTCAAGCAGTCGATCAATTTAAAACCCTGGAAATTAAGCTTTACGATACTCTACCATCTTTAGCAATTTATCGGGCTGGTAATTATGTTTTGGCGGCTCCTTTCTTACATGGCTCACTAGCAATTAACACTTTTCAGCTAGAGCTAAAGCTTAATACTGTTAACCAACTGATAGGGAATACTTTGCAAGAAGATTTTGAACTAATGTGGCAAGTTGCTCGTTCTTTTTGCCCCAATCCTCAAAGAAATTGGCGTAACGACTTAAAAATTTTATTTGTTGATTAGAGTTATGTTAGAAAGAATTAACAGTTTAGAAACAAATTTAATTGCACAATTAAAATCCCATTCTCTATTTACTCAGATCGACACTTTGGCTTGGCAAGATTTTTTAGCTATTTTAATCCAGCGACGTTTTTTATCTCTGGCTATTATTAATATTTATGAATTAGCCATTGATGCTCTGACTGACAAAGCAGCTAAACAAACAGTGCGGGAAATTTTACATGAAGAATATCCCCGAAATACTAAAGGTATTCCTTTACCTTCCCATCGGGAGTTATTGTTTCAAGATTTGCTTAATCTAGGCGCAACTCCTAAATTGATTCTTACTACTCCCGAAACAAGCATAACTAGAGAAGTTAGACTGCAAAGCTATCAGCTAATGATAAATTGTTTGGGCAAAACCGAAGCTCAGATACAATTGATTGCTTTTTTACGATTTTGGGCAGAAGTCCTAGTTGCAGTAGAGTATTCTTGCTTGTGGCAGCGTATTTCTGAGAGGTTAGCTAGCAAGAATTCGGAGGATAAACCGCGATCGGAATTCTATTATTTTCATTTGATTCACGATAGTAGAAATTCCGATCTTGGTCAAGAAAACTTATTAGGTGGATTAACCCACTCTCAAGAATTAGGAATTCACTTGAAAAGATTAATTTCATCTACAGAAGTTCTCGATTTATGTATTACTGTGGAAAATCAAGCCTATTTGCTTAAGTACAAGTTTTATAATCAATTTCTCGATAGTTTACAAAAAGTAATATATGACTAAGCTCTTATTCATTTGTTTTGATCGCTCCTGATTATTTTAGTTTCGAGATCGCTATTGAAATCCTCTCTCCCAAACTGAAATAGTTAGACGATCTTTTGAATCTCGCTGTACTTTTCCTTCTAGATTATCCAGCTTAAAAAAGCTAAAATTAGCTTCGCGATTGTAAACACTTCGCAGCTTGGCTTTGACATCAGCCGAAGCTTTGCCACCCAGCATTTTGTCTAGAGTTTCTTGCATTACTCCTAGGCTAACTGTGGAGTTAAGAGCTACATCTGTTTGACGAATTTTTCCAGTATTGTCAGATTGGTAGCTAAGATTAACGCGGTCGGGAACTACATCATAGTAAACTAACACCTTACTATTGGGCTGCCATCCCTGTCTTTGGGAATTTGGTTGACCCAAAGTACTGACTAACTGGCTTTCAGATGTTCCTGTAGTTAAAATCGGGATATCAATTTCTGTAACTGGTTCAATATCGCCCTTCGCTAAAGTTTTAGCTGGTTTGTCTTTTTCTCCTACTTGAGACTCCGAATCGTCTGAATCTGATCCTGAGTTTTGTGATTGTTGTTGAAGATTACCAAAGACATCTTTTAGTTGTTTCTTTTTCTTAGAAGTTTGACGATCGCCGCGCTCTCCTTCGGCAACTGTTTCTTGGTCTTCAATTTCGTCAGCTGGAGCCTCAAATATATCAGGTTGACGAGTGATGGGGGAAGTTTCAACCTGTTCTGTAAAATTATCTGGCGATCGCAGTAAACTGGAAATAACGGCAAATCCTGCCGCAAAAGTCCCTGCACCGACGCCAATGGCAATTAGCAAAAACAAACCTAAGCTAGCAAGTAAACTCCGTTTTTTAGTTTTTTTGGGTTGCTGGCGATTTAACGCCACGGTATTATTACGAGCAGTTTCTGCGGTATACTTTCTTGTAAAATTTCCTGCTGGTGCAACATTCAAAGTCACTCCTGTCGGATTATTTACTTGATCGCTAGCGTCACTTTGCAAAGCATTAAACATTTCTTGAGCTGTACTGAAGCGATCGCGGGGATGAAAACGAATTGCTTTATTAACAACCTCGGCTAGCTCTGGATCTAAATTTTGGGCGTGTTCTTGCCAAATTATTTCGCCATTGCGCGGATCGGTTTCTAACTCATGAGGAGCTTTACCCGTTAGCAAGAAAATAGCGGTCAACCCCAGACTATAAAGATCGCTAGAATAAATGGGACGACCTGCTGCTTGCTCGGGAGACATATAGCCAGGAGTCCCAATTGATGCAGAATAGCTACTATCAGAATCGTTATTGACTTCCGTGGCGATCGCTTCTTTGACTGCCCCAAAATCAATCAAAAAAGGGATATTATCTCCCTGGCTTAAAATAATATTTTCGGGCTTAATATCTCGGTGGATAATACGACGACTATGAACATAGTCTAGTACGGGTAATAACTGCAATAAAATTTGTCTAACTTCGTCGCGGTGCAAGTTACCTTCTTGTTCTTGATATTGGTTTAGGGTTAGCCCTTCAATCCACTCCTGTACTAAATAAAACTTTTCTTCTTCAGAAAAATAGGCATAAAGTCGGGGTATCTGAGGGTGTCCTTGACCCAACTCTTCTAAAATTGCTGCTTCTCGCTGAAACCTTTCTTTCATCCACAAAGGAGTTTTCGGGTTTTTGACAATTGGCTTTAACTGCTTGAGGACGCATTTCCGTCCTGAAGGCATATGGGTATCTTCAGTCAGATAAGTTTCTCCAAATCCACCTCTTCCGAGGGTCTTGAGAATGCGATAGCGGTTATTTAGCAGTACAGCTTTCATACTTTATGTATAAACAGTAGTTATTGAATTAGGAAACAACTCAGCTAACAGTAAAAGAAGAAAACTTGTCCTGACATCATCAAAAGACGAGGGAGATAAATTTACTTACTTTAAGTCTAATAGACCTTTTTCTTTTAGTTTAGGATTAAAACGAATATTCATTTTAACTCCGCGATCGCTTAGTTGCTGTTGAATTTCGGCTTCAACTCTCCTGGCGACTTTTTTTCGTATTTTAGTTTGTCCTAATTCATCACTTTGCTGATATTGTGCCTTTTCTTCCTCTGTCATAGTAGGATTGGCATCAATCGGATCGTTCCAAACAGATATTTTTGAATCATTTCCTTCTGGAGTTATACCGTTTTCGCTAATCCAAGCCGTAGCAATATCGTCTAATATTTTGCGACTGGGGCGATCTATTGTCTGCAACTTTATCCAGTAACAGCTTTGGGGTTGACGAATTAAGTGCTGCTTCAAACTGAGATAAACATCGCGGGAATAACCCACATACTGCATTATTTTTTCTTGGTTAAATATGGCATACACGCCAATTTTCCCCTGAATATCTTCGTTAATACATCCAGTACTATCCAAATAGGGGAAATACTCCAAACTGGAAAGGGGAGATATGGCGGTTTGGGCAGACATACAATTACTCTATGATTATTTATTCTATCTATTTTGTAGATTTTATAGATCCAAAATTAACAACGATCTTTAAACCTTGCGGTATATGGCGCAAAGACGACTAGGTTTAAAAATCTTTGCCTGAAACATAAAGTTAGGCGGAACATTAATAATTATATAGCGATCGCAATTATGATATTTCTCAAATTCTGGAGGCATTCCTTTGGGGGTATGTTGAGAGTAGGGTACTGGTTGAAACAATAAATCGGTAAAGACTATCTCTGTTTCGTCCAGTCTTTTGACAATCTCATCGGTAAAAGTCTTATTGGTCAATAAGCGAAAGAGAATTTCATGCGCGTCTGAATTGAGAGTGAAAGTAGCGTCAAAATTTTTGACTATTTTTAAACCCATTTTTAGGTATCGATAAAATATCGATAGATATAAAAGAACTAATGGAAATATTATCAGATATCTCCAAGTATAGTCCTCGTCACTAAAGTTTCGTAACTCTAATTTAAGAGTTCACGATCGAGGGATATTTCCTGTAAATACTTTAAAAGCAAGCTTTACCCGCTTAAAAGACAACTAATAAAAATCGTAAAATTCTAGGTAAATTTTCTTATATCTGGAACTCAGATTTCATGGTTGCGTCTAGTTTCTGGACAAGGTTGATTTTTCGGAGACTATTTTTACACTATGAATAGACAATTAGTATTTACTTTACTTGCTGTTTCTACCATCGGTTTATTTACTGCCCCTGCCAAGGCAGATAATGCGCTAATTCAAGAGTCGGTACAAGAATCTGTGGTCACAGGGAACGATAATGTTTCGGTACAAAATTCTAATCAAAGAAACCAACAATCTACCCAATATCGCGATCGCAGTTATGGTCGTCATAATAACGACAACTATCAAGATGATAGCAGTACGGGCATTGTGCAACGTAGCGATCAATATTGCGATCAGCTAGGGGAATATAATACCTGCGTTCAAGATGCTCAACAATCTAATCGTACCCATACTCGTCGCGATCGCACTAGTCGTCGTAGTCATCGTTAATTAGGCGGTTGCTAAGTTAAGGGTACTAGTTGAGTAGTACCTTCGTTTTTAGCTACTACTCATTAGTAGCTAATTGCGATCAAGAAAATTACCGAAATTAAAATATATCACCATGATGACCAAATTAATGGGATTAGTAGCGATAGGAATCGTGCTACCTAGTACTGTCGTTGCTACCAACAATAGTGCTTTGGCAACAGAAATCAAAATTAAGACGGACAATATTGAAGCTGTTACCAAAAGCGATGGTAGTACCTATATTAATACTGAAGATACTACTGTACAAGTTCCTCGTCGTCGTTCTTGGACTCCCTGGCGTTACTGGCGTTTTCCTTGGCAAAACTACAGTAATCATAGTACTAGCCTACGCTCTAACTGTCGTCACAGTTCTAATCAATCGACAGAGCGAATTAGGGGTTCTGGCAGCACAATAGTTCAAAGTAGTTTTTCTAGCAGTACTTGTAATTAAAGTGAGCGAGAAATGATAAATATCACCATCAAATGGAAATTATCTACTATGGGGTTATTATCCATCTCTAGTTTATTGACTAGTAATTGGTTTATTGCTCCTACTGTTGCTCAATGCGTTCAAGCAGATGTTTCAGTTCAATATAATATTAGTGGATCTAAACAACCAACCGATCGCACTAATGATGTTGAATTTGAAAGCGACAATACTTGTCAAGGTAATGCCAGTATAACTACAGGTGTACAGGGCAATGTTGGGGGAAATGGTAGGGTGCGTCAAACCAGAGTGGTACGACATCGGATGCAGACAGGCGATCGTCATCGTAGATTGACTAATAATTCTACAATCCAAATCAAAAGTAATCCAGCGATCGATGTTTATAATCCTGCAGACAATTTAGACTAATAAAACAATCAGGGCTTAGTAGTGCTAAGCCCTGAACAAATATATAGTATTTTCCAGACTTTTTATTTTTTTATAACTTCAGAGAATAAATCGAAAAATATTCGATTGAAGCATCTTTAATAAATACAACTAAAAATTCGCGATCGCGATCGCTTTTTTCTTTAATATCTATATCGTATTTTTTCTTGATTTTAAGATTGAGCATTTTGAACCAAAAGTTTCTTTGAGGAATATAAGAAACTGCTTGATGAACTGTTGGTTCTCCGTCACTTTCTTGGCGATCGCTATCTTCAATAAGATCTGTCTTTAATAGTAATAAGTTAATTACTATAATACCTTGACCAAAAATTTCATAGTTTTTTCGAGCATATTGCTTTAAAAAATGCTTATTATTGATGACAAAGCTTTTATTTTTTCTTCGATCGAGATCGCAATTACTAGACATTTATTATTTATGGGCAAAATATTCACTTGGGACAACGAGTAGACAATCTGTAGCTGGCAAATTTAATTCAGACTTTAGAATAAAATTATTTATATTTAAATCTTGTTGTTAAGATAGCAAAAAATGCAGGTGATGCCCAGAGCAACAAGTATCTCTGCTTTATTAAGCATGAAATAGTGAAAGCAGGGGAGAGAATTTAGGGGGTAAAAATAATTTGACTGATGACAACCCTGTTTATTTGGCATTTTTTGAGGTTGAGCTATCTAGTTTTGAGATTGTGTTTGTTTAAGCGCTCAAAAAATGTACCATAGTCTGGAGGACGACTTGGACGCTACTTTGACTTATGACATCGACACGATCAAAAAAACGAAGTTCTAATTTATCTCTTACTAAAATCTGGCTCTGGTTGGGAGTTTTGGCAATTGTAGTCTTCTTCTCTGCGCCTATTTTGTGGCAGATTTTAACCTCAATTAAGTTGAATAAAGATATTTCTGCTATCCCTAATGTTTATTTTCCTAGTAAAATAACTTTAGAACACTATACTCAGTTGTTTAGTCGTCGTCCTTTTCTCACTTACATTTTTAATAGTGCCTTAGTTGCTAGCATTTCTACGATTTTATGTTTGGTCTTTGGCTCTCCTGCTGCTTATGCTCTAGCTAGAATGAAGTTACCAGGGGAAAACGTTATATTGACCTGCATTTTAATTGTAACTTTGTTTCCCTATGTTTTATTGTTTTTGGGGCTATTAGAAATAGTTAAAGCAGTAGGCTTGGGCAACAATTATTTGGCTCTGATTATTCCTTATACTGCAATCAATTTACCTCTTACTATTTTGGTAATGCGGAGTTTCTTTTTAAAGCTACCTAAAGACTTAGAAGACGCAGCTAAAATTGATGGTTATAAAACCTGGGGAATGCTATTTAATATAGTACTTCCGATGACTTTACCTGCTTTAGCAACCACAGGAATACTCACTTTTATTTTTGCTTGGAATGAATATATTTTTGCTCTAACTTTTATTACCGAAGAAGCAAAAAAAACTATCCCCGTAGCTACTGCTCAACTCGGAGGCGCAAATTTATTTGATATTCCTTATGGACCGATCGCTGCTGCCACAGTTTTGGGTACTCTACCATTAGTAATCCTGGTTTTAGTTTTTCAACGTCAAATCGTGCAAGGATTAACCGCTGGTGCAGTTAAGGGTTAGAACAGACCGAAAATAATTGAATTGGCTACAGTTTAAGTTTCAAAGTATACAAGTTTCATCAACTAAAGTAGTCTAAAGATGTATATTACTGAAAACGATAAGATAACAATTCGTCAGCTAGTTGAAAAACAGTTACAGGCTTTCAAGCAAAATGATGAAGAGACTGCTTTTTCTTTGACTAGTTTGAATTTTCAAACAGAAATTTCATTAAGTGATTTTATGGCTGAAATTGAGCATAAATATGATGCTATTGTTCAGCATCGCTCTATTATGTTTCAGGGTTTTACTTTAGTCGATAATTATCCTGCCTTGGTTTCGATGATCATGGATTTTAGTGGAAAACTAGTCCAAGGTGTTTTTGTTGTAGAAAATCAAAGAGGCTTTGGCTGGCGTATTCGCGGCTACCAATTACTACCAGTCGATCGCAAGATAACCAAAAGCTGGTAATTGCCAAGAACCTATCCCACTAATATCTAAATTTATGATATCCTACTTTCAAACTAGGAGGGTAAAATGGCAGGGCGTTTTGAAGGTTTAAGTGATCTCGAATGGAAGTTGTTTAAAGATATTTTTCCTGAAACTCCAAAAAAGCGATCGCGAGGAATGCCTCCTACTCCATTTCGTTATGTGTTGAACAGCTTACTCTATATATTGATAACTGGATGTCCTAAAGGATACCGCTCCGCATATCGATGGTGTGACCTACCACAAGGAAATATCTGGGCATCGAAAAGTTCGGCACATCGTTGGTTAAAACGGTGGCAACAAGATGGGACATTAGAGCAACTTCAAAGCCGAATTTTAGGCATAGCCCATAATAAAGGCATGATTAACTGGAATTATGGGGCGGTTGACGGCTCTTTTTCCCCCTGGAAAAGGTGGCGGTAAGAAAGTAGCTTATGGCTACAAAGGAAAGGGAGTTTTAATTCATACCATTACAGAAGGAAATGGTATGCCAATGGCAAATCGAACTACAGCAGCGAACGGGAGTGAAAGAGAACAAGTATTGCCCTTACTTGATAGCATTAAAATTAAAACGGGTAAACCAGGTCGTCCGAGACGAAATTTTGCTGTCTTAGCTGCGGATAAAGGTTACGATAGCAGCGAGAAGCGATCGCAATTAAGAAAAAGAGGTATTAGACCTCAATTCCCCAGACGAGTTTACAAATCCAAGAAACATTGCGGAAGACCAATTAAGAACGATACACCAAGATTCCAACAAGAAAGATGTTTTGCTTGGTATCAAAGAAAATATAGACGTTTGGTTGTTCGATGGGAGCGTCAACCTGTAGTATTTGATGGTTTTTTGGCGTTAGCAACGATTCACATCTGGATTAATAAAATCATATTAGTGGGATAGATTCAAAAATGTAGTTGAATATTCAGTTTTGTATTTTATGTATCTTTGTGTAGTATAAATAATACATAAAAGTTTTCAGAGGTCACAAAAGTCATGAGTGCAATCGCGATGAAAGTTATTAGTGCGGAGCAACATCCCAACGCTAATGCTTTGCGCTTATACACAATGGAAGCACCGCAAATTGAGGCAGTACAAATTATTGCCAATTTGGATAATATCTATCAAGTAGGTGATGTTATAGCAGTTGCTTTAGGTGGGGCAATACTCAAAGATGGTACCAAAATCAAACCCAGTAAGCTACGAGGATTGTATTCCTATGGCATGGCTTTGGGTAAAGTCGATGTAGAAATAGGAACAGATTTAGCAGAAATCTATTGCCAACCTAAACCCAAAAAAATAAATACTACAGTAAAACTACCATTTATCAAATGGACTAGTATTGAGTTACTACACAATGTTTATCAAGATCTCAAAATACTTGGTAAAACCGACTCAATTACCTACCGCGCCAAAATTAAACTACACGGCACTAATGCAGGAGTGCAGGTAACTCCCGAAAGCATAGTAGCAGCCCAAAAAAGATCTCAGATAATTACCTCTAAGAATGATAATGCTGGTTTTGCTGCCTGGGCAGAACAAAATATAGACTACTTTAGTCAGTTGAAAAATAGTCATAATCTTACTATTTTTGGTGAGTGGTGCGGTACTAACGTACAAAAGGGAGTAGCTATTTCCCAGATTGGGAGAAAAGTTTTGGCAGTGTTTGCCATTCAGTATGGCGGTACGGGTTTGGATCTTGCTCGACTAGAAATACGTCCAGAGAAAATTAGAGAGATACTACCAGAACACCAGGATATATTTGTTTTACCCTACTATGGCGAACCTATTACTATCGATTTTGGCGATAAAAATAAATTACAGGCTGCTGCCGAAACCATGAACCAAATGGTAGAAACAGTTGAGGCGATCGATCCTTGGGTTAAAGAAACCTTTGGTGTTGAAGGAGTAGGAGAAGGATTAGTTATGTACCCAGAAACTGATAGTGTAGTTATCCGCGAAGGCTATACAGAATTAATGTTTAAAGCCAAAGGCGAACAACATCGAGTAGTCAAGAGTAAAAACGCAGTGGAGGTAGATCCTGCCATCGCTCAAAGCGTGCAAGAATTTGTCGAGCTATTTGTTACCGAAGCTAGATTAAATCAAGCTTTAACTGAAGCCTGCAATGGAGAACTAAACATTAAAAAAATGGGTCAATTCTTGAAATGGATCTCTATGGATATTCAAAAAGAAAGCAGCGCAGAATTAGCTGCTGCGGGTTTAACTTGGAAGCAAGTCCATAAACCAGTCTCTAATGCTGCTAAAGAATGGTATGCAGCTAAAATAAAAGAGTTTGAGTAGGGATCAAGCCCTTCGATAAATGTAAACAAACGTTAAGATAACTGATAGCTATTAACTTTGCTAATCTTTATCTTAATTTAAAGCTTGTGGAAGCCTGGAAAGCCCTCGAAACCGAAACCAAACAAAAACTAATCAATCTGTTTACTGCAGGGTTGCTATTTTGGATTAGTATTACCCTGTTGTTGCCAACTTTACCTACCTATATTCAGTTTATGGGCGGTACTACCCAACAGGTAGGAATGGTCATGAGTTGTTTTGCGATCGGGTTGATTACCTCTCGGACATGGTTAGGAAAAATCGCCGATAGTCGTAGTCGTAAAACAGTTATTGTGATTGGTGCTACGGTAGCAGGATTAGCCCCTATTGGTTATTTATTGGTTAATTCCATTTTGGGGTTAGCCTGTATTCGAGCTTTTCACGGTATTAGTATTGCAGCCTTCACCATTGGCTATAGTGCTTTGGTAGTAGATCTTGCGCCTTGGCAATATCGCGGAACTTTAATCGGCTATATGAATTTAGCCGTACCCATCGGCATGTCTATGGGTCCTGCTTTGGGCGGTTTTTTACAAGAGAGTGGTAAACAGTTTGTCCCTAACGGTACGGGATATGAGGTTTTATTTGTAATCTCTATTATCTGTGGCGGGCTGGCACTATTGTTGTCTAGTCAAATTAAAGAATCTGCTCTACCAGGAACAGAATCATCATCAGAATCGGGTGACAGCCAAATTCCCAGGGATTTTTGGCAATTGAGCAAAGATCCTAGTTTATTGACACCAACTCTGGTTTTATTGTTGATTGGTTTGGTATTTGGGACATTAGTTGCTTTTTTACCTTTGTTTATTAAAGAGCTAGGATTAGAGTTTAACGTTGGCTTCTTTTATACCGTAGTGGCGATCGCCTCTTTTTCAGTACGTTTGTTTGTTGGTCAGGCAAGCGATCGCTATGGTCGTGGTTTGTTTATTAGTGGTAGCCTGGTTTGTTATGTCATTTCGATGGCACTGCTTACTCAGGCGAATACTCCTGCAATGTTTATCTTAGCGGCGATCGCCGAAGGTGCAGGGGCAGGAATCTTAATTCCATTAATTCTAGCGTTAATTAGCGATCGCTCTAGAGCTACGGAAAGAGGTCGAGTTTTTGCTCTGTGTATGGGTGGATTTGATGTCGGCATCGCTATGGGAGGGTTAGTTTTAGGCTCTCTAGCAGGGATTTTAGGAGGCTATCGAGGTGTTTTTGCTTTGGCAGCAATCTTGGCTGGTGTAGCTTTAGTAGTTTTTGTGACTCAAGTAGGTAAAAATGTACGGCAATCTCTATTTTTTGCTTTGGGTAAAACAAAAGATACCTATGCAATGAAATAGTCTTTAATCGCTTTTAAGGAATTGGAAATTATTTCTTTTCTCTCAACCAAAAAAAACACCCCGCCTATCCTAGTAGGGAGGTGCTTTGATTCAATTCAATTCAATCGAACAAAATTCAATTCTTGTCTTACATTCCTTTAGCAACTAATTCAGCTAGGTCAACAACACGTTGAGAATAACCCCATTCGTTATCGTACCAAGCAACAACTTTAACCATGTCGCCATCTAGAACTAGAGTGATCTGTCCGTCAATAGTAGAAGAAACGTCTGTACCTTTGAAATCAGAAGATACTAAAGGTTCATCAGTATAGCCCAAAATGCCTTTCATTGGACCTTCAGCAGCTTTTTTGAATACTTCATTCACTTCTTCTGCGATAGTTTTCTTTTCTACTTGAGCAACCAAGTCAACTACAGAAACGTTGGGAGTAGGTACGCGTAAGGCAATACCGTCTAATTTACCTTTAACTTCAGGATATACCAAGGCTACTGCTACAGCAGCACCAGTAGAAGTAGGTACGATGTTAACTGCTGCTGCTCTGGCACGTCTCAAGTCGCGGTGGCTAGCATCTAAGATACGTTGGTCGCCAGTATAACTGTGAGTGGTAGTCATCGTACCTTTGATGATCCCGAAATTTTCGTTGATAACTTTAACAATAGGTGCTAAACAGTTGGTAGTACAACTTGCATTACTAATAATATCGAATTCACCAGGCTTATATTGATCTGCGTTAACACCCATCACATAAGTACCAATATCTGGACCTTTTCCAGGAGCAGTAATAACTACTTTTTTAGCACCAGCTTCGAGGTGTTTACCCGCACCAGGAGCATCGCGGAAAACGCCAGTAGATTCAATAACAATATCAATATCCCATTCTTTCCAAGGCAAGTTCAAAGGATTGCGATCGGAGACACATTTAACTGTTTTGCCATTGATGATTAGAGAATTGGTATCATAACCAACATCAGCATCTAAAGTACCTAGCATGGTGTCGTATCTCAATAGATGAGAATTAGTTTTGGGATCGGAAGTATCATTAATACCAACTAATTCTAGGTTGGTGTCTGTGCCTCTAGTCAGCAAACACCTGACAAAGTTACGTCCAATACGTCCAAAACCGTTAATTGCTACTCTAACCACTATATTCTTGCCCTCTATTTTATTAGGTTAATAGATTAAAACATTCTTAATAAGACTCATCATATCGTAAAGTAAGCACATTTCAAGACCCTTTTTGCGATCGGTTTTAACCTCATCTGAAAGATAAAAACTCAGCAAAATAGCTGGTTTATTAGCAAATATATGAATAAAATCCGACAATTTTGTCGTAAAGATCACAATACGTTGGTTCTATTTACGATTGTCTCAAATATTTTGCTCTAAAAAATAAATTTGTTGCCTTGCTAGTTGTTTTTATAATACCTAAGTCTAAAAAAATCTTGTTATTATATGCCGTATTGTTTAAAGCGATGACAAGTTACAGAGTATTTTTTCTCAGTTATGAGAAAGTAACCTGTAGCCATGAGTCAGAATAATTGTGCTATGGCAGGAGATAAAAGAGTGACAAAAGTAGATTTAAATGGGAAACCATTTCATTTTATCGGTATCGGCGGAATTGGAATGTCGGCTTTGGCTCACATTGTTGCTCAACGTCAACTGCCAGTATCAGGTTCTGATTTACGTTCATCACATATTACCGATCGCTTGGAAACTTTGGGAGTCAAATTTTTTAATAGTCAAGATGCTAGCAATCTCGATTATTTTAAAACTAGTCCCCTTAAGAAATCTGAACCATTGCCTGTTACCTCAGGAGTTCAACCCGAAACCGCATCAGCACCATCAAGCAACAATAATACTCTTAATTTGCCCCAGGTGATCTGCTCAACGGCGATCGCGCCTACTAATCCTGAATATCAAGCAGCAGTCAAACTAGGTTGCCCTATTTTTCATCGTTCAGATCTTTTAGCAGCCTTGATCGAACAGTTTGAAAGTATTGCCGTATCTGGAACCCATGGTAAAACTACTACTAGTAGTTTAATCGGCTATATGTTGTTAGAATGCAACCTCGATCCAACTATCATTGTGGGTGGAGAAGTAGATACTTGGAATGGTAATGCTCGGAGTGGTGCAGGAAAATATTTAGTAGCCGAAGCAGACGAATCTGATGGCTCTTTGGTCAAACATTATCCTAGTATAGGAGTGATTACTAATGTTGAACTAGACCATCCCGATCGCTATCAAGGGATTCAAGAAGTAGTTAATATTTTTCAGACTTTTGCTGCACAATGCAACACTCTGATCGGCTGTATTGACGACCCGATCATTGCAGCCGAGTTACCCTTAACCATTAGCTATAGTTTAAATTCCGCTTCAAAAGCCGACTATACAGCAAAAGAAGCCATCTATGACGATCTCGGAAGTAATGCCCAAATTTGGGAAAGAGGGGTATGTTTAGGAGAGTTAAAGCTACCGATGCTAGGAGAACACAACCTAAGTAATGCCCTAGCTGCGATCGCCGTTGGTAGACAGATTGGTTTAGAATTTAATACTATTGCTCAATCCTTGGCTACTTTCGGCGGTACAAAAAGGCGTTTTGAAAAAAGAGGAGAAGTCAACGATATTATCTTTATTGATGACTACGCCCATCATCCCAGCGAAATTGAAGTTACCCTCGCTGCAGGCAAACTGAGAGTGCAGGGTAACAATTCTCTACAAAGAGTAGTGGCAATTTTTCAACCCCATCGCTACAGTCGTACCCAAACATTTTTGACCGAGTTTTCTCAAGCTTTTGAAGATGCAGATGTAGTTGTAATTACTGATATATATAGTGCTGGAGAAAAAAATACTTATGGTATTAGTGGTAAAGATTTAGCCAAGGCGATCGCTACTCACCACGATAATGTTTGTTATTATCCCGACCTAAATTCTATTGCTAACTTTTTACAACAAGAAATATTACAGCCTCAAGACTTGGCAATGTTCTTGGGGGCGGGTAATCTTAATCAATCCATTCCTACAACCATCGCCTTGTATCAATGATCAATCTAATCCAAACAGGTGTATCTTTAGCTAATCAAACCTCTTATAAAGTTGGGGGTGATGCTCAATGGTATGCTGCACCAAAAAATTGGGACGAACTAGAGGCTAGTTTTGAATGGTATCAGGCTCAGGATATACCTCTAACGTTGTTGGGTGCTGGTTCAAATTTATTGATTAGCGATCGCGGTATTTCTGGGTTGGTACTTTCCACGCGCTATCTTCGCAGTTATGAATTAAATCCTGAGACTGGATTGCTCGTTGCTGATGCGGGAGAAGCGATCGCCAAACTAGCCTGGAAAGCTGCTAAAAGGGGCTTAAAAGGACTTGAATGGGCTGTAGGTATTCCTGGTACTGTTGGCGGTGGAGTGGTAATGAATGCGGGGGCACACAAGTCCTGTATGGCAGATATTTTGGTCAGTGCTACCGTTTTATCCCCTGATGGTACACTAAGGGAAGTAGCTCCTGAAGATTTAGCCTATAGCTATCGTACTTCTAACCTACAAGGTGGTAACGATATGGTGGTAAAAGCAACTATGCAGCTAGAGCCTGGCTATGAGAAAACCGAAATTATGCAGCTTTCCAATCAAAATTGGACGCAACGCAAAACATCTCAACCTTATCATCTTCCCAGTTGTGGTAGCGTTTTCCGTAATCCCCAACCTCATGCAGCTGGGCAACTCATAGAACAGCTTGGATTAAAAGGTTATAAGATCGGTGACGCCCAGATAGCTCATCGTCATGCCAACTTTATTCTTAACTGTGGTACGGCTACCGCCAAAGATATATTTGAATTAATTCGTTATGCTCAAGAAAAAGTAGAATATCATTGGTCAGTATCTTTGAAGCCAGAGGTTAAGTTAATCGGAGAATTCTAGATTAAATTTGACTTGAAGCTAAACTAAATTGTTCTAGTAGTCACTAATAAATAAACTAAAAACTAAATAGATATGGCAGGAAAAGGATTTGGTCCACTAGGAAAAATGAAAGAACTTGCTGACGCTTTTAAGAAAGCTCAGGAAGTACAGGCAGGAGCGCAACAACTCCAAAACGAATTGGAGCAAATGGAAATTGAAGGAACTAGCGAAGATGGACTAGTTAAGGTAGTCATGAGTGGCAACCAAGAGCCTCGTCGTGTAGAGATTTCTCCTGATGCAATGTCCCAAGGTGCAGATACTCTTTCGGCATCAGTTAGCGCAGCTATGACATCTGCTTACGAACAGTCTACAGAATTGATGCGCGGACGCATGGAAGAACTTACCAGCGGCTTAAATTTGCCTGGAATGTAGGATTAGATATTTTCGAGAACTCAGAATATATCTTAAAGTGTTTGACTGGGAGATGTTTTAATCAGGCATCTCCATTTTTTTGTGCAAGAGAATAGTTGATAATTAATTTCAAAATAGATTAGAGAAATTTAGAGAGCATTGGGTAATTCAATATGAACTCCGACAAGAAATTTGCTTTGTTAGTCTTAGGAATACCCTTAGCTGGTTTGGTATATTGCGGCTTGGGAATTGCTGCGATGGCATCTAGTATGACAGTTAGGACTCATCCCATCATTTCGGGAGCAATTTTTATTCTGCTACCTCTTGGTACGGCTGCTTTTACCTGGATTTCTGCTTCAGCTAAAGCGTATAAAAAGTAAAAGAAGCCATAACTATCTTAATTTAGATTGATGCTTCGCTACCGTTGTTGCTAATCATAGTAATGGTTTCAATATCGTTAAACTGCAAAATAGTGCGATCGCCAGTTTCGGGAGAGTAAACATTAATACTGCCAGAAGTATCACTATTGGAATTAATGTAGATATTAGAATCAAAAGGGAGATTGGAATAATCTACGACTAATTCATCATATCCAGAACCACCCTCTACATAAGAAGCCAAAGAATCGGCAAAATTGCGATCGCCAGTAGCAGCTATGAGAACATCGTCATAAGCAGAACCAGTAACATTTATTGCTTCAATATTTTTAAATTCGATTGAACTTTCATCGCTGATATATTCTCCACTATTACTGGAAGAGAGATTAGAGGTAATACCATTGTTGCTATTACTAAAATCGAGATGGAGAGTATCATATCCAGAACCACCATCAACGACATCAGATCCTTTGCCTGTAGAAATATAGTCATTTCCAGCACCTGCATCAATTAGATCGTTAGATAAATTTTCATAACCAAGATCGATATTATTATTACCCGCACCTGTAGTAATATTTAAACTTTCAACATCGTTAAAGCTGATTTGATTTTGATTGCCATATTTGGGATGGAAGACATTAAGTTCGCCACTGTTACCGCTATAGTTATTGACATTGATGATATCTAGATTTTTCTTAGAATCAGAATAATCAACTACCAATTCATCAAATCCACTACCACCATCAATGTAAGAATTGTTGGGAACAGATATAGGATTAGTTCCTTGATTGCTAAGATTCGCGATCGCAACTAGCACATCATCATATTGCGAACCTTGAACGTTAATGGCTTCAATATTGCTAAACTCGATCACGCTATTTTCGCTAGCACCTTCATTACTGATATATTCCCCGCTATTGCGATCGTTAAGACTAGAGGTTACACCACTGACACTGTTATAGAAGTCAAGGTTTAAAACATCAAATCCCGATCCACCATCGACGATATCAAAACCTTTTCCTGTAGAAATATAATCATTTCCCCCACCTGCATCTACAGTATCGTCGGAGAAATTATCGTAGCCTAATTCAATATTATCGTTACCACGACCAACACTTAGATCAAAACCTTCAATACTATTGAAATTGATGCTTTCTAAATTAGTATCCAAACTACCCGAAACGGAAGTATTGTTTCCATCTGGATAATAATTGGTTGAGTTGATATTGATATTTAGATCACTATTGCGATCGCTATAATCAACAACTAATTCATCATATCCTTCTCGTCCATCAATAATCGGAATAGAAAAAGGAACAGTATCCCTATTATTACTATTACCGTTACCTGTAGCAGCAACTAAAACATCATCGTAGGTTGAACCAAAGACGTTGATCGCTTCAATATTGCTAAACTCGACATTACTATCGCTACCAACATACTCACCGCTATTATTATCATTAAGACTAGAAGTTACACCATTGACACTGTTATAGAAGTCAAGGTTTAGAACATCAAATCCAGAACCACCATCGACAAGATCAAAACCTTTTCCCGTAAAGATACTGTCATCTCCTGCACCTGTATTAACAGTATCGTCGCAAAAGTTATCAAAACCTAGATCGATTAAATTATTGCCTCTACCAGTAGTGATGTTAAATGCTTCAATCTCACTGAAATTTAAGGTAGTATCGTTGATACCCGTTTGAAAATTATGGGTATTGAGATTACCACTATAACTATCAACAATTACATCATAGTCGTTGTGGCGATCGCTATAATCTACGACTAATTCATCATATCCACTATTACCATTAATCGTAGTAGGAATAGGATTATTATTACTAACATTACCTGTTGCAGCAACTAAAACGTCATCGTAGGATGAACCTTGAACGTTAATCGCTTCAATATTGGTAAACTCTACCGAACTATCACTACTGTTATACTCACCACTGTTACTATCATTAAGACTAGATGTAACACCACTGATACTGTTATAGAAGTCAAGGTTTAGAACATCAAATCCAGAACCACCATCGACAAGATCAAAACCTTTTCCAGTAAAGATATTGTCATCTCCTGCACCTGTATTAACAGTATCGTCGGTGAAGTTGTCGTAACCTAAATCGAGGAAGTTGTTACCTCTTCCAGTAGTGACATTAAATGCTTCAATATCACTGAAGTTGAGATTACTATTATTGCCTGTTTGATAATCATGAATATTTAAATTACCAGTAGCAATATCGATAATTACATCATGGTTGTTGTGGCGATCGCTATAATCTACGACTAATTCATCATATCCGCTATTACCATTAATTGTAGTAGGAATAGGATTATTAATATCATCATCCTTTGTTATAGCAACTAAAACGTCATCGTAGGATGAACCAAAGACGTTGATCGCTTCAATATTGCTAAACTCGATAGTACCTTCACTACCTATATATTCTCCATTGTCGCCATTAGTTAAACTAGAAGTTACACCATTGACGACATTATTAGTAAAGTCAAGGTTTAAAACATCAAATCCAGAACCACCATCGACAACATCAAAACCTTTTCCAGTAGAGATATAATCATCTCCTGCACCTGTATTAACAGTATCGTCGGAGTAATTATCGTAACCTAGATCTACGTTATCATCGCCACGACTACCAGTAATGTTGAAGCTTTCTATATTGTTAAAATTAATCGTTTCATTTAAGGTGGGATCGTTGAGTTGACTAATATCTAAATTACCCGAAACCGAGATATCATCGCCATTGAAATCATAGTAAGTGGAATTGAAATAAAAATTCAAGTCACTATTTCTATCTGAATAATCAACAACTAATTCATCAAATCCTTCTCTTCCATCAATAATGGGAATAGGAATAGGATTATCAACGTTGTTACTCTTACCTGTTGTAGCAACTAATATATCATCGTAGGTTGAACCAAAGACATTGATCGCCTCAATATTTTTAAATTCAACATTACTATCGCTACCTATATATTCACCACTATTACTATCATTGAGACTTGAAGTTACACCAGTGACACTGTTATAGAAGTCAAGATTGAGAACATCAAATCCGCTACCACCATCAACAAGATCAAAACCTTTTCCTGTAGAGATATTGTCATCTCCTGCACCTGTATTAACAGTATCGTCGGTGAAGTTGTCGTAACCTAAATCGAGGAAGTTATCACCTCTTCCTGTAGTGACATTAAATGCTTCAATGTCGCTGAAGTCAATAGTAGTATCGCCAATACCTGTCTGATAATCATAGGTATTAAAATTACCACTATTACCGCCGTAGAGATCGATAGTTACATTATGGTCATTGTGGCGATCGCTATAATCAACTACTAACTCATCAAACCCATCATTACCATTAATTGTAGTAGGAATAAGAGCATTATTATTACTATTACCTGTGGCAGCGATTAAAACATCATCATAGAATGAACCTTGAACATTAACTGCTTCAATATTACTAAACTCAACATTACTATCGCTACTAATATATTCGCCACTGGTACTATCATTAAGACTAGATGTAACGCCATTAATACTGTTAATAAAATCAAGATTTAGAACATCAAATCCAGAACCACCATCGACAAGATCAAAACCTTTTCCAGTAAAGATATTGTCATCTCCTGCACCTGTATTAACAGTATCGTCGGTGAAGTTGTCGTAACCTAAATCGATTAAATTGTTACCTCTACCAGTAGTGACATTAAAAGCTTCAATATCGCTAAAATTCAGGGTGGTATCGTTGATACCCGTTTGAAAATCGTAGGTATTGAGACTATTGTTATAGACATCAATAGTGACATCGTGATCGTTGTGGCGATCGCTATAATCAACTACCAACTCATCAAATCCATCATTACCATTGATTGTGGTAGGAATAGGATTGTCATTATTGTTACCTGTAACAGCGACTAAAACATCATCGTAGAATGAACCTTGAATATTAATCGCTTCAATATTGCTAAACTCTACCGAACTATCGCTGCTTATATATTCGCCACTATTACTGTCATTGAGACTAGAAGTAACGCCGTTGATGCTATTAATAAAATCTAGACTTAATAAATCATACCCGCTACCGCCGTTGACAAGATCAAAACCTTTTCCTGTAGAGATATAATCATCTCCTGCACCTGCATTTACGGTGTCGTCGGAGTAATTATCAAAACCTAAATCGATTAAATTGTTACCTCTACCAGTAGTGACATTAAAAGCTTCAATCTCACTGAAGTTGAGATCATTATTATTGCCTGTTTGATAATCATAAGTATTTAAATTACCACTATTACCGCCGTAGAGATCGATAGTTACATTATGATCGCTATGGCGATCGCTATAATCTACTACTAACTCATCAAATCCAGAGTTACCATTGATTGTGGTGAAAATAGGATTGTCGTTATTGTTACCTGTAACAGCAACTAAAACATCATCGTAGAATGAACCTTGAACATTAATTGCTTCGATATTGCTAAACTCTACCGAACTATCACTACTGATATATTCGCCACTGTTACTATTGCTAAGATTGGAAGTGACTCCGTTAATACTATCGTAAAAACTTAGGTCTAAAGTATCGAAACCAGAACCACCATCAATAACTTTAAATCCTTTGCCAGGAAGAATTAAATCGTCTCCCCCACCAGTATCAATTACACTATTAAAATAGTAAGTATTGGCATCAACAACATCATTCCCGCTACCAACAATAATTTCAAAATCTTCAATACTATAAAACTCTAAATAATTATTGTTACCATTTATCGGGAAATTTATATCGAATGAACCATGACCACTAAAATTATCGTAATTTTGTAGCAATAATATTAGATCTTCATTTACGTTTGAATAATTAATAACTAATTTATCTATTCCATCGTCACCATGAACTATATCATTTCCCGAACTAGTTTCTATTTCGTCATTTCCACCTAAAGCAAATATTTCATCTTGTACAGAAGTATCTAACAAAATATCATCGTTTTCTGTTCCTACAATTTGATTTTCAACCATGAATTTAGCTTTGATAAATTTCGATAATAAAATTATTTAAATTTGGGTTCGTATTAACTGAACAAATTTAAATAATATTGCTTTTTTATTTATAGCTTTTATGTCGATAACCTACATCGATAGAAAGCGCAGTGTTTTCGATCGCCTTATTAGAGAAAACTTTTTTATACTTAAGTATTTATACATAAAAAAGCGATCGCTGTTAATTAACAGCGATCGCTTGAAAATTTAATTTTAATTAATATTATTTATTTAGCTAATTGGGCTTCAATTGCTTGAGTTAATTCGCTAGAAGTAGGGGTGACACCACTTTTGTATCTAGCAACAACATTGCCTTGTTTATCAACGAGAAACTTTTCAAAATTCCAAGCGACATCACCTTGTGGTTCTACGGCACTAGTCAAAGTATCGTACAGAGGATGCTGTTCTGAACCTTTGGCATGAACTTTATCAAACATATCAAAGTCAACACCATAGTTAGTTTGACAGAATTGAGCAATTTCTTCGTTGCTACCTGGTTCTTGTGCACCAAAGTCATTGCAAGGAAAACCCATTACTTTGAGTCCTTTGCTGCCATAATCTTTATTCAATTGTTCTAATCCTGTGTATTGAGGAGTATAACCGCATTTGGAAGCGACATTAACAATCAACAATACATTACCTTGATAGTCGGCAAATTTAACTTCTTTGCCATCGATAGTTTTTACGTTGATATCGGATATATTACTCATGTTCTAGTTCGTAATTAGATTAAAAAAGATGCCAGATCGTACTCTACCATTTCTCTTAAACAGTACAGCAATTGAAGTTGATAATTTGACCGTGAGAATTGCTAATTCTATCCCAGAGTTAACCCAAGACGCGAGTACAATGGCGATCGCATATCTGCAATCTTTGTTAGCAAAACAAGAAACTGTCAGTATTATTTTAGCGACGGGTAATTCTCAGCTACAATTTTTAGATTGTTTGGCTACCGATCAGAGTCTAGATTGGTCGCGTATTATTTTGTTTCACTTGGATGAATATTTAGGAATTACTGCCGAACATCCAGGGAGTTTTCGTTATTATTTACGTCACAAAGTAGAACAACGATTACAGCCAAAAATCTTTCATTATCTTGAGGGAGATGCAGCCCAACCTTTAATAGAATGCGATCGCTATAGTGATTTATTACAACGTCAGGTGATCGATTTGTGTTTATTAGGGATTGGAAATAATGGACATCTGGCTTTTAATGAACCCTCTGTGGCAGATTTTCAAGATCCTAGAGTTATTAAATTAATTCAGCTAGAAAAGACTACTCGCCAACAACAGGTTAATGGCGGCTATTTTCCTAATATAGAAGCTGTACCCAGCTATGCCTATACTGTAACTATTCCGACGATTTGTAGCGCGAAAAAAATCTTTTGTTTAGCAGGGGGAAGTCACAAAACAAAAGTAGTCCAGAAAACTTTAAATAATGCGATCGCGCCGAGTTTTCCCGCAACTATCCTGCGCCAACAAGCTCAAGCAATTTTATTTTGTACCAAGTAACATGGGTTTGGTTTACTAATTCCCTTCAGTCTTATCCGAAGCTGTACCCTTGTTTGACTGTTGAACCGTGGGCGGATTTCTTTTGGGGATTACCTTCGGGGCGTACGAAGCACTATCGGCGATTAGCTGTGTCTGCGTGAAATTTCAAGAATTGAGTCTTTATATAATCGATAGTGCATTTCGGGCAATTGCTTCTACGTGACGAATATCCGTACCGCAGCAACCGCCGAGAACGTTTAGATTGGGTAGTAGGGCTTTTAGTTTTTGATATTGGATACCAAGTTCATTTGGATTACCGTCGTCTAAGTCTTCGGCTTCGTCTAATTCTGCATGGCTTTTAATAGATGCATTGGCTCTAATAGTTTGAATTCTCTTTGACCAATTACCTTTATCCTGAAGAATATGAGCAAAATGCAGGGGATGAGCGCAGTTAATACCGTAATAGATTGGTCCATAGTTAGTAGCACGATCTACTTGAGCGATCGCATCTACTAAACTCTTTCCTGTAGGTAGTTTTCCGTCGGTTTCCACAGTAAAAGAGATTACGACAGGAATATTAGCTTTTTGGGCTGCAAGACAAATACCAATTGCTTCTTCAGGATAGGTTATGGTCATAGCTGTGACTAGATCGGTATTGGTTTGGGCAAATGTTTTGATTTGCTCGGCGTGATAGTGTTTGGCTTCTAATTCGTTCATCAATTCTGCTGGATTATAGCCGTCTCCTCTCGAACCGATACAGCCACTAATAACCATCGGTGTAAGCTCGCTGCTATATTCATCGCGGATATCTTCTAACAAAGTAATCGCTAAATTGTTGAATGCAATCAGATCTTTGGGAGAATATCCCAACTTTGCCCCCCAATCTTTACTAGCTCTCCAAGTAGGACTTTCCAAAACAAAGCCTAGTCGATTTTTTTGTGCTAATTGTGCATAGCTACGAAAATAGTGAACTAAAGCTTCATAGCCAAAAGAATCTTTGAGCAAATCAAAAGCTGCAAACTGAGGTAAATTGAATCCTTGATGAAAAATTAGGGTTGTTTCCAAACCACCATCGGTCAAAAAAAGGCGATCGCTTAGTTGTGGTAAATTATCTCGATACTTACTCATTGCTAATTTTCTCGACTGTTTTCACTAGTAAATTTATTTGTGCTTTGTATAATTCTGAATTTACCAAGCAATCGAGAATAAGTAGAGATTTTGCTAGGGATAGATATTTTAACCGTTTCGCGGTAGTTATTAGTTATTAGTTATTAGCGCACTACAGGTTTAAGTCCCGTTTCATAATTTTCGATAAAAGTATAGTTTTAAAAGATTAAGCGATCGCTTTAATCTAATCATAATTAAGTCCGTTTTTTTAAATAGCTTATATGAAAATAGTTTTACTACAAATACCATATTCTGTATTTTATTTAACTAAATTCCATTCACGGTATAGCTTCTCCGCATAAAACATAATTTCTTCTCTAGGCAAGCGTATTTTTGGCTGTCGTTTGGGATAGAGACTTTCTAAAACTTCAGAATCTTGTTTAATTACTAAATCAAAAGATTTGATAAAACTATTTTTTGTTAGTAACGATAAATATTGGGTAAAAATATTACTTGGTTTTAGATAAAGCAAAACAAAAGTTTTAGTTTGGCGATCTCCTTGAGGATAAATTACAAACAACTGTGTTAGTTTCCCCAAAAAAGTATCCGCAGTCACACAGGTGATAGTAGGAAAAAAATATTCAAAATGATTGTGTACAACTTTCGGTACTGATAATAATGCAGGATTAGTAATAAGTTCACGAATAGTATTATTTGCTCTAACTATTTCTTGGTCTAGACTGGTATGATAATCTTTTTCTTGATAATTACTTGTAGCTATATTTTCAAACTTAAATGGCTGATTGTGAGTTGCGATCGCATGATTAAAATCGTAATTGATTTTCAAACAGTCGAGAAAAGGGGCTTGAATTGTTTTTTCCCCTGCAACTCCTAAAAATTGATATCCATCACTTATGTTAGCAATTGATTCGGGTACAGATAGCCGAGGTTCGTAATTATCATAAGTCCAAACTAAATCCCCTTTTACTATCAACTCTAAAGGTTGAACCAGAGCTTGACTATGTTGCTTTTTATTTTGGGGTAATCTACCTTCGGTATCAAATTCTAAACCATGAAAAGGACAGACAATCGTCTTTTTTTCACTACAAACTTTGCCATTGGATAGAGGTGCCTGCATATGGGGACAAATATTATTTAAAGCAAACACTTCATCACAATTATCTTTCCAAATTACATAATCTCGCTCGTTTAAAGTAATTTTATAAGGTTTATTTACTAACAACATAGACTTATGAGCAATTAGCCAAGCTGCGCCAGGTAGCCAAGATTTTTGCTCTTTGATTGTTTCCTGGCTATCGGTAATACAATCAGTCATTTTCTTCTACCTCAAATTCTTTTATCAATCAAGCTAAAGCTAAATCGAGAATAACTAGAGAAACGTCTGATTATATTTAAAGTTATTAATTTAATAAAAGATCAAATCGAAGTTTTTTCATAGTTAAAAATATCGCGACCGCTTTGATAAACAACAAAACTAAATACAAGTTAATTTATTCTTAATCAAAATCCATTTAGTAAATATCCTTTTATTTAAAGGTTTTAGTGAATCGATAACTTTAGTTATGGTGATGATATTTTTCATTTGAGTATTCATGATTATCCTTGATTATTTTTTTGATTTAACAGTTGATTTGAGATAAGCAATACCCCGATATTGATATAAAGTAGGTTTGGCAGGTATGTTAATTTGACAGCCAGCGCGTCCTAAAGGGTACGAGCGATAAATAGTAGATGAATTACCCATGAAATTGACAGTTATTACAGAATCAACTAAATCGAATTGCTTGCTAGAACGATAATAAGTATTACCTCGATAACAAAGTTGCATGATTAATATTATTCCTATTGCTTAACTTGCCTTTAAATGTACAAGGCGATCGCGAATAAATCGGGATTAAATAAGAAAGAAGTAGAGAACAATCTAATCAAAAAAAACAGTCTCGAACTTAATCAAGACTGTTATAAATGGCTGGTAAATGTAAATACTGCTTTTTGTTTTCTATTTCCGATTTCCTAGCAGAAATAGCTGATGAGATCACAAAGTTGATCAGAACGATTAGATCGCTACATTATCGATGTTGTAAAATGGCTTTCATTATGGCTTTAGATTTTTCTATCTCTTCGGGAGAAGGTACTGTCTCTTGCCAACTAGAACGCTGATTTAAATTTTCTACCCACTGAGTTACTTTAAGATATGGTTTTAAACTAATTCCCAAATTAGGAATGGCAGCTACGGCTGTTCCTGCAACTATATCTGCATAACTAAACTGTTCCCCAAGAAAATACGCTCGATCTTCTTTTAAATTATCCTCAAAATATTGAAGTGCCGTTGTCATACTTTGTTTAGCTTGTTTGATTTTCTGTTCCTCTACTGGCACATCTAGCATTTCCTTCATCAATACAATCGATGCGGGTGGAAGTTCATTTACTGTTACCAACTCGATCATTCGCACCTTAGCAATATCTTGAGGATTGTTGGGCATAAAAGAAGGATTGGGATACTTAGTCTCAAGGTAATCTAAAATCGCTAAAGATTCAAATACTTTAAAATCTCCATCGACTAATACAGGAATATGATGAAAAGGGTTGAGTTGCAAAAAATCTGGTTGAAACTGATCGCCATCAAGCTTAAGTAAAATTGGCTCAAACTCAATGTTTTTCTCTAACAGAGTTACCCAGACACGACGCGCATTAATTGAAAGGCGAGAATAATAAAATTTAAGCATCAATCAAAAATATCTAACTAAGGTTTTAGAATCTAAAATTTGAGTTTACAACTTACCATTTAACTATTACATTCCTCAAAAGTATGAAGTAAACGAGAGTAACTAGGGAACTTTAAAATTAGTAGTGTTTTCTAAATATTTTTTGAATAGCGTATCATAGAAAACATAGCAGGTGAACTATAAGCTTGAATTTGACCTATTACTTCAAAACCATGCTTTTCATAGAAAGCTAGATTAATTGGATTGGAAGATTCTAAATAAGCAGGTAATTTAGAGCGATCGCATAAATCTAGAACATCTTGAATCAACCCCGAACCGTATCCTTGGTTCTGTTGGGCTGGATCTACTCCCAACACTCCTAAATACCAATGAGGTTCACTGGGATGAAAATGACTCATCTTTTCTAATAAACCAAATATTTCTATTTGATGTTCTGCCGATAATGTTCGTTGAATCGTCTCTATCAATAAATCTGAATCTGGTTCAACATGAGGCGGAAACCAAAAAGCTGCACCAGCATAATCATCAAGATAACGAACTGTATGAGAATCAAATGCTTTTTTGCCAAAAGCGAGTAGAAAATCAGGAAAATAACTGAGATATTGCTGTGCTGATGGATATATCCAACGCACTATAGGATCGGCACTAAAAGCAAGTAAAAGAGAGTCGATTATATTTTTTACTGACTCTGAATTAACTGGATTTTTTTTAGTTGAAAAAATCATGATTTTAAATAGAAATTATACCAAGGCTAAAAGTGAGCGAATGCACTTCATACCGTAAGCCCGCGTCTTTCCCAGGACTTTTGAATGCATAGGGCGTGAACAGTTCGGCTAAAAGCGTGCGTGCTAAAAGCTTTTTTAATAAATGTCTATTTAATTTATTTTTGATAAACAACACCGCGATATTTCAAAACTTCTGAAGATAAAGCATTTTGATAACAAGCTTGACGCACAGTGTATGTTTTACCTAAAAATCTAGCTTGAATATCTGAATGTATTGTTTTAATCGGATTACTTTGTAAGTTATATTTAGTACCGCGATAACAAAATTGCATTTTTCAAATCTCCTTATGTTTGACTTACTTGTTACTTAATTTAGAAAGAGATAGGGAACAAGTCGGGATCAAATCGAGAAGATCTTGAGATTAAAATTAGTTGCGGTTTGGGATTTATTCTTTTATTTCTTGCCTAGACCATAGTTTCAGTTAAATCGATAATCGCATCAAAGTCATATTTAGCCAACATGTCCAAAATTGCTTTGGCAATATCTTGTTGAGAATCGGGAATTTGAGCGGTTAACTGTTCAATTTGTTCTGCATCAACGGCGATCGCAGCTTGATTTAATTTACCTACTAGAGTTGGCGATAGATTGGTTAAATCGGCAAAAGATAGAGATTGGGGAGAATCATCAACAATTTCATCTTCGAGATCGTCAGATTCTGTTTGATAGATAAACTTAACTCCTAAATGCTCAGTTAATTTATCAAAGATCGCCTGTTCGGTAAATGGCTTTGCTACAAAATCATCGCAACCAGCACTTAATATATTCTCTCTTTGTTTTTCAAAAGCCGAAGCAGTAATAGCAATAACTACTGTTTGTTTGATATCGAAGCCATCTTTAATTAGTTTGGTTGCTTCATAACCATCCATTACGGGCATTCTCATGTCCATCCAGATTAGATCGGGCTGCCATTCTTGCCAAAGTGAGATCGCTTCTTGACCATTTTTGGCAGTACGGGGTTTAAATCCCACTGATTCTAATAGTTGAATCAATGCCATACGGTTGGTGTCGCGATCGTCCACTACCGCTATACGATACTCTGGTTGTCCTGGGGCAAGGTGTTTGACTCGTTTTGAGGCATTGATAATTTCTCCTGTGGCAGAATCAGCTAACTCTACCAAAATATTAAAAGCAAAAACCGAACCTTCACTTAAAATACTATTTACTTCAATTGTACCTCCCATTAATTCGGCAAACTGACGACTAATAGTTAATCCCAATCCTGTACCCCCTTCTGACTGGATACCAGTCTTGGTTTGTACAAAAGGTGAAAACAAACGAGCTAATTCGATTTCTGCAATACCTTTACCCGTATCGGCAACCTCAAAACAGAGTTTGACTTTGTTACCAAACGAACCTGGCGAACAAGTAAAGGCGTGTAGCGTTACTCCTCCCATATCAGTAAACTTCACGGCATTACTCAACAGGTTAATTAGCAACTGACGTAGCTTACGAGAATCCCCTACAACATACTGTGGTAGATTATCTGCTAGCTGAAACTGAAACCATAAACCTTTGGCTTCGGCTCTAATTTCAAACATTGCTTGAATAGTTTGTAGCAGTAGATGAAGATCGAATGGTTCGCGATTAAGGACGATTTTCCCAGCCTCAATTTTAGACATTTCTAGAACATCATTAATTAAATTGAGTAGGTGTTCTCCGCTACGATTGATAATATCTAGAGATTCTTTTTGCTTGGCAGTTACAGTCTCATTTCGCGACATCAATTGGGAGAAACCCAGAATTGCATTAAGGGGTGTGCGTAACTCATGGCTCATGTTAGCCAAGAAGGTACTCTTAGCCAAATTTGCAGCCTCGGCTTCTTTAGCTTTCAACTGCAATTGCTGACTATATTTTTCTAATTGCTGGCGGGACACCGATAGTTGCAATGATAACCAATTTATTCCAATTAATAATCCAATAACCGAAATTATTCCGACTAAAACGATCGCACTTGCCAATTTACGGGCAGGGTTAAAGGCTTCTTCTTGACTAATTTCTACCAATAGAGCGATATCTTGCTGGTTTAGCCAGCGATATACTCCCAATACAGAATCATCATTATAATTGCGATACAATCCATAACCACTCATTCCACTCATAGCTGCATCAATGGCGGGGCTATCTATATTATCGGGTAGGGTTTTATTGGACTGAGATTTACCAGCGATAAAAGCGTTTTTACTAATTAGAGAACCAACCAAATAACTTTCCCCGCTTTCTCCCAAACCTGTTTTTTCTCTGACAATATTATCTATGCGTTCGAGATCCAAATCTACCAAAATCATTCCCGAACGATCCTTTAATGGTTTTGCTAAGGTAATTGCTGGTTTTTTGGTAATAGGCGAAACATAAAATATGGGTGCAAAGTTTGCTCCTACCTCTACCGACTCGACATAGGTAATGTTGGCTAGTATTTCGTATTCTCCCTCACGCTTTTTATTGGTAGACAGAACAATCCTATTGCTGCGATCTAAAATAAATATCTCTCTCAAACTGGGCTTGATTTGATTTATACTGAGCAAATAGCGTTCTAATAACCGATATGCCTCTTGTTTCTCCTCTTCGGTTTGGGAATTAAGCAAAATCTCCAAATTACTTTGTACATCGGGCATCTGAGTAGTATGCAAAAAATCTCGTTGTTTATCTTCAAACCATCGCCTAATTTCTTGTTCTTTGAGGGTAGCAGCTACGTTAAGGCGATCAAATGCAGCCTGCTTTAATGCCCCTCTAGCTCGAAAATATGCCACCCCGCCAACAATACTTACCGTAATTAACGCCAGCATTAGAAAGTAGTTGGCTATCTTGGTAGTCAAGGATAACTGCGGTAATTTCATTTGGGGGAATGAAGTTTAGATACAACTCATTATTACTTGAATTATATCTGGGGATTGGTTTGGTGATGAGAACTATCTTTATTTAATTTTTAATGATCTTGATCTCTTTTTTCTAATTCTTGTTCAGTTATACTAACTATTTCATCGTATTCAAACTTGGTTAGCATTTTGCCCAATCTTTTGCTCAAATCAGTTTCACTTGAGGGAATCTGCTCGATCGCCTGTAAAATTAAATCACTATCAACTGCGATCGCTGCTTGATGTAATTCTTCAATCCATGTAGTCGACATTCTGGTCAGATCGACAGTTAATAATTGAGAATCTTGGGTGAGGGTAATATAGTTTTGAATTGGTTGTTCGATAGTTAAATCGTCTCGATCTTTAACGACTGTAATCGGAATTTGAAACTTAAATAGCGAACCTTCTCCTAGCTTACTAGTTACGCTAATTTCTCCACCTAACAGACGGGCAAATTGCTGACAGATAGACAATCCTAACCCTGTACCTTCGCGATCGTATTGTTTGGTTTGAGAGAAGGGAATAAAGATTGATTCTAACTGCGATGGCAAGATGCCATGTCCCGTATCAATGACTGCAAATGCGAGGCTAGTTGACTCTGGTTCGGTAACAAACTTCAGGTTTAGGCTAACTTCTCCTTGATCGGTAAATTTAATGGCATTTTCGATCAGGTTGATTAAAATTTGATTGAGCTTTATGGGATCGGTTTTGATGTATTGAGGTAGATTGGGGGGAAAATTAAAAGTTAGCTGAATGTTTTTCTCTAATGCCCTCAATTTAAACATCTTGGCTAAATTATCTAAGAGCAAATATAGATTGAATGGTTTAAGAATTACCGAAAGCGAACCTGCCTCTATCTTGGACATTTCCAAAATATCATTAATCAGAGTCAGCAAATGTTCTCCACTACGTTTAACAGTTAATAAGTTTTCTTGTTGCTGTGGTTTGAGAGATAGATCCTGCAAGGCTACCTGAGTAAAACCTAAGATGGCATGGAGAGGCGTACGCAGTTCGTGACTCATATTAGCTAAAAATTGGCTTTTGGCGCGATTAGCAGTATCTGCAGCTTCTTTTGCTACCATCAAAGCTTGTGTCCTTTGTTTGACACGATTTTCTAAGTTGAAGTGGGATTGTTCAAGTTCGCGAAATGCCGTCTTGAGTTGAATTACCATTTCGTTAAACGACTCAGCTAAAGAATGCAATTCCTTAATATTTCTGGCTTTAATTATGGGATATAAATTAGTACTAGTATTTTTTGCCTTGGCGCTTTGGGCAATGATACTAGTTACTTGACTAAGATTAATAATTGGTTGAGCAATTTTACGAGAGGTATATATTCCTAGGATAGTTGCGATCGCACTAGCAATCAGACATAACCAAATAGTGTGAAGATTATTAGTCTTGATTTCGGTCATAAAATCAGCTTCTGGCATTACCACCACAATGAGCCAATCTAAACCGAGATCGTCTTGATAGGGGACGACTTGCACCAATTGATTCTCATTTTTTATTTGATATTCAAGCTGTGTTGAACTTTCAACGTTATACAAATTGTGGAAATATCGCGTAATATGGGCGGTTGTTTCTTTTACCAGGATACTATTGCTATCAATAGCCCGCAGACGTTTTTCTTGCTTGGTACTAGGATTGTAGATAAAGGGTTCTTCTGATGTTGAAGTGGCTACTAAATAACCATTGCGTTCGAGAATAAAAACCTGCCCGTTTTTGCTAATGTCTATATTTTGTAAAAAGCGATCAATCCCGCTTAAAACTAGATCTACTCCTACTATGCCTTGAGTATTTCCCTGACTATCTTGCAATAAGCCTGCTGCAGTAATACCTAATTCCCCACCAGTAAAAGTATAAATTTTACTCCAATTGTTTGCTTGAGTTTTTAATGTATTGGTATACCAAGGACGTAATTTAGGATTGTATTCATCTACTACCATCAGTTTTTGTTTCTTACCTAGATTATCTAAAAGATAAGTGTTACGTTCGGGTGTCTCAATGACTTCCTTGCTATAAAAATTTTCTTTTTCTTGTTTGCCATATCTAAATTTTCCAGTCTCATCTCCTATATAAATGGCACGTACAGTATCGAATAATTGCAGAGTCAGCCAAAAATCTTGCTGTATCTGATTAAAATCATTAATGTTTAACTGCTGCGTTTTAATATTATTTTGTTTTAACCGAACGATCAGATGAGGCGTTTTTAGATAGTTGCTTAAGTGTTGCTTTACTCCTGCCGTAACTTCACTACGAAGCTGGCTAGTAACATTGTTAACCGCTTGTTCCCCATTGCGCCACGAAAAATATCCTACCAAACTGACTACGATCAATATCTGAAGCAAAAAAGGTAGAGTAATAATATTTTGCAGGGATAGATGGCGATAAGACTTAGTTAATCTACGTAGCAGTGAGGATGGCATTGCTAAAAAATGGAAAAATAATTAATTGAACTATCCTGCAAAAGAACGTTCTGATTGTAAAGTAAATTTGGACATTAATAAAAATTTGCCCTGAGTCGGCAAGATCGTCTATACCGCCTAAATTGTTTTCCCTCATTTTTGGAAGACTATCTTACTTTATAAATACTAGATTAATAACCAATCGAGAAGAAATAAAGATTAGGAATCAATTAACTTGTCATAAATGCTTATTACCTATTACCAAAAAAAGCTATGGCGAAGCCCTTTACTGATTACCTCTTGGCAAAATAGTCAGTAGTAATTCTAGCAAGAAGTCTCATAAGTTCTCTATTTAATCCCGATTCATTCTTATACCTATATGTATCGAGGATTAAATCTAAATTTAAAGATTTTGGAGAAGTATTGTGTCCAACCAAAGAAAAGCAACTATTAAAATTTGTCGTCGTACAGCTTATTTAATATTTCGTAATTCCCAGCGATCGCTTGAAGTATTAAACGCACGAGAATTTATCACTCGTTGTTATGAAATTAGTTGATTAAAAGTAAATAGGCAATTAAAAACAGAAGACAGAATGAATTTTTGTCAGTTTTTGTTTCTCATGTTTGATGCAATCAAATTTAATTTATCTTGTCACGAGGAGATCTATGAAAATTGGGGAGTTATTAGAAAAATACGATCGCGGTAAGCGAAATTTTCAAACTATAGAATTTCGTAATCGTACTCTTATTTGGCAAAATTTACAGGCGATCGATTTGAGTTACGCAAACTTGAGTCTATCTACTTTAGAAGGAGTAGATTTTACCGCAGCTTATTTAGTTGAAACTAATTTATCTCGTAGCGATCTTACCGCAGCAAATCTTTACCACGCTAACTTGTGCGGTGCAGACTTAAGCGTTGCTAACTTACGAGGCGCTAGTTTGGTTGATGCTAATCTCTTAGGGGCTAATCTTAGTTATGCGAGTTTGACAGGGGCAGACTTGAGTGGTGCAATTATGCCTGATGGTACGGTAATGCCAGAGGGTTTTGTGCTGCGACACAAACAGGCGATCGAGTTTGTTGATAATTTTAGTTGACTTTGTAGTTTTTCCTAGTTATTCGCGATCGCCTGAAACAGACAATTAGACTTGACATATTAAAATTAAACTTTATATGTCTATTTTCCTACTTATTAATACTTTTGCTGACTGACAAGCCTCATACAATCTCTAATAATTTTAGTTAGTTTATAATTATATATTCGGTTTGAGAATTCGCGATCGTGAGACGATTAAGTTATTTAAGTTATTTTGCTTGGGCGGCTAAATATATCGCTATGGGCATCGCTACTATGATGCTGGTTATCGGCTGCAGTCGGGATACCCAACTACAAAATAATGAGGTTATAAGGCGATCGCCATCTCAAGCAAATGTTCTCCAAATTTGGTGGGATAAAGGTTATTATCCACAAGAAGATGAAGCCTTGGCTAAAGTTGTTAGTAATTGGGAACAGAAAACTAATCATCAAGTTAAGCTCTCTTTCTATACTAACGATGAATTATCACAAAAAACTCAAAGAGCAATACAAGCTGGCGATCCACCTGACATCTTGATGAATGATGGTGGAGATCGCACTATTGGGGCATTAGCTTGGCAGGGCAAACTTGCAGATGTTTCTGGAGTGATTGAGCCAGTCGAAGATCTCATCGATCGGACAATGTTATCGAGCGTCTATTTATATAATAATGTCGCTAAAAAACAAAGTTACTATGCTATTCCCATTCACGTCAGCATTCCCCACATTTTTTATTGGCGCGATTTATTGCAACAGATCGATAAAAAAGAGCGTGATATACCTCAAGACTGGGATGGTTTTTGGCAGTTTTGGCAGCAAGCGCAGCAACCCATACAAACTCAGCAACAGCAAGACATTTATGGCATTGGTTTACCTTTATCGGTAGCAGCGACGGATACCTACGAAATATTCGAGCAGATCTTAGAAGCATACAATGTGGAGATCGTCGATTTAGAGGGAAACTTGCAGGTAGATAATTCAGAAGTGCGCCAGGGGATTATTAATTGCTTAGATTGGTATACAAAATTTTATCTTCAAGGCTTTGTTCCCCCAGATGCAGTTGATTGGCTAAATCCAGATAACAATCGTAGCCTGCTCAACTATCAAGTTGTCATGACTCCTAATAATTCACTCTCTATCCCCGCAGCATTGGGAAAAGATTCTCAAGAATATCAAGACAAACTAGTAACAGCAGGATATCCTAAAAAACCAAGTGGTGAACAGATGAAATATATTGCTTTGGTGCGACAAGCGATTATTTTAAAAGAGGCTCCCCATCAAAAATTAGCCCAAGAGTTTTTATCTTATTTAATCCAACCTGAAATTATTGGTAATTATCTTAAAGCAGCAGGAGGGCGTTTTTTTCCTGTAAATGAAAAATCTTGGACAGATCCTTTTTGGACAGATCCCGCCGATCCTCATATTTCTACTGCAGCACGACCATTTCTTAACGGACAAACCAGACTATCTCATACGGCATTAAATCCAGCCTACAGTTTAATCTTAAAAGAGGGAATTTGGGGTCAGGCTCTTAATAGTATTGTTACAGATAAAGTATCTGCCGAACAGGCTGCCGATCGCGCGATCGCACAGATCGAGAAAATCTTCACTGAATGGAAGTATTGACCAGGGTTTCGCCCTTTGGGGCTGCCTTTTGTCTTCGGTTGACTTAAATGGGTGACAACTTCCCTAGTTATTCTCGATCGCCATCTATGATAAAAAATATTTATTCTGTTGAATTGATATTTTTGGGTGTTGAGTATGAGGAAATGGCGTTATTGGCTGATGGCAGGTGCGATCGTAATGATATCGATCTTTGTTGCTTGCTCGAATAATGTTGATCGCGCTCCTGAAATGACTCAAAAGCCCGCACCAGTAGAAAATGAGCTTAACATCTGGTGGGAGCAGGGTTACACCCTCGAAGAAGATGAAGCTTTTCGGCAAATAGTCGATCTCTGGCAAAAAGAAACAACAAATAAGGTTAAGTTATCTTTTTTTACTAACGATGAGTTGATTGCTAAAGCCCAAAGAGCAGTTAAAGCAAATCAGCCTCCTGACTTAATGATGAGTCTAAAAGGTAATCAAGTATTTTATCCTCGTTTGGCTTGGGAAGATCAATTAGAAGACGTTGCCGATATTATTGAACCTATTAAAGATTCTTATTCCAAATCAATTCTGCAGACAATTACTTACACCAACTCTTACCAAAAAAAACGTAGCTATTATGGAGTACCCCTTCACCAATCGACTGTTTTTATTTATTATTGGCAACAGCTATTAGCCTCAATTGGTTTAGACTCCAGCGATATTCCTCAAAATTGGCAAGATTTTTGGCAGTTTTGGCAGCAAGCACAAACCAAGCTCAAAACCGAGCAAAATATAGATATTTATGGTTTGGGATTCACCCTTGCTAAAGACAAAAGAGCAGATGATACTTATATCTTATTTGAACAAATTCTAGAAGCAAACAATATTAATTTGTTAAGTGAGCGCGGTGAATTACAGGTTGATCGCCCAGAAATACGGCAGGGTATTATTAAATGTTTAAACTGGTATGCTCAATTGTATCGACGGGGTTATATTCCACTTGATGCAATTGAATGGTCAAATGCTGATAATAATCGTCATTTGCTTAACCGTTCGGTTTTGATGACTCCCAATAATTCTCTTTCAATTCCCGCCACGGTACGGCAAGATCCAGAGACTTATTACGAGCATCTCGGTATTGTGGGATTTCCCAACAAACCTAATGGCAAACCGATGCGCTATTTGATTAATGTTAGGCAGGCTGTAATTTTTAACGATGCCCTACACAAGTCTTTAGCTAAAGAATTTCTCCGTTATTTGATTCAACCCCAAGTCATAGCTGATTATCTACAGGCAACTAGAGGCAGACACCAGCCAGTTCAAAAGTCTGTCTGGCTCGATCCATTTTGGCAAAATACTCAAGATCCTTATATCGCTACTGCCACCAAGATTTTAACCAAGGGACAAACTCGCCTCTCTCCTGAGATTTATCATCCCGCCTATAGCCAAGTCTTAGCTGAAAACATTTGGGGGCAAGCTATTAGTCAAGTAACTGCTGACAAGGTTAATCCCGAACAAGCAGCCGATAATGCGATCGCGCTTATTCAAGAAATTTTTGGCGAGTGGGACAAAAACCAGTAATCGTGCAAATTTGTAGCTCTTAGCTCTTAACCATTAGCTTTTAGCTTGATTAATCGGTAAGAATCGATTAATAAGCGGGGGGTATTAAACCCAATTAGCGGGTATCTAAAAGCTTTTTGCTCAATCTTCTACTTAGGCTCGAAATTACTAGAAGAATTGGTAATGACTATATTTTAAACTAAATCATACTTTTTACTATTGAATAGAGCAAAATTTTAAATGTACCCTGACAGATGAGAAGTATCAATTTAGAACACTTAAAATGTTCGATAAAAATTCGGATCGCATTGTCGCGATCGTACCATTCTTGATAGTTTTTTTAGCTGGTGCGATCGCCATGAAAAGCGATGTCGATCTTTTTTCCTGGTGGTATTTATTTAGATCCTCGCAAGCCTTACCCCATATTATTCGATGTAATCTTGAAGACGATCTCTAAAGTATTGCTGATATAGTTCGCAACGGGGATTTACTTTATTACCTTGTAAATGCACCAATCCCATACTATGTAATTTGAACATGGTTATAGATTCTAAACGCACTGGAGTAGTGGCTACTATAACTGTCTGTAAACCACGGGCTAATTGAGGCTCTTTTTGCAGTTGCCATAGATATCGCCGTAAGTGATTGCTAAAGGGGCTAGTTTCGGTAGTAGCGATCGCCAACAACTGTGCTAAAGTTTGTTTTTCTTGTACCAGATAATAAAGAGCAACTCTGACTAAAAAAGGATGTCCTCCTACCATCTGCATTAGCTGATCTACCTGCCATAAATTCCAATCTAATCCGTGTCTTCTGACTAATTTTATGATCTGACTACGGTTAAACTCAGGTAATTCTAATGACAAGCCCACGTTAAAAGAAGACTGATTGATATTAAGATAAATGTTTACTCCCGTAGAATAAGTGATAATCAGCCTCAGTTTTTGCCAAATTAGACGGCTTTTTGCCTCTTCATGCCAAGAACGCAATAAGGGAAAAAAATCATCGGCAATATCGGCATATTGAAACAGGCGATCGACTTCTTCTAAGGCTAAGACTAAAGGCTGTTCTATTTGCGCTAATAAGTAGTTTTCCAAATAGTCTTTGCAACTCATTTTAGAACCAAAAATATCGTCCCAATATTGATCGATTTGGTTGGGCAAATTCAATCCTTTGGAGATTGCGGTACAAAACCATTTTAAGAATAAATCGAAATTTTTAATAACATGACGATCTGCTAACTGAAAATCAATAGTTACAGCATGATAACCTTGTTGAGTAGCGTTAAAAATTACTCTAGTCATCAAAGACGATTTGCCCATTTGTCGTGGGGCTTTGATGCGAATTAAAGCCCCAGGTTTAACTATAGCGCGATCGCATTGAGATTCTACGGGAGGGCGTTCGACATAAAATCTTGAACCTAAAGGCACTTGCCCAAATGGTAGCTCTAACTCTATATTTGGCTCGGCTAAAATTTGATTTTGGCGATCGCTAATAGTCCGAAAAGTTCGCTCTTTGCGTTCTAAAACTGCCCGAAAATTCTTTTTAGTTACTTTCTCGTTTAAGGATTGCGATAGTATTTCCCATAAATTAGCCCCCAACATCTTGATATGGGAATCAGAACAGTGATTCTCTTCAGCTATTGACTCATATTTCTGATTCAGCCAAGCACCTCGAAAAATGTTGGTTTGTAAAGTGTCTAGATGTTTGCCTGTTTGCTGAAAAATTAAGGTGTCGGCAATAATAATTGCAGCTTCTACCTCCATTACTTCTCTCTCTAGCGAACTAGATCGCGCCTTTATAGCTTATCAGTTCTCAGGTTAAATAATTTAAAAATAAGTGTTTTAACTCGATAATGTAATTACTGTATCTATTGATTTATTACTCGCAAGATTAAAATGCCGATCAAGCGATCGCTCCTTTAAATACACAACATTTTGTTCCCTAGTTATTCCCGATTTCTGTGTATTTTAAAATTGTTAAAAGCAAGTGGACATATAACCATAACGCCTAACATACCTCATAAATTTCCAAGAGAGTAAGATTTACTTACTCTTTTTTTTGTTTAAATATTATCAAAAAAAAGAGTTTTTTAGTAATATAAAATCTCTAGTTACTCTGATTTATTTTTTGATATTTTTGTGCAGTTATAAAAATGTTTTAATGCCACGGGAGAAAAATTGTTAAATAAATTAGGCGATCGCTCGATCAAAAAACAAGTTAAAGCGATTGATAGTAGTAAAATTTTAGCAGCATAGTTGTTTTGTTTTTCATTCACCTATTTCTGCTTCCTTAAAAATGCCTAGCGAACGCAAACATACCCCTAAAGCTGATATTTTAGCGATTGATGATACTCCCGAAAACTTGGCTTTATTGTCTCAGATGCTGACGGAAAAAAACTATAAAGTTCGTAGTGTTACTAAAGGTTCTACGGCGATTCGTGGGGCAAAAGCAGTACCCCCAGATTTAATTCTGTTAGATGTAAAAATGCCAGAGATGAATGGTTATGAAGTCTGTCAGCACTTAAAAGCAGACGATCGCACCAAAGATATTCCGATTATTTTTATCAGTGCTTTGGGAGATGTGTTTGATAAAGTTAAGGCGTTTCAAGTAGGGGGCGTTGACTATATTACTAAACCGTTTCAGGTAGAGGAAGTATTAGCCAGGCTGGATACCCACTTAACCATTCGCAATCTACAAATTAAGCTAGAAGCCCAAAATAATCAGCTACAGCAGCAAATAGCCGAAAGAACCGCAGCCGAAGACAAGTTTACCAAAGCCTTTCGCGCCTGTCCTAATCCCATTGCGATCGCTACTTACGCAACGGGACAAGTATTGGAAGTTAACAACAGCTTTTTGCAAATGAGTGGTTATGATGCAGCAGAAGTCATTAACCAAAATCTTGATCGCCTTTACTCCCCTTCCGCCTTAGCAATATACCAGCAAGCATTACAGAAGATTGAGACTCAAGAATTCGTGCGTAACATCGAATTAAATTTCTCTACCAAATCAGGCAAAATTAAAACCGTATTGCTATCAATCGAGTCGATCAAACTTGATGGAGCAAAATGTACCCTGCAAATACTCAACGACATTACTGAACGCAAACGCTTAGAAAATGAATTTATCTCTTTAGTCAGTCACGAACTTCGCACCCCAATGACATCTACCATCGGTGCCTTAGACTTATTAAATTCAGGACAATTAGGAATATTAAGCGATCGCGGAAAACAAATCTTGCAGGTAGCTATACGAAATAGCGAACGTCTAATTCGCTTGGTCAACGACATTCTCGATCTAGAACGGATGAAATCGGGTAAAATCGCGATCAATCCTGTCAGACAGAATCTCAAACCTCTGCTAATTCAAGCCAGCGAAACTATGCAAGCAATGGCTACCAAAGTGGAAGTTCAACTAATTGTTGAACCCTGCGATGTAATTTTAAACTTAGACAGCGATCGCATTTTACAAACTCTCATCAACCTCCTTAGTAATGCCATTAAATTTACCGAATCAGGAGGAACAGTCAAGCTAATAGCTAACATCCAAAAGAACTTTTGTCGAATTGTCGTTCGAGATACGGGTAGAGGTATCCCTGCCGATCAACTAGAATCCATTTTTGAACGTTTCCAACAAGTAGACGCATCCGACTCCCGTAGCAAAGGCGGAACGGGTTTGGGATTAGCGATCTGTCGTCATATTATTGAAGGTCACAACGGCAAAATTTGGGTAGAAAGCAAGTTAAATCAAGGTAGTGCGTTTTATATTGAATTACCCTTGGTTAGGAAATAGTATAGCCGTACAAAGTTACGTTAGGACAGATTAATTATCTGTTCAAAAGTAGCAAGTTAAACAACAATACACTCACTACTCACTACTCACTACTCACTACTCGCTACTCACTACTCGACACTCACTACTCGCTACTCGCTACTCGACACTCGCTACTCTGATTCGAGCTACTCGCGAGCAATCTAACAAAATTGTCCTAACAGATCGACACACTACGACAAATATTCCCCATTTCTTCCCGATCGCAGTTTAGATTAAAGCAGACGGATTGATGAGGTGATGCAATTATGAGTAAAAGCATTTTAATTATTGACGATGAAGAAGATGTCAAAGATATTGCTCAAATGGGATTAGAAATGGCAGCAGATTGGCAAGTCATTACCGCTAGTACTGGTAAAGAAGGGTTAGAATTAGCCGAGAGTAAGCAACCAGAAATCATTCTCTTAGATTTAATGATGCCCGAATGGGATGGCAAAGAAACCCTCAAGCAGCTAAAAGCCAATCTCAATACCGCAGCTATTCCCGTGATTCTGATGACTGCCAAAACCCAATCGGCGATTGCTTTAGAACTAACAGAATTAGATTTAGCTGGAGTAATTACCAAGCCTTTTCGACCTTTAGAATTGCCCAAACAAATTATCAATATTCTAAGTACAACATTAGCAAAGTGAATCGACTTTGTTCTAGTTACCTTACATAATAAATCTACAATTTTTATTTAACTTTTTATAGGCGATTACGCTATAGCGTAGGCTTACGCGATCGCAATTTAACAGCTTCGTGCTCTGTTATTAGTTATTAGTTATAAAGTGTCAACAACTTTGAATACAAGCTTGATAGAGAGAATGCAGAGTCGTACCATCTTTAATAAATTCTGCCGTAGTGCAACTAAAAACGACTTGAAATTTTTTTCCTTGAGAAGAAGTAAACGCTTGTTTGGTGAGGATGCTAAGTAATTCGCTCAAATGTTCTTTACCTTGAGTGTGATCCAAGTTAGGCATTGCGATGACAAAGTCACCATTACCCCAATAGCTTGTCACTTCATCGTTACGAAAAGCTGCCTGAATTACTTTACCCCACTGCGCTAAAATGCGATCGCCTGAATGATGACCATACTGATAATTAATTTGCTGTAGTTCGCTTATTTTTAAAACAGCTAGGCAAAAGGGTTGCTGGCTATCTTGTACTTGTAACAATAAACTTTCTATTTCCCTGCTGCTTTGGCTACGGTTGGTTAATCCCGTTAAACGATCTTGAGTAGCGAGGTTGTGTAAAAGACGACTGCGATCGAGTCTGTTGTTAATTCTGGCAATCAGTTCTGCACCAACTACAGGTTTAGAAATATAGTCATCACCGCCAATTTCAAATATTTTCTGGATAGTTTGAACATCCTGTCGTGCAGTTAGAAACAACACGGGTAATTCCTGCCAGTCTGGATCACTGCGAAGTGCCTGACATAATTCGATCCCGTTGATTTTAGGCATTTCGACATCAAGGATCACTAGATCTGGCTGTGTCGCTTGTAACACTTGCCAAAATTTTGATGATGATTCCAAAGTGCTGACTTTGATACCCCAAGGTTGTAAAAGCGATCGCAAAAGATCAAGAAAGACAGGATCGTCATCAACAATCAGAATTGAAGCAATGCTCGATCGCTCTTGTTCGATTGACTTACTAGTAATCTGCCAGATTTTTCTGGGGGTAACGGGTTCAACTAAAAAGCTGTTGGCACCAGCACGAGTAGCATCAAGGCGATTATCTAAATGATCGCTGTTGGATAAAACAATGCTTGGTATCTTAGGGGTACGGTCATTTAGTTCGCTAATTAAAGATAAATATTCTGTTTCGTCGATAGTTTTAGTATCTATAACCACGGCAGAGGGAGAATTATTTTCCAACCAATCCGTAGCTAAAATAATATTATCTATTTGATACCAGCCCATGCCTCGCGTCATACTTAATTGCTGTAATTCTTGCCCTAGTTGAGTATCGCTAGAAATCAATAATAAATTTGATTCGTTGATACTCTCTTTGATTGAGCCTTTATTCAGTGCTAACAAACTATCTAAATCTGTTACCAGAGAAATAAACTGTTCTTGTTGTTGAGTATTTAATCCTGAATTTTCTTGCAGTAAAGTTTCTATCTCGCGAGCAATATCCGTTCCTGTGTCCCTAGAAAACATCCCCAAAACCCCCGCTAGCTTGTGGGCTGCTCGTTCGGCATTATATTGTAATTCTGGAGATAAAGATAAATCGGTTTGTTTAATGATAGATACGGCTTCTTGTAAGACTTCCATGCGCTCGAACATCTTAACCTGATGCTTAAGCCACATTTTTTCCATTTTCTGATTAAATTCTTGCTCGACAGAAGTAAAATTGTCATTACTTTGGGCTGCTTGTTTAGTAGCTTGAGGATTGAGACGATAGCCAATACCGTAGACATTTTCAATCCAATCAACTACTCCTGCTTTTTTCAGCTTCTTCCGTAATCCTTTAATATGTGCTTTAACGCTTTCTTCTAGAGGTGGATCGTCAAATGTCCAAATTTTATCTAATATTTGCGCTCGACTAAACACCCGTGCAGGATTGCGTAAAAAAATTTCTAATAAACTATATTCTTTGGCTGTCAACTTGATCAGCTGTTGTTGATAAGTGACCTCACAACTACTCGGATCTAAAACTAATCCGTTAACATCTAAAACATTGGTAGTAGATACTTTTCCTCGCCGAGACAAAGCCCTGACTCTGGCATTTAATTCTCCTAGATCTAAAGGTTTAGTTAGATAATCATCTGCCCCTGCATCCAATCCTAAGATCCGATCCTGGCTAGCATTTTTCGCTGTCATCAACAAAATAGGTGTTGCATAACCAGACGAACGCATTTTTTCGCAGAGACTTACTCCATCGATGCCAGGCATATTTACATCGAGCAACACTAACTCATATTCACCAGATTGAGCATACTCCCAACCTATCTGTCCATCTTCGGCTATGTCTACTATATGACGTTGACTAGATAAAGAACGTTTGAGTACTTCTACTAAAATTTCGTCATCATCTACTACTAAAATTCTCATTTACTTGCGATCGCACTTCTCAACTCGACTTAACTAATATCATCGAATTAACTAGGGAAGAACTAGGGAAATATAGCAAAAATATACCTAAGAAGATAGAGGAGATAGTATAGCATTAGGTATTTAGATTAGGATACTCGCTATATGCGCTCTCGGCTTGCACTTACGGCACGCTCGTGTATCCTTGCTTGACTCGCTACTCGCTACTCGCTACTTACGAACCGTTAACTTCTGTAATATACTAACTTAACTTTGTACGTCACCTAGTCCTCAAGTTCCCGAGTCTCCAACTAATTCGCCTTACTAGAATCGTACAATTCAGAATTTTATCCTGCGCTGTTTTCGCGATCGCCATCATTCTTATGTTTAGTCAAGTTTTGGGATTTTCGTCAAATTCATCAAACTTTTTTTAGATTTGCTGATCGTATCGGCGTTGCTTGCCTGGTTTTGTCAAAAAGCATTAAGCTTTAAGCTTTAAGCTCTAAACCATTTTATATTTAATTACACTCACCTAATTAGTTGTTTAATTAGCTACAGCTATAACTAGTTATTTGCGCAAGTCTAAAATAGCAACCTTAATATTTGTACTTTAAGTTAAAAATGACCAAAAAAAGTATTTTTAATCACGATATTATGCACTGCACCCATGATGCAGTAGTTGGTAATTACCTATATTCAGGCAGAGTTTTGGGCATGAGCGAACCTGAAGATTTGATTCAATTACATCCCGATTTACAATCTCAGTGGACAGCGATTACGGCTCATTATGACCGTATAGGTTTAAGCCACAGTCAAAATCCTCTTTGGAATGTTTCTTTTGAGGAATTAAGAAACTACCCAGATTATGAACCATCAATCTTTATCTTCAACAATGCTTTAGACGATCTCAAGAAAGATGAAGAGTGGTTTGGTGCAGCCAATCAAGATTGGCAGGATGTAGTCAAGTTTATCAATTGCAAAAATAATTTTATTCGTTTAGCAGAAAAGTTAAATGTCAACGTACCTCGAACTCTGTGTGCGGAAAACAAAACTCAGCTAACCAACAATAATCAAGAAATTCCGTTTCCTTGCTACCTCAAACCTTCTGTTTCTGTTGATGGTGTTGGTATCTATCGCTGCGAAAATTCTTCAGAATTAGATCGTGCTTTAGCAAAATTAGACAACAATACTCCCCTACAGATACAGCAAGAAGTAGTCGCTCACAAATTTCTTAATTTACAATACGAGGTTAAAGACGGTACGGTAGAACCTTTAGTTGCTACAGAACAGATTCTCGATGGTTTTGCTCATCAAGGTAATCGTTATCCTACCGCCGATCAACCATGGGATTTAGTCGAACCAATGGCAAAATGGATGGCTCAAAAAGGAATGAAAGGAATTTTTGCTTTTGATGTAGCTACGGTAGAAAATCAAACCGATTGCTTTGCTATTGAATGTAATCCTAGATTTAACGGGGCTTCTTATCCTACAGGAATTGCTCAAAAGCTTAATATAGATAGTTGGTGTAGCGATAATTTCGTCACTAAATATCGTTCTCTAAATGAAATTGATTTGGACGATCTAGAATATGATTCTGCTACCAAGACAGGGGTGATTTTATATAACTGGGGTAGTGTTTTAGTAGGCAAGCTAGGATTTTTACTTGCAGGTTCGATCGCTCAACAAGAGGAACTTAGAAACCTCCTGAAACAAAAGCTGACAAGCTCTTAATACCTCAAAAAAAATTTGTAGTGTAATTTTTTCTAGGCATCGAAAGTATTGCCAGATAATTTTTCCTAACTATTTATGTCTAAATAGCATCTAAGTCCTTTTCGCCAGTACGTACGCGAATTATTTGGGATACAGGGTAAATAAATATTTTGCCGTCGCCGATTTCTCCCGTACGAGCAGCAGCTACAATCTTTTCAGCCACTATATCTACTTGTTCGTCTTCAATAACAACTTCAATTTGAATTTTCTGCAAGAATTCTACGGTATATTCTGAGCCACGATAACGCTCAGTCTGTCCTTTTTGGCGACCAAAACCCCTGACTTCAGAGATAGTCATGCCAATTACTCCAGCATTCACTAGTGCAATCTTGACTTCATCTAATTTAAAAGGTCTGATAATAGCCTGAATTTTTTTCAATGTTTAGCCTCCTTTCTTTTCCACAAAAGTTTAAAGTAATTAAAGACTTGAGGAGGTTACATAAATAACAGCAAAATTTTTGCCAAGCTGTATTTTCGTCTAAAAAATGGAATTAGCTAGGGCATGTCATCAATTAGAGGGAGGAATGCTTTTGAGTGAGTCAGCCCGCGTCAAACAAGGATACACGAGCGTGCGAGATACTACGTCAAAAAATAACGGGCGACACCGCAAATTTTAAATCCGAATCGCGAACGTGCGAGTACTGAAAAAAGCTCTTTTTAAAATTGATGACACGCCCTAAATATCAGAAGATAATATGCCAGATCTAGGCGATCCTTTTAATTCAGTAATTCGCTTGGATGAAAACTCCAAACGTCCTGACAATCCTATGGTCAACGCTGGTGCGATCGCCACAGCTGGTTTAATTAAAGGCTTAGACCCCACTGAAAAATTGAATCGAATGTTAGATATGTTTCGTCGCTACATTGGTCGCGATGTCTATGTCAATGCCCCTGTTTTTATGTCTGAACGAGTTATTTGTTCGCCAATCACGGATACACGAGCGTGCGGTAAGTGCAAGCCGCTTCGCATAAGGAATTAGGGAATAGGGGGGGATTAATAGTACATATCTACGCATAGTTTTTATTTGGAATGACTATACAATGTTCATCAAAAATGCGTAACTTCTAGTTCAAATATTAGAAGTTACGCAAAAAATGAATAAAATGACAATATTGATTGATTATTTAGCCACCACAGGTAAATACCATACCCAGCAAATTGTGAGTAACAGGAAGAGTATCAACGATCATCGCGACGCACAATAACATCATGTAGAAGATGGAATACTTAAACATGCCACGGGCTAATTGATTGTTAGCAGGATCTTGTTTTAATTCCCAAGCTTTGTAGAGAAACTTAGCTCCTAAATAGATTGCGATCGCGCCATAAACAATAGTTAAGTTACCCACAGGATACATCAACAACAAACTACAGGGAACAACTAATAAGCTGTAAACCCAAATTTGGTCAGCTGTGATCTTTGCTCCTTTGACTACGGGCAACATAGGTATGCCTACTTCTGCATAATCTTCCTCGATCATTAAAGCCAAAGCCCAAAAGTGGGGGGGAGTCCAAAGGAAAATCAAACTAAACAATAACCAAGGAATAATACTTAATTCACCCGTTACTGCAGCCCAACCAACCAAAGGAGGAATCGAGCCTGCAGCACCACCAATGACTATATTTTGGGTAGTATGACGCTTAAGCCAATGAGTGTAAATCAGCATATAAAAGATAATGCCAGACATTGCCAATAATGCAGATAATAGGTTGGCAAAAACAGTTAATAAAGAAAAAGAAAGTATGCCTAACACCCCAGCAAAAATCAGAGCGTGTAGAGGTTGAACTTTACCAGAGGGAATGGGACGTTTGCGCGTCCGTGTCATCGTATAGTCAATATCGCGATCGTAGATGCAATTTAATACCTGGGCTGAGGCTGCTGCCAATGTTCCACCCAAAAGCGTAACCACCAACAACAATGGATCGACTTTGCCATTGGAGGCAATCCACATCGAGGCTGCGGTAGTAATTAGAAGAAGGGGAATGATACGAGGTTTGGTTAGCTGATAATAGCTTTTGATTACTTCGCTAAAGTTTTGATTGCTGCGAGCGAGACTTGTCCCTGTCATTATGATTTTTCCTAAAATTGATTGCTGTGCTTAATAGTTACAATGCTCGTTCTTTGGCGGTTGAACTACTAGTAGATCTGGGCGTAAATAAAGTAACCGTTAAATAATCTATCAAAGCTAGTAAATCGATACTTATTATTGATGTACGAGTTATTTCGCCCAAGAGTCCCTAACTCATTATTTACGCGCACGCTTAGGGGTACTAGGTAGTTGCTTGGTCTCGCATTGCTAAGACAGTAAAAGCGACTAATACACCCAATAAACTTGCTCCTACTGCCTGATGAGTAACAGTTAAGGGTTCGACCTGAAGATGTAGCTTAAAGGTTGCGATCCCCAGCAAAATTTGTAGTCCCACCAGTGCTGCTGCAAAGTTAGCTAAAACTCGCAAGTATTTATGTAAACCAGGAGTTTTCCAGGCAAACCACACTACAGTTATAGTGGCTAAGGTAGGAGGCACAACCCCTACAATATGAGCATTCATCACATTACATAATTGCGATCCCGCAAAACACTGATGTAATGCCCAACGAGAGCCTACTAAACCACCGATGATACTTTGCAAATAGACTAAAACCGCTGCACCCAAACCAATCTGGCTTAGTTTCCCTGCTACTCTCGTACCTTGGTAGGGTAATAAAGCAGTACCGATTACAATTAGGGTACTAAAAAATAAAAGTGCGGTACCAAGGTGGGCAGTCACAATATCAAAACGCAATAATTGAGTAACCGTTAACCCGCCCAAAATTCCCTGAAATACGATTAAAAAGAGGGCGAAAGTGCTAGCCCAAGGTAACCAACGAGGTAGTACTTTGCGATACCACCAGGATAAACCAGACAAAGCGATCGCGCTAACACCAATTAGAGCAGCGTCTAAACGATGAAACCACTCTAAAAATACCTGGAGGGTCATTTGTTTGGTAGGTACAAGCTGACCATAACACAAAGGCCAGTCAGGACAGGCTAATCCTGCATTCATTACTCTAGTAGCACTGCCTACTGCCATCAATAGTAAAGTTGCGATCGCAATTTTCCAGACTAAACGGCGTATCCAAATTTGCGGCTGGGATATTTTTGAAGTGCTTTTATGAGTAGTGTTGATGGTTGGTTGGAAAATAGATTCGGTCATACTTAAAAACTTAACTGAAATAAAATTTGATCGAACAAAAATCAATAGCGATCAATAACAGCGATCTCCTTCAAGACGGATTGCTCTAGTTTCAAAATGTATCTTTTTTGTTTTTTCTTACTAAATTTATTACGGTTCTTGATTGACTCCTATCTTTAACTCTAACTACCTTTTTCTAATAGGTTTATCTTTTTAGATATTCTTCAGATTGCATCGATTACTACTCACAAAACTTAAAGTTCGTAAAGAAAAACTTAAGTTTACCAACTAAATACAGAATCATGAATTAAACAAAAAGCTAAAATTTGTCAGATCCCAAAAAAAATATAAAGAATTAATTTATCTTTAAATAACTTTAATCATTAGATCTGTCTACCCAAGAGAATTTTGTTCTAACCTAATATATAGACAAAATATTATTTTGTAGCTGAAATTTTAGTCTTAATTCCGTCAACAAATTCTGTTTGTAAGTAATATAATTCACACTCGATCTGAGCCAAAATACTATCTACCCTAAAATTACTAACTTTACTCAAACCGCAACCCTAATCACAACGTGAATATTCCTAGCAGTATAATTACCCTCATCGCAGGAATCGCGATGACTCTCATCAGTCTGTGGTACGGACAAAACCACGGATTATTACCCATAGCAGCATCTAGCGACGCAGGAGATGTAGACGAGCTATTTAATTTTATGATGACCATTGCCACAGGCTTGTTTCTTTTGGTCGAAGGCGTACTCGTTTACTCTGTAATTAAATTTCGTCGCAAAAAGGGCGACACTACCGATGGACCTCCTGTAGAAGGTAATGTTCCCTTAGAAATCGTTTGGACTGCTATCCCCACGGTTATTGTATTTGTTCTCTCGATCTACAGTTTTGAAATTTATAACCGTATGGGAGGGTTAGATCCCATGGCATCTAGCGATCCTGGCCCTAATTTAGCTCATGTTGGTCATCATTCAGAACTAGTAGCCCTCGATCCCAGCCAGCAAAATATTGCTTTGGGTCTTGGAGTCTCTCCAGAATCCAATCAAGATGTAGCACCTTTAGAAGTCAAGGTGAACGGCATTCAATATGCGTGGGTATTTACTTACCCTGAAACTGGAGTTATTTCTGGAGAAATTCACGTCCCAGTAAATCGCCCTGTGGCTTTAAATATGACCGCTGGAGATGTCATTCACGCCTTCTGGTTGCCCGAATTTAGAATCAAGCAGGACGTGATCCCTGGTAGAGAAACCAAGCTAGTCTTTACCGCCAATCAATTAGGTCAATATCCCGTAATTTGTGCCGAATTGTGTGGTGCTTACCACGGTGGAATGAAAACTCAGCTATACGTTCAAACTCAGGAAGATTATGACCAATGGATTCAAGATAATACTTTTGCCATGAACGAAAGTAACGAATCTGTAGCGATGAACCCAGCAACCAATCCTGATGCAGAATTTTTAGCACCCTACGCTGAAGACATGGGCGTAGATGCCAATACTTTGGCGCAGCTAAAACCCTGAAATAATCAAATTTTCTCAACGATAACAAATGAGTACAACCCTAGAAAGAAATGTTCCTGCCTCTCCTCCTCCTCCAGAGCAGAACGAACATCCTCAAAGAAAATGGTACGAGTACTTTTTGTTTAGTACCGACCATAAAGTAATCGGTATTCAATATTTAGTTACCGCTTTCTTTTTCTACTTTATTGGTGGCGCATTAGCTGAAGTGATGCGTACGGAACTTTCCACTCCCGATCCTGATTTTGTTCAACCAGAATTTTATAATCAGCTTTTGACCATGCACGGAACAATCATGTTGTTTCTGTGGATTATTCCTGCTGGTGCCGCCTTTGCCAACTATCTCATCCCCCTAATGATTGGGGCAGAAGATATGGCATTTCCTCGGCTAAACGGGGTTGCGTTTTGGATGATTCCTCCTGGCGGTATCCTCTTGATGAGTAGTTTCTTTAATGGTGCGCCTCAAGCTGGCTGGACTTCCTACCCTCCTTTAAGTTTGGTTAGCGGTAAATCTGGGGAAGAAATCTGGATTCTGAGTATTCTAATTTTGGGTACGTCTTCAATGTTAGGGGCATTCAACTTTGTCACTACTATCTTGTTGATGCGGATGCCCGACATGGACATTCACAGCATGCCTCTGTTTTGCTGGTCGATGTTGGCGACTTCAGGATTAATTATCATTGGTACCCCTGTATTGGGCGCGGCCTTGATTTTGCTTTCTTTCGATCTCATAGCAGGAACGGCATTCTTTAACCCTGCTGGGGGTGGAGATCCGATTGTTTACCAGCACATGTTCTGGTTTTATTCCCATCCTGCGGTATACATTATGATTTTGCCCTTTTTTGGTGCAATTTCTGAGATTTTACCCGTTCATGCCCGCAAACCCATCTTTGGTTATCGAGCGATCGCCTATTCTAGTTTGGCTATTAGTTTCTTAGGCTTGATTGTTTGGGCACACCATATGTTCTCTAGTGGTACTCCTGGCTGGTTGCGGATGTTCTTTATGGCAACGACCATGATTATTGCTGTACCGACAGGAATTAAAGTATTTAGCTGGTGTGCGACTATTTGGGGTGGAAAACTGAGTCTCAACAGTGCCTTTATTTTTGCCGTTGGTTTCCTCTCTTCCTTTTTGATTGGTGGCTTGAGTGGTGTTATGTTGGCTTCTGTGCCTTTTGACATCCACGTCCACGATACCTACTTTATTGTGGCTCACTTCCACTACGTCTTATTTGGTGGTTCGGTGTTTGGCTTATTTGCTGCGGTGTATCACTGGTTTCCGAAGATGACTGGACGAATGGTTAATGAAACTTTGGGTCAGATTCACTTTGTGATGACCTTTGTGGGTTTCAATATTACCTTTTTGCCCATGCACCAATTAGGCTTGCAGGGAATGAATCGTCGTATTGCCCTTTACGATCCTCAGTTTCAGACTCTTAATATGATTTGTACTGCGGGTTCATATATTTTGGCATTATCTACCTTCCCCTTCATCATCAATATTATTTGGAGTTGTTATAAAGGAAAAGAAGCTGGTCGTAATCCTTGGAAAGCTTTGACTTTAGAATGGCAAACTTCTTCACCGCCAATCATTGAAAACTTTGAAGAAGAACCAGTTTTGTGGGCAGGGCCTTATGATTATGGTATAGATACCGAAAGTATTGACGGCGATGAAGATGTCGAAGATATGTTGGCAGCAATAACCGCTGAAAGCCGATAAAAAATCAATTGGTAAGGGTTGTTCGTCCTCAAGGTATATTCCGCGTCGCGAACAACCCATACTAATAAGTAAAAACTAATAACTGTACCAACCAATTAATTAGGACACAAACTATTTAACTTGATAAATATGCAAGGTTCAACCGTAGATAACAAAACCCAAATTGCAATTGCAACTGAACAAGAAGCCGAACACGGACATCACGAACATCCCGATTTTCGGATGATTGGTCTATATATCTTCCTGATCTCCGATAGCATGACCTTTCTCGGTTTTTTTGCTGCATTACTCATTTATCGCGCAATTATGCCCGTATGGCCTCCTGAGGGGATGCCTGAGTTTGAATTGCTGATTCCCGTGATTAATACCGCGATTCTGGTGGCTAGTAGCTTTGTGATGCACGAGGGACAAAAAGCCCTTAAGCAAAACAATGTTGGAGGTTTACAAAAGTATTTTGGTATTACTGCAGCGATGGGTGCAGTCTTCTTAGCGGGACAAGTATATGAATATTCCCATGCTGAGTTTGGTTTGACTGAAAATTTACTCGCCAGTTGTTTTTACGTCCTTACAGGATTTCACGGTTTGCACGTCTTAACAGGAGTTTTATTAATTCTCTGTGTATTATGGCGATCGCGCCAAGAGGGACACTATTCTGCTAGTAGTCACTTTGGTGTCGAAGCTGCCGAGATTTACTGGCACTTTGTCGATGTTATTTGGTTGGTGCTATTTGTTCTGGTATACCTAATTAACAATTGACTGCCCAAAGTTGGCAAATTCAGGTTTTTTATCGAGAGATGTTTGAATCAAGCATCTCTTTTTTAATTGAATTAAGCAGAAAAAACAAGCAGGATCGTAGGCAATCAACTATCTGTTCTAAGCCAAGCTCCGTATAGATCCAGAGGATTAATTTCAGTCTTACAATCCTGCTCGTCCAACCTACATGACTGCCACATTTGTCTAAAAAAATAGAGCAATCGCGATCGCAGTCTATGTGTTACTGCTGCTCATAGCTCTGGTTTTATGTATAAGCGAGCTTTTCTTAATATTTATTCACATTTATCAGAACAAAACACATCCGATAAAGGCGAACAGTTATTTGCCCCTACCAAAGGTTATCTGTTGCTAACATTGATTGAATTTGTCAAATTTTTCATTTTTCCATCAAAAATTCAGACAATTGTCATGAAAAAGACATATCCTCTGTCTAACATCAATAATGTAAAGCAATGAATCTCTATTACTAATTTCTAATTACTAATTTCTCACACCTTGTAAGGGCGGGTCAAAAACCGCCTCTATCTAACATCTAGAAATTAATTATTCTATTGAGGCAAATATAAATAATGAGCAAGTCTACTACCTTGAAAAAAGCAACAACTTCTTTATCCTTATTATTACTCGGTGGTGGTATTGCCTTGGGTGGTAACCATCTAATCAATAGTCCCCAAAGCTTTGCCGATGATACTAAACCAGAAAAAACGCTAGCCCAGGCAAACCAAGCAGAAGTTGCAGTCAATGTCCCCCAAAACTACGTTAGTGATGTTGTAAATCGAGTAGGTAATTCAGTAGTGCGAATTGATGCTTCCCGCACTGTAGCGACCAATGCCTCACCGATGTTTAACGATCCTTTCTTCCGCCAATTTTTTGGTTCGCAAATGCCCAATATTCCTCAAGAAAAAGTGCAAAGAGGCTTTGGCTCAGGGTTTGTGGTTAGCTCAGATGGTCTAATCTTGACTAATGCCCATGTGGTAGACGGTAGCGATCAGGTTAACATTACTCTTAAAGATGGACGTATCTTTGAAGGAAAAGTAATGGGTACAGATTCTTTAACGGATGTGGCGGTAATTAAAATCGAAGCAGAGGATTTACCTGCAGTTAGTTTTGCTGACTCAGAGCAGTTGCAGCCTGGAGAATGGGCGATCGCTATTGGTAATCCATTGGGACTAGATAATACTGTTACCACAGGAATTGTTAGTGCCACAGGTAGATCTAGCTCGCAAATCGGCGTAGCGGATAAACGAGTCAGTTTTATTCAGACTGACGCAGCTATCAATCCTGGTAACTCTGGAGGACCTTTACTCAACGCTCAAGGTGAGGTAATTGGAATCAATACCGCCATTATTCAAAATGCTCAAGGTCTTGGTTTTGCAATCCCTGTAAACACCGCTAGAGATATTGCCGAAGAACTGATTGCCAAAGGTAAGGTAGAACATCCTTATTTAGGAATTCAAATGGCAGGAATTACCCCAGAATTGAGAAAGCAATTTCAAAGTAGAAAAAATATCGATCTTGGTACAGATAAAGGCGTAATAATCGTCGATGTTGTGACCAATTCTCCCGCAGATCGGGCAGGTTTAAAATCTGGTGATGTGATTTCTCAAATTGAAGAAAAGGCGATCGCTGGGGCAGAAGATGTACAAACAGCAGTAGCTAAAACCAAAGTAAATAGCGAAATCACTCTTCAAGTACAGCGCAGTGGCAAAATTCAAGATATTGAAGTACAAGTAGGGATATTGCCTCAACCACAACAAGCAACTCGATAGGCATAATTATTTGAATTAGCTGATTTGGGATAAATTTACGATCAAGTCGAGGAAAATATGATTGTGATCTTTTCCTCGACTTTTAATGTTTATTTGAAGCTGCTGTAATCTTAGTTTTGACGAAGACTTCGCTTCTCAGATGTTATAAAATGTACGAAATTAAGATTTTAGAAGTTTGCTAATAATATTTTTGCTAATTTTAGCCCTACTACAAAGTGAATAAATAATTATGATTTATTTAGATATTGCTCAAGCCAAATCTAATTTAGTGGAACTTCTAGAATTAGCTGTTGCAGGACAAGAAATTGTAATAACTCAAGATAAAGCACCAGTAGCCAAAATATCTCCTATACAAAAATCTGTACAACATAAGACCATTAAAAAAGAAGTTTCAAGAAAAAATATTGGAGAAAATATTTTAGATGAAACATTAGCAGATTTATCGCAACAGACCTAAGAGAAAAATTTAAACTAAGCCGTATCTGGTTTGAAACCTGAAGTTTCAAGATGACTGCTTGTAATCAGCAAGTAAATTATTTCAAAATTTCAATTTTACATAATTATTTAAATATAGATACACAATCGATACAACTGTTACTTTTGTTACTTTTTAATGACAAAGAGCGGTTTAGAGATTATAAGCAAATATATACTAATGTTTATTAACGCGATCGCTTTTTTATAATTATGTTTATTGGTAGAAATTTAAAACAAAAAGTTAGTCCCTGGCTACTAGCATTAGTATTGTTAACTGTCGGTAGTGGCTGTAGCAATACCAGTAACGATTCGAGCAACACTGGGGGAGATACAGAACAATCTTCATCCAATAGTAATAGTCGTTTAGCTGCGGTAAAAAACCGAGGTAGTCTAATCTGTGGGGTTAACGGTCAATTACCTGGGTTTAGCTTTGTCGATGAAAATGGTGAATACTCAGGCATGGATGTAGACTTGTGCAAAGCTGTCGCAGCAGCTTTATTCGACGATCCAACTAAAATTGAATATCGAGATCTCAGCGCGCAAGAGCGTTTTACCGCAGTACAGTCGGGAGAAGTCGACTTTTTGAGTCGTAACACCACCTGGACACTAAGTAGAGATACTTCGGTGGGCATGGAGTTTGCTCCTACTACCTTTTATGATGGTCAAGGATTACTAGTAACAAAAGCTAGTGGCATCGAAAAACTTGAAGATCTCAATAATAAATCAGTCTGTGTGTTGTCTGGGACAACTAACGAGCAAAATTTAGCCGATCGCATGAGAAAACTGGGCTTGAACTACACCCCAGTAGTCTTTGAAGATGTAGATTTACTTTATGGTGCTTACGAACAAGAACGTTGTGAGGTAGCTACTAGCGATCGCTCTCAGTTGACCGCCCGTCGTGCTGTTTTGAGTAAGCCTGACGCTCATCAGGTGTTGGATATAGTGCTCTCTAAAGAGCCTTTAGGTCCTTTGGTAGCTAACGGCGATTCCCAATGGTTTGATGTAATCAAATGGGTAACTTATGCCATGATTGAAGCAGAAGAATTAGGCATTAATGCTCAAAATATTGATAGTTTTGCCAATACCGAAGATCCAACAATTAAGCGTTTTCTAGGGTTAGAAGGTAATTTAGGCGAAGATATGGGCTTGCCCAATGATTTTGCCAAGCGAGTAGTAAAACACGTAGGTAATTATGGAGAAGTTTACGATCGCAATATTGGTAAACCTTTTAATCTAGATAGAGGTTTAAATGCGCTGTGGAAAGATGGAGGATTGATGTACGCACCGCCTTTTAGATAATTAACAATTACTGAGAATGCAGCAATCTGAAAAAGTCCCCTTTTGGCGAAATAGTAGGGCGATCGAGATAGTCGGGCAGGTATTAGTGTTAGCGATGGTCATCGGCGCGATCGCTTTTTTGGGCAATAATCTAGTTAATAATTTTCGCCGACTCAATCTTAGTTTTGGCTACAATTTTTTATCGCGCCCTGCTTCTTTTGGCATAGCTAATCCTCCCATTAGCTATAGTCCCACCTCTCCCTATATTCGCGCTTTATCGATTGGGTTGTTGAATTCTTTGCGGGTAATGTTTTTTGGCATCATTTTTGCCACTACGATTGGTATTACCATTGGCATTGGCAGATTATCTAATAACTGGCTAGTGCGTAAGCTAGCAGGGGTATATGTCGAGGTGATTCGCAATACACCGTTATTATTGCAGCTATTTTTTTGGTATTTTGCAGTATTTCTCAAACTACCCAAAATAGATCGCCCTGTTATTGTGGGCAATATTATCTTTTTAACTAATCGCGGTTTGGATGTTCCTTGGTACGAACCAAGTTGGCGTACTGGGTTAGCATTATTAACCATACTCGGCTGTATTTTAGTAGCTATTGTCGGATGGTTGAAACGGATTAAGGCGATCGAACAGGGACAAAACCCGCAACTGTGGCTGTGGTTAATCGGTGTCAGCGCGATCGCTATTATCTTGCTGTTTTGCTTTGGAATTGATTGGGTTATTCCCCAGCTAGAGGATAAATTTATTAGAGGTGGACTAAATTTATCTCCTGAATTTGCTACTTTGTTAATTGGTTTAAGTATCTATACTGCAGGATTTATTGCTGAAGTAGTCCGTGCGGGTATCCAGTCTGTAAATATTGGACAAACCGAAGCAGCCAGGGCATTGGGTTTAAAACCAGGAATGACGATGCAGCTAGTAATCTTTCCTCAAGCACTACGGGTGATGATTCCTCCTCTGACTAGCGAATTCCTTAATTTAGCTAAAAACTCTAGTTTGGCGATCGCCATTGGCTATAGCGATATTTATGCGATCGGTAACACTATCTCCAATCAGACAGGTAAATCAGTCGAGATTTTGCTGATTATTATGACTACTTATTTGACGATTAATTTGATTATCTCTGGAATTATGAACCGTTTTAATAGTTTGGTTCAAATAAAAGAAAGATAGTAAGAATTTATTGATTTAGATTGACTTGATTTATAGGAGTACGCCTAGTTGCAGCGTTTTTTATTATTCAATGAATTTTTCCGAAAAAGTTTTAATAATGTATCAAGAAGTCTTCATGCATTAACAGTATTTTGTTTATGTAAAAAGCACATCAACGTACCTTGCTACCTAACATTTGGTAACTAAATATACGATAAAACTTTTTTTTAAATGTAATTATTGCCTAAAGATAAATACATGGTTAGGAACTAACTTATAAATGAATTTAGTTTTTTAAATGTAGTAGGAGATGACTAGTTTGAGGAAGCAACTATCAACTAAATAACAAGAGGTTGTTTGAAAGCCAAAATATACATATTTATAGTTGTTGAAAGCTTTAATATTTAGTCTCTCAATTGAGATTTTCAGTATGGTAATTTTTCGTAAGAAAGGAAGGTAATTAAATGCTCGGAGAAATGTGGCAATTCAGGGGTAGGTATAAAATCTTACATATAACTTGGTTTGCATTCTTTTTATCATTTGTAGTCTGGTTCAATTTCCCCCCCTTGGCAACTACTATTAAAGCTGACTTGGGTTTGACGGGAGAGCAAATCAAAACTATTGCAATATGTAACGTTGCCCTAACAGTTCCCGCACGGATCATTATTGGGATGTTACTAGATAAGTTTGGACCTCGTTTAACTTTCTCTCTGCTGTTAATGTATGCCGCAATTCCCTGTTTAATGTTTGCTTCGGCGCAAAACTTTAGTCAGTTGGTGGTTTCTCGTCTATTGATGGGTATTGTGGGTGCTGGTTTTGTAATCGGTATTCGCATGGTAGCAGAGTGGTTTCCCCCTAAAGAGATTGGTCTAGCCGAAGGTATTTATGGCGGTTGGGGTAACTTCGGTTCTGCTTTCTCCGCATTTACTATGGCTTTAATCGCTGGCTGGTTGGCTTTTGGCGCTCCTGGGTCTGGAATAAACTGGCGGGCTGCAATCGCTGGTACGGGTATTTTTGCTGCACTTTATGGTGTCTTCTATCTCTTCAATGCCAAAGATACTCCTCCAGGCAAAGCCTATCGTCGTCCTAAAAGTGCAAGAGGCTTAGAAGTCACAACCAAGAAAGATTTTTGGTTCTTGATGCTAATGAATGTGCCTTTAAGTGCAGTCCTAGGACTTGTAGCCTGGCGTTTAATGAAGTTGGGGCTATACAGCACGGGAACAATGTATCTAATCTGGCTTGTTTTATTGGGCTTGTATTTATTCCAGGCTTATAACTGCTGGGCTGTAAATAAAGATTTAATGACTGGCAAGAAACGTTATCCCGCAGAAGATCGCTACAACTTTTCTCAAGTTGCAATTCTAGAACTTACTTACGTGGTTAATTTTGGTTCGGAATTAGCGGTAGTATCTATGCTTCCTGCTTTCTTTGAAGGCACGTTTAGCTTGACTGCTGCTGCTGCTGGTATGATTGCCTCTAGTTATGCCTTCATGAACTTAGTTGCTCGTCCTGGTGGTGGATTAATTTCCGATAAGTTGGGCAGTCGTAAGTTGACTATGGGTGTATTAACTGGCTGTATGGGTATTGCTTACTTAATATTTAGTCAAGTAGGAAGCGGTTGGTTCCTACCGGCGGCGGTTGTATTGATTATGTGTTGTTCGTTCTTTGTTCAGGCTGGTGAAGGCTCAACATTCTCCATCGTACCTTTAGTCAAAAAACGAGTTACAGGTCAAGTTGCAGGCAACGTTGGTGCTTATGGTAACGTCGGTGCCGTACTTTACCTAAACATCTTTAGTTTATTACCTGGCTGGTTAGGTGGTGGTGCAGATCCTACTCCTGCGATCGAGGCTGCGGCTACTGCTCGCTTCTTCCAAATTATGGGTGTAGCAGCGTTGATGGTTTCCGCTTTATGCTTTGTAGTGCTTAAAGAGCCTAAAGGTTCGTTTGCTGAAGCTCATCACGACGAAGAAAAAACTATATCCGAGGCATCATCCCCTATTTTAGAGACTGAAAGTATCTAAAAACAAAAGTATTTAACAAAGTATTAAACTTTGTACTATCGTCTACAATCACTAGATGCTGGGGCAACATTATCGTGCCTTCAGCATCTTTTACTTTGCAAAAGATATAAAGGAAAGCTTAAGTCGGTATTATTAACAACTATTAAGAAAAGGTTAGCGATATAACCTAAATAGAGACATAAATTTAAAAACAAACATACTAAATAGATTTTCGATCAAGATAAATACTCAAATGGGAGAAAAAGAGCGTGAGCGAACCAATAAAAACCCTATGTCCTTATTGCGGAGTCGGCTGTGGTTTAGAAGTTTTGCCTCCAGCACAATCAGGCAAAGCTACCAATAGAGACAGTCAAGGAAATCCTTTATGGTCTGTTCGTGGCGATCGCTCTCATCCCTCTAGTAAAGGTAAAGTATGTATTAAAGGCGGTACTATTGCCGAATCTTTAGATAAAAATCGTCTCAAATATCCGATGATGCGAGATTCTTTGGATCAAGAGTTTCGTCGTGTCAGTTGGGATGAAGCATTAAATAGGATTGTAGATCGTATCCAACAAGTGCGAGATACCCAAGGTGCAGACGGGATTTGTATGTATGGTTCGGGACAGTTTCAGACCGAAGACTATTATATTGCTCAAAAACTGCTTAAAGGCTGTTTAGGAACAAACAATTTTGATGCCAATTCCCGACTCTGTATGTCTTCGGCGGTAGCAGGATATATTCAAAGCTTTGGTTCGGATGGACCACCCTCTTGCTACGATGACTTAGAATTAACCGACTGTGCCTTTCTCATTGGCACTAATACCGCTGAATGTCATCCCATTGTCTATAACCGCTTGCGGATGCACCACAAAAAAAATCGCAATGTGAAAATGATTGTGGTCGATCCTCGCGAAACCAAAACCGCCAAAGATGCAGACTTACATTTAGCAATTCAGCCAGGTACGGACATGGATCTGCTGAATGGTATTGCCCATCTATTATTGCGTTGGGGAGAGATAGATAGTTTCTTTATTGATGAATGTACTCAAGGTTTTAGTGATTTTACCCAAGTGATTCAACAATATCCCCCAGAGTTAGTTGCTCGTCGTTGCGGGATTAGGATCGACCATCTCGAAGAAGCGGCACGCTATTGGGCAGAATCGGATAACGTACTTTCGTTATGGTCAATGGGAGTAAATCAATCCACTGAAGGAACAGCAAAAGTCCGTACCATTATCAACCTGCATTTGATGACGGGTAATATTGGTAAACCAGGGGCGGGGCCTTTTTCCCTTACGGGACAACCCAACGCTATGGGAGGTCGAGAAGCAGGAGGACTATCCCATATTATTCCTGGCTATCGAGTAGTTAAAAATCCCCAACACAGGGCAGAATTAGAACAGGCTTGGCAATTGTCTCCAGGTAGTATTAACCCCATTCCTGGTAGAGATGCCTGGAGTATGATTACGGGATTAGAAACAGGAGATGTAGGGGTATTGTGGGTAGCAGCTACCAATCCTGCCGTGAGTATGCCCGATTTAGTCCGCACCAAAAAAGCCTTATTGCGATCGCCTTTTACTATCGTTCAAGATGCTTACTATCCCATGGAAACCGCTAGCTTTGCTCATGTGGTTTTACCCGCAGCCCAGTGGGGGGAAAAAACCGGTACAATGACCAACTCCGAACGAGTAGTTACTCTTTGTTCCAAGTTTCGTCCTGCACCAGGAGAAGCTAGACCAGATTGGGAAATATTTGCCGAAGTTGGTCGCCGTCTAGGTTTTACTAAAGAGTTTGATTTTACCGATTCAGCTCAAGTGTATCAAGAATTTGTAAGTTTGACTCAAAATCGCCCCTGCGATATGAGTGGCTTAAGTCACGGTAGACTGCGCCAGCAAGGATCGATTCAGTGGCCTTGTCCTCTAGAAGAAATAGATCACAATCAATTAGCCAGTGTTGAACTTACCTGTAGCACAGAAAGAAACGTGACTGGCGATAGTGAAGAAACAAAAGGTTTATTTTCTAATTTATTTCGGACTAAAAATGAAACGCCTTCAGCCAAAAGACTTTATACCGACGGTAGGTTTAATACCCTTGATGGACGAGCCAAATTCTCGGCATTCCATGCTAAAGGATTAGCCGAACCTGCTAATGCAGCCTATCCTTTTGTGTTAACAGTAGGTCGTCTTTACGAACATTGGCATACCATGACTCGTACTGGCAGGATTGACAAAATCATGAAGAAACAATCCCAACCCTTTATTGAAATTCATCCCAAAGATGCAGGTAAATTGGGAGTGGAGTCAGAAATGATGGTCGAAGTGCGATCGCGTCGAGGAATGGGGCGTTTTCCTGCCAAAATCACTAAGGCGATCGTTCCTGGTACGGTTTTTGTACCGATGCATTGGGGAGCATTATGGACAGATGAGGGTGAAGCTAACTTATTAACTCACTCCGAAGCCTGTCCCATTTCTCTCGAACCAGAATTAAAAGCCTGTGCGGTTAATCTAGTTCCTGTAAAGCTTGCCGAACCAGCGATCGAATATTCTGAAGATAAATTGGCAACTAACCTTGGCAAAATTGAAAAATCAAATGCCATAGAGCAGTCTGTATCGATTTAAAAATTAAATTAAACTAAATTAAATAGCCGAATAACTGCATATTTTACAGTTATTCGGCTGTTTGGCTTATTTAGAGCGAATCAAATCAATTATCGATTAGATGAAATCATATTCAACAATCATATCGTTGAAGTCAGGGGTTCCATCATTAAACTGCTCATTTACACCATTGGGTAAATCTTCATACTCAAAAGTATTACTACCAGCACTACGTATATGATCGAAATTACTAGAATTAGCTTCTGCGGATGCAAAATAAATTGCAGGATCGTTATCAGCGTCACTATCCAAGAGTTCGTCTAAGCTTCCATCAGCGATGATGAATGTACCGTATTGCTGACCACCAGCTAATTCAGTAGTAAACTGCGAAGTTTCTCCGTTACCTGTAGAAAGAGTAAAGTCTAGACTATTAGCTAGTGCTGCATCTTGATAACCCGCATCGCCTAGAGCGATCGCTTCACCAGTTACAGGATCACTTACACTACCGTCATCTCCATTGACTTCATAAAAGCCTACAGTATTTTCAAAACCTGCATCTCTACTAACTGTAAACTCAACAGTACTATCAGCCAAGTCAGTTAGATCGATAGTTTCAAAAACTGAAGCATCGCCAGAACTATCTCCTGCATCAGTGTCAGTGTCAGAATCATCTCCTGTATCTACATCAGTGTCAGTATCAGTGTCAGAATCATTTCCTGCATCTACATCTGTTTCTGCATCAGTATCAGTATCATCTCCTGCATCTACATCTGTTTCTGCATCAGTATCAGTATCATCTCCTGCATCTACATCTGTTTCTGCATCAGTGTCCGAATCATCTCCTGTATCTACATCTGTTTCTGCATCAGTGTCAGTATCAGTGTCCGAATCATTTCCTGTATCTACATCTGTTTCTGCATCAGTGTCAGTATCAGTGTCCGAATCATTTCCTGTATCTACATCTGTTTCTGCATCAGTATCAGTATCATCTCCTGCATCTACATCTGTTTCTGCATCAGTGTCCGAATCATCTCCTGCATCTACATCTGTTTCTGCATCAGTGTCCGAATCATCTCCTGTATCTACATCTGTTTCTGCATCAGTGTCAGTATCATCTCCTGCATCTACATCTGTTTCTGCATCAGTGTCAGTATCATCTCCTGCATCTACATCAGTGTCAGTATCAGTGTCAGTATCATCTCCTGCATCTACATCTGTTTCTGCATCAGTGTCCGAATCATCTCCTGTATCTACATCTGTATCTACATCTGTTTCTGCATCAGTGTCCGAATCATTTCCTGTATCTACATCTGTTTCTGCATCTGTTTCTGCATCAGTGTCCGAATCATTTCCTGTATCTACATCTGTTTCTACATCTGTTTCTGCATCAGTGTCAGTATCATCTCCTGCATCTACATCTGTTTCTGCATCAGTATCAGTATCAGTGTCCGAATCATTTCCTGTATCTACATCTGTTTCTGCATCAGTGTCAGTATCAGTATCAGTATCTACATCGGATTCAGTATCAGAGTCCGAATCATCTCCTGCATCTACATCTGTTTCTGCATCAGTATCAGTATCATCTCCTGCATCTACATCTGTTTCTGCATCAGTGTCCGAATCATCTCCTGTATCTACATCTGTTTCTGCATTAGTGTCAGTGTCCGAGTCCGAATCATTTACTGCATCTACATCTGTTTCTGCATTAGTGTCAGCAGAATCGTCGCTTGTCTCAGTATCTGTTTCAGTTTCGCTTTCTATTGCTGCTCTATTATCTTCGTCCATGGTCTATCTTGCTCCTCTGGTAATATTTAAATTGAGTTTTTTAGTCAGAAATGCCTAATTATCTGCTACTTGCTTAGTTTTTCACGACTATGATGTTACTTTTCTTGTTCATAGAAAACCGCAGCAAGAAATTTAAACTCTATTTTTAGTTATATAACAAATGTGCAAAGTTAAGGGTAATAGTATTTTTGTATACAGTTTTTTTGACAATTTTGCTCTGGTAAAAGTGTCGTTTTAATAAAAGTTAATCTGAAAAAAGCTAGGATAAAGTGCAAAAATAGAATATTTGCGTTTACCCAAAATAATCAAGAATTATGCGATCGCCCGTTACAGCCTTTTGGAAACGCGATCTCTAATAAGCTTTAATTCAAAAGAAATAAATTGAAATATCATATACTTTTGACTAGCTCTCATACAGAGCGTATTGAACAAGAAAACTTAGGTCAGTCGCCAGCCCAGCATTTCCAAGGTAGGAGACGACTGACCACCTTTTGTGGTCAAAATGTACCACGCTCAGATTTAAATTTGTTGGCTCAAAAGCTAAATGCTTCGTTTATCAAGCAGCAATCTTGTTCGGTTACAATTATAGACAAAATTAGGGCTAAATTTGCAGGAACTCCCCAAAATTGGGCTTATGCGCGTTCGCTGTCTTCTCAATTAGGATCGCAAGACGTAGTTTTCTGTCCTGGAGAAGAAATTGGTATTCCTTTGGCAAGTATCTGCAGTCAAAAGCAAAAACGACCAAAAATAGTGGTTTGGTTTCATCGTATTACTGGTTTAAGAACCAGGGTTGCCTTAAAACTATTTAAAATCTCTAGCGCGATCGATTTGGCAGTGGTTAGCAATTGTACTAATCGAGATTTTTTGCATAACTATCTAAACTTACCTTTAGAGCAGATTCTTTTCTGGTGGCATCCAATTGATTCGCGGTTTTTTACTCCAGGATTAGGTTCAGATTCTAAAACCAAACCTATAATTGCTAGTATTGGTCTAGAATATCGTGACTACAGACTTTTAGCAGCAGCTACAGAAAAATTAGATGTAGATGTCAAAGTAGCTGGATTTTCTCAATTTCAATCAAGAGTAGCTAAAAGCTTTCCCCAAGTGTTGCCCAATAATATGACCAACAAAAATTATCAATGGTCAGAATTGATTGAGCTTTATCATCATGCTGACGTGATAGTTATTCCTCTTCAAGAAAATAATAGTGCTGCTGGAGTGACGGTATTATTAGAAGCGATGTCTTGTAAAAAACCGATTGTTTGCATCCGTACCAAAGGTTTGAAAGACTATTTATCAGATGAAAAAGCAGTATCGATAGTCGAACCAGAAGATATTACTGGTTTGCAGCAAGCGATTACAACTCTACTAGATCGCCCTGAGATCGGCAAAAAAATGGCACAAAGAGCATTTGAATTGGTAAACAAAAAACACAATCTCGAACAGCAAGTCCAAGTTTTAACTCGATTCATTAAAACTTTAGAATTCTGAAAAGAGCGATCGCACGATCAATATTCAAAGCGCGATCGCCCTTTGTGGTCTACAATAACTTCTGAAAAGACTTTTCGGGCAATTCTAATTCTTGGATTGTTTGTTGAAGGATCGAGCGAAAGCGATCGATATCTGTACCAAAACCACACAGTGTAGCTGCCTGTTTGAGTCCAGCAGAGACATTTGCTTTGGCGCAGTTGGTTAATTCTTCTCCCTGTAATGGATTTTCTCCAGAAAGCAGTTTCTTTTGGGAATCTCCCCAAAAAGCACTGAGGGTAAAAGTTTGCAGATCTCCTTCATCTTTGACCGACCAGCGATACATTACCTTTTGAGGATCTATTCTGACCTCAACTAACTTTGCCCCCATATAATACTGCATCTGATTGAGGGTTTTTTGGCGCTCTTCAATGGGATCTTGACGATTAATAGTGCGCTCAAGGTGCGCCTGACTTGGTCTTGGCATAGGATATATTTTGCTTATTATTACTTTACATTTATGACTATTAAAATCTTACAAGGATGTTGTTAAGTAATAGTATAAGTTTGAGATTGTATCGCCATTAATTATCTATCTAATTAACAATGTCTTATTTTCAGTTTGAATCCGATTTCGTTGACTCTCTTCAATGTATTCCGATGCAGGTCAGAATGAAACTAGACAACTGTGGGGTTAAATTAAAGTTGGTGCATTGGAATCAATTTACCCAGACAGAGAGACAAACTTTGGTCGATCTTCCTTGCACTACTGCAGCCCAAACCCAAGCATATCAAGAGTTTTTGCAAAATCTAGTTGTCGAAAAAACAGGTGAACCAGCCAAAGAATTAGCCATCGATCCCCATCCACCTTGGTTAGATAATCAAACAATTCCCGATAATGTGCAAGCCAAAGCTCAAGAATCAAAGATTGAGCTATCTCTTAGGCAGTGGTCTAATCTTACTCCCGCCCAACGTTTTGCTTTAATTAAACTCAGTCGCCCCAGTCACGAAAACAAAAACTTTATTCCTGCACTACAAGAATTTAACCTAATTGATTAGGATTAAGTTTCTAATTCTTATTTTCAAGTTTTTAGTTCTTTTATTATTGAGGTGTCAAGCATGGGTCAGAAACTATCAAAACAAGAAACTCATTTTAATCAGGCTCGTGCTAGTTTACAACAGGCTATTTCTTGGTATTCTGGTTTTCGTCGTCATGGTAGTTCTCCTCCGAGCGATCGCGTTCAAACTGCGGTGAGAAAAGATTTGCAGTCTCTTCAGGGTGCATTAGACAAATTAGACCGTAAGGCAATTAGGATTAGTACCTTCGGTTTAGTAAGCTGTGGTAAATCTTCTTTAATTAATGCTCTGTTAGAAGAAGAGATAGTTGCGACGGGACCCCTTAATGGAGTTACCCAATCTCTGACTATTTTACGCTGGAATCCATTAGCTGATAAGGGTTTAGCAGTAGAACTAATTGACACTCCAGGACTAGATGAAGTTGCGGGGGAGGCTAGGGCGACGATGGCGCGAGAAATCGCCCAAAAGTCCGATTTAATTTTGTTTGTGGTGGCAGGAGATATTACCAACACTGAATATGAAGCTCTGTGCGACCTCAGAAGTACCCAAAAGCCTTTGATTTTGGTGTTCAATAAAGTAGATCTTTATCCAGAACAAGATCGTCAACAGATCTATCGTCAACTACAACAATTAAATTTAGCCCACAGTAGAGGCAATTTAGAAGATATTATTTCGATCCAAGAAATTGTGATGGTGGCAGCTAAACCCCAACCGATTCAGGTCAGAACCGAATTAGCAGACGGTACAGTTAGTCATAGCTGGGAAAACCCCGAACCCCAGATTGAAGAGTTGCGGGCAGTTATTACTCAAATTTTGCAACAGGAAGGTAAATCTTTACTGGCGTTGAATGCTTTAGTCCAAGGCAGAGATGCAGAAGTAAATATTGCTCGCAAAACTATTGAGCTACGTCAAACAGAAGCTCAAGAGGTTATTAATAAGTATGCTCGTTATAAAGCGATCGCGGTGGCAGCTAATCCAATTATTGTAGTAGATTTACTAGGGGGGTTAATAGCAGATCTAGCTCTGATTCGTTCTCTCTCTAAACTATACGGACTGCCGATCTCTACTTATGAAGCGGGCAATTTGCTACGTCGTATTGTCGCTAGTTCTGGCGGTTTACTATTAGGAGAATTCGGCAGCAGCTTATTTTTGGGAGTTGGCAAAAGTGGCGCAATCTTAACTGGTGGATTTGATAGTACAGGAGCAATTACAGCGTACTTAGGTACGGCTACTGCCCAGGGCGCGATCGCGGGTTATGGAACTTATGTCGTTGGCAGAGTTGCCCAGGTGTATTTAGAACAAGGTTGTACCTGGGGAGAAATGGGTGCTTCTACTCTAATTAAAGAGATTCTATCCCAAGTCGAACCCAATACAATTATGTATCGTTTGCGCCAAGAATTATGGGGATAACTGATAAACTCCGTCTACATGGAAAACCGTAGTTTTTGAAGAGCAGTTATCTTAGAATTTTCAGTTTTAAACTAGATGGGGTTTAAACTCATTTTCGAGTGCTTAATTCAGTACTGCTATTCACAGTAGTTTGTAGGCTGGTGTGGTTTGCTAGCCTAGTATCAATCGCAGATATCGTAGCAAAAATAAAGGTACTAATAATGACCATAATAGTCACGAAGCTAGAGCGATCAATCTGTCCTGAGGTACTTTTTAGCTGTCGATGACAGTTTTGGTATTCTTCAAGGGTCATAAACAGTTCTTCTGGGACATCATCAAGCTGAATATAAATTTTTGATTCAACCTGTTTGAGGCTTTTGATATTGTGAGGTCTAGTTTCTAGTAGTTTAGCGACTAGGTTACGATCTAGATACATAATTCAATTCTTTTATTTATGATATTTTGATTATTTGTGATTCTATTTCTATTAACTACTAAAGCTATTGATAGTTCGTTGATTTGAGTCACAACCATCGGATCAATTTTAGATAAGTAAATAAGATGAATCGAGTTACCGTTAGTGTTCCTGCCACCACTGCTAATTTGGGAGTTGGTTTTGACTGTATTGGTGCAGCCTTGACTATGGCTAATCAATTTGAATTTACGGCAGTTGATAACAATACCGCATTAAAAATCACGGTGTTAGGTCAAGAAGCTGAAAAAGTAGGAACAGATGCAGATAATTTGATTTATCAGTCATTCGTTAAGCTATATCAACAAATAGGACAGACACCGCCCAACATAGAGCTAAAAATTACTTTGGGAGTACCTCTATCTAGAGGTTTGGGTAGTTCTGCTACTGCAATTATTGGTGGTTTGTTAGGAGCAAATAACCTGGCAGGAAACCCTCTAAGTCGATCGCAAATTATGAATATGGCGATCGCCATTGAAGGTCATCCTGATAATGTTGTTCCTGCTTTATTAGGTAACTGTCAGCTATCGGTAGCCCAAGGAGATCAATGGCAGATCTGCCCGATTCCCTGGCACGCAGAGATTATTCCCGTTGTGGCTATTCCCAATTTTGAATTGTCTACAGAACAGGCGCGATCCGTATTACCCGACAGTTACAATCGCAGCGATGCTATTTTTAATATTTCTCGCATGGGTTTATTGTTACGAGGATTAGCTACTAACAACTCCCAATGGTTGCATACTGCATTGGCAGACAAAATACATCAGCCCTATCGCCAGAAGTTAATCGTAGGTTATGAAGAACTTCATTCTGCTGCTATATCCGCAGGTGCTTACGGCATGGTTATTAGCGGTGCAGGACCGACATTGTTAGCGTTAAGCGAGCGAGATCGTACAGAACAAGTAGTACGATCGCTGGCTGCAGCCTGGACAGAATTAGGTATTGAACCTATAGTGCGATCGCCAGCGATCGATACCGTTGGTGCCAGAGTTTTGTAATCGGTAATTATTGTTTAAACCAAATGCAAATCCTAGAAACTTCCAGGTTAATCATCAGATATTTTACCATCCGAGATTTAGAAGCTCTTGTACCTATTTTGGGAGATCCTCAAGTAATGGAGTTTTCAATTTTAGGAGTTCACGATCGCCAGCTTATTCGACGTTTTGTCGAGCAAAGATTACTTTCTTACTTAGACCCTGGTTTTGGTTTATATGCCTTAATTCACAAACAAAATCAAGAGCTTATTGGCTACTGTGGTTTCTTTGTGCAAAAAATAGACGAGCGCAAAGAAGTGGAGATAGGCTATCGTTTAGCTACTAAATACTGGGGAAAAGGATTAGCCACAGAAGCAGCTCAAGCAATTTATCATTATGGTTTAAATAAGTTTGGATTCCAACGTTTTATATGTTTAATAGAGCCTCACAATCAACGTTCTATTAGAGTCGCTATCAAACTAGGAATGGAGTTGGAAAAGGAAATTACTTACTACAATAAAAATGTACAAGTTTATAGTATTAATTATTGCTGTAAATAGTCGTCAATTTGTATTTTTATTATTAACTTTAGTTGGTTCTAATACTATTTTTTGTAGACAGAATCATCCCACATATTAGTCGATCTAGAACGTACTTTTCTAGCGTTAGCTTCTGCTTGATCTTGTTCTTGCATTTCTGCCAATAAAGGTTTAACTAGTCTGACAATATTTTTCCAAGTTAAATCTTTTTTGGGTAAATAATCTGCTAGTTCTTGCAAAGCAGCTTTAGCTTCTTTGATATCGCGATCTATGTCGTGTTCGGCGTCTGCTGTTAAAGGAGTAGAAGTACGTAAGAGATCTTGTTGAATTGCAGCAAATCCCTTACGTACTTCTTGAGTAATTTTTACACTGTATTCCGAGCGTCCTTTGATTTTTTGCTTATTAAATCCCTGCTGAGAAGAAGCATATAAAGCAGGTAATCGATTAAGAGCATAAGTAGCTACTTCAATAGGATTAACAAATTTTTTGATATTACTAGGAAGACGGACAATTTGACGCTCGATTTCTTCGGCTACCAAGACTTCCATAACATTGCGATTAATGTAATCATTGTCGGAGGGATTATTTTTCATGCTGCTTATTCTTCTCGCTTAATATGACATTTGAGTAAATAAGAATTTTTTCTCAAATCTTACATCTCCTATATATACATAAATAATTTTAATTGCCTAGAGATAAATATTTCAAACTCTGGAATTTCACCTAAATTTTATGTTGAATACCCTTAAGTTTAAAATTCTTCATCTCAAACTTAAATTATGCTTCAGAATTAATACGGACTAGTTATAAAAAATATCGTTAAACTGCATGGTGTACTGTCTCTCGATCACGAAAAAATCCGCTAATATTAAACAAAAAAACTAAGATGAAATACCACCTTAGTTTTTTTAGTCAAATTTTGATTGATTCTAGTAATCTTAACGATCTACTGAACCCATAATAATATCGACGCTACCCAGAATCGGCATAATATCAGCTAACTTGACTCCTTTGAGCAGTTCGGGCAATATCTGTAGATTATTAAAGTCAGGAGCGCGAATTTTCCAACGCCAGGGGAAGACATTATCATTACCCACAATAAATATACCCAACTCACCTTTGCCACTTTCTAGACGGACGTAGTGTTCTCCTTCAGGAATTTTGAAAGTAGGCGCCACCTTTTTGGCTATGTACTGATACTCAAAGTCATTCCACTTTGATTTGCGCCCTTCCGCCATTCTTTTTGCTTCAAGATTTTCGTAAGCACCACCAGGAATACCTTTAAGCGCCTGACGAATAATTTTGAGAGATTCGCGCATCTCGCGGACTCGGATTAGGTAGCGAGCAAAACAATCTCCTGCTGTTTCCCAATGAATATCCCAATCAAAATCGTCATAACATTCGTAGTGGTCTACCTTACGCAAATCCCATTTAACCCCAGAAGCCCTCAACATTGGGCCAGATAGACCCCAGTTAATGGCTTGGTCGCGGGTAATTGTGCCTACTCCCTCAACACGACGACGGAAGATAGGGTTATTGGTAATTAGTTTTTCATATTCATCGATTTTAGGAGCGAAATAATCACAAAAATCTTCGCATTTTTCGATCCACCCGTAGGGTAAGTCTACCGATACTCCACCAATACGGAAGTAATTGTTGTTAACCAATCGCTGTCCAGTAGCAGCTTCCCAAAGATCGTAAATCAATTCCCGTTCGCGGAAAATGTAAAAGAAGGGAGTTTGCGCACCAACATCAGCCATAAATGGCCCAAGCCATAATAGGTGGTTAGCGATGCGATTTAATTCCAGCATGATTACGCGAATATACTGGGCGCGTTTAGGTACTTCAATCCCTGCTAATTTTTCGGGTGCATTAACGGTAATTGCTTCGTTAAACATCCCTGCAGCATAATCCCAACGACTAACATAGGGGACATACATTACACTGGTACGATTTTCCGCAATCTTTTCCATGCCTCGGTGGAGATAGCCGATTACTGGTTCGCAATCTACAACATCTTCCCCATCCAAAGTCACAATCAGACGTAGTACGCCATGCATTGAGGGATGATGCGGCCCCATGTTGAGAATCATGGGTTCGGTTCTAGTTTCTATCTGTGCCATAAATTAGCAATTTTTACTTTTAATAGGAAGTTTATAAATTCTCAAGGCTACTTTGTTATATATCTTATCGAGTTTCTAGCCCAGGTACGAACCAATTCTTAAATTCTATTGTATTTAGGTCTTGAATATTTGTTGAAGATTTGGTTGACTAAATCGTTTATGATTAAATTTATCGGCGCGGTTGGGGGATTTTGCAGTGGTGTTAGTCGGCGAGAACAAAATTGATTCTCTTCTACAACCTTTTCAACGTTTCGGCGTTAATTTGGGTTTAACCAGAATCAAGAAACTACTTTCAGATTTAAACAATCCTCAAGATAAAGTACCGATTATTCACGTTGCAGGCACAAATGGTAAGGGTTCGGTATGTGCCTATCTATCTTCAATTTTGACTGAGGCTGGTTATCGGGTGGGACGTTATACATCTCCTCACTTAGTAGATTGGACGGAAAGAATCCATCTCAACGAAAAGGCGATCGCATCTACCGATTTAGCTAAATTATTAGAAGATATTCAAAAGAAGATTGACCCCAATACTGAAAGTCCAACCCAGTTTGAAGTTATTACTGCTGCTGCTTGGTTATACTTTGCGCGATCGCAAGTAGATATTGCAGTGATGGAGGTTGGCTTGGGGGGTAGGCTTGATGCAACTAACGTCAAAGAAAGTAGTCTAGTTAGTATTATTACTTCCCTAAGTAGAGAACACTGGCAGCGTTTGGGCCCTACTCTGGCTGATATTGCCCGCGAAAAGGCTGGTGTCCTCAAATCTAACTGCCCTACTATTGTGGGACAACTACCCCCTGAAGCGAAGGAGGTAGTACAGCAAAAGGCTCAAGAGTTAGAATGTCCTCTAACCTGGGTTCAACCCGCCCAAGAAATTAAAATTCGTTCTCACTCAGATACTATTTGGGGACAATATCAGGATCTTAAATATCCTTTACCTTTGTTAGGAACAGTACAGTTAAGTAATTCTGCTATGGCGATCGCAGCAATTAAAACTCTACAGCAACAGGGATGGTCAATTCCCGACTTGGCAATTCAGACAGGAATGAACAAAACCCGCTGGGCGGGAAGGTTACAGTGGACTACTTGGCAAGATCATCCCCTACTGATTGATGGCGCACACAATACTGCAGCTGCGATCGCTTTACGACAGTATGTAAATACTTTTAATAAACCTGTGGTTTGGGTAATGGGAATGCTTTCAACTAAAGACCACGAAGATATATTAGAAGTGTTGCTCAAGCCTCAAGACGAGCTACATTTAGTTTCCGTACCCGAACATAGTAGTGCCGAACCACAAGAGTTAGCTGCGATCGCTTTAGAGGTTTGTCCTCATCTAGCTCAATGCGAAACTTATGCCAATATCTTTACCGCATTAGATAAAGTAGTTGATGAGATAGACTCTGCATCAGAGGAAAAGTTATTTGTGTTGTGTGGCTCGTTATATTTAATCGGTCACTTATTGCAAAATTCGGCTATTTTAAACTAATATTTCTAATATTTCAGAATCTTCGTTTCGTCTTAAACGATAAGTTTTAAAATTAATGTCTTTAGTAGAAACCATACTCGCTCAACGTTTTGATCATGCCCTGACTAACCTACGTCGTGCCGATCAATTTTGGTCGGCTTTAAAAGAAGGCAAGATCGATGCGCCAGAAGTTGTTAGCCAGAGTTCGGACAATCTTGGAGAAACTGACACGGATCTTGTTATCTGTGGTGGGACATTAGGAATATTACTCGGTGCTGCACTACAGCAACTTAATTGGCGAGTCACTTTGATTGAAAGAGGCGTTTTAAAAGGAAGAGAACAAGAATGGAATATCTCGCGGGATGAATTAGAGACATTTATCGAACTAGATTTATTAACCTCTAAAGAATTAGAAATTGCGATCGCAACAGAATATAATCCTGCCCGAGTTGGTTTCGATCCTGATAACGAAATTTGGGTCAAAGATGTTTTGAATATTGGTGTCGATCCTGTTTATTTATTAGAAAAGCTCAAACAAAAGTTCCTAGCAACAGGAGGCAAGTTATTAGAAAATACAGCTTTTGGATCTGCTATAGTCCACCCCGACGGCATAACTATCAAAGCTGGAGAACAAACTATTAAAACCCGCTTGCTAGTAGATGCAATGGGACATTTTTCGCCAATTATTAAGCAAGCTAGAAAAGGGACAAAACCTGAAGCTGTCTGTGTGGTAGTTGGTAGTTGCGCTCAAGGTTACCCAAATAACGATACAGGGGATCTAATCTATTCTTTTACGCCAATTATTAATAACTGTCAGTATTTCTGGGAGGCTTTCCCCGCCCAAGATGGACGTACGACCTATATGTTCAGCTATCTCGATGCTAATCCCGCTAGACCTAGTTTGGAATACTTTATGGAAGAGTATCTCAGGCTATTACCCGAATATCAAAATGTAGAGTTGGAAAAGTTGGATTTTCAACGGTTTTTGTTTGGCTTTTTCCCCGCTTATAAAGACAGTCCGATCAAACTACCCTTTGAGCGCATTTTGCCCGTAGGCGATAGTGCGGGGGGTCAATCTCCTGTTAGCTTTGGTGGCTTTGGGGCGATGGTGCGTCATCTCCAGCGTTTGACTAATGGTATTGATGCAGCCTTGAATGCAGATACTTTGAACCAAAAAGACTTGGCTTTGTTGCAACCATACCAACCGAATATATCTGTTACCTGGCTGTTTCAACAAACTATGAGTGTTCCCGTTGGTAAACAGCCAAACCCGCAACAAATCAACAACTTAATGAGTGGTGTCTTTAGGGTTATGGAACGTTTGGGAGATCCCGTCCTCAAACCATTTTTGCAGGATGTAATTCAGTTTATTCCCCTAGCCAAAACTTTACCCTTGGTAAATCCTAAATTAGTCTTTCCTTTATTGCCCCAAATCGGTATTGGATCTCTAATTAACTGGAGCATTCATTACTTTAATCTGGCACTATACAGTGGTTTATATAATGCAGGAAAACTAATTAAACCCATAGTCAAAAACTTGTCTCCAACTCAACAATACTATTTTCAACGCTGGCTGGATGCTTGGAAATATGGCTCTGGAGGAGACTACAATTAATAATGGACAATGGATAATTTAAACAAGTGAGTAATATTCCCCAAGTTGGACAATCCGCACCAAATTTTGTAGCTGAAGATAAAGATGGTAACAGTGTAAGTTTGCTAGATAAAGTAGGACGTTGGATCGTACTTTATTTTTATCCTAAGGATAATACTCCTGGTTGTACTACTGAAGCCAAAGACTTTACCGAATATGCCGATAAATTTGCTCAATTGGGAGCAGATATTATTGGTGTTAGTCCAGATTCAGCAAAGTCTCACGGTAAGTTTGTTGATAAACATCATCTATCGATTCAGTTATTGAGCGATCGCGAACATCAGATTATTGAAGCCTATGGTGCGTGGCGTTTAAAAAAATTTATGGGCAAAGAATATTTAGGAGTAGTACGATCAACTTTTTTGATTTCACCTGATGGTAAAATCGCCCAAGTATGGGATAAAGTTCGGGTTAAGGCTCATGTAGAAAAGGTTTTACAAGAGTTAGAAGCACAGGTTAGTTAAAACTATTCCAAACTTCATCATTGAATTCTGCTAGAGAATGAAGAATCAGATCGGCGATCGCAAATTTGGGATTGTTTAGCTGTGCTACTTCTGGGATAGCAATACAATTCATTTGTGCTGCTTTAGCTGCCAATACACCATTTAAAGAGTCTTCTAAAGCCAAACATTGTTGGGGTGCAACACCTAATTTATTGGCAGTCGTTAAATATACTCCTGGATGGGGTTTACCGAGTATTTCTGACTCTGCCGAATAGACTTGAGTAAAAACATCGCTCAAATTTAGTTTGTCTAATGCAGCCCTCACAATCTTTAATGCAGAAGATGAAGCTAGGGCAATTTTTACTGATTTGTGCTGTACCAAAGATATTGCCTGATCTACCCCTGGTAATGGTTTACCTTTGAGAGAAATTAATTCAATTACCTGATTGACAATCAACTCTTCGACTTTTTGTTTAGACAGATTAGTCCAGGGAAATTTTTGATACCAATAGTCCACCACCTCATCAATTCGTAAGCCCTTAGTTTGTAAACACAATTCATTGGTTAGGGTAATATTTACCTGCTGAAAAACTAATATTTCTGCTTCTTGCCATAAAGGTTCAGAATCAATTAATAAACCATCCATGTCAAATATTACTGCTGCAATTACATTTTCTGATTGATAAGTTGGGTTTTGGATGACGTTCGGAGAATCTTTATCTAACATTGAGTAAATACTTTAAAAATGCGATCGAGTTAGAAACAATTAAAATCCAGCAACCGATAAATTCACAATAGCTTTTTCATTGTGAATAATATAGTTAAATTTCAATCTTTAGTATTACAGGAAGAAAAGAATCAAAATGTTGAACTATAGTATGGTAATTCAGTGGTCAGCAAAAGATAATTGCTTTGTGGTTACTCTACCCGAATGGGGAGAACTTTGCCAGACTTATGGAGATACTTACGAACAAGCCCTGAAAAACGCTAAGGAAGTATTGCAACTCATGGTTGACTCTTCGATGGAAGAGGGTTCATCTTTACCAGAAGCCGATCTTTTTACAGGACAATTACAAGAAGCAGAAATTATTTATTGACTTAAACCTTCAGCAAATATTTAGCTAGATACACCAGAAACGGCGATCGCAACTCAAGCCCTTTTCAGACAAATATTTTAAACTTAGGTTATTGTGCCAATAAATTTACTTCAAAAATTTTTTGTACTTATTAAAGTGATTTTATGTTGTAATTGGCATTAATCAACAATTGGCAAGAGAAACAAATGCTAGTACACATTTTGCTGTTTAATGCAGGAACTGATAATGAAGGGATTCATACAGTTCAAGTAGGCGATCGCAATACTATTTTAATGTTCCAAGATGAAGACGATGCTTTACGCTATGCAGGATTATTAGAAGCTCAGGATTTTCCTGAAGCCAAAGTAGAAGCAATTGATTCTGAGGAAGTAGAGCATTTTTGTCGTCAGGCAGACTATGACTGGAAAGTAGTCGAATCAGGACAGCTAGAAATTCCTCCTGAAAAGAATGTCAAAGAACTCAACTGGGAAGAAGAACAAGAAAGCGAAACTAAAGTCGTTCCTCCCGAAGAAGAAGAAACCCTGCCCAATGATGAATTGGATCGTATCCGCAATCAGTTAGAGGGACTGCTTTAAAGGATGAGGGATCGGGGATGAAAAACAAAAATGTTTAATAAAAAATGGATAATTTGCAGTCGAGAGGACATTTGCTGACAGAACAAATTAATCCTCGTAGTCGAAACTTGGATACTCTGTCAACTTTAGAGATAGTTGATCTCTTCAATCAAGAAGATAATAAGACCATAGAAGCGATCGCGCAAGCTCGTGTATCTCTAGCAGACGCTATTGATGTCACTGCATCTGCTTTTAAATTAGGAGGACGATTGTTTTACATTGGTGCTGGCACTAGCGGTAGGCTAGGGGTACTGGATGCAGCGGAATGTCCTCCCACTTTTTGTACTCCACCTGAATTGGTGCAGGGTATTTTGGCGGGTGGTAAAGACGCTCTGGTCAAGAGTTCTGAAGCGTTAGAAGATCGTCCCCAAGATGGAGCAAAAGCGATCGCTCTAAGTGAAGTGACTAAACTAGATGTGGTTGTCGGAATTACTGCGGGGGGAACTACTCCCTACGTTCATGGAGCTTTACAAGAGGCGAAAAACCGAGGGGCGACTACTATCGCGATCAGCTGTGTTAGTGCCGAACAAGTACCAATGGATGCAGATATTGATATTCGTCTGCTAGTAGGTGCAGAAATTCTGGCTGGTTCGACAAGACTTAAAGCGGGAACAGTTACCAAGATGGCATTGAATATCATTTCTACAGGGGCGATGGTAGGTTACGGTAAAGTTTATGGCAACCGTATGATTGATGTGGCGGTGACAAATGATAAATTAGAGGATCGTGCATTGCGAATTATTAGCGATCTAACCGAACTCAATCGCCAACAAGCCAGTGAATTACTAGAAAAAAGCCACAAAAAAGTAAAATTAGCTCTTTTGATGCATTGGACGGGATTGGATGTAGTAGCAGGAGAAGAGTTGTTAAAGCAAAATCAAGGAGACTTGCGAAAAACTAAGAGGATGTCTGAAAAGTCAGAATAAATGCGATCGCAAATTAAAATCAGAAAAATTTTTGCTAAATTTTAGATCTGTTGTTTAACTTAGATGTTTTATGTTACTCATTGATCCGTAGTCCAGCATAATCACTTGCTCACTAATATCTATGGTATCTATAGCATATTAATAACTGATACAATTGCGATCGCCACTTAAATAAAGACATCTATGCAACTATCACCCCAAGAAAAAGATAAGTTAACAATTTTCACGGTTGGTTTATTGGCCCAAAGACGTAAAGATAAAGGACTCAAGCTTAACTACCCCGAAGCAGTAGCCTATATTTCCGCAGCTATCCTCGAAGGGGCAAGAGAAGGGAGAACCGTAGCAGAATTGATGAGCTATGGCACAACACTTTTAACACGGGATGAGGTGATGGAAGGAATCCCCGAAATGGTTGATGAAGTACAGGTAGAAGCCACCTTCCTTGATGGGACAAAACTCGTTACGGTACACAATCCAATTCAGTAGTTTTTAGTTTTTAGTTATGATTCCAGGTGAAATTATTACCCAACCAGGGGAAATTGAACTCAATGCAGGTAAGGAAACCTTGACTATTGAAGTTAGTAATACAGGCGATCGCCCGATTCAAATTGGTTCACATTTTCATTTTTATGAGGTTAATTCAGCATTACAATTTGAGCGCGAATCAACCAAAGGAATGCGCTTAGATATTCCCGCAGGGACAGCAGTCAGATTTGAACCAGGAGATGATAAGACTGTGAATTTAGTTGCGATCGCAGGTAGTAAAGAAATATACGGTTTTAATGCTTTGATTAATGGCAAAGTTTAACTAATTGTGAGTTTGATAATGAATAAATCCGTAGCAAGGTTAGGTATTGGTGGTCCTGTTGGTAGCGGTAAAACTGCTTTATTAGAGTGTTTAGTTCCGATGTTGAGCCAAGAAAAAATAGAGGTGGCAGTAGTCACCAATGACCTTTTAACTACTGAAGATGCAGATCGTCTTAAGAGTAAAGGATTTTTGGCTTCTGAAAGAATTGTCGGTGTGCAAACTGGTAGCTGTCCCCATACTGCTATTAGAGAAGATCCCACCATGAATTTATTAGCAGTCAAAGATTTAGAAATACTATACCCCCAACTAGATTTAATCTTTATTGAAAGCGGTGGTGATAATTTGGCATCTACCTTTAGCTACGATTTAGTAGATGCCTATATTTTTGTAATTGATGTGGGTGCAGGAGATGATATTCCGCGTAAAAATGGTCCTGGTTTTGTTCAAGCAGATTTAGTAGTAGTTAACAAAGTAGATATTGCGCCTTATGTGGGGGCGGACTTGGATCTGATTCGCCAACAAGCACCCCAACACCGTCAGGGAAAACCAATCGCCTATACCAATTGCAAGACGGGAGAAGGTTTAGACCAAGTGAAAAATTTCATTCTCAAAACCTTGTTGTTTGAATCGATAACATTAAGTTCCTAATACTTAAGTTGTAAATTATTAATCAAAACTCGTTACTTGCTACTTGCTACTCGCTACTTCCTGAAAAATGTCCCAGTCCCAGATCGCCCAACAGCTGGCAATGATGCAGCTATCAGATTCTTTTTTTCCTACAGGTTCGTTTACGCTTTCTCACGGCATCGAAACCTTAGTACAGACTGGTAAAATTCAGTCTGGACAAGATGTAAAAAAATTCTTGCAGTTGTTATTGCTCAACAAAGTAGGAGTGAGCGATGTAGTCGCCTTGCTTCATAGTCATCGTGGTAGCCAAGAAGGAAATTTGACAGCAGTAAAACAAGCTGACTGTCAACTCTTTGCTCAAACTGCGATCGCGCTACTGCGGGAAACCCAGAGTAAAAGTGGACGAGCATTATTAATGATGACTAGTTCTACTTGGTCAGATAAACGACTAGATGTACTAAATCGAGAAGCTACTAGGGGCGAGATCCATTGTCTGCATCCTGTTATTTTTGGCGCGATCGCACCTATTGTCGGATTAAATGAAAGAGATACAGTGTTAACTTTCTTGCACAGCTTAGTTACTAGTATTTTGGGTGCGGCAATTCGCCTCGGTGTTTTAGGTCATATTCAAGCGCAGCAAATTTTACGCTCGCTAGCACTAGATATCGAACAAGTTTGGTCAACTGCGCGATCAATGTCTCTAGAACAAATGTGGTCTTGCACTCCCTCAATCGATATTGCTCAAATGCAACACGCAAAACTACCTCAAAGACTGTTTGCTAGTTGAGTATTAATTATTTCCTTGGACTTTTATCCTTATCCTTATTTCTAATTAAAACTATGAGTTATCCTATGGATCGACGAGCTTACGCCAGTACTTTTGGTCCTACAGTAGGCGATCGCGTTAGACTAGCAGACACAGAGTTATTGATCGAAGTCGAACGGGACTATACTACCTACGGCGATGAAGTCAAGTTTGGTGGTGGTAAGGTAATCCGTGATGGTATGGGACAATCTCCGATCTCTCGCGAGGATGGTGCGGTAGATATGGTAATTACCAACGCCCTCATTCTTGATTGGTGGGGTGTAGTTAAGGCAGATATTGGAATCAAAGACGGCAAGATCTGTAAAATTGGTAAGGCTGGTAATCCCTACATTCAAGACAACGTTGATATTATTATTGGTCCTGCTACTGAGGCTGTAGCAGGAGAAGGACATATTATTACCGCTGGGGGAATTGATAGCCACATTCACTTCATTTGTCCTCAACAAATCGATACGGCGATCGCTTCTGGCATAACTACTATGATTGGTGGAGGAACGGGTCCTGCTACAGGAACAAATGCTACTACCTGCACCCCTGGAGCGTGGAATATTGCCATGATGTTACAGGCTGCCGATGCTTTTCCGATGAATTTGGGCTTTTTGGGTAAGGGTAATAGTTCTCAAACCCAAGGATTAGAAGAACAAATTCAAGCTGGGGCAATGGGTTTAAAACTCCACGAAGATTGGGGAACAACTCCTGCTGCGATCGATACCTGTTTGGGTGTGGCAGATAAATATGATGTCCAAGTAGCCATTCATACCGATACTTTAAATGAGGCGGGATTTGTCGAAAATACGATTGCAGCTTTTAAAGATCGAGTAATTCACACTTATCATACAGAAGGTGCAGGAGGAGGACACGCCCCAGATATTATCAAAGTTTGCGCCCTACCCAATGTTTTACCCTCTTCTACTAATCCGACTCGCCCTTTTACCGTCAATACCTTAGAAGAACATCTAGATATGTTGATGGTGTGTCATCACCTCGATAAGAGTATTCCCGAAGATGTTGCTTTTGCCGAATCGCGTATTCGCCAAGAAACCATTGCAGCCGAAGATATCTTGCACGATCTCGGCGCATTTAGCGCGATCGCTTCTGATTCTCAAGCTATGGGTAGAGTCGGTGAAACCATCATTCGTACTTGGCAAACCGCCCACAAAATGAAGGTACAGCGTGGTAGTTTAGAAAGCGACACGGATGCGGATAATTTTCGTGCCAAACGCTACATTGCTAAATACACCATCAACCCTGCGATTATGCACGGCATCGATAGTTATGTCGGTTCAATAGAAGAGGGCAAACTTGCCGATATCTGCCTCTGGAAACCCGCGATGTTTGGTGTTAAACCAGAAATAGTAATTAAGGGTGGTGCGATCGCCTGGGCGCAAATGGGCGATCCTAACGCCAGTATACCCACTCCCCAACCCGTGTATATGCGTCCCATGTTTGGTAGCTTTGGTGGTGCGACTGCTGCAACCTGTTTGACTTTTGTTTCTCAGGCAGCCTTAGATAATGATATTCCCAATCGAATTGGTCTTAAAACCTCTGCAGTAGCGGTTAAGAATACCCGCAATATCGGTAAGACAGACATGAAGCTCAACGATGCTTTGCTCAATATTGAAGTCAATCCCGAAACCTACGAAGTAAGGGCAGATGGAGAACTACTAACCTGCGAACCTGCCAAGGTTTTACCAATGGCACAACGTTATTTCTTGTTTTAATATTTAAAGTCTTTCTGGTGCGTGAGAAATCATCCAGGGTCTACTACCCGTAGCACTCTGGTATCTGGGTTTAGCGGGTTCTTTTGGTTCTTGTTTGACTAATCTTGGTTCTGGCGATCTCCCTATTTTAGATAGACTTCCAGAACTCAAATTAATATTGAGTGCGGTAAAAATTTTAGTTGCAACTAGACCGCATTCAGGACAGTCTGTTGGTGTATTGTATTCTGCCATCGTGCGCCAAGCTTCAAACTCTCCGCAGTCATGACAGTTATATTCGTATAGAGGCATTATTTTTAGTTATCAGTTATCAGTTATCAGTTATCAGTTATCAGTTGGAGCGAATACCATTCGCCCCAAATCCTGTATTCAATTTCTAGGTCGGCAAAATATTTTTATCAAAAATTGCCGTAGGCAAAGCTAAAGTACAGCAAGCATTGGGAATATCGACAATACCGCTAATTCTGCCTTCGACGGGGGCGCAACTAAGCAATAAATACGCCTGTTCTCCCGTAAATCCAAAAGTCTTGAGGTAATTAATCGCATTTAAACAAGCGCGACGATAGGAAACATGAGGATCGAGATAATATTGTTCTCCGCTAAATTCATCCACCGAAATACCCTCAAAGATCAAGTATTCTGAATATTGCGGTTCAACTGGGCCTGGTTTAAAGATCGGGTTGACCATATTATATTTTTCCACGCCACCCTTAATAATATCCACGTGGAGATCGATGTAACCCGACATTTCGATCGCACCACAGAAAGTTATCTCGCCATCTCCTTGGGAAAAATGAATATCCCCCATAGAAAGGTTTGCCCCATCAACATATACAGGGAAATAAATCTTTGAACCTTTAGATAGATTCTTGATATCGCAGTTCCCGCCGTGTTCTCTAGGCGGTACAGTACGAGCTGCTTCTGCTGCCACACGATCAAATTCTGAACCTGATAGCGTACCTAATACTGCCTGGTTGGGTTCGGGTAATTTGGCTAAATCAGGAATTTCTGGTTTCCAGGGTGGTCCACCCTTAGCAACTAACGCCCTTTCTCGTTTGTTCCATGTCTGTAACAATTCCATCGACGGGGCGCAACCAATTAAACCAGGATGGGTAATACCTGCAAAGCGTACCCCAGGAATATGACGGGAACTAGTATAAATTCCTTCGAGATCCCAACAGGCTTTAGCTGCTTGGGGAAAATGATCGGTCAAAAAACCACCGCCATTTTCTCTCGAAAAAATTCCTGTAAAACCCCATTCATCCCCTCGTAAAGCACCAATATCTAGCAGATCTACTACTAAAATATCTCCTGGTTGGGCTCCTTCTACGCGAATTGGACCACTTAGTACATGAACGATGTTTAAATCGACATTTTCAATATCACTAGGATCGTCATTATTGCTAATTTGTCCGTCAGTCCAATCCTTGCATTCAATGCGAAAAACATCACCAGGTTTTACCGAAACTACCGCAGGTATATCAGGATGCCAGCGATTATGACCAGGAAGTTCCTGGTCTGCCATCGGTTTAGTCAGATCGATCTTGAAGAGAGTTTCTGGCATTTTCTTAGTTCTGATTACTAATGAAATATAAAGACCAAATTGTTTCAAATAATGGTCTGTTTTTAAGATTGCTTAATAATTATTAGTACTAAAATAAATCAGCAATCTATCAAATTATTTACGTAAAAAATTGAATAATTTCGCTATTTTAGCGATTAACCAAGAATATTCTTAATACCTGCAATCTTCGGAGATTTTTTATTAGAAAAAAGTAGTTATTGTTACAAAAAAATTATTATTTAACATTTGATTTGCTTTTATATCCATTAAGTATGAGCTTAATAATATTACCGATTAATTAGTAATATTAACTTTGATTACTAAAAAGCTTTTAAAGTTTTGATTACATCTGAGAAGGGTAAGGGGTCATTTGTTTTGGTATACAAGAATACAAAAAGAATGAAAAGACAGGTTTATGCTTCCTAATAACCAGAAAATTACTAGAACAATTACTGATGAAGAAAATGTAACTGAATAATGTGTAGTTGCTAGTTCGGTAATTTGCCCAAACTAGTGTGACTGCAAGTAAAGTTTAGCTAGAGCTTAAAAGCTTAGTTAAAAAATGAATCTAATCCTAATATATTTGCCGAGATAGGGTAGTTTTTATATTCAATATGGTCAGTTGCAATAGTTGGTCTTTTCAAGTTAATAGCTCAAGTTATTGTTAGCATTGCCAATTTTTTAATAGTAGAAGAAAATTCATGGACAAAAAGTATCAATCAACTTTATTAAACGGTTTAAGTCGCCGTAAATTTCTTAAATATAGTTCTCTAGCCGTAGGAACAGGAGTATTAGCGGCTTGTTCTGGAGGTTCTTCAAGTACAGGAGATGAAGATTTAGGAGAAAATCCAATTAAGGTTGGGGTCATGTACTCCACCACAGGAACGATCGCCATTGTGGAAAAATCTTTGCAGGATGCTACCTTCCTAGCCTTAGAACAAATTAACACTGGTACGGGTCCTTGGGAAGGTAACGGCGAAGGTATTGAAGGTAGAAAAATTCAGAAGGTAGTGGTGAACCCCAACTCCGACTGGGATTTGTACAACCAAATGTCCAAGCGTCTGATTGATGAAGATAAAGTAGTTTGTGTTCTTGGTTGTTATACCTCTGCTAGCCGTAAGTCGGTACTACCAGTGTTTGAAGAAAAAGATTCTATTCTTTACTATCCCGTTTACTACGAAGGAAACGAATGTAGTTCTAATGTCTTTTATACAGGGGCTGCACCAAACCAACAGATCACAGACTCGATTCCTTATTGTAAAGATAATTTTGGACCCAAAGGATTCTTTGTTGGTTCGGACTACATCTATCCTAAAGAAAGTAATCGTATTGCCAAAGCAGAACTAGAAAAAGCTGGCGGAAAAGTAGTTGGTGATGAGTATTCACCCCTTGGTACGACAGAATTTATTACTATTATTAATAAAATCAAGCAAGCTAAACCTGACTTTGTTTTGAGCAACTTAGTTGGTGACAGTATTCCTGCTTTCTATCGTCAATACAAAGATGCGGGTATCACTGCCGATCAAATTCCGATCATGGCTTATCCCACTACTGAAGAAGAAATTCAGGCGATGGGTTCAGAATATGCAGAAGGACACTTCACTAGCTTCAACTATTTCCAAACTGTCGATACTCCTGAAAACAGTGCTTTTGTAACCCAATTCAAAGAAAAGTTTGGCGAGAATCGCGTTACTAATGGGGTAATGGAGGCTGCCTATATCCAAACATTTTATATGGCACAAGCAATGCGAGATGCTTTGCAAAAAGGTGAAGAACTTAATACTCAAACTATCCGCGAAGCAACTAGAGGGCAAGAATTCCAAGCACCCCAAGGATTGGTTAAGATGGATCCCGACAATTATCACAGCTATCTGTACTCTCGTATTGGTAAGTGGGGTGGGGATGGTCAAGCAGAAATCGTCTTTGCTACCCCTGCAGCGGTAAAACCGATCGCTTGGAGTCAAACTTTGTATCCAGGTCGTGTCTGTACCCGTCCTACTCCCGACGATCGCAGCAGTCCAATTAAGGAAACCAAACAAGATCTGGGAGTTAAATATCTGGAGAAAACTTAAGATCGCTGCGAAGTTGATTATTTTGTATTGCTAGTTATAGGGCTATTAGCTTTTAGCTATTAGCCTTTTAAAAATAGATACTTTGACTACCTAGATCCTGATTTAACAATTCTCTTTCACCTTTTCCCCTTACCCTTTTCCCAGTAAAGCAATGTACGCATATTTATTTCCCCTGTATTATTTAGCACAAGAAGCTGTAACCGAAGAGACAACCGAAGCTTTTAGTTTGGTAGCTTTTGGCAATCAGCTAGTCAATGGGATTGGCGTGGTTGGTATTTTGTTGCTAACTGGGTTGGGATTGGCAATTACCTTTGGGGTGATGCGAATTATTAATTTGGCACACGGCGAGTTTATTATGCTGGGTGCTTACGTAACTTTTTTGATGCAGGATCTCTTTGGCATGGATTTGCTGCTAACAATTCCCTTTTCTTTCCTGATTACAGGAGCGATTGGCGCATTAGTAGAGCTTACTATTATTAGGCGATTATATGGTCGTCCTCTAGAAACTTTACTAGCTACCTGGGGGTTAAGTATTGTTCTACAAGGGATAATTAAACTGATTTTTACAGCCCAGCTAAAATATGTAAAATCTCCGCCCTATATATCGGGAAACTTGACTTTGTTAAAAGATGCCCAAGGTTCACCAGCGATCGCTATTTCTTATTATCGTTTATTTATTGTGGCTGTAGCGATCGCTCTTCTGGCTTTAACGGGTTATTTGCTCAATAAAACCGATTTGGGTCGTCAAGTACGGGCAGTTACCCAAAACCGAGAGATGGCAAAGTGTCTGGGAGTTAATACTAGCTTAATTGACATGGTGACTTTTGCCTATGGTTGCGGTCTTGCAGGAGTAGCAGGTTCGGTGATTTCTTCTTTAAAAAGTGTCTCTCCTCCCATGGGGCAAGATTATCTGGTGGATGCTTGGATGACTGTAGTTACGGGAGGGGTAGATAAACTCGTAGGCGTATTAGCGGGTGCTTTCTTGATCGGAGAATCAAGTTCGGGTATTGCTTATTTGCTCAACGATCCTACCGCCAGGGTAATTGTTCTAGCAGCAGTAATTATTTTAATTCGTTATAAACCAGAAGGTTTATTTTCAATCCAAAAACGCGGGTAACCTTTGGCTTGTTTCATCCCTCATTCTTTATCCCTCACCCCTTTAAAAATGGCTCAATCAACTGCTGGTATTGCAACGCGATCTCGTAACCCGACTAAGTTGGGTATCGTTACGGCGATTAGTTTTTTAATTATGGCAGCCTTACCTTTGGTGGTAGGCAGCTTTCAGGTATCTTTACTATCAAAATTATTATTATTTGGTGCATTAGCAATTTCCTTAGATTTGGTCTGGGGATTTACGGGTATTCTTAGTTTTGCCCACGGAGTATTCTTTACTCTGGGTGGTTATGCTATGGCGTACTATCTCAAGCTAAATCTTTCGGCTGAAGGGAATACCTATGGTGGGAATCTACCAGACTTTATGGTTTGGAATGGTCTAACAGAATTACCCTGGTTTATCGCACCTCTCAAATATTTTCCCATAGCTGCGATCGCAATGGTACTCGTTCCTGCTGCTTTTGCCTATCTGATTGGTTGGTTTATTTTTCGTTCTAAAGTAAGCGGTGTATATATTACAATTATCACCCTGGCAATATCTTCGGCATTGACGACTTTCTTCGTGAGTCAGCAGGCATATACAGGCGGGACAAACGGCATTACAGATATTTCCAAGTTGAGTATTGTCGGGGTAGACATCCCCTTAAATGGTCTTTATTGGATGATCTTGCTCTTTACTACTTTTGTTTTGGTTGGTAGTTGGTGGCTGACTCAATCTAATTTTGGTCTGATCTTGCGATCGATTAAAGAAAACGAAAATCGGATTTCGTATCTAGGTTATGACGTAGCTAGCTTTAAAATCTTTATCTGGACGCTGTCTGCGGGGATTGCGGGGATTGCAGGAGGTTTATTTGTACCTCTCAATCGTTTTATTTCTCCTGTATATCTGGCGGTAGCTTTTGGTACGCAGGTAGTTATTTGGGTAGCTATTGGTGGCAGGGGGACTTTAATTGGACCACTTATTGCTGCGATACTGTTAGGTCAAATTCAAAACTCTGCCGAACGAGTTACCCAAGATTGGCAGTTGGTTGTCGGAATATTACTGTTAATTGTGGTGTTGTTTATTCCTGATGGTTTGGTCGGTTCGGTAACAAAATTATTTAAGAAAAAAGCATAGTCTAGTAAATAATTAGTTGTTCATTTCCCATTGTCCATTATTCATTAATTATGAAACCTATATTAGCAGTTAAAAATTTACAGGTAGTCTTCTCAGGTTTTAAAGCCCTAAAAGGAGTAGACTTAGAGGTTGGCGATCGCGAAATTGTTACTATCATTGGTCCTAATGGTGCGGGGAAAAGTACTCTTTTAGATGCGATTGTTTCCAAGTCTCCTGTAGCAGTTGGCAACGTTTATTTTCAGGGGAAAGATATTACCAATAAAAGTCCTTCTGATATTGCCAGAATGGGTATTGGACGCAAATTTCAAAACCCCAATGTTTACAATGAATTAACTGTTTTTGAAAATATTCTCCTCGCCTTGAAAGGTAGTCACGGCATTTTTAATTCAATTACAGCCAAGCTGACTAAAGCCAAAAAGGAAAAAATTATTGATGTTCTCGATCGCATTGGCTTGTTAGATGATGCTGCCACTACCGTATCTTCTCTATCTCACGGTCAAAAACAATGGGTGGAAATTGGCATGGTAATTGCTCAAGATCCTACAGTCGTTTTACTAGACGAACCCACTGCTGGGATGACTCCCGAAGAAACTCATGCCACGGGTGAGATTATTAAAACTTTAGCCAGGGATCATGCAGTTGTAGCGATCGAACATGATATGGAGTTTGTTAAACAAATTGCCGAGAGGATTATTGTTTTACACCAAGGGGCAAAATTAGCCGAAGGTTCGGTACAAGAAGTGCAAAACAACCCCAAGGTAATTGAAGTTTATTTAGGAAGAGAAAAGATCGATGTCAATACTTGAACTTAATGGTCTAACGGCGGGATATGGACAAACTCCCGTCTTATTTGATGTAGACATGACCATCAATAAAGGTGATATGGTTGGTCTTTTGGGTCGTAATGGGGTCGGAAAAACTACTTTGTTGCGGAGTATTATTGGTTTAAATAAATTAACTAAAGGCAGCTTATCTTTCAATGATAAAAATATTACTAAAGCTCCTACTTATAAGCGATCGCGTTATGGTATAGCTTATATTCCTCAGGGTAGAGAAATTATTCCTTATCTTTCGGTTTTAGATAATCTTAAACTAGGTACTAGTGCTAGCGGTAAAAGTAGCAAAAGAATCCCCTCAGAAATCTTTGAATTCTTCCCCATGCTCAAAGAACACCTTCCACGTCAAGGAGGGTTACTTAGTGGTGGACAACAGCAACAATTAGCCATTGCCAGGGGTTTAATGTGTAATCCCAAGATTATGTTATTAGACGAACCAACAGAAGGAATTCAGCCTTCAATCGTGCAAGAAATTGAAGACACTTTAAGAAGAATTAACCAAGAAAAAGGGATTACGGTAATCGTTGTCGAACAAAAGATTGACTTCATTCGTCAGCTTGCTAAAAGGTTTTTTATCATGGATAAAGGTGCGATCGTTGCTCAAGGAACAACTCCCGAATTAACTGACAGTTTGGTGCATCGATACTTGACAGTTTAAATAGCATTCGAGCTAGCAAAATACTTAAGCGCGATCGCGCATTTTAGCTCGTTTAGTCTTTTGATTCGGCTATAAAATCTTCACCATCAATCAAAACCGAGCTTTCTTCCTTCTGTTTGTGTTTGATTTTGATACCACTAAGATGCTCTAGTCTTTCTGTCGCCTGAATTATATGTTGTTCTGGAGTAAATACGGTTAAACCTTGAGGAATGCATTTAACTTCCAGGGGAGTAACGCCAATTATCTCACCATCTAAAACTATTTTTTGAGGTGGAATAGTGCTTATTGTGACCCATTTACTGCGTAAGTAGCCGATGTCCTCTCTTTCTGCTGCTTCATCATTAGTGGCACTTTGCAAAAGATGATAAGAAATAGTGATCGCACTAGCTCTAGTTTCAGGAGCAATAATAGTCACATCCAACAGACCATCATCATAAACCACTCCTGCCGTACCGTGAGCCAAAATTGAAGAGGGAGGGGCTGCATTAGCTACTGTAACCGCACTAGCATCAACGGTAATTATCCGATCTTCGGTTTCAATTATGGTTTCAAATTTCTCAAATTCTCGCAGTTGTTTTAATCCCGATAAGACATATGCCAACATTCCTAAACGATCTTTAGCTTCGCGATCTGCATCTTCTATCGTCTCCGCCTCAAAGCCAATCCCAGCTAGCAAAACCATTGGTCTGCCATTACACATACCGACATCAACCTTTTTGGTTGCGCCATCGACGATAACTTGACAGGCAGCTTCGATCTGATCGGGAAGATCTAAAGCATTAGCAAATGCGTTAGCTGTTCCTCTAGAAATCGTTCCCAAAGGAATATCTTTGCCAATTAAGGCTTCTGCCACAGCAGAAACTGTACCGTCACCTCCAGAGGCAATAATTATCTGGGCATTGTTTGCCACCGCTTTGAGAGCTAATTCATTACCACCAACCTCTTCAGTAGTAAATTGAATATCTAGATCGAATTCTGGATCTAATATACTTTTGATAGTTGCTAGATCTTCTTCTGAATCACCTTGCCCAGCAACAGGATTAAAAATCAAACAAGCTGAACGAGTCATAATCTTACTGTAATGCTAATTTATAAAAGTTTAAGCAAATTTGAATCGAGTTGCTTCTGTCTGAAGAAATAAAAATAGAGCATTACACTATTTTTTTGAATTTTGAATTTAGTATTTTTACTGAATATTATCTAATTTTCAATATGCAATTAGAAAATACAAAACTCAGTAAGATTACTGAGTTTCTATCTGAAATTAATTATTTACTATTTACTATTTACTATTTACTATTAACTTTTAGTTGCAATTTTTTTACGCAAACGAGATACTCCCCACATACCACCGAGAATTAATAAAGATAAATCCGTTGAAGCACCGAAGGGAACGGCAGTAGCAGAAATAGGTGCTGGTACATTTCTTCCAAGAGTATTAGGCGTTCCAGTTGATGCATTATTGCCACTACGAAAAGCGTAGAAGTTGTCAGTAATGCTAAATTTATTGCCACCTGTTGCACAATTTTCAGTTCCAGAAAAACAAAACCCACTGATTTCAAGATCAGAAGAGTCAGCTGTACCGCTAAAGGGATTATTTGCTGGATCGGGTTCGTTTAAAAAAGAATTACTCTGGTTAAGAGTATCAGATCCTCCAGTAGCAGAATTATTAATATTAATTTCCCAATCTGTAATATCTCCTATTTCTAGTGGATTGGATGTAGAAGATGGAATGGCACTATCGTCAATGCTAATAGTTCCGTCAACTGAAATAGATTCAGTAGGATTATTGAATATAGGTGCTGAAATTCCCGAAAATTCAAAGTCTAATGCTTGAGCATGATTAGCGCTAAAGGCTAAAGCCATGAAAGTTGCCAATCCAATTCCAGAATTTTGCAGTAATTTATTGATTTTCATTAGTCATATTTTGAGATAGGACTACTCAAAGTTACTTAAATATATTTTTTTTGGCTTCAGTAATTTTCCTACACTTTATTTTTAGTTTTGCTATTCATATTTTCAAGGTTCAAGTAATAATTGAATATCGAACTATTTAAGTGTTTAATTTGATTTTAATTCAGTATTCTTAAATCAAACTAGGGCGTGTCATCAATTGAAGGGAAGAATGCTTTTGAAGCCTATTTTGACGAGATGTAAGGAGAAAAATGTTCTGCATAGCCGTAGCTACGGAGGTTATTTTTCGACGTAACAGGTCGTTAAAAGACCAAAAAAAGCTCTTTTTTTTAATTGATGACACGCCCTAAATGCTTGGTGGCTGTTTTAAATAAATGTTGCATCATGGTAGAGAAAATCCAGTTTGATTGTGATGCCAAAAAAGCGAACAAAATTGTACGGCTTAATTTCTTATCATCCTCGATGGGGACTAAGTATTCGAGGTAAGCTAATTATTTTTAGTGCGATCGCTTTATTAGTGTGGCTATTGATCTTGGAGTTAGAGCCATTTTTAGCTCATTCTGCGCCGATTACCGCAGATATTCTAATTGTCGAAGGATGGATTGGCGATGAAGGAATTATCGGAGCGATCGATGAATTTGAACGTAAACCCTATAAACTGATGATTACCGCAGGTAATCGTTTTGGACGAGCCGAATACTTATCCGAGTATCAAGACTTCGCCCATCTTTCTGAGGCGACGATGATTGAGTTAGGTTTCGATCCGCAAAAGATCCAGCCCATACCTACCCCTTTAGCTATTCGCGATCGCACTTTAACTTCTGCCATAGAAGTCAAAAAGTGGCTGACCAAAAATCAAATCGATACCCAAGGAATTAACGTCTACACTGTAGATGCCCACAGCCGTCGTACCTGGCTATTGTACAAACGAGTTTTTCAACCAGAAGTACCCGTTGGTATTATCGCTCATCCCCCTCAAGACTACGATCCTCAAGCCTGGTGGAGTTCGAGTGAAGGTTTTCGCAAAGTATTCTCCGAGGGAATTGCCTATATTTATGCTAAATTTCTCTAAAATTTTGATTAATTGGGGATGTTAGATGCTAAGTGTTGAATATTAAACGCTTAATGCTTAATGACATGACTCAAGCTCTTGTTAAATTCTCTTCAGAAGATTGTGGTGTCTGCCACAAAATGTCTTTTTATGATGCCAAAGTAGCCAAAGAATTAAATTTGGAATTTATTGATGTCAAAATGCAGGATACTGCAACCTATCGCAAGTATCGTCAAATATTGATGGCGCAATATCCCGATAAAAAAGACATGGGTTGGCCTACATATCTCGTTTGTGAATCTCCAGAAGGAGACTTTAAAATCTTGGGAGAAGTAAAAGGCGGGCATCCCAAAGGAGAGTTTCGCAGGCGTTTACAGACTATTTTGCCAGAAGCTTAATTCATTCTCTCATTGTCGATCCCTCACCACTCATCCTTTAAAAATGTCTCAATCAATTATTGGACTCGTAGACAGTTTACCTACCGATAACATCACGGTTAAGGTACTTAAGACAATCAGTACTTTTACCCCAGGAAAATGGGAAAATCTAGTCGGATTTGACAACACAATTACCGCTATAACTGGTGCGACTAATCCTCAAGAAATTAGTCAGATTCGCGATCGCGCTTTGGCTTTATATGATGACAAAAAACAAGGCTATCAAACCGCAGTGTGGCTATATCGTACCGTGGACAATACCGATAAGGCGATCGCAGCTGCTGCCATTGCCGATAAACTAGGGGATAAGTTGAGCTTTATTCCCTTTCTCGATAAAATCACGCCCAAAGCAGATATGATTCAAAGCGTCGATCTGCGGATTAAATTAGCGGCGGAGTTGATTGCCTTTAGTAAACTCAATAACTTGAGTCTTAATCCTGCCCAATTTGCTTCTAGTCTCAAAGACAGCTATCAAAATGAAGCCCTACTTAGAATGGCATCTTTAGTGTGTATTGACGGCATTCTACCCTTGGGAATGAACTTTGTTAGCAAAGTAAAAACCGAACTCGAACAACGAGACAATCTCCAAGCTAGCCCTGCTTATAGTGCAGTAGGGGAGCTAATTCCTGGGTCAAACAAAGAAGAGTTTATCGACCAAAGTTTTAATGCTGCAGGAGACTGGCTGGAAAATCTCAGTGAAAAATTGGGCGTGACACCCGAAATCCTGGCAACCAAACTCGGCGGATTTATCGAATTAGCCGACGGTAAATTAGACTACCTAGCTGCATTTCTTGATGGCTCGACTAACTTCTTTGAACATACGGGAATTCAAACTGTCGCTCGTCGATTAATTACTGCAGCAGCAGCAGAGGTTAATTAAGAATCTTCGCTTTATTATTCAACAACAGTTGAAAGCCTGTAGTTGAACGATATTTTGACCAATTGTCCTCATTAGCTGCCAACTCTAAATACTTTTGTGGACAAAGGTCGATCGCCTGTTCCAAACTGATAATTGCCCAAGAAATATTATTTAGTTCGGCATAACAACAACCTCGTTGATAGTAGGCAAGATCGAAATGAGGTATGAGTTCGATTGTGCGATTGTAACTATCGATCGCACCCTCGAACTGATTTAACTGCTGTAAAACTGTTCCTTGCTGATACCAAGCCCAATAATCATCAGGTTCAATTTCCAACGCTTGATTGTAGCTATCTAAAGCGGGTTCTAGTTGATGCCAATGTTGGTGGGCTTCTCCCCGACGATAAAAACACCAAAAATCGCCAGAACGCAATTCTAAAGCCAGATTATAATAAGATATTGCTTGACTGTATTTCCCTAATCTTCGCCAAGCTTCTGCAGTGCGGTAAGTTGCCCAATAATCTTTGGGTTGGGCAGATAATGCCTTAGCAAAACAGGCGATCGCACTTTCGTATTCTCGCAACTCCGTAAAATAAATACAGCCTTGCTCGTACCATGCCCAATAGTTTTCAGGTTCAATGGCGATCGCCTGGGTGTAGCTATCAATCGCTTCGCTATAGTAGCCTAAAGCTTCTAAGACTACCCCTTTACGATACCAAGTCCAATAGTCGCGGGGATGATAATCCAAAGCTCGTTCGTAGCTGCTTAAGGCTTCTTGATAATATCCTTCTGCTCGTAACTGATTGCCTTGCTGATACCATTCATAATAACTATCTGGTCTGCACTCCAATGGCTGATACATATTTTATATACCGATTTAAATTCTGATGCTAAAAAGCGACCTACTTATATATAAGCGTAATGGCGAGACATTAGTCCCCAAAAAGTTAGGAATTGATAACCGCAATCTAGCGATCGCCACCGAAATTATCGATTGTTTTCAAGATTGCCTGGGCAAAACCCAGGGAGAATTAGACAAGAGATTATTAGACTTTGAAGGAGATAGTCCTGATTATCGAGTTAAACGGGGTTTGGCTCATATCCTGCGCAACACCTTTTCTACCTTTGAAATAATTAGTCCCGTTGAACCCCCCATACTCCGACAACGAGTGTTTGCTGAGGCAGCCAAAACCATTGCCTTACCCCGCCAGCGTAGCCAAACCATTGAGGCGATCGCCCATACCCTCTCAGACGACCTCAAACGCCCCGTATCCCGCAGTGAAATTGAAACAGGACTCTATGCCGATTTACAAGAAAACCGCATCTTAACGGAGTTTGAAGCACCAGTAGTTGATTCTTTGATCCATCGATACAACCTTTCCCAAGTCCAAGGAATCTTTTATCGTGCTAGTAATGTGGTTATTAATGCCCATCGTAACGATCCAGGGGAATACAAGCTTTTATTTCGCTACATTAAACTATTTCAACTAATGGCATATATTGAAGGCGATTCGGATACAGGCTTTACCCTCACAATGGATGGTCCAGCAAGTTTGTTCAAAGCCAGTACTCGCTATGGTCTAGCCCTAGCTAAAATGATTCCCGCCCTACTACACGTTACCAAATGGAGTCTGCAAGCCAAACTGCAAAACCGCGACCAATATTCGGGCAACATCAAGACAGGTAAATTTACCTTAACGAGCGATCGCTGTGATTTGGTTTCCCACTATCCCCCAGGTAAACCCTACGATAGTATGTTAGAGGCTTCTTTTGCTAAAAGTTGGGCAAAAGCTAAAACCGAATGGCGACTTGAGCGAGAAGTAGATTTAATCCCTCTTCCTGGTAGCGTGATGATTCCTGACTTTCGTTTAGTACATCCCGACGGTAGAGAATTTTTATTAGAAATTGTCGGCTACTGGCGACCACAATATTTACAAAAGAAATTTTATCAGGTGCGTAATGGTGACACCGATAATCTCATTTTGGCTGTTTCTGAAAGACTCAACCTCGACAAAGCAGGAGTTAAATTTACCGACTTACCGAACCGCCTGATCTGGTTTAAAAATAAACTTACCGCCAAAGCTATTTTAGAAATACTCGATTAATCAATCTTTTTTAGCTTAATTTAAAAGGTGAATGTAGTTTTGGAAAATTACTAAAGTAATGAGGGTACAGAAATAGCCTAAGATCCAAATACTACTAAATTTTTATTTAAACTAATTACTATTGGTCAGTAGATATTATGAAAAGGCTTAATCCTGGAGATAAACTACAGTCTCGATATCGTATTTTGAGTCAATTAGCTTCTGGAGGTTTTAGTCGTACTTATTTAGCCGAAGATCTTAATCGTTTTAACGAACGTTGCGTTCTTAAAGAATTTGCGCCTCAGACAAAAAAAGCCTCGGCGATGGAAAAAGCCTACGAGATGTTTGAGAGAGAAGCTGGCGCATTACATCGTCTAGAACACCCCCAAATTCCTAAATTTCATCAAATATTACGCTACGGAAATGCTGATGATGGATGTTTATTTTTGGTTCAAGATTATATAGAAGGAATTACGTATCATCAGTTACTCAATCAAAAGTTAAGAAAAAAACAAAAATTTAATGAGCAAGAGATCGAACAACTGCTGCTCAAAGTTCTGCCAATTTTAGAATATATTCATTTAGAGGGGATAATTCACCGCGATATTTCTCCCGAAAACTTAATTTTAGAGCGTAAAAAACAGCTACCAATTCTAATTGATTTTGGCTGCATTAAAGAAGTAGAACAGAAAACTCAATTGAAGCTATCAAATTCTGATTCTAAGAATTTAGTACCCTTAATTGGAACAGCAATTGGTAAAGCTCATTATGCTCCTCCCGAACAGGTGATCAAAGGTATAGTTCATCCTCACACTGACTTATATGCTTTAGCGGCTACTGCAGTAGTACTATTGACTGGCAAAAAACCTCAAGAACTCAGAAATAGCGTTGATTCGCGATGGAATTGGCAATCATTTGCCAGCATTAATCCTAACCTAGAATTGATCTTAAATAAGATGCTCGAACCCAAGCCAAGCGATCGCTTTAGTAGTGCGCTAGAGGTTCGACAAATGCTGCAAGCTTCTTTGAAGATCGATAGCGATCGAGCAAAAAAACTGAATTTAAAACTGTTGCCGTGGCAGCAAACTAAATCGACTCAAGAATTACAGTCTAAATATTTTAATATCAAGTATTTGAATTTAATTATTCCCATAATATTTATTCTCTTTTTGGGCAGATTAATTTATCCCCAAATAGCAAATTTAGGAACGTCTGCTAATAACAGTAATAATGCCACACAGCTAGACAATAAATTAACTCAAAAGTTTAGCCAAGGGGAAAGAATATTAGTCTCCCAGCTAGCTACTCCCGAAAAAGAAATGGCAACAGCAGCTTTTGCTCAAGGTAATTATCAGAAAGCGGCATCTTTATTTTCTACTTCTCTCAAGCGTCAGACCAATGATCCAGAAGCATTAATATATTTCAATAATGCACTGATTGGTCAAGGAAAATCTTATAGTATTGCAGTTGCGATACCCATTGGAACTAATCTTAATTCAGCTCTTGAAGTATTAAGGGGCGTTGCTCAAGCCCAAAATAAAATCAATCAACAAGGAGGAATCAATAATATTCCTCTAAAAGTACAAATTGTTAACGATGAAAATCAACCAAAATTAGCACAAAAAATTGCTCAAGTTCTTAGTCAAGATCGAGAAATTTTGGGAGTGGTAGGTCATTATACTAGTGATGTTACCTTAGCCACAGCCGAAATATATCAGGCTGGTAACTTGGTAGCTATTTCACCCGTTAGTAGTGCCGTTAAATTATCTAATCTAAATCCCTATATTTTTCGTACCGTATCTAATGATTTCATTGCTGCTAGAGCTTTAGCACAATATACCCTCGAAGAAAAACAGCAGCAAAAAGTAGCAATTTTTTATAATTCACAGAGCGAACACAGTAAATCTCTCAAATTAGAATTTAAGTCTGCAATCACTTTAGCAGGGGGAACAGTAACCAACATTTTTGACTTAGCCGACCCCAATTTTAGTGCAACCTCTTCCTTTCAACAAGCTTTAGCAGGAGGAGCAGAAGTACTAATGCTTTCTACCGATCCTCAAAAACTAGATAAAGCCCTACAGGTGATTCAAGTTAATCGTCAACGTCTTAGTTTATTGGGTGGAGATGATATTTATACAGCCAAAACTCTAGAAATTGGTGGCGCAGCTGCCGCAGGAATGGTATTAGAAATCCCCTGGCACATTAAAAGTAACCCAGGAAGTGATTTTGCTCAAACGTCCCATCAGCTTTGGGGAGCAGAGGTTAGCTGGCGTACTGCAATGGCTTATGATGCAACCCAAGCAATAATTACTGCCATGGCGAATAGTTCCCAAGTAACCAGAACTAGCGTTCAAAACTCTCTGACCGATAATAATTTTGCCGCACCAGGAGCTAGTGAGCAAGTCAGATTTTCTCCGTCAGGCGATCGCCTTAGCAATATTCAGTTAGTTGAGATTAGAGCGAATAACAATAATTTTGAGTATGAATTTGTCCCTTTTACTCCCTAAAAACATTCCTGAAAATATCAACTTTAGTCGTTATAAATAAGAACCTTAAGTAAAAAAATACTGTTTTTGATTTCTCAATCCCCAATCCCTAATCCCCAATCTCCCGAACAAATAATATAAAATAGTACGAAAATTAATTGGAACGACTATTATCTATTTTTTTCTGATTAAATATCGCTTACTAGTTTTTGCAAGTTAACTGGCGATCTCAGATATAACCATGAGAACAATAGCCATAAGTATCCCCAACAGAAACCCCCAACCAAATAGAGTATTTGGTTGGAAGTTTGTTAATTTTTTGGGGATATTAGAGTCAATCTTATTAAAGAGCAAATTTAGTAAGTTTTTTTGAGAAAAGAAAGGCTGACGTTTTTGAAGTCTAGGGCTATATAAATCTAATAAACTGTAGATTTTATCCTGCTGAAATTCTACATTCCTTTCAATCTTAGAAATATGCTGGGAAATGTTTGATATAGTCTCTTGTGTATCAGGATCTAGTAAAATAGTGTTTTGATGCATCCTAGAGGAGACTTCGGCGATCGCTTTTTTGAATACAGGACGATCGTGATTTTTTAATTTGGTAGTTGGACCAAACTGAAAATAACCTCGGACAGTTAGACGAATAATTTTACTTAAATCATTGGAACTAGCTGTTTTAAGTATGTATCCTCTTGCTCCTGCATTCAAAGCAGAACTAAGCTGTCGTGTTTCCTCTTTTGCGGTTAGCAAAATAATTTTTGTTTGCTCAAAGCGTTTAGATATAATTTTTGTTGCTTCAATACCATCCATTAAAGGCATTTCAATATCCATTAAGACAATATCTGGCTGACATTCTTCTACAAGTTCAATCGCTTCTCTGCCATTTTTAGCTAACCCAACTATAGATATTTCAGGAATTTCTGACAGATACATATTTAGATATTTTCTAATAGTATTTTGGTCGTCAACTATCAGGACTCGAATCATTACACCACCTAATATTAATTTGGCTAAAACTCAAAAGATATAATAATTAGGTAAAAACTATTATTCTAAAGTTCTTTCTTCAATGGTTTATTTAAAAAACCATTTTCACGAATGACTTAGGAACGCTATATAATACTAATATCTTGTTTCGTGAACAAATCAATCAGTTATTTGGCGTAATCCCTAAATTTCGCCTAAGCTATTTATCATAGATAAGTTTTGTAAAAACTTTACTACTAGCTACTGGCTAATGGTTACTTTCTCGAATACTTATCTAAAAAACCTTTGACCTACCCCTCTTAATTTGACTAATAGGTGATTCAATTCTGGCTTGGCCGAAGGATTGTCAGGTAAATTGCTATTGCTAAAAGCTGTTTCTAATTCTCTTTGCAACCTTTCATATTCCTGTTGATGAAATTTTAAATTTATCTCTTTGAGGAGTGTTTTTTCTGATTCTTCCTTTTTGATAGCAATTAAACTATTAACAAGAGATAAATCAAACTCTTGATTTAAGGTAATGAGATTAGCCTCGATTCTTCCTGTATTCATGAGATGAATACCTGTAAGCAAGACGCGATAAATATAAAGCAAGGGCTTAATTCGGTACACATCACCTTTAGTAAATAGCTGCCATTGATTGCTGGCAAATCCTCGATAGTGATGGTAATGATGGCGAGTAATGCAGTTAGATGCGATCGCTTTTAATTGGCGATGTTCTGGAGTAGTCTTAATGATCAACGGGGAATATAACTGTTCTAAAACATAGCCATTTCTTTTTAGTAATAAGGTAAAAAACTTTTTAACATCGTGGGTAACTAAATCAATTTCTGTACCTGCTTCATTTTCTGATACTTCAATAGTTTCTCGCACGGGATATAAACCTAGTATTTTTCGCACGGGTAAGACATGAATGCCTCGCAGATCGTAATCAGAATCGGGTGAAGGGAAACCGTATAAATGTGCGCCACTAATAGTTAAAAATAATAATGGAAAAGGTTGGGATTCAATTACTTCGGATAATAGTTGAGAATTGAGCATTGAAATCTTATCTCCTTAATTTGGGAATACTAGATTAACCATTAGAACTCAGACAAGGTATAACTTATCTGTACAGAACAGTTAAAAATGATTAAAATATCTAAAATACTTTATTTAGCCTGTTTATTACTATTATTTTTATCCTGTAGCAACCAAAATACATCTTCTAGTGTTCGAGCGTATAGCAATAGTAACGAATCAAACAATAATAGTAATTCATTTCAAGACCCAACAAGCGATCGCTTTATTGTTACCCCAGAGATCGCTGTGATGAATGCAACCATTATGGCTACGGCTAGTTCTTTTGATGAGATAACAGAATTAATAGAAATAAACTCTAATAAATTAATCAATCGCATTAGCAAAGTTGAAGGTTGTTCGGTAAATATTATTGATTACAGTCATCCTGTTGTTTATAGCTCAAAAAGAATAGCTAATTCCCAAAACAAGAGATATTCTAGCAAAATGAAATTAGAGATACGAATTGACTTTACTTCAGCAAAAGATATTCAAACTCGGATCGTGCAACTCAATAACTGTCTACAAGTAATTCCTGAAATAAAAGTAGAAAATGTTGAGGAAGAAAAAAATAAAAGTATTGATTTATTACTATCTAAAGCGATCCCTACAGTTAAAGACCTAGGAAAATATCGCCAGCAATTATTAACAACTAAATTTAAAGCTTTAAAAACAATAGTTAATCTTGCCGAACCAGCCAGCCAATTTAATGCCTTAGATACTAAATGCACCAGTAAAGGAATTATAACAGTACGCGATCGCAGTTTGAGCGCAATTGAATTAGATATAGATCTTGATTGTCATCGTGCGATCGATAATTAGGCAATTCAACATTGAGTGTTTTAAATTCAAGCCCCAAAGAAGGCAAAATTGTCGCTAAAATTCATATCCCAAACTGATTTGACCAGGATTGAGAGTAATTTCTGTAGATGCATGATCTTTTAGGGCGTTAGACAATTTTACTTTTAATTTTCCCTGGGTAGTTACTCCCGTTACTTCTGCTGGGCAATTATTGATAGTTACTTGTTGTCCTAAACTACTGAGAATTGCTAGATAATCTGATAAAAGTTGCTCGATGCCTACGGCAAGATAATATTGATATCCTAAAATAATTCCATAGCTAGTAATGGCAGTTAATTTCTCTAGAGAATCAATTTTGGCAGTGTGCTGCTGTTGATAAGATTGAAGATTGATGCCTACTTCGGGAACAGGATTACACCAATTTATACCTACTCCTACAACTCCTTTAACTATTTTATTTTTGACATTACGGGTTTCTATTTTTATTCCGCCTAGCTTATGACGAGCTAAAATCAGATCGTTTGACCATTTGATAGTTACGGGTAAACCATAAAAACGTAAGGCGGTGGCAATTCCCCAAGCTGTAGCCATTACCAAATGAAAATTATGATCCAACTTTAGATCTAAATCCAAAGCTACTGAAAGATATAAACCGCCACGACTAGAAACCCAAGTTTTACCCCATTGTCCTCTACCTGCAGTTTGTTGTAGGGCAATCACACCTACAGGAATTTTGACACCGCGATCGATTAATTCCCAGATCTTAGTATTAGTAGAAGTCAGACGATCAAAGATTTGTAAGGGAATTGGTGCAATTAAATGTCCAATAGAAATTACCTGACATTGATTCAATTGCTGCCAAGTTTTTTGATATATCTGTAAGTTAAAAGTCAAAAGTCGGTAGAGACAAACGGTAGTTTGTCCGTATAAAAATTATCAATTATTTAATACTAACTTTTCAATGGCTGCTACTTTAGTCGGTAACTCTGCTGTTAAAACCTCTGAACCAGAGTCAGTTACTAAAACATCATCTTCAATACGGATACCCTTGATATCTTCAAACTGTGCCAAACGTTCCCAATTCACGACATCTTGATATTTATGACGAAAATCAGGATGATGTAAAATTGCAGGTACTTGATAAAAACCTGGTTCGATTGTGACTAGCATTCTAGGCTGGAGGGGGCGGTTTAATCTAAGATAACCCAAACCAAAGCGATCGCTCCGAGTTCTTCCTGCTGCGTATCCCGCCACATCTCCCAAATCTTCCATATCGTGAACGTCTAGCCCTAGTATATGCCCTACACCATGGGGGAAAAATAAGGCGTGGGCATCCATCGCCACTAAATCTGCAAGATTACCCTTGAGTATTCCTAGATCTACCAATCCTTGGGCAATGATCTTGGCTGCTAGCAAATGAATATCTTGATATTCAATTCCTGGTTTTACCTGGGCAATACAGTCATCATGAGCTTGTAGAATCACCTCGTAAATATCTTTTTGGGTACTGGAAAATTTACCCGAAACAGCCCAAGTCCGTGTAATATCAGCTGCCCAACCATTAGCAGTTTCTGCCCCCACATCAGCTAATAACAAGTCTCCAGGCTGCAACTGATTTTGGTAAGTTTCATTATGCAGAATTTCACCATGCACCGTGACTATACTGTTGTAAGCACAACTCATATTGTGGGCAATAATCACCCCTTCCATTACCGAGCGGATCTCTGCTTCGCTGTTAGCTTGGAGTGTAGCTTGCATTCCTGCTTTGTGGGCTGCTACCGATACCGCAGCAGCACTGCGTAATTCTTGCAGTGCCAGATCGTCGTGTTGCGATCGCAATTCTACTATTACACGAACAAGTTCTAAATCTATTCCTGTTGCTTCGTGGGATAATGGGACGGAACGATTTAGCAATGTGCATTGCTGTTGATAGGTAATATTATCCTGTACTGCTATAGTTACAGCATCTTTAGTCTTCCCTGATAACTCAGTGAGAGGATAAACTGCGTCTGCCCCAATAATCGAACCAATTTGTTCTCGTTGAGGAGTCTCTCCGTGCCATAAAGTTGCACTAGGAGGTGGATCGTCCAAGTATAATTCTAATCTGCCATCTTCTAGACGAATCACTGCATTTGCCAAAGGTATTCCTGCAAAATACAAAAAATGACTACTGGCACGAAAAGGAAACTTATTCGCCGCAAAATTGCGCCTAAGTGGACTCCCAGACCACAAAATAACTGGATGCTTAATTAACTGCCCTAATTTTTCTCTTCTTTGTTTTAAACCAACAGCAAGCGATCTATTATTCTTGGTGGGAAGCAAAACCATCAATAGTACGCCTAATAATCAACAACATCAAACTAAATCTAAATAATAATGTAGCAAATTGACACCTCCTCGGTTATGACAATAATGAAACCCCAATATTGGTCGATAGATTGCCTACCAGGACTGATGCAATCTGAATTAAAATTACTTCAACAACATCAAATAAATAATACTCAATTACTTTTAAAACTAACTCATACTACAGAATCTCGGAAGATCCTAGCTAATCAGCTTGGGCTAAACCAAAAGCACATCAATAAATGGGTTGTCTTGGCAGACTTAGCACGTCTTCCTAGCGTTGGCGATCGCTATTGCGGACTGTTACTACACGCGGGGATCGCATCCACCACTCAACTTTCTCAAACACCTTTTGATCGCCTACATCGGCAAATTGTCCGCCTGCAAGTAGCCACCCTACAGAGGAAAGATTTATCTCCCCCTGTAGAGTTAGTCAAAAAATGGGTAGAAGAAGCAAAACAATTGCTAAAAACCAGTAAATACTAAAGTTTTACCAAACAGTTTTACCAAACAATTGTTTAATAATTGCGAGAACCTTCAAAACGACGACTACCACCGCCACCACGATTGTTCTCGCGAGGTCTAGCTTTATTTACTCTTAGTTCTCTTCCCATCCATTCTGCACCGTCTAAGCTTTCAATTGCTTTAGTTTCTTCATCATCGCTACCCATTTCCACAAAACCGAAACCTCTGGGGCGACCTGTCTCGCGATCTGAAGGTAGAGAAACTCTCGATACAGTACCGTATTCCTCAAAAACAGTCGTAAGATCTTCTTTAGTAACTTCATAAGATAAGTTACCGACATAGATTGACATTCGTTGTCTCCTAAAATTAGCCAATGTTATTTTGAGATCGATATTTCGGAAGAAAGCTTGTCAATCTATATGTAGCCTAGAGGTTATAAGACAAATTGAACCAAACACGCTTACCGAAGGGAAATCTCTATTTTTTAGTACATTAACACAGCTAGATTAAAAGGATTCATTTCGAGATTAAAAACAATGTTAAAAAATACAAAAATGTATAACAGTTAATCATTTATGGCTTAGATAGTTATATTTTCTTATCGCAATTAAAGATAAAAGCAAATAATAATAAATTTATATTATTGGACGTGATGTATGATACCGAATGGAGTGAAACACAACGAATTAAGACAATTAGTTAGGTCTCAGCTAGAACTACTATTAGAAAATGGCAACTTAGAAGGAGCAAAATCATTATTGATTCCAGTACAGTCAGTAGACATAGCAGAAGCGATCGAAGGTTTACCAGAATCAATTCAACTAATTGCCTTTCGTTTACTTTCTAAAGCAGAAGCGATTGAGGTTTATGAATACCTCAATTCTGATGTCCAACAAGCTTTAATTCAAGAGTTTAAGCGACAAGAAGTATTAGATATCGTCGACCAAATGTCTCCTGACGATCGCGCTAAGATGTTTGATGAACTTCCTGCAAAAGTGGTGCGTCGTCTATTGTCTCAACTAAGTCCTAAAGAGCGTCAGGCTACAGCAATTTTATTAGGCTATGGAGAAGATACTGCAGGGCGTATTATGACCCCTGAATATATATCCTTAAAAGAAAATCTTACTGTCAGCCAGACTTTAGAAAGAATTAGAAGCCTGGCAAATGCTTCGGAGGTTGTTTACTATCTTTATGTCACTGATACATCTCGCCAACTGACGGGAATTGTCTCACTCAGGGATTTAGTTTTAGCTGCACCAGATACCACCCTGGCAGAGATTATGACTCGCGACGTGGTGTTTGTCCATACTGATACCGACCAAGAAGAAGTCGCGCGAACTATTCAACGCTATGATATTCTTGCCCTTCCTGTGGTAGATAGCGAACAAAGACTGGTAGGAGTGGTAACGGTTGATGATGTAATTGACATTATCGAACAAGAAGCAACCGAAGATATTTATGCTTTAGGTGGGGTGCAGTCTGACGGCGACAATTATTTTCAGACAAATCTGATTACCGTCGCTCGTCGTCGGGTAGTTTGGCTGTTTATCTTACTGTTAACCAATACCGTTACTGGCGCAATTATTCGTTCTCAAGAGGCACTATTACAAGAAGTAGTAATCTTAGCCGCTTTTATTCCCTTGCTCACTGGTACTGGCGGAAACGTGGGGGCGCAATCTTCTACCGTAGTTATTAGAGGTCTAAACACCGAAGAAATTCAAGATATGGGGGCGGGAAAAGTTATATTTCGCGAGGCTACTGCAGGTATTTTATTGGGTCTAATTTTAGGCTCAATGGCAACAGTGTGGGCTTATTTTCTTCAAGGAAACCTAGCAGTAGCGATGTCTGTCGGAATTAGTTTAGTTGCGATCGCTCTTTTAGCTTCTGTTGCTGGCTCGGCTTTACCCTTTTTGTTTCGCTCCTTTGGTCTAGATCCCGCCTTAATGTCTGCACCCTTTATCACCACAGCAGTAGATGTTTTAGGCGTTCTAATCTACTTCAATATCGCCCGCACAATTTTGGGTTTATAGATTAATTAATTAAAAATCAGCTACTCAGGTGATTTATTTTACTCAGGAACAAAAACGATTCAGTAACTAAAACCCTCTCCGAAAAAGGAACAAGTTAACAATACCCAAAAGATAAAAAACTCTTGTATCTCTGTGTCCTCTGCGCCTCTGCGGTTTATTCAAAAAGAGGAAAGACCCCGCGTTATGCGAAGCGGTATCCTTTAGCTTATGGCTACTCAAGCAGACTAATCTTCTTAACTCGAACTCACGTTAACTAGGGAATCAATTTATTTGTCAAAGCTACTGCACCGCTAATAATTTTCGCCAGAGCATTGGGTGCTTCTAAAGGTAGGTTGTGTCCTCCAGAAACCATGACTTTAATTGCGTTGGGCATTGCTTCTTGTTGTTTATTTAAGTCTTCAATGCGGTTGAAGTTACTTTTATCACCGTATACCAAAGTAATCGGCACTTTAATCTTTTTAAGTATATTCAAGTAACGCGATCGCCCGATACCATTTAAACTAATACCAGCCCTAGTCCGTAATAAAGGCTCCCAGCGCCATCTTACGCCACCTTCACAGGGTTCGGTAATTCTTTCGGCTAACATCATCGCCAGTGCAGGAGAGATAGCGGGAGTGGCTCGGCGCAAACGCTCTGCTGCAGTTTTGACATCAGGAAATACAGGATGTTCGGGAGGAGATGCCATGTAGTCTAGCTGATTGGCTAGGGCTGTAGTGGGATCTTCACTTTCGTTAGCAGTGGGTAAAATTGTTTCTACCAACACGATATTTTTAATACTTTGGGGTCGAATCGTGGCAAAAATTGCCCCTAACACCGAACCTAACGAGTGTCCCACTAAAATAAAGGCTTTTCCTGCCAAATTCTCGACTATCGCATCGATATCTCCTAGAAAATCAATTAAATTATACGAACCGCCTTTTCCTACGCGATCGCTCCTACCATGTCCTCGCAAGTCGGGTGCAATCACTCGATAGCCTTTTTGAGCAAGGTTGATCGCCACTTCTGACCAGGCTGCACCCTGTTCTAAAATACCGTGTAAACAGAGGACTAAAGGCCCTTCTTCTGGTCCCCAAGTACACAAGCAGATTTTTAACCCCCTAATATTTATTAGAGTTTCTTCCATGGGTAAAACATCGCTGTTGCTTTCTTGAGGTAATTCGTAATTTAACCGAACTGCTAGCTGTTGGGTATATGTACCCAGAGTTTTGGGTAACTCGATTTCTCGCCAAGTCTCGGCAAGTTTAGCCTCGATTTTTTGATGGTTGAGGAAGTTAGGATCGCCCAAAGACATCGCTGTATTACTCACGCCATCGGTCATGCGATCGCCTTGATAGGGAGTCAGAATTGCTTCGTTAAAAGGAATTTCTAAAAATTCGCAAACCTTGGTCATTACCTGGCGGGGTTTACTCACTAAATCTTCGTAATACACTATTAGATAACGTTGAGGATCTACCTCTTGAGCAAAATCAAGGATATTTTGATTACTTTGGCGCCAAATAAGCTCTGCCATCTCGTAAGGATCGCTTTCACCAGATCCTACTAGTTTATCCATCCGCATCCGCGCAAAGGACTCGACAACGGAATAGGGATGACGTACTAAATGGATGTATTTGGCATTGTTAAAAATTGTTTCCGCCTTATCTAAAGTATCGCGGTTGCTAGCATAGGTAGGAGATTTGTCTAATAACAGGCGATCGCCTGCTAACTGTTGTAATATTTGATAGACTTGCGCCACGGAAGTGTTTTCTTGAATCAGTTTTTCAATTAAAATCTGGCTTGCTTCGGCACTAATACCTTTTAGAGCCATAAATGCTCGTTTTAGTCCTTCTCCTAACTGAGATATTCCTAATTCTGCTTCGCGCTCCGCCATAGTGTCATAAGGCAGTAAATGTAGTTCTGGAGGAGAAGACAGGCTAGGATGACCTGCAAGCATGACTCTAAGTAACGTAGAACCAGAGCGAGGGCTAGAGAGTATGAAGGCAGCAGAGTCTAGTTTTTGCGCCAATAAATTTGTTTTTGGAGATTGATCAACAGTCTTGATTTTTTTAACTGGTTGTTGATGAGTTTTGGTAAACTCTACTGCTAGATATTCTGCCAAACTAGAAATTTGCGGATGTTCGTAAAATTCTCTGGGATATAAGATTAGCTGCAAGTCTGTTTTTAATTTGTTGATCGCTTCCATCACCATCAACGAATCCATACCAATATCTAACAGGCTCTTGTTTATTGCAAGATTAGTTGGCTCAATCTGAAGAATTTCAGCGATCGCTTGCTGTAGATATTGAGTGAGATATGCTCCACGTTTTTCGGCTACGGTGGCAATTAATTGGGCTAAAACTTCATTGTTTTCGGAAAAATCATCATCAGGGGTAACTAATTCCGCAAAATAGTTGGACTGTTGCAAGTAGGGAAACTTCTGACTTAACTGCTGCCAGTTGGCATTAATCACCCCTACTTGAGTTAAATTGCTCTTTAATACTTCTTCTAAGGCATTTAATCCCGCTTGAGGATCGATTAAATCTAAGCCGTCGATTTTAAATCCTTGCTCAACTGCCATGCCACTATCTCCCCAAGCACCCCAGTTGATACTAATGGCGGGCAAATCTAAAGAGCGACGATAACGAGCGATCGCATCTAAACCTGCATTAGCAACACTATAATTACTTTGTCCAGGCGAGCCAATTAAAGAAGCGACAGAAGAGAATAACACTAAGAAATCTAGATCTAAATCTTTGGTAAGCTGATGTAAATTCCACGCACCACTGACTTTCGGTGCCATAACCTGCTCAAATTTCTCCCAAGTTTGTCCTTGGAGTAATCCATCATTAAGAACTCCCGCAGCATGAATTACACCTTTTAGAGGAGATGAAAAAACAATATTTTTTAGAGCATTATAGTCAGTAATATTAGCTTGAATAGTAGTAACCGATATTCCTTGCTGTTCTAGTTTGGCGATCGCACCTTTGGCTTCTAATTTGGGTTTGCCTCTACCTAAAAGAATTAAATTTTTTGCTCCTTTTTTTGCTAGCCAGCTAGCAATTTTTAGACCTAAAGAACCTAAGCCGCCTGTAATTAAATAAGAACCTGCTGGGTTAATATTTATCGTTTGATTTTCTGTTAGCTTTAGTTGTTTTTGTAGACGAGAAACATAAATATTATCTTGACGTAAAATAAAGCGATCTTCTCGATTATTTTCCGTAGTAATAATCTTAAATAGATTTTCTTCTAATTCATTTGGTTGGCGATCAATATCGATCATGCCACCCCATAGTTCGGGATGTTCCATGGCGATCGCGTTCCCCAATCCCCACAAACAACTAGATGCTACTGCATCGCTGTTTAAACTATTCGATTCTTCAGTAATTATCTGATTTTCTCTAGTGATTAACCAAATTGGTGCGTTTACAGAATTTGTGTAGAGAGATTTAACTATATTAAGTACATTACTACAATGTTGCTCTTGATAGTTTTTAATTGAGGCAATTCCTTCTATCTTAGAATCATTTAAACCTGCTAAATAAACGATACGTTTAACATTGCGGTATTTACTAAATATCTGATTTAAATAATCAAGATCTAGCCAGGTGCGATCGATCACAATCTGATTATCTCCCAATGAATGATTCAAATTGTGACTTGAATCTTTAGCTGTAAACAATAGCCAAAGTTGATCGCTATTAGTTTTAGCGTTTTGAAGCTTTAGTTCATTGTTCAATCGCCACTCTATTTGATAAAAATCAGGTTGAGCTTTAACTTGCTTGGGCTTTGGCAAAAATACTTTGAGCTTATTATTCCCTCTCTCTTGAGGAGTTAGCCAATAACTTTGTCTTTGAAAAGGATAGCTAGGTAAAGCAACTTTTCTATTATTTTCTGTGACAAAATTATGCCAGTTAAGATCTATTCCTTGAGCGTATAAAACTGACAAACTTTGAATAATTTGTTGCCAATCTTGTTTACGCGGACGCAAACTAGGCAACCATTCAGTGTTAGACTTTTTGTGATCTGATAGAGCAGAACGCCCCATCCCTAATAAAATCGGTTTAGAACCAATTTCTAAAAAGATATTACATTTTTGCTGTAAACTTTCCATGCCATCAGCAAATCTAACTGGTGCAATTACATGATTAACCCAGTATTCAGCATTTGCTATAGATTCTGAGGCTATTTCTCCGCTAACGTTAGAAATTAGTTTTATTTTGGGTAAATGATATTCAATCTTCTCGGCAACCCGTTGAAACTCGACCAAAATAGGATTCATCAAAGGAGAGTGAAAAGCATGAGAAACAGTTAGCTGTTTAGTCTTAATATTATTAGCTGCAAATAAAGCGATCGCTTTTTCAACTTTAGTTTTTTCTCCAGAAATTACAATACTTTGGGCTGTATTGATAGCTGCGATCGCAACTTGATCTCTAAAAGGTTTGATTACTTCAGATACTTTAGCTTCGCTGGCAAATACCGCATACATTTCTCCCCCTTCGGGCAAACTCTGCATTAATTTACCCCTACTAGCTACCAGCTTTAAAGCATCTTCTAAACTAAATACCCCCGCGATGGTAGCAGCCACGTACTCGCCGACACTGTGACCAATTAAAGCAGTAGGTAAAACTCCCCAACTAATCCACATCTGTGCCAGAGCGTATTCTAAGGCAAAAATTGCTGGTTGAGTGTAAATAGTTTGATTGAGGAGTGAGGAATTAGAATTGAGTAGGGAGGAATCGTGAGGATATAAAACCTCCAACAGAGGCTGATCGAGATAGCTATCAAGAAGATCCCCACAGCGATCTAAAGCCTGTTTGAATACTGGCTGGGTTTGATAGAGTTGCACGCCCATATTGACATATTGCGAACCCTGTCCCGTAAATAAAAAGGCGATTTTATTGTTTTGAGTAACTTCGCCAGCAACAATGCCAGGTTTGAAATTTCCTGCGGTAAACTGAGCTAATCGAGACTGTAGTTGCGCCTTTGACTCACAGGCAATTGCTAAACGATAATCAAAATGGGTGCGTCCCGTACTAGCGGTATAGCAAAGATCCCCAAGATCTACTTCAGGATACTCTTCTAAATAATCTTTGTAACTCAAAACCAAATCTGTCAGCGCAGCTTGATTTTTAGCAGAGAGAGTTAGTAACTGCAATGGACGTTGATCTACTACTCCTTGTCCTCTAGTCTCCTCGTCTCCCCGTCTCCCCGTCTCCCCGTCTCCCACAACAACATGAGCATTAGTACCACCAAAACCAAAAGAACTCACTCCAGCATATCTTCGATCCCAATCCCAAGGCTGTAACTGTTGAGGAATAGTAATGCCTGTCTGAGAAATATCGATTAGGGGATTTAACTTTTTAAAATGTAAATTGGGAGGAATAGCCTGATGTTGCAGACACAGAACTGTTTTAATTAATCCAGCAATTCCCGCTGCTGCTTCTAGGTGTCCAATATTAGTTTTGAGCGAACCTAAATAACAAGGATGATCCCCTTGTCCTAATACCGTTTTGAGAGAATTAACTTCAATCGGATCGCCCAAAGACGTACCCGTACCATGAGACTCAATATAACCAATATCTGTCGAGTCAACACCCGCATTAGCTAACGCTTGGTGAATTACAGCCTGTTGAGATAAACCGTTAGGGGCGGTTAAACCATTACTTTTTCCATCTTGATTAATTGCCGAACCTTTAATAACTCCCAAAATGCGATCGCCATCTCTATAAGCATCCTCTAAGCATTTGAGAATAACTACTCCACAACCTTCTCCCCGCACGTAACCATCTGCATCGGCATCAAAAGTTTTGCAGCGTCCGTCTTGCGCCATCATTCCCGCCATTTCAAAGGTTTGGGTCAGTTCGGGAGATAACATCAAATTGACCCCACCTGCGATCGCTAGATGACATTCTCCTGTTTTCAAACTCTGACTAGCTAGATGTATTGCCACCAAAGATGAAGAACAAGCCGTATCTACTGCCATTGAAGGACCTTTCAAGTCGAATAGATAAGAAAGACGATTAGCGGCGATGCTATGGGCATTTCCCGTCCCCGCATAGGCATCAACATCGACTCCATAATGAAATCTTAGTTGAGAATAGTCACTACTACTCATACCAATAAAGACACCAGTATTACTACCCAACAAATCTTGATTGGCTACTGCCGCATCTTCCAAGGCTGCCCAACTGACTTCTAATAATAATCTTTGTTGTGGATCAATGCTTTGAGCTTCGCGGGGGGTAATCCCAAAAAACTGCGGATCGAAGCGATCGACATCATCAACAAAACCGCCATAGCTAGATTCTGACCAGCGATCGCTCTTTTTGATTGCATCTTTGCCATCTCGCAATAATTCCCAAAATTCTTGGGTATTATTAGCCGAAGGAAAACGACAGCCCATACCGATAATGGCAATATCTTGTTGCTTGTTGGGTATTAATTGCCTTGTGTTAGACAGATTAGCTTGGTCATTGGCGATCGATTGTCCATTGTCTATTGTCCATTGAGACAAGTAAACAGCTAATTCTTTAATATTGGGGTAGTCAAAAACAATTGTGGGAGAAAGTTTGATCTCTAACCAATCTTCTAGATCTGCCGAGAGACTTACTGCATCAATAGAATTCAAACCAGAACTAGCAAAGGGTTCGTTAATATCTATTTCCGAATTAGGTATGCCTAAGCGCTGCGCTAAATTGTCAATTAGCCATTGTTGAATTTCATTTTGTTCTTGATTAGAGCCATTTTGGACGAACGCTGGTTCGTCCCTACCTAGTTTTTGCTCCCTCGCTGTTCGTTCCTCAAATTTATATTCCCCTACCACATTCAAACTACCGTCTAGATATCCTGCTTTACAGGCGTGACGTTGAATTTTACCGCTAGATGTCTTGGGAATACTACCTGTTTTAATTAAAACTATGGCATGGGTTTGCAAATCGTGGTTTTGAGCGATCTCTTTTCTGATTGCTTTGGTAACTTCTTCTACATTTAGCTTACGTAAATAAGTTCGTTTTATTTCTGAAGTCACAACTAGCTGTTCTTTACCCCCAACCTCCACAGCAAAGGCGGCAATATTACCTAACCGAATCGCTTCGTGAGCATTTTCTACTGTTAGTTCTAGATCTTGAGGGTAATAATTACGTCCATGAATAATAATTAGATCTTTCAAACGCCCCGTAACAAACAGTTCGCCGTCTTTAATAAATCCCAAATCTCCAGTCCGCAACCATCCTGCTTCTGCAGTATCTGCTAAAACTGCATTAAAACTATGATTAGTAAGTTCGGGTAAATTCCAATATCCTTGAGCAACACTCTCACTTTTTGACCAAATTTCGCCAATTTGCTCGTTAGGGCATTGTTTTAAAGTCTGAGGATCGGCGATCGCGATTTTCTGTCCTGGGACGTTGCTACCGCTACTAACCAAAGTGACTGCGGTTGCCGAATTTTCGACAATAATAGCTCGATCTTGCTCGATTTTATTACCATCAAATTGAGCAGTTATTGGAGCAATATATTTATTACCCCCCGTAATCATCAGGGTAGACTCTGCCATACCATAGCAAGGATAAAAAGCAGATTTTTTAAATCCACAATCACGAAAATATTCGCTAAAGCGATCGATTGTTTTTGCCCTAACAGGTTCTGCACCAGTGAAGGCAAGTTCCCAGCAGCTAAGATCTAAAGTCGCTTTTTGTTCGGGGGTAATGCGATCAACACAAAGATCGTAGGCAAAATTAGGACCCCCATTAGTGACGCCTCGGTACTGAGATATTGCCTTGAGCCAACGATAAGGACGCTGTAAGAAGGTAACAGGAGCCATTAGGTACATCGATAAGCCAACGTACATCGGCTGGATAATACAGCCGATTAGACCCATATCGTGATAGGGAGGCAGCCAAGCTACCGCACTATGGTCGCAATTATTTTGGAAACCATAATTAATGGTGGCAGAATTCGCCATGATATTACCATGACTAACCATGACCCCTTTAGGCTTACCTGTTGAGCCACTGGTATACTGCAAAAAAGCCAAACTATCTGTAGCTATATCTGGATTTTGCCAGTCTTGTGCTAATTTTAGTTCAAAAGTATCAGTAGCAATCAACTGCAGCTTTTCGGTAGCATGGTGACGAGCAAATTTATCGGCAACTTGACCTTGAATCGATTGAGTTGTTAGAGCAAAGCTAGCCGTAGCATCAGCCGCGATCGCAATCAAACGGTCTAAAGAGCGATTAGCTCTCGGTGGGTATACAGGTACAGCAACTACTCCAGCATACAAACAACCAAAAAAAGCCGTAATAAAATCTAATCCTGGTTGAAAAAGCAGCAATGCTCTTTTTCCTTGGGCATGATGACTCTGCAAGACAGAAGCGATCGCTTTTGCCTTCTGATTTAGTTGTTGATATGTGAGACTATCTATTTCAGTTTCACCATCGGCTAAGAAAGTAAATGCCCTTTTGTTAGGCTGGATACTCTCTTGCTCTTGTAATCGGTCTATTAGGGTTGTTTGCTTGCTCAATCGTTTCCTCTCTTTGCCACCCACTAAGCTAGATATCTTTAACCAGCTTATCAATCAAGCGAGATATCTTTGTTTATTCTCGCTGATGTTTGTTGATTGTTGCTAATCAAATCAATATCTCAGACAAAGGATAACCGATAAAGGTATAAAAATATAGTAAATCATCGATACTGTGATCAATTAAAAAATAAAAAACTTCCAGTAGTTATTTACTGGAAGCCAGATGTTAAAAAAATTAGTTGTTCGAGGTGTTATTTCCCTTTAAAAGAATTAACCCAAGATCTTAATTCTTCTTTAGCGACTTCTCTACCACCTAAGCCAAAGGCTAAAGCGATCGCTACGGCAATTCCACCTAAAATTAAACCAAAGGCTAAATTAACGATATTAGGTGCAATACCGATCCGATTTAATGCCATCGCACCAACCAAAACCATAATTGCAATCCGAGCAGATTGAGCAAGTAAGCGAGATTGAGCAGTTCCTGAAGCCAAAATCAATTTGTAAGCTAGATTTGCTAAATACAAACCAATGGCAAAGACAACTACACCCACTAGTACCTGAGCTGCGATCGCCAAAATCACGCTCACTACTTCTTGTAGAGCAGGAATTTTTAAAATGTCAACTGCGGTAAGAGTCGCAACTAACATAATTCCTACTTGGCAGAGTAGACCAACTAGCTCAGAAGGAGTTTTAGAACCAATAGTAGGCTCTGTCTGAATCATAGTTTTTTGTTCTGAACCCGAAACCGAACCCAATTCCATTGGTCGATCTAGAGGCTCTACTCCTAAAGGAAAATCGGAATCGATATCAGGAGTGGCACTAGTACCAGCATTAGAAGAAGATATTCCTAACCATTCTAAAAGATTATTGAAGCCAATATTAGTCAGAATGTTGGTCACAAATTCAGAGACAAATTGGGCTGCTACATAGAAGAAGGCTAAGACTACGCCTGCTGCAAATATTTTGGGTAGTAAGTCTAGGACTTGATTGAGCATATCTGTGGCTGGTTCAGAAATAGCTCTAATCTGTAACTGTTCTAATGCCGAGATTACCCCAGGAATTAGAATCAGAACAAAAACTACTGTGCCAATAATCGAAGAGAGAGGCTGTCCTGTTCCACCTCTGCCCAAACCAAATTTACGTCCAATATTGTCGATACCAGTAGCAGCCAAGAGATTGGATACAATGCGTTTAACAATAGTGGCAACAAACCAAAATACAGCCCCAATAATTACTGCACCCAAAATGTTGGGTAACATTGCTAGAACTTCGTTGAGCATCTCTTGAATTGGCTCAAGAGTTCCGTTTAGCTGTAACGCATTTAGTACTGCGGGCAAAAACAGTAGGAAAATAAACCAGTAAAGGGCATTACCTAAAGTATCGGTGAGAGAAAAATCTCCCGTGTCAGACGAGCTTAAGCCCAAGCGTTGTTCGATATTTAACGCTCCTAAAGCAGTTGTAACTAGGGTTTTAACGATAGTAGCTACTACCCAAGCAATACCTAACAGGAATGCTGCTCCTAAAATCTTAGGCAAGAAACCAGTAATCTGGTTCAAGAGAGTATTAAGAGGTGCCGAAACCGCTTCCAACTGTAATGCATTCAAGAATGCAACTACCGCAAACAGTACAATTAGCCAATAAAACAGAGTTGCAATCCAGTCTTCAATTGGGATGGAATTTCCACCTCTTTGACCTGAGATTGCAGCAGCAATTTTGTTGTCAATATCTGTACTTTTAAGAAGCTTTTTAACTAGTCCTTTAACGATCGCAGCAACAATCAAACCTATAATTAGGATGACAATGGCTTTAATCACGCCTAGTGCGGAAGTACCCAAATTCCCATTAATTAAGTTGGTAATTTGGTTTCCGCCTTGAGCCTGTGCCAGAAGCAAAGGGTCTAGTGACGAAATATTACTAATTATTTGTGTCATGTTTTTTAGTTTTCATTCATCATATTTATTCCCGCCATCGATATTAGCGAGAAATCATGCAGATGTCTTGTTTGTTTCAGTCATTAAGTATATTTTTCTGCGATAATTATGCCAAATTAATTTCAATCTACTGCAAAAGTTAACTATCTTTATCTTTTTTCAGCCAATATGCTTAGTAAAAATTCGGAATAAAACTCATTTTTGTATAGTTTTAAATACACTCGTCTTGATTAATACTTTAACAATTAAGAGAATATTAATAGCGTGTTGATATATACATACCGCCTGATCATAAGCTTATATATTTAATAAATAATGCCATCGACTCAGTTTTTTGAACAATCTATTCAAATCGAGGCTAGTGCGGTAGTTACCGAGGAGTGCCTAACTAATTTGAAACTTATGCACCGTTGGTTAAATCCGATGTTACGTTGCGAACCTATTGGAACCTGGAATACTGCTGTGGGTAGCCTCAGTCGTTTTACGATTAAAATTCCTTTGCTAAAACCTAGTTTGAGGAGTGTTGTCGCCAAAAGAGAGCCTGGGCTTATTGTGTGGGAGTTTGATGGTTTTTTTAAAGGACGAGATCGCTGGGAATGTCAGCCGACTGATTATGGTACTTTCTTACTCAATAGATTTGAATTTGAAATTCCTAATCCGATTGTTGGCTGGGGATTTGATAATTTTGCTGCGGGTTTAACTAAAAAAGATATGCAGGCTCAGTTACGACGATTAAAACGAGTTGCAGAAGAGGTATATCGTCTTAGTGATAATTAATCATCGATGATTGGTCATAGTTTTTTGCTTGGCAATTCTTCTAAAAAAAGCGATCTCTCTTTGAATCGAGCGATCGCTTTTTTAAAGTTAATCAAACGAATCGAACTAACTAAGGACAATACAAAGTATCTTTAGTATTTCGACCTGTAGTGGGGTTGGTACCGCTAGCGCGATCGCATAAGTCTCGTTCCGTAGTAGGATCTAGTAATACATCTGTAAAATCTGCTCCTGTAATGTTTGCTTCTTGAAGCATGGCATTGGTTAAATAAGCCCCTTCTAATACCGCATTAGTTAAGTTTGCCCGAGTTAAACGAGTAGATTCCATACTGGTGTATCGCAAATCTGTGCCTTCTAAGTTTGTTCTCGACATATTTGCGCCAAAAAAGCGGACTCCTACCGCTTTAGAAAAGCTCAAGTCGCTGCCTCTGAGGTTAGTATGGTCAAAGCTAGCATCAGTCAAATCTTGATGAGAAAAATCAGCATCTGTCCATACTTGCTTGTTATAATCCGCACTCAAGACGGGCAAAGCAAATAAACAAACGGCTACCATTACAGCGATCGCAAATACAGAAAAGTTGCTTAATCTAGCTGCAAGCGATCGCGAAATATTGAGTTTCATAATTTTAAGTTAAACATTAATCGATATAGAAGATATTATTAGATTTTCCATCCCTAGTACCCCACTACTCGAAATCGCCTTCACCCAAAAACTCTCTTATTTCTTTATCTCGCAACAAACAACTAGTTTTTTTTTCCAAACAATCTTCAACTTCATTTTTGTCTGATAGTACCGCAGCGACTAAGGAGTGGCTTTGAGATTGAGAATGTCTTAACTGCTTAACTTCACTTTCTAAAGATTCAATACGATCTACTAGAGTACGGATAACCGCCGCTTCAGAGTCAGGTAAATTACCATGTTCTAAAGGATTTACCTTGACGCCCGATCTATAAACCACTCGACCAGGAATACCAACTACAGTGCAGTTAGACGGAACATCTTTGAGGACTACCGATCCCGCACCAATGCGAACATTGTTACCAACCTGAATATTACCCAAAACTTTAGCACCACCACCAACAACTACATTTTCCCCTAGAGTTGGGTGGCGTTTGCCTGACTCTTTTCCCGTTCCGCCCAACGTCACTCCTTGATAAATCAGAGAATAATCGCCCACAATTGCAGTCTCCCCAATTACTACCCCCATACCATGATCGATAAATACTCCTTTACCAATTTGCGCCCCTGGATGAATCTCAATACCGGTTAAGAAGCGAGCTAAATGAGAAATAAAGCGAGGTAAGAAAGGAATACCAATTTTAAACAACCAATGGGCAATACGATGTAAACTGAGAGCCTGTAAACCTGGATAACAAACTATAACCTCTAGCCAATTACGGGCAGCAGGGTCGCGTTCAAATATGATGCGAAAGTCAGCTACTAGTGAGGAAAGCATTGGGGATAGTCCTTAATATTGTGGTTATTTGCGCTTAACGAATATATTTTATCGTTTTCGAGCCATTTTTAAACTCTGTAATTTGGTGTATAAACCCAACAATTGAAGGAACAAGGAACAAAGAGCGAGGAACGAGGAAATTAATTATTGTTTGCTATAACCTTTTAGATCGATAATTGAAGAGTAAGTAAGAATACTAGGTTTAAATCAAAACCAAAGATTTTAGAGCGATCGCTTTTGAGAGGAGAATTTTTATTCAATGTTGGATACCAAATCGGTTTTAGAGGTTTTACGCCCCGTACAAGACCCAGAATTACAAAAGAGTCTTGTAGAACTAAATATGATTCGCAATGTGACGGTAGACGGGGGAAAAGTAAGTTTTACTTTGGTTTTGACCACTCCTTCTTGTCCCTTAAGAGAGTTTATCGTTGAAGATTGCCAAAAAGCAGTCAAAACTCTCCCTGGAGTAGAAACCGTAGATGTGGAAGTAACTGCAGAAACTCCCCAACAAAAATCTCTTCCCGATCGCACTTCTGTTTCGGGAATTAAAAATATTATTGCCATTTCTAGCGGAAAAGGGGGAGTAGGTAAAAGCTCTATAGCAGCTAATGTAGCTGTGGCTTTAGCAGCCCAGGGTTCAAAGGTAGGCTTATTAGATGCGGATATTTATGGTCCTAATGCGCCCAATATGTTTGGCTTGTCTGATGCCAAAATTCCCGTCAAACAGGGTAGTAATGGGGAAATATTAGAGCCAGCCTTTAATCACGGTGTCAAGCTCGTTTCTATGGCATTTTTGATCGACCCTGATCAACCTGTAATTTGGCGTGGTCCCATGCTCAATGGGATTATTCGTCAATTTCTGTATCAGGTAGAATGGGGCGAATTGGATTATTTAATTGTAGATATGCCTCCTGGTACGGGAGATGCTCAATTGACGATGGCACAAGCTGTACCTATGGCAGGGGTAGTAATTGTGACGACTCCTCAAACTGTATCTTTGATTGATGCTCGTCGTGGTTTAAAGATGTTCGAGCAGTTAGGGGTTAATGTATTAGGTATTGTGGAAAATATGAGCTATTTTATTCCTCCCGACATGCCCGATAAGAGTTACGATTTGTTTGGTTCTGGAGGTGGTGAAAGGACTGCTCAAGAATTGAATATTCCCCTACTAGGATGTGTCCCGATCGAAATTGCTTTACGAGAAGGGGGCGATAACGGTACTCCAATAGTTGTTGGTGATCCCGATTCTGCATCAGCTAAAGCCCTAATTGCGATCGCTGAACAAATTGCAGCTAAGGTTTCTATTGCTGCACTTGTCTAATCAGAAATCTCTTTTGTAGGGTGGGCAATTATTAATAATTGCCCACCAAAGAAGGAATATTTTAAATAAAATTATTAAATGTAAGATTTGATGAGTAGTGTCGATCGCTTTGTTCCTCAAACTACAGCGGATGGTTCGTATACTTTTTATTCTGAGGAGTTTCAAGAAGCTTTCCATTCTTCTTTTGGGGCAAAGCAAGAAGCGGAAGTTAGATATATCGAACCCTGTGGCATCAAAGAATTAGCATCTTCTAAATCCACTATTCGTTTATTGGACGTATGTTATGGCTTGGGCTATAACAGTGCAGCAGCATTGGAAGCTATTTGGTCGGTTCATCCAGAATGCCAAGTCGAGTTAATTGCCTTGGAGATCTCGCCTAGTGTTCCTCATCAGGCGATCGCCCAAAATCTCTTAGAACAGTGGAAATCTCCCGTTCCTCAGTTGTTGGCTCAATTCAGTAATAAATCTTTAGTTAAGTCAAAATTTCTTAAAGCAGAATTATTATTAGGTGATGCTAGACAAACTATTAAAGCGGTTATAAAAAGAGGTTGGCAAGCTGATGCCATTTTCCTCGATCCTTTTTCTCCGCCAAAATGTCCTCAACTGTGGACAGTTGAATTTCTGAGTCTGGTAGCAAGCTGTCTTGCTCCCACAGGAAAACTAGCAACCTATTCTTGTTCTGCTGCGGTCAGAACTGCTTTGTTAAAAGCAAACTTGAAAATAAGTTCGATAATTGGAGAAGGTCGAAAATCTCCTGGTACTTTGGCAGCTTTTGAGTATAAAAAGATACCAACGCTACCTCAAAAGGAACGGGAACATCTTATGACTAGAGCAGCTGTACCCTATCGCGATCGCAATTTATGCTCGCTACCAAAACAAATAGTCGAACAAAGACAACAAGAGCAACAGCAAAGTAATTTAGAATCTACATCTAAGTGGCGTAAACGCTGGTTGTAGTAATATATATAACTTTTTGATCGCCGTAAATTTATTTAAGTGGAGTTCTTTTGGTGTAGTTTATCGATACACTCAACAGAGAAACTCCGTATTATGCCCGATCTCAAAAAAAAAATTAACATTCATAATGATATTAATGGCAATTTAAAAAAGTTAGTCTCGATTTGCCCTTTAGTTACGGGATTTAAGTTAGTCTTAAAATCGATAACTAATTGTATGTAAACGTTAAAGCTCTCTATCAAAACAAGAGTTGCAGGTTACACACAATAGTTAAGTAGCTACCTTGTTAATAAATAATCTTCAATATTTAAATAAAATAATGAAAGAAGTTGGCGAGTACCCTTTGGCGACTATTAGAAATTTTAAGATGGACAACTATTCCAATCTTACAACCGCTAAAATCTCGATTGTTGATGAAAATCCTCTGAGTCGCATGACGGCAGTCGATCTCTTATCATTAGATGGTTATGAAGTACTAGAAGTTGATAGTGAATTGGTAAGTGTCGATACTTTTAACAAATATCAACCAGATTTGATTTTACTAGATTCAATGATGCGAAGTGTTGATAGTTTTACTTTGTGTCGTCAACTCAAAGAAGACTATCGTACCGCTAATATACCAGTTGTTTTCACTACTTTGACAGACAGTAGAAAACATCGCATCAAGGTCATGGAAGCAGGGGGAGATGATGTTTTACTCAAGCCCCTTAACCGAATTGAGCTATCTACCAGAGTTAAGTCCTTAATTAACCAAAAACGTCTAAACAATAGTTTAGATCGAACCGAACAGGTTTTATTTACCATTGCCAAAGCGGTAGATAGTCGTTCGGAATACAATGGCGGTAGCGTGAGAGTTGCTTCTCTGGTCAAATCTTTTGGTGAATATCTTGGTTTGACCCCTGGGGAAATTGATAGTCTTAGTTTTGCTGCCCATCTACATGATATCGGTACGATCGCCATTCCCGATGCAGTCATGCTCAAAGCAGGGGAATTGACTACCGAGGAGAAGGAATTGATCAGACAGCACGTTTTGATTGGTGAAGAAATTTGCCAGCCTTTACGTAATCGTCATGGAGTTTTACCAATTATTCGTAACCATCACGAACGTTGGGATGGTACTGGCTACCCTGATGGTTTATCTGGCTCAAATATTCCTTATTTGGCTCAAATATTTCAAATAATTGATATCTATGATGCCTTAACAAGCGATCGCCCCCACAAGAAAGCCTATCGCCCCACAGAAGCTTTGGCAATTATTATGGATGAAACTAGTAAAGGCTGGCGCAATCCAGAATTATCCGCAGCATTTACTAACTTTATTCGCTCTCAAGAACAATAAAACCACTTACCTTTAGCTTTTAATTTATTACTTTAATAACATAAGTAAATTACATAGTAGGTGTAAAATCCGAGTATAGGGCGATTTTTAGATAAAGAAGTTAAGCTAGACCTTTCATAATCGATCGCGATCTAGACTCTATAACCGATAGTAATATGTCGTCTACAAACTCGAACGATACACAAGCTAAGGCTAAAGCTAATCCTCATCTAAAATCTAGTATTATTCATAAGCCTTTTGCCACGGGGACAATCAATATTTTCAATCCCCATCGTCAAAAAGGTAGTAGTAAATTAAGTGCATCGAAAGTAGTTCTTAATGCAGAATTAGAAAAGACTCCAGATGAATGGGGCGAACAATCACAATCAAATCTTAGTACTGAGCTTTTAAACCTAGAAACTCCAGAAATAGCATACCAAGATCGCAATTGGCTGGATAATTTACTGAGTCCCTGGGGAGTTAGCGCGATCGCTCTGTTATTTTTGGTTAATCTTATTTCTGCGGGATTTATCTGGCGCAATACACCCATAAGCGATCTCACGGATGAAGTCGAAATCCCAGTATCAAGTGTGGGTAAAACTAATTTAGCAGCCAAAGAATTCGTCCCTCTCAATCTCAGTACTTTGGGGACGATTAAAACTACTCAGGATGAGGCAGAAGATTCTAGTTTAGATCTTGCCCCTATCGCTCCTGCTTTAGCACCTTTAGAGGATGTTGCCAGCTTATCTAGCTTTAATACCCCCTATCATTACTTACTGACAGAATATACGGGCGAACAGTCTTTAGTAGATGCCCAAAAGCAAGTTAAGCAAGTATCTTTAGTAAACTTTCCCCAAGGCGTATTTATCTATCTAGGTGCGTTTGAAGATCGTCAAGATGCGGAGCAATTTGTGTCTGGGTTGAAACAAAATGACTTCTCCGCTTATGTTTATCCCTTAGAGTAACTCTTCGAGACACTCATGCCACTAATTTTTATCCACTTGTGGATCGACTCCTTGAGACAACTGCCAAGCGATCGCATTTAACACCAAATTTCCATTTCCCGAACAGGTTTCTTGAAATTCTTCTTGGGCTGCTACTACCGAGCCTAATTTTTCGAGAGTTTTGCCATATTTTTTGTCTTTGGCTAATTCTTTTTCCTCTGTCGTTAGAGGACGCGATCGCTCTAACACCACCTTGATAATGGGGACATATTGGGATGCTTGTTCGGAAGCTTCTTGTACTTCTAGCTGTAGCTTGGTTAGCTGAATAATTTCTTTTGCCCCCTGAACTATGGGCAACAATTCCTGACTATCTGACACGGCTTTGTTAGATTTTACTTTGTGACTATCTGATGGTACATAAAAAATATGTTCTTGGGTCAAACCATCAGGAAAACGATTGACATCTATTTCTTCTTTTTCCCACATTTCTTGGACAATATCCAAGGCTTTTACTCTATTTTTTTTGGTGTCTCCTAATGTTCCAGGGACTTCAACTAAAATTCCCTCTTGTTCTGATGCTGGTTTAGAGAGATCGCTGACGGCAACAAAATAAGAAATTGGTGAGGTTTTAGCCATTTTGCAAAATAGTTGGTAATTTCTAGATTATTGTACTGTTTATATTTCATTCTTAACTTGGTCTGAAGAATACAAACTAATACAATTTTACTATAAAAGTCTTCGGACAAAGCATTAGATCTTTTAGTTATTCAAAAAAAATGAATTATCGTCAAATTTCCGCCAAGCTTAAAAATTGGCAAAAGTCTATTGTCTATTTTTTACTTCTTCTTAGCACATTAGCCTTGATTTCTTTAACTGGCGATCGCCCTGCAGTGGGACAAACAGATCAACTAGAAGTTGTCGCTGAGTTTTTGATTCAACATCCCCCTGGCAACATTGCGGTAACTCCAGACTCTAGATTAATTATGAGTCAGCATCAGTTTTATGGTGCGCCATTACGAGTAGTCGAGGTCAAGTCTGATAATAGCGTTATTCCTTTTCCTAATGAAGCTTGGAGTAGCCAGCCAAATGATCGAGGAGTTGGTTTGAATACAGTTTTGGGCTTGCGAGCGGATCAAAATGGCATAGTGTGGATGCTCGATCGCAGTAGTGGAGAAGGACAACCAGGAAAAATTGTGGCGTGGGATACTAATAATGATGAACTCTACCAGGTGATTTATTTACCTCAGCCAATTATTGCCGATAGTCCTTTTCTCAATGATTTGGCAGTAGATCTCGATCATCATAAAATTTATATTACCGATACAGCTAGCGGTGAAGATTCTGCTTTAATTGTGGTCGATCTAGTTACAGGATTTTCTCGTAGGGTATTAGAAGGAGATGTTTCAACTCGCCCTGAAGATATTCCCCTGATCATTGACGAACGTACCGTAACCTTAGCAGGAGAACCAGCTAAAATCGGCGTAAACCCGATTACCATCGATCCAGAAAATGAATGGATTTATTATGCACCGATGAGTGGGACATCTTTATATCGTATTGCGACTAAAGATATTTTGAATGAATCTCTATCTGCCGAAGAATTAGCCAGCAAAGTTGAGCGTTATGGAGACAAACCAATTTGTGATGGAATTACGGTAGATGGTGAGGGTAATGTTTATCTCACTTCGATTAGCGATCATGCGATTGGCGTGGTTGAACCAAATGGTAAATATCGTACCCTGTATCAAGATGACGATTTATTAAGCTGGACTGATGGGATGGCATTTGGTCCAGACAATTATGTCTACGTTACCGTAAGCCAACTACAAAATTCTCCTCCCTTAAACGAAGACGAGAACAATTTTAAGCCTCCTTTTTATCTCGTAAAATTTCCTGCTTTAGGATCGGGAAAAGTGGGGCGGTAAAAATGATGTTGTCTACTTAAATTAATCTCCTGGCGATTGATTAATTTTCAATATCCAAATGCAAAATATAAGATCCTAGTTGTACTTGTTGCGACCACATTTCGTATTCAATGCGGACATTTTTAGGAAAAGTATCCTGTTCTACCTTCAGATAGCGAGTAAAATTGCTAAATCGCAAAGATTTACTAGGACTATCTGGTTTGGTATTGAGACAATAGCGACTTACGCCATATATTCCTCTTTCCCAATAGTGTCGATAACTTAGTTTATGATTACTTTGCATAGTCATCATGACGCGATATGGGGTAATCTCTAGCCAAAATAATCCTTGGCGAGAACTCTCTTCGTTATGTGGATCGAAGGAATGAGGTAGATCTTGCTGATTAAGCAATAAATGAAATCTGTCTCGATCTCTTTGATACAATGATGCTTTTGCCTTGATGACATCCCATACGGGCAGATCGGTAGAAATAAAGGAAAGATATACGGTTTGATAGCGATTAACAAGCATGAGGAGAAAATGTGATGATCCAGACTCACTTCTCTACCAGGATATCCTCAATCTTAAGCAAACCGGTAGGTTGAAAAAACTTTTAAATAACTCTTGCCATTTATTTAAATCTTGGGTATTATTGTTAATGGCTAGTGAAACAATCCTCAGTAGCTCAGTGGCAGAGCGGTCGACTGTTAATCGATTGGTCGTAGGTTCAAATCCTACCTGGGGAGTTTTAAAATAATAAGTTATTTTATTCCGAACTCGGATTGTAATAATCAATCATGGTTTGGCGATAAAACAAAGGCATTCCTGTATCGTAGTATTGTCCTTTTACTAAATAGGCGATCGCATTATTTTGTAGTCTAAGTTTGTCGAGGCAGGTAGTTAGCTGAAACTCTCCTTTATAGCGTTGATTATTGGTAATTTCTGCGCTCAACAAGCCAAATATATCCGATTCTAAAACGTACATGCCAAATATCCCCAGAAACCGATCTTTCATGCCAGCTACGCTTAAATTTGCCTTGGCATATTCCAGGGTTGGCTTTTCATAAATTTCCGTAATTTCGAGAATTTCAGCTTCAGTTTGCCATTTTCCAGCAACACATCCAGCTTTGTGAATAATATCCCCATCCATCACAGTAATACCAAAGACGCTGGTATTTACCTTTTGATAAATATCAACCATTTGTTTAGCGCAAGAAGTATCGACGTGGGAATGATAAACATGATCGCCCAACAATAATAAAAAGGGTTCATTGTTTACCCAGTCTTTACTACAAAAAACAGCATGACCAAATCCTTCTTGTTCGGTTTGAGTCAAAATGGTGATGCGATCGCCAATATCTTGAAGATACTCTGTATACTGTTTATTTTCTACCGAAAGCTTTTGCCATAGTTCGGGTTTGGGAGGAGATTTTAGCAGATCGTAGAATAAATCGCGATCGCTTTGCTGAACGACAATGCCAATTTCTTCAATTCCTGCACTTATTGCTTCTTCTACAATAGCTAAAATAATCGGTTTGGCTCGTCCATCGCGATCGATTATGGGAAATAATTCTTTTTTTAAAGCTTTGGTTGCAGGATACATTCTAGTACCAAAACCTGCTGCGGGAATTACTGCTTTTCGGACTGATTTATCAGGCATTTATTTATCCTTAATTTTATATAAAACTCAGCAGTAACTCAAATGTTTTTGTAACGTCAAGAGTTTTCATCTAATAATTACAATCGAATAAGGTTTTTGTGTAGTTACACCAATCCGTAAATACCGTTGTTATTCTGAGTCTAACCTTTATTTTCAAATAATATAAAAACTATTTATTAATTATGCTTACCAAAATTAATTTTGCTCCCGAAGGAACTCTAGAAAACAACGAATATATTTTAGATTATGGTTTAGGGTATAGTCTTGAAAGAGGATTTGGTTGGGTAACGCAATCTAGTTTAGATAAAGCAAATACTACTCCTATTAATATTAATGAAAATACTCGCGATCGCAACGAAAGCGATGATTCTGTTACTGATAGCCTAATTCATTTACAATATCCCGTTAAATTTGCCAATATTCAACCGCAAGCTAATCCTAATCCTAGTGCTTGGGAATATAACTTAGATAATGGTCAATATTTAGTAACAGTTAGTGTAGGCGATCCTACTTATCTTAATAGTAATCACTTCATTAACATAGAAGGAAACTCAGTGATTTCGGGATTTATTCCTCGCGAACATCAAAAGTTTACCACTGCTACTACTTTAGTAGAAATTGATGACAGTAAATTAACTATTGATGCGATCGGTGGATTTAACACTAAATTAAATTTTGTAGAAATTACTCCCGTAGAAGCAGTTCAAGTCAATTTTGGTCTAACTGGTAATACTCTTGATGGATATATTCAAGACAGCGGTAGTGCTTACGATGACTCTAGGGGTTTTGGTTGGATTACTGAAGCCAGTATCGGTACTAATCAAACTGTACCCTTAGACATCTCTTTGAATACTCGCAGTCGCGAAGATGCAGCACCAAATTCTTTGGCTACTTTAACTCATCTTCAGTATGTAGCAGATTACAATAATCCTAATTCTCAAACTACTGCTGCTGCTTGGGAATACGAACTAAATAATGGTCAATATTTAGTTGAAGTTAATGTTGGTGATGCTAATTATACTGACAGTAATCACGTGATTAATGTTGAAGGTAATAAGATTATCTCAGGCTTTACCCCTACCGCTAGTCAACTATTCCAGTCTGGATCGAAGATTGTAAATGTTCAAGACGGTAAACTAACTTTAGATGCGATCGGTGGTTTCAACACCAAAATCAATTCAATTAATATTACTTCTGTCGCTTTAATTGATAACAATGCTTCTGAGTTAAATTTCCCTGAAAATGCGATCAAGATTAACTTTGGCACATCTACAACTTCTGCCCCTACTGGCTTTATCCAAGATATTGGACAAGGATTTGATGACCATCGCGGCTATGGTTGGGTAACTCAAGATAGTTTAACTACTGGACAACCCCAAGCGATCGATTTACTAACTAATGTACGCGATCGCCATACTGTTGGTACAGATAGCAATTCATTATCTGAATCTTTGATCCATCTACAGTATCCTACTGCCTTGGATGACTTTAATGATAGTGTTACTACTGCTGCTGTTTGGGAATACGAACTAGCCAATGGTCAATATGAAGTTACTGTTAGTGTTGGAGATCATAAATATACTGACAGCAATCATGTAATCAATATCGAAAACCAAAATGCGATCGCTGGGTTTAGTCCTAGTGCTTCTGAGTTGTTTGCTACTGGTACAGCTATAGTAGATGTCACGGATGGGAAATTAACCATTGATGCGATCGGTGGTGATAATACCAAGCTTAATTACCTTAGTATCCTACCTATAGATAGCGATTTTGGATCTTAATTGCCGATTAGACTTCTTCTAAAAGAACGTGATCTCCTTGGGTTAAGAAGGCGATCGCGTTAAACTTATGAGATTTGTTGGTTGTCGAAACTATGACAAACTATAATTAGCAGTTATTTTATATTCGCCACCACCAGGGACTTCGATGATTTCATTGGCAGCATTAGCAGTTTCCACGCAGACAAAGTTTTGATAGTCTAAATCAGCGAGATCCGCCATGTTTGCCGATATTTGGGACCAAGGATTCCAAACGATCGCCGTCTTACTATTGGTTGCCCTAACTTTAATTTTTCTATTGATAGCAGAATCATCAATTACCAATTCCGATGGTACATCTAAATAAATGCGATCGCATTCTTGAGTAAAGGTAACTGTACCTGTTTGGGTTTTTTGTTTACCATGATCGACCTTATCTAGATAGGATTTACCATCCAAACCTAATACCTTTACTTTGGTGATGTCGCCGATCTTAAAATAGCTGTGTAATGCCTGAGTAATTTTAAAAGCAGTGTCTCCCGTATTATGAGTAATTAACTCAATAGTTAAGGAACTACCAACGGTAATAACAAGCGCCAAATCAAAACTATAGTCCCAAATAGCTCTTGTTTCTGGTGTATCTACTAGCCCCATAATCACCTGAGTCGAACCATCTTGCGTACTAGTTAGCGATCGCATTGACCACATACGGTTACGCACAAAACCATGACTCGAACGTCCTTGATCCTCAGGATCGGGACCAAACCAAGGCCAACATACTGGCGATCCTCCTTTCATGGCTTTTCCCTCTTGAAAATAAGCTTGATCGCTCAAAAACATCATGTCTTGAGTTTGAGTAACAGGCTTAAAAGATAATACCTGTCCTGCGTAGAGAGAAATAACAGCCTGGGCGTATTCGTTGTTAATTTCAATGACGGTCAAACCACCTTTGCCCTCAACAAATTTAGCCTTGTTTGTAATACCATAGTCAGCGTTTAACTGCTCAATATTCATAAATTCCGTTATTAGTTATTAGTTATTAGTTATTAGTTATTAGTTATTAGTTGTCCGACTGCATTCACTAAACCGTCAAACATAGCCAAACCATCTGTACCGCCAATGTTTTGATCCGCAGCCCGTTCAGGATGGGGCATCATACCCAAGACATTCCCCTGCTGATTGATAATTCCTGCAATATTGCTAGTCGAACCATTAGGATTGTTGTCAGAATCGACTTCTCCTGCTGCACTACAGTAACGAAACAATACCTGATCGTGATCTTCTAAAGTTTTGAGGGTATCATCATCGGCATAATAACAACCTTCTCCATGAGCGATGGGTAAAGTAATTACCTGTTGATTTTGATAACCTGTCGTCCAAATAAGATCGTTACGTTCGACTCGTATAGGAACGCGATCGCAGATAAAATGCAAACCACGATTGCGAATTAATGCCCCTGGTAACAAACCGACTTCCGTTAATATTTGAAAACCATTACAAATCCCCAAAACATATTTACCCTGTTTAGCGTGTTCGATGATGCTATTCATTACAGGAGAAAATTGGGCGATCGCACCACAGCGGAGATAGTCCCCATAACTAAACCCTCCAGGTACGACTACTACATCCAAATCAGCAATATCTGTTTCTTGATGCCATACCATGCGCGTCTTGGCATTAAGTATTCCTTGAGTTACGGTAGAAATATCGCGATCGCAATTTGAACCAGGAAAAACAATTACCCCAAATTTCATGATCTTTTATTTTCTTGTAATGAGTTTAAACAGTAGCTAATTCAGTAAGTTCAAAGGAATAATTTTCGATCACCGTATTTGCCAACAGGCGATCGCACATTTGATCTAAATGTTGTTTTGCTTCAGCTTCACCACTGGCAGTTAACTGTAGCTCAATATATTTACCGATTCTGACCGATTCTACTTCTGTATAGCCCATCTGCTTCAATCCAGATTCTACCGCTGTCCCTGCAGGGTCTAACACTGAAGAGCGAAGAGTAACGTAAATACGAGCGTGATATTTGGTAGCCATAAAATTACAAGAATTTACAGTGGATAGTTTTAGCAACTAGCAAGATAATTTTACCAGCCAACCCTAATTAATCTCTTGGTGTTTACAATCTGGCTATACTTTTAAGGTTTATCTGAACTAATCAAAAAAATAACTAGATAGGTATTAATATTATTTGATATTAGATTAAATTTAGATCGCTATATTTTCTTTAAAAATATAACTATAAGAATAACTATAAGATGGTCGCAATTTTAACAAGGGCGTTGAGGGATTATATTCATGGATGTGTCTACCAGGGTTAATGGTGTTCTCAGTCCTGGTGCTTGTTTGGCTAAGGGAGAATATCGCATCGAGCAACCATTGGGTCAAGGAGGTTTTGGGATCACTTACCAGGGTATTGATACGAGATTAAATCGACCAGTTGCCGTCAAAGAATTTTTTCCTGAAGGTTGTTGGCGAGAAGGTTCGACAGTAGTTTCGGCTGGACGCTGGAATTGTGATACCTACAGCAATGCCAAGCAAAAATTTCTGTTAGAAGGTCAGACTTTAGGACAGTTTAACCATCCTGGGATTGTCCAGGTTTTTTATTATTTTGAGGAAAATAATACCGCTTATATGGTGATGGAATACCTCAAGGGCAAAACTTTGAGTCAAATTCTCAAACAAGGTCGAGGTAAATTACCCCAAGCTTTGGCTTTGAAATATATTTCCACTGTAGGAAAGGCTTTATCGATGCTACACTCGTCTCAATTTTTACATCGAGATATCAAACCCGACAATATTATGCTGGCAGAAGATGGACGAGTTGTTTTAATTGATTTTGGTGCAGCAAGAGATTTTACTTATAACAGTACTACTAGATACACCACTATATTAACTCCTGGTTATGCACCCTTAGAACAATACGGACGAACTCTCAAAGATGGGGCATTCACCGATATTTATGCTCTAGGTTCTACTTTATATCATCTCTTAACAGGAGAAGCCCCCATATCCGCCATTGAAAGAGCAGCAGGAGTCGAGCTTAAAACTGTACAAGAAATTAATCCTCAAATTAGTACTCATGTCAGTAAGGCGATCGCTCGTGCCATGGTAATGAATATTAGTGACAGACTACAGTCTGTAGCCGATTTTTTGGATTTACTACATTTAGATCCTCAAGAATCAACTTTAGCAACGTCTAACGGTTTTTATCATTCTCGTCAAGATCCTTGGAGTGCTTTTTCTCCTCAACCAATAAGTTCTGACCAACGATCGCGCGACCATCACAAAAGGTGGTTTTAAAAAAAAATGAAACTAGAAGATATCAAAATTACAATGCTTGGTACTACAGGGGCTGGTAAAACTAGCTATCTGCTAGGAATGTATGCAGTAATGCAAACAGGAGTTCAAGGATTTACTACTGCAGCCAAGGATCTTGATGTAGACCTCGAACTTACCGAAAGATGGGAAAAGTTAATTTCCCTCGCGGGAGAAGATCGTTGGCCAACCCCTAATGCTGCCACGATGGAAGAATATAGCTTTGATTTTAGCTATGGTTTTCGTCCTCTAGTTGCTTTTGATTGGCTGGACTATCGAGGTTTGGCATTAAGCGATCGCTCAACAGAACAAGATGTGATTGATTTGATCCAGTATCTTGCTGAAGCTCAATGTCTATTTCTATGTGTCTCAGGAGAAAATTTGACCGATCCTGTTACCCCCAGCACTGTCAGGGAAATCAAAAGCGATCGCATGAATCAATTTATTCAGCAGTATATTAGCAAGCAAAAAAAACCCGATCCTCAACATCCCTTTCCGGTGGTAATTGTGATTACTAAATACGATCTTTGCCAACATCGAGAGCGAGAAGAGATTATTGCAGATGTGCAACAACTTTTTCAAGCCTTGTTTACTCCCAATTCGGGGTGGTTTACCATGATTTGTCCTGTAAGCTTGGGTAAAGAGCTTTGTGAGAATATGAGTGATGGTGCGATCGTACCGGTCAATGTTCATTTGCCGATAGTCTTTGCGGTATATGCCCAGTTGAGAGCCTACGGTATCAAACTAAAGACTCAACGAGATAACTTAAATCAATCGATTAAAACAATTAAAAATACCAACCTCTTCTTACAACTATTTAAAAATACTGAACTTAGTCATGACACTGCACAGTTAGAGGCTTGCGAAGCTGAAATTATTGCTGTCGAAGAAAATATGAAGCTACTATCCCCAGAATTACAGCAAGTTTCAATTTACTTCAATGGTAATGAGGTATCTACAGATGTCTAAACCGACTTGGGCGAGAATCGTTTACGGACGCACCTATCATCTGGATTTTCGCTTTATTACTGTTCCCCATGACTTTTCCGCGCCTGAAATTGCTTGGGCATCTCCCTATATTTTGGCGACTACTCAACAAGCCCGCAATCTAGCAGATTCTCCTCGCTGGTCGTTGTTTAAAAACAAAACTCATTGCATAGTTGGCGTTACCTGTATGGTACGAGATCTGATCGGTAAACTAGTACCAGACTCTATAGAAGTAATGGCAAAAGATGAGCATGGCAGACCTTTATATGTCTTTTTGGGTTATGTAACTCAACTAGATCGAAGCTTGAGTTTGACAGACTTGCCTGGCTATACAGAAACATCTCTAATAGGTTTTAAACGGCTTTATCGAGAAATCGAAAGAGTTTGGTTGGCAAAAGACTATGACGACCGCAACCCTTTTGTTAGTGAATATCAGCCATTAAATGGTGGGGTAGATACCACCATAGTGACTCCTGATCTTTGTACATCCCGTTTGAATAATGTCGCTAGATATCCGTATAAAACATTTGTTTGGCAGCGATCAATTCAGCGAAATTACCAACTGTGGTTAGCTGCAGCCCAATGTTTAGAGCCTACTTCTATCTGTTTGGATATTAAAGGTAAACATATAGTTAATAGCCCTTTTCTCAATCAAACTATTACCAAAATTGACAAATTTACGATTAGAGATCGTCATATTCATAAAAATAGCGATCGCCAAGAGCAGCCTTCCCAGTCACTCCCTAATCCATCTTTCGAGTCATCAACTTTCAAACAGATAATTTCTACCAGAGCTAAAGAAGACATCGATCTGACATTACAGCAAGCAGCTAAGGTAACATCAGCTAGTCAAAATATAATTAATAATCTGACGGGTAACCATAATAATGCTGTGGAAAAATCTGCCCAACAATCTGATCTATCTCCAGAGCGAGAAATTTTTGGTCTAAAAACTAAAAAAAGTAGTTCTTCTTCTGAAGATAAGAATTGGTTTTAAAATAACCTACGTTATCTACTACAGATCTACACCATAGGCAGAACTTAAGTTTCGGCTCATAGTTATTAGTTTATCTACAGTCCAAAAATCAGCTTTTTTGACGGACTTATTCAAGTTTAATCCAGGATTGTAAGCTTGACCCAGATTGTCACTAAGATCAATCAATTTTTTGCTGTTCCAGTTTTGATTGTTAGATGTTGCGTTGCTGTTGATAGACATTATATTATCTCCTTTCTGTAGCGATATATACAAAATGTATATATTTAAATAGTAGCTTGAGACAGACTAAATACCCAAGGTGTTAACATCCGTACCTAAATATAGCGGTATCAGTACGATATGATTGATTTATAACTCTCGTTACCTGTCTTTTTAGCGATTGACAGATTTAATTTAGCGAGAGTTATTCTAATTTTAATTAGCGATCGCATTTATTTTGACTTTTCAGACATCCTCTTAGCCGAATAAGTTATTGGTAAATGCTTAATTAATAACTATAGTAAAGCGATCGCACTTACCGTAAGTGCGATCGCTTTCTGCTGATTTTAGCTATTAGGAAAATCTTTAATAACTGCGTCTGCTTCTATCGTTAGCTTACCAGTACTAACATTCAATTTACGTACCTGCAGCGACATTTCATCTAGTTCAAAATTACGTAAATCTAAGATTTCTTCAGCGCTTTCTATAATTGCTGAAGCCACATCTTGATTATATTCAGAATCGCGATCGTATTCCACCGATTCTAACTTAATACTGTTTCCAGCAGAATTAACTTTTGGTGCAGCAGTAAAACTAACTTTTTCAACAGCTTCTCCTGCTATTTTAAGCTTGGCATCTAATTTTACCTTGTCTTTTTCAGGTAAAGTAAAGTTGACTTGATCTATATCCAGCTTTTCTGTTTTTCCTTTATAGTTTATATCCAGCTTTTGTAATTTATCTTTTACATATTCTGAATTAAAAGCTCGCTGAACATCTTCTTCTTTCAAAACAACTAACATTCTGGCATCTGTAGAAGATTTTAATTCTATATCACCCATAGCTGCTTTAAGAGGATCGATACTAATAGAATTAGTTTCAATTTGTAACTTGTCGGCTCGTAATTCTTTTTGCATTACTAAACCGTCTCCTTTGACACTTACAGATTCTACATCACCCTGCATCAAATCCATTGGTTCGGTACGAATATTAACTTCCAAATTATCTGCTTCATCTAGTTGAGATTCTAGTCCAACTTCTGCTGCTTTACTGATTGCCTTTTCGCCTATATCTGGAGAATTCATATTTAATTATGATTAAAAAAAATTGAAGTTATTCTTATTAAAATCAATTATTGTTTTTAGTAGATCATTCTTTAGATAGTCATTCTCAAATTCAATCTAATGTGAGATAAAAAAGACTGGCTTTTGATAGATGCCTTTTCATACTTTATTATCTATTTTTGATAGATTCAAAGTCTGTGTTAGATCAGGAGTAGCTAGTAGGGGCAAATGGCATCGCCTGTATAAGTAGCGAGTCAAAGCTTTGCATATATAGCGGTTCTTATTTACGTGAGGTACAAAATTTATTGATTTTAGGGATTAGGGATTAGGGATTAATTGGCTACGTAGTTTTAGAATCTTCCCAGTCCCCATCTCACTATTCCCCATTCCCCAGTTGCACGAATTAGGCAATGCCAGAGTTTCGTTACCACCTCACCACCTCACCAGTCCTAGCATAGACAGAACCGAGATGTACCTTTATTAATACGAGAAACACTGTAGCAGGTTTTTGAATACAATAAGACTGCATTGCGCAGGTTGGTTTTGCATACCTACAAGGCTATCAGCAATATAAAACTATAGAACAAGCAATTGAAGTTTTTTTAGACCTCAAAAAACAAACTTGTAATTGCCTATTCTCGACCTCATATTTTCTACGCTACTCAAACTACTAAGTTTAAGTAGCGTTTTTTTTACTCATTTTAACTTTCTAGTTTCTGGCATATCTAGATTGATTTATAGCTATGAGTACTTTGTTAGTTCTGACTCAGGCAACTTTTTGCTTGGGTAACATAAGCTCAATATCCCAGTTAGCAACAATTTTACCTAGCTTATCGCTATCAGTTAAATTTTCGATATAAGGCAATGTTCCCAAAATTGGTACTTGAGTTAAAGATTGAATCAAGTCGGGTGGAGTCAAATCTTCGATCTTAGCTTCTGCTTTAGGTTGAGTACAGTTAAGGATGATTCCTTTTAAGTCAATTTTGAGACTGCGAGCTAGAGCAACATTAGCCACCGCATTAGAGATCGCACCCAATTTTACTGGTACAACAAGTATTGTTGGTAAACGCCAATCAGCAGTAATATTACCCACAATTAATTCATTAGTCACAGGCGAGCCTAAACCACCTAGAGTTTCTAATAATACAAAATCCGATTTTTGTTGAGCAAGAGAGTATGCCTGCCAAATTTTTCCTAACTCAATAGTTTTACCTTCTTTTTGGGCAGCAACAGGAGGAGCAACAGGAGTAGTTAAACGTAAAGGTGCAATAATTTCAATTAAATTAGTTTCTGCAAACAAGCGATTATATATTTCTACATCTCCTGTTCCAGTTTGGATTAACTTGAATATACTTAAAGAAAACTGATGACTAAGATCTCTATTCGAGCGGTAGTTTTGCCAATAATTTGCCAAAGCGATCGTCACAAAAGTTTTACCAACATCTGTATCTGTTCCTACGATTGATAATGTTTTCATGTTTTGTATAAAGCTTTGGTCTTTCTGTATAATTACATTTTTAGAATAGCCTGAAGCGGTAAAATCACACTTAGTAGGATGTACCGATGTAAAAAGTACCCTAAAAAAATATAATGTACCCAGAAAAGATTTAGTATATAGATGTCCAAAAACATCCGAAAAACCTAAATAAAGCTTAATTTTTAACAATTTATGCTTTACTTTTTTAGCTAGCCAAGATATTAGACATCTTTATTTTTGAGTAAAAATTACTATGAACAATAATCTTGCTAGCAATGACATGATTGACCTGAATATAAGTTGAATATATTTACCGTGAGCCATAGTACTACCCTAATGCCTCAGCCGATTGAGCAGACTCCCTTCTTGTCAGACTCCAATCGACTCAGATTATTTTCTGGTTCTGCCAACATCCCTCTTGCCAAAGAGGTGGCACGCTATCTAGGAATGGATCTAGGCCCGATGATTCGCAAGCGGTTCGCTGATGGAGAACTTTACATCCAAATCCAAGAGTCGATTCGTGGAGCAGATGTCTATCTGCTTCAACCTTGCTGCAATCCTGTAAATGATAATCTCATGGAGTTGATGATTATGATTGATGCTTGTCGTCGAGCATCAGCCCGTCAAATTACTCCTGTAATTCCTTATTATGGCTATGCAAGAGCCGATCGCAAAACTGCAGGTCGAGAATCAATTACAGCTAAGTTAGTTGCCAATTTATTAACCCAAGCTGGTGCTAGTAGAGTGTTGGCGATGGATTTGCATTCAGCTCAAATTCAAGGTTATTTTGATATTCCTACCGATCATGTATATGGCTCTCCTGCTATTTTAGATTATTTAGCATCTAAAAATCTAGATGACTTAGTAGTTGTGTCACCTGATGTTGGTGGTGTTGCCAGAGCTAGAGCATTTGCCAAAAAACTTGATGATGCACCTTTAGCAATTATTGATAAACGTCGTCAGGCTCACAACGTAGCAGAAGTAATGAACGTTATTGGCGATGTTCAAGGCAAAACAGCAGTTTTGGTAGACGATATGATTGATACTGCAGGGACTTTGTCTGCAGGAGGTAAGCTATTACAACAAGAAGGTGCTAAAGAAATTTATGCCTGTGCAACTCATGCTGTTTTTTCAGATCCTGCTGTAGAGCGATTATCTAACGGAATTTTCAAAGAAATTATTGTAACTAATACAATCCCTATTCCCGAATCAAAGCAGTTTGAGCAATTGAGGGTATTATCTGTAGCAGGATTACTAGGAGAGGCAATTTGGCGTATTCATGAAGCTAGCTCTGTTAGCAGTATGTTTCGTTAGTTAAAGTTCGTTGGAAATTTAATATATAGATCGCCAAGCCTTTGCAGTAAGTACATTTGAACTATGAAGGCTTTTTTGTGCTTTGGTGGTGGCTATTACGGGTAACAAGTATAGTAATACCTAAGAGAAATTATTAATTTTATAGTCTATAATTTTAATTTCAATAAATATAACAGTAGAAAAATAGTGAATCCTTTATTCGCAAAATTTTTTAGAGCAGTTTACCGTCAAGAGCCAGTATCAGGTTTTATTTTGCTTTTAGGAGCCACTGATGCCTTAATTGGTGGATTTGGTGGTAAAGGTAGTTTATTGTCAATTGGCTTGTTGATTGCTTTGTTGGGGATTATTATGCGCTGGCGACAGGGCGAAAAAAAACCACAGAGAGTATCTTCACAAGACAAACAAGCTCAATATCTTTTACCTCCTGACTCATCATCGGGTCAACCTTTACCTTTATTAATCGGTAGTAAACGCCGAAAATAAGCTCTAAATTTAGAACCAAATGAGCCAGCCTAACGTAGATCAAAAACATCCCCAAAACAAAAAAGATCGCACTACGGTAGATGAATTATTAAAGGTTCAATCTACTCCAAGCGATCGCGATTTAGTGGAACTAGCACGATTAATTATTCGTTATCGAGATTTTCCTGGAGCAAGAGATATTCAACGGGATTTGCAGGTAGTTTTAAATACCTGGGAGCTAACTGAAGAACAACTATATATTAAGACTCGTATTATTCATGCAGGGGGTATGGTTTATCGGCGTACACCTACAGGAGAACAGCAGGATTGGACTTAATATTATTATTCTAGTATTAATCAACTATTACTGATCTAACCTTATTTTCTAATTAACTAGAATTGAAGTTTCATTTCTAAATTTAATTTCTAAAAATAATAAAACAGGGTAATAAGATATTTAGCTCTCATTACCCTGTTTTGAATACTTTCCTGTTGAGAATTAAGTTTTCTAACCTTCTAAGAGGTTTTGATTAGCTTCTTCTGATGCAGGATCTAAGTAATCATCATCTTGCCAGATACTTTTGCGATCGCCAAATAAAAGCATTAGTCCTGTCAAAGACAATAGAGAAAAAGCAGCAGTACTGACCAAAGACGCTGTTAAATCAGAATTACTAGGTTCGTCGGGCAAGTCTGGGTCTGATAATAACTGCACCACGGGGAAATTAGAAGCATCACCTTGAATACCAGATTTAGCGATTTTGGAAGTTAATATAGCTTGGGCAAATTCAGCTTCTCGTTCTAAGTTCTCTAACGGCAATTGTTCTTGAGCTAGATATTGTAGACGAGAATTTAATTCTTGAATTTGTTGATCTAAGGTTTGATTTCTAATAGCTAGATTTTTTCGTTCTATGCTGGCTGCGCTTAACTGTCGCGACATACTTTCGCGATCTTTGCTTTCGCTAGAACCCTTAAGATTTAACTGTTCTAAAGCAGCAATGTTTACGGGCTTTCCAAGTACAAAGCTACCACGCTCGGTCAAGGCAGTTACTATTTTATTGAGTTTATCCTGCTCGTTGGTTACCGTAGGAGAACTGTCAGTGAACGTAGATTGCAAAGATACAAGATTGGCACTGACCGCATTGTACTCCTGCAAATATTGTTGAAATAAACTGTCTCCTTGGAGACTCAAGGCTTGATCCGCTTGCTCTGGCGACATATTTAAACTAGCAGACAAAGATTGAACCGAACTATCGGCTTCTCGCAATGCTCTTTCTACGTCATTTTTTTGTTGGCGTAAACTTTCTACACTTTCAGCAATATTATCAACTTTATTAGAAGCAATTAGATCGGACTTTATTTTGCGCTGATTCAATCGCTGTTGTAGCTCTTGTAATTTTCCTTGTTCTACTTCTATTTGGTTACGAAAATCTTCTGTCTGCTTAGTAGTGTGCTCATTCTTTAAAAAAGCAATTTGCTTTAACATTGACTGATGTACCGCGAATGCTTTGGATTGAGCTTCTTCTGCGGTTTTGCCATTGATGTTAAAAGCAATAATCGAAGACTCATCAATTATTTCGATTTCTGGTTCGCCAAAATCATCAGTAGACATTCCAATCATCTGAGCAGCCCTCGATAGAACGGATGGGCTATTTGCCAAGTATAAAATGTTATTTCTAGGATCTAGACCTTCTACTGAATTATCAACACCAAACTTAGCTTTACCTACTTGGGGCAAATTGAGATCTACTTTAGCTTCCCCAGGTAAAATCAAAGACCATTCGCTGGTGTAGATAGGAGGCTTGCTCTTGACATAAAACAACATCAAAGCCCAAACGCCTGCATTCACCAATGCCCAGATAGACAACCATTTTTTCCAGTTGACTTTTTGGGATTTTGGTTGCGATTTTGTTTCTGGTTTTCTAACTTTTATTTCTTTTGGAGTAGTAACTGAAGGATCAGATGGCTCGACAAAATTTTGTTGGGGATTTGGATTCAAGCCATTAGTCTTAAAGTCATTAACTTTTGAGTTACGATTGCCAACAGTATTAGAGGCAATTGCACTAGTGTGAGCCGAACCAACTGTTGCCATCTGTTTTGCCAATCCTGGTCCAATCAGTTGAGAATAACCTTGATAAATCAATCTAACTGAATTTTGCAATTCCGATTCTGAAAGACTTTTGAGTAGGTAGCCTTTTGCTCCTGCATCCATTGAGTTTGTGACATACTCTTGGCTGTCAAAAGTACTCAGTATCAATACTTTGGTTCTGGGATATTGGCGGTTAATAATTTTAGTTGCCTCAATTCCATCTATGTTAGGCATTTCGATGTCTATCAAAACAACATCTGGCTGTAAAACACCGATCTGTTCTAAAGCTAGATTACCATCAGCAGCAATACCAACTACATTAATATCGTCCGCTTGTTCTAACATATAGCGGAGCTTTTCTCGAACTACTTTTTGATCGTCTACGATTAAAATACGAATCATACTTTCAATGCCTGATATTATATTTAAGTATTTAATAAATAAAGGTACAAATTTTAAAGAGTGCTAGTAGGCTTTGTATCTCTTGCCAATAATTTTTCGGGGACTTAAGTTTGGCGATCACTTTTTTTGAATTTAGATAATAATTTAAAATCTTACCAGAGTCTCTTTATTTATTGATAAAATATCGATAAATTTTTAGGCAATACACTAAAAAAAGCTTCATGTCTGGTATTGGCAATTTGAGTTTTTAAAACGCCATATCTCAAATTAGTTTTTCTAAAGTACGTTAGTTCAGTAGGAAAACAAGTTTTAATTATCTATAATTAACCCTAGACTAAAACTTGCTTATCTCTTTTATCGAGTTTAGACTATCGACAAAGATTGAATATATTTAAATATTTTGCTAGAAAACAGATATTTTACGGATATTTAGAAACCACCAACAACTTACTCAAACAAACTGCCGATACTCAAGATGTAAGTAGCATATCCGTTTTCGACATAGGCTAAATTGATTATTCAATCACATTATTTAACCATAACAACTAATATTTTTTGGTTATGCTGAGTACAAAATGAGGACAAATCTACTCTGCCATCCCTTAGGTACGCAATAAAGTCGTCGCGCTCAACAATTTTTTATTCTAAATAATAAGATCAAAATTAATTAAAGTATCCTTGGTAAAAGTAAAAATATGGTTAACTATTTGCGGTCAGTTATTGGTTTATAGTTGATTATTAGAGATTTTAGTAACAGAATATGGAGGTAAACTAACTGTCCCCTTACTAATTCCAGTTATTTTTTTTAGGCTATCTGGTTGAGTAATTAAATCTTGTGGCGAGGCAAAAATAGTTTCATAAGAAGCGATTTCATTATATAAAGAACTAACTTCAATTGTTTTGGCTTGATCAGATAAATTGAGAATCAGAGAATTTTTTTGGTGCTGGTTCATCAACATCCATCCATATAAAGTTGGATATTCAAATTGGTTCAACCCTAAAGCTGGATAGTTGTGCTCAAAGGCGATCGCAACTGCGCGATCCATACCCTCAAGGGCATCGCCAAAGATACTCAAAGCAGCACCTGTAGCTGATAAAGTGTAAGGTTTGGCTAAAGGTAATTTTGTGATTGGATCTACAAAGTTATCTGCTTGGGGCAAAATCGAAGCGAAGTAAAAGCTACCAACTAATTGATGGTTGCAAATAAACTCTACTCTAGGATCTGACAAAAACAACAGACTCATCGTTATGGCATATAGTCCATGACTCCAACTACCTGCTATTTTGGGTTGTTTGCCCTTATTTTTGCCAAAAATACTTTCAAATAAATTGTACTCAGTAATCCAAATTTGTTTATCCTTCGGCAGAATAGCAAACTGAGGAGAACTCTGTACTTCTTGCCATCTAATAAAAGGTTGACCCAAAACTGTTTTAGTATCTTCGGGTGTAAAAAAGGGATAGGTCGGAATTTGACTGGCTTGTTTCCCCAAGCCATGACCGCCATAAATATGCAGCACCACTGCATCTGCTTCGGACAAAGTTTGAGGGATTAAGCTTCGATTCCAGGCTCTAACTCTCAGTGGTTTCTCGGGACGGGGAACCACCCCCACTACAGCTATTTTAGCTGTAGGAAATTCTTGTTTGATTGCTGAAATCCAGATCCTAGCTTCATCGGCATAATCTTGTGGTTGAGGAAAAACATCCCGATTATCAGGAATATTAATATATAGTTCATTGCCTAGCTCAATATACTCGATCGCTAATCCTAAATCTTCTGCAGCACGCAACATCTCTAGTTGAGATTCCAAATCTGAAGTAGACATATTGAGGACAAATACAGGTTCGGTATTAGTTAACTTTAATCCTCGAGCAAAGTCTGCCAACTTACTAGCATTGTAGTTGCGATCTGCCACACTAAAAGAGCGAGAAAAGTCGGCTTTTCCTTCACGAAATGCTCGAATCAAACCTCCGTTTTGCCAATCCCAATAATTAGCGACTGTCCCTCCAGGAAATCTAATTTTGCTGGGGTTGAGTTGATTGATCCTAGCAACCAGGTCAGGATTTGACCAGTCATCAACTCGCAAGGCATTATTATTGGTACAAAAAAAACCTGGACTCACAGAACGAGAAGAATCAGATAAATAAGCTTTGGTACTATTTTGAGATTGGTTATCAAGTTTTAACTTGTGAGACTGACTTTTCTCGATTCCTAAAGCCCAAATAACCACACTAAATAAAAAAATTCTGGGTAAAAAATATCGCCACTTTACAGGGAGGTGAGCGTGCAATTGATGCTTGTATTTTGCTAGTTTTTTTAGGTAGTTTGAATTCATTGAGAGAAAATCATTCGGGGTAACTTAAAATACTACTACACAATGAGTTCTTCTATTAAAGAAATCGATACTATCTAATAAGGAAGTAGAGAAATGATAATATACAAAAAATTTAATCATTTCTTACTTCTATGGTTGCCCAAATTGATAGTTTATACATAAAAACTAGTATTTCTAGAACTTTATCTCGCTTAATTAGCTATGGTTTTTTTGAAGGTCGTCCCCTAACTACAAAAGGGCAATGGATTAATCCTTTAATTTTTCAATTATTTGCAATCGCTCAAAAACTACCTCAGCTTAAAAAAATTGATCAACCTATTTTCGTAGTGGGTACAGGGCGAAGTGGTACAACCATTTTGGGAGTTGTCTTATCGATGCACAGACAGGTCGGCTTTCTCAACGAGCCAAAAGCAATTTGGCACACTATTTATCCTCAAGAAGATCTCATTGGTAGCTACTCTCAAGGAGAAGCGAGTTATCGTTTGACAGCAGCAGATGTAACTAGTTCCTCAACCAAAATAGCTCATCGAATATTCGGAACCTATCTCAAAGCAGTTGGGGCTTCTAGAGTAGTAGATAAATATCCCGAACTGGTATTTCGTATTCCCTTTGTCCAGCAAATTTTTCCCGATGCTAAATTTGTGTTTTTAGTTCGCAACGGTAGGGATACTTGTCAATCTATCGATGGTTGGTCAAAACGTCTGGGTACTAACGTAGAAGATGATACTCATGATTGGTGGGGAGTAAATAACCGTAAGTGGAAATTATTGATCGATCAAGTTGCTGCCCAAAATCCTGGTTTTCAAGATCATCTAGAAACTATTAAAAACTATAGCGATCATACTGACATGGCAGCAGTGGAATGGATTTTGACTATGCAAGAAGGTTTAAAGTTAGTCCAGCAAGATCCTGATAATGTTTACCTACTCAAATATGAAGACTTAGTTGCTCAACCACGAAAAAGCTTACAACAGTTATTAGATTTTTGTGAATTAGCTGAAGATGAAAAAATGTATAGTTATGCCGAACAAACCTTAAGCAGTAGACAAAATTATCAGAAGTTGTCATTACCTCCTGAAATAGCTCCAGTTTTTGCTGAAACCATGGCAAAGTTAGGCTATGAGTAACTTATAACATACAAAATTTATTAAATTTCAAGGGTAATAAATATATATAGAGCTAATGATTAATAGCCAATTTATTTAACTACCTCTGGTTAACAAATATCTGAGGATATAGAAAACCACTTCCCTAATTAAGGAAGTGATTTTTTTTGCCTGTTTCTAATTATTTTTAAAGACTTTATCTAAAAAAAGCTAAATATGTCTAAATCTATAATCTTTTGTAGATTTTAGTTCTTATTTAAGAAACAACTTAGAAAAAACTATTTTTTCTATAACTTTTTGCGAGTATATTTTTTTTTTCAGCCTACACTGAGTAACGAAATATAGAACCAGGCAAAACTTACATTTTGGATCTATATTTACTTAAATTTTAAATATTTATTTCAGTTATAGGAGTCTTTATTACAATGACAATTAGATTAGTTAGAACTACCAATACATCTGCATATTTTTCATCTAGCCCAGATCCTGCGGGAATTGTATATCTAAGCAATATTAATCAACTATTAATTTCCGATTCTGAAGTCAATGAAACACCTTTGTTTCAAGGAGATAATCTTTTTACAATTAATCTTAACGGTATTGCAACTGATTTTGGTGACGTTCTAGATTTTTCTACAGAACCTACTGGTTTAAGTTATAAACCTGCTACTAATACATTATTTATTTCAGACGATGCGGCTAGAAGAATCTCCGAAATTTCTTCGGGAAATGATGGTGTATTTGGTTCAGACGACGACACTTTAGTTAATCGCTTTCCTACCAGACCTTTTGGTAGCGATGATCCCGAAGATCTTGCTTATCATCCTGATACAGATACCTTATTCATTACTGATGGATTAGACAGTATTGTTTACGAAGTCGATCTAGATGGCAACGCAGTTAGTAATTTTAGTACTGCTGACTTTGGACTATCAGATCCCGAAGGAGTAGGAATTAACGATCGCAGTGGTAACTTATTTATGGTGGGAGAACCTACTGATTTTGTATTTGAAACCACTACCGATGGCGATTTAGTTCAAAAAATATATATTGGTAATGCTAATCCCATACAGCCTGCAGGGATCGAAATTGCTCCTAGAAGTAATGGTAACCCTAACCAAACTAGTCTTTATGTAGTCGATCGCGGTATCGATGAAAGTGAAGATATTAATGAAAATGACGGTAAGCTTTACGAATTTGCTCTATCAACAACTATCTTTGCTACTACCAGAAATACCGTGACTATCGATGGTAATAGTTTTGATGATGAAGATGTTATTGCTTACGATGCTCGTAGAGGTAGATGGTTCAAATTTCTCGATCTCTCCGATTTGGGTTTAGGAAATAGAGATGTTGATGCAGTTCACCGCAATGATGACGGTAGTTTCTTACTTAGCTTCAACCAAGACTTTAATCTTGATGGATTAGGTCCTCTAGATGATGCTGATATTGTCCGATTTATTCCTACTTCTGTTGGATTTAATACCGCAGGTACTTTTGAAAGATACTTTGATGGTTCTGATGTATCTTTAACCAGAAATGCCGAAGATATTGATGCTGTTTCGATTGCCCCCAATGGAGATATTTTATTAAGTACAAACGGTCATTATAATGTTGGTGGTGGGCTAAGTGGTAATGATGAAGATATCTTAGCCTTTTCTCCTACCAGCTTGGGTGAAAATACTGCTGGTACTTTCTCTCTTTACTTTGATGGTTCTGATGTCGATTTAAACGACGTTAATAGCGAAGATGTTAAAGGAGTTTCGGTATTGGATAATGGGGATATAATTCTGTCTACTTCTGGTGCTTACTCTGTTAATGGACTCAGTGGTAGTGGGGGAGATTTAATTTCCTTCGAGTCTACTTCTTTGGGTGACAATACTGCTGGTACCTACAGTATTTTCTCTGATAATTTGGGCAATGGATTTGACAGTCAAACATTTAGCGATTTTTCTCTAGTTTAAACAGTCTAAAATAAGTGTTTTTTCCAATTCGCTTTAATTAATACTTGCACTTAAAATCAAAAAACTCCCTCTTAGATCCAAGAGGGAGTTTTTTGCTACATTGCCGATGTAGATCGAATAAGACCAATTTACTGCCGAATTTTTTATCAACACAATGTAAACTAAGAGGTTGTGTTTAGCGATTGACATAGAGTTATTCTAAAACCGAAAACAAACCTTTCAATTAAATCGATTTGATAGTCGATTACCTATAAGCATATCGAGCATAATGCCTCTTAGACTAATCCAGATCATTGATACATTTTTATTTCCTTTTTCTAGCCCAGATTCTTCAGGAATAGTCTTTTTAGATGATAGTAATCGCTTATTAATTTCTGATTCAGAAGTAGAGGAAACTCCTTTATTTGCTGGAGTGAATCTTAATACAGTTGGCTTTGATGGTAATGTGATTCACTCTGGTAGCACTTTGACCTTTTCGGCTGAACCAACTGGGTTGAGCTACGATCTCGCCAGTGAAATCTTATTTATATCTGATGATGCCGCCAGAAGAATTTATCAAGTGACAGCTGGAGAAGACGGTTTTTTTGGTACATCAGATGACAGTCTGATCAACCAATTTTTGACCAGAACTTTTGATAGTGACGATCCAGAAGACGTAGCATTTCATCGCGATCGCAAGACCCTATTTATTGCTGATGGCTCTAATAATCAAATTTATGAGGTAGATACTCAAGGTAACTTAATTGATAGTTTTAGTACTACGATTCTCGGACTATCCGATCCAGAAGGGATCGGAGTCAATCCTGAGAGTGGAAATTTGTTTATTGTGGGTGAACCAACCCAAGAACTTTTTGAAGTGTCGGTAGAAGGTGATCTTGTCCAAATAATTGATATTGGTCAAGTCAAACCAGTCCAGCCTGCGGGAGTAACGATCGCACCAACTAGTAACGATCCCGCCCAGAAAAGTTTTTACATCGCAGATCGCGGTATCGACGAAAGTACCAATCTCGATCAAAGCGACGGTAAAATCTATGAATTTGCGATCGGCAATACAATTTTTGCAACGGTGCGCGATTCGATAGTACTAAATGGCAATCTTTTTGAAGATGAAGATATTATGGCTTACAGTGCTAGCAGCGGGACTTGGTCGCAATATATAGATGGGTCAGATTTGGGTCTAGCAGATAATGATCTTGACGGGGTTCACGTCAATGACGACGGTACTGTTTTGCTCAGTTTAAACCAAGATGCTCACGTAGGAGATCTAGGACTGGTAGATGATGCGGATATTTTGCGCTTTGTACCTACCTCTACAGGAGAGCATACTGAAGGAAAATTTGAAAAGTATTTTGATGGTTCGGATGTGGGATTAAATACCAACTCTGAAGATATTGATGCAATATCCCTCGCTCCTAATGGCGATATTTTGCTAAGTACCAATGGAGCTTACGAGATCGGAAAGCTTATTGGTAAAGATGAGGATGTATTAGCGTTTTCTCCCACTAATTTAGGCAATTATACTCGGGGAAGTTTCTCACTATATGTAGATGGTTCGGATTTAAAGCTAGATGACGATAAAGGCGAAGATATCAAAGGGATCTCGATTTTAAATAACGGTCGGTTGGTTTTGTCTACTCTAGGTCTTTTTAAAGCTAGAGGACTATCGGGAAATGGTAGCGATCTATTTTATTTACAGTCCAATTCTTTGGGAGACAATACTGAGGGTAAGTTTAAAATATTTTCTGATAGTTCGGCTAACGGATTTGGCAATGAAGTCATTGCTGATTTCTCTATTTTCTAATTACATAAACTTTCTATTGTAGAATGTAAAATCAGTTAAATCTAATTACTACTTGGCAAATGTTGGTTTATCAGATAAGTATATTTATACTTCTTAGTAAAATAAGGTTTATATATTATTTTATTCTTATTAAAAAATATTAATAAGTATTAGGTTGAAACAAAATACAAAATTAGCGATTGCCTTAATTCTAAATATTAGTAATTTAGTCAATTGTGTATTGATTTGTTAGTACAATAACTTAACTATTATGGCTAGATTAATTCAAGTAATTAATACATCTGAATTTGCTTCTCCCAGTCCTGATCCTGCAGGAATAGTGTATCTGAGCGATACGAATCGCTTATTGATTTCTGATTCAGAAGTAGAAGAAACTCCAATTTTTCAGGGAGATAATCTTTTTACCACGACTCTTGAAGGTAACGTCACCAATTTCGGAAATACTCTAGGTTTTTCTACCGAACCTACTGGTTTGGCTTATAACGTAAACAATAAAAGGTTGTTTATTTCTGATGATGCTACTCGCAGAATAATCACTCTTACTGCTGGTGCTGATGGTGTTTTTGGTCAAGATAATGATAATTTTGTCAATCAGTTTCCTACCCGACCATTTGGTAGCAGCGATCCTGAAGATGTAGTTTTTCATCCCGATACAGGAACACTATTTATCGCCGATGGATTGGACAATATAATCTATCAGGTCGATACTCGAGGTAATTTAATCGATAGTTTTGATACTGCAAGCTTCGGACTATCAGACCCAGAGGGTATAGGCTTAAATACAGTAAATGGTAATTTTTTGATTGTTGGTGAGCCTACCAATCAATTGTTTGAAGTAACTGTTGATGGTAATTTGGTTCAAACTATTGACATTAGTGCTGCCAATCCCGTACAACCTGCAGGGGTAACGATGGCACCAAGTAGCGAAGACAGTTCTCAATTTAGTGTTTATATTGTTGATCGCGGTATTGATGAAAGTGAAGATATTAATGAAAATGATGGTCGGCTTTACGAATTTTCTTTGGAAGACGAACCCGATCCCGAACCACCTAACGAGGTTAACAATACAATTTATGCTACCAGCAGAGATACAGTTACTCTCAATGGTAATAACTTTGCGGACGAAGATGTAGTCATCTTCAATCCCAATACCAATACTTGGTCGCAATTTTTAGACGGTTCAGATCTTGGTTTGGCAAGTAGAGATATTGACGGGCTTCATGTCAATGACGACGGCAGCGTTTTGCTCAGTTTAAACCAAGATGGCAACATTAACGGGCTAGGATTTGTTGATGATGCAGATATCGTGCGCTTTGTACCTAGCTCTACTGGTGATAATACATCAGGTACTTTTGAAAGATATTTCGATGGTTCTGATGTCGGATTAAATGTTAATGCAGAAGATATCGATGCTATTTCAATTGCTGATAATGGAGATATTTTAATTAGCACCAATGGTTCTTATAATATTACGGGACTTAGTGGTAATGACGAAGATATCTTGGCGTTTTCTCCTAGTAATTTGGGCGGTAATACTACTGGTAGCTTTTCTTTATACGTTGACGGTTCAGATGTCGGACTCAACAATAATAGTAGCGAAGATATCAAAGGTGTATCCGCCCTCGATAATGGCGACTTAGTTCTTTCTACCGTTGGCAGTTTCCAGGTTTCGGGACTATCTGGCAACGGCAGCGATTTATTTTCGTTTGACTCTAGTTCTTTGGGTGATAACACCAGCGGTAGCTTTAGTTCATTTGCCGACGGTACAAATAATGGATTTGGCAGTCAAGTGATTGCTGACATTTCAATCGTTTAAACTCTTTAGAGCTTGGGCTAATTTGGAAGCATGATTGGAAATATTATAGGTATGAAGATTTTCATTGAGGACATCAGCTAAAATTATTCAACAACCCATAGCAATCACTCATTCTCGGCAAAGCTTGTAGGTTTATCGAGAATGAGTGCGGTAAAAATCGTACCCTCGGATTTTAAAGAGAGGGGCGAAAGATTATGCTCTCCCTCAACTTTACTCAAACAGTCTAATTAACCACAATGGGATAATCAGGTGTAGGATTCAACGGACAGCTAAAAACATATTTACCAGAAGTGAGGGTAATTTCGTAGTCTTTGGTTGTACCTTTAGTTAAACCACCACCGCTAACTTTAGGTAAGCTGACTTTTTTGATTCCCTCTCCCCGAAGATAAAAACCCAATGGATAGGGAACATTAGAATTTTCTACCCGAAAAATATATTTTCCTGGCTTCAACTGCAAAGGCTTAAATCCAGACTTTCTTGAGGCTAAAGTTTCAGAATTAATTTTCTTACAGTCTTCGGCACTTGTTGGTTGATATTGATAGTTTTTAGATTCTACTTCTAGAAACTGGCAACCAACCTGAGTCAAATCAATTACCGTAGCATCAGATTGCTGGCTCGATTGCTCTGTAGAACCAGATTCAGCGGTTGGGTTAGCATTTTCTGACGTTTGGCTACTTGTAGAGCAACCGATTAAAATTAGAGATAATAGACTGCCAGCGATCATATTTTGGTATTTCATAGGTTATATGGAAAGAAAATTAAATAGGCAAAAAATATAAATATATTTCTACTTTGCCCAATTTAATGATTTAAGATTAAAAAATGCCAATTTCTTTCTGATATAAACCTTAGAATTTTTTAGATTGCTTTGAAATTGGGGAAGAGTAGAAAACTGGTTTTCTCCCCCCAAAATCCTGTTGAAATTAGAGCGATTAAACTTTAAATTAACTTTTTTTACTGAATAATTATTGACCAGCACAAGGATCTACTACCCCAGCACAAGGATCTACACCAGCACAAGGATCTACACCAGCACAAGGATCTACACCAGCACAAGGATCTACTACGCCAGCACAGGGATCTACTTCAGTTGCTTCTTCTCCAGTAGTTGTTTCGCCAGCACAAGGAGTGGCACAAGAAGTTACTAAACCTAAGCTGAGAACAGATGCAGCAAATAAAGTTCCTAAATATTTAACTTTCATATTTTTCTCCTAATTACAAATTATTAAAGTTAGATTATTTTCTTGAAGCCAATCTATAGATATAAGATATAGTGCTTCAAGCTCAAAATCAATGTAATCAAATAGAGGGAAATTTTTTGATAAGGTGGAGTCTAATTCTCGAAAACTTAATGAAAACTTCGCATTTCTGTTACAGATTATACTATTTAATTTCTAATTACCCGCTATTTTAAGCTTTTCTTTCTTTAAATACTTACAAGTCTTTGGCATCATAAGTTAGGACAAATGTTTAAAACACGAACTTATGGAACTTATTCAACAACTCACTCAGGGTCTAGGGGTAGATGAAAGTCAAGCAAAAGGTGGTGCTGGATTAATTTTCAAAATGGCAAAAGAGCAGCTTGGCGACGGTGAATTTGCTCAAGTGGCTAGTGCTGTACCTGGAATCGGTAATTTGATTGGAGAAGCTCCTGCTGGGGGAAAAGGCATCGCTGGTGCAATTGGTGGATTAGCTGGTGCAATTGGTGGAGGCAGTGGCGGTCAACTGTCTAATATAGCTGCTTTAGCTGGCGGTTTTAGTCAATTAGGTCTAAACCCTACTATGGCGAGTAAATTTATCCCCATTATTTTGTCTTTTACTCAAAGTAAAGGTGGCGATGGAATTAAAGATATTTTGGCTGGAGTTTTAAAATAGACCGTTTTTTCTATTGAAATATCTACTAAATTTGCTAAAGACGTTCTATTGAGCGTCTTTTTTATTTAAAATGAGAACATATATTAAGAAATATGAAATACTTTTATGGCGAATGAACTGCGTCCACGTTTCGCGATCGCCGAAGCGGATCAACAAAAATATTGCGTAGCAGTTATTGGTGCTGGTATAGGCGGATTAACTGCAGGAGCATTATTAGCCAAGCAAGGATATCAAGTAACTATTTATGACCAAGCGATTGTACCAGGTGGTTGTGCTTCCACTTTTAAGCGTCGTGATTTTACCTTTGATGTGGGGGCGACTCAGGTAGCAGGGTTAGAGCCTGGAGGAATACACCATAGAATATTCAAAGAGTTGGAGATCGATCCTCCTGCTGCAACTTATTGCGATCCTGCCTGTGCGGTATTTTTACCCGAAGAAACTGAACCAATTAATGTTTGGCGCGATGCTGATAAATGGAAGCAAGAAAGACAAAGACAGTTTCCTGGTAGCGAACCATTTTGGAATTTATTAAATCTTTTATTTAAAGCTAGTTGGCGTTTTCAGGGAAGAGATCCCGTACTACCTCCTCGCAGTATTTGGGATGTACGGCAATTGATTTGGGCGGTTAGACCAGATACTTTAATTACCGTACCTTTTACCCTAATGACTGTGGCAGATGCTCTCAAGCTATATGGTTTGGATCGAGACAAACGCCTCAAAACTTTTCTAGATTTGCAATTAAAACTCTATTCTCAAGTAGGTACAGAAGAAACTGCACTATTATATGCAGCAACTGCTTTGGCAGTATCTCAATCACCACAAGGATTGTTCCACCTTCAAGGCAGTATGCAGGTACTAAGCGATCGCCTGGTAGTAGGTTTGGAAAAGTATGGCGGTAAACTATTGATGCGTCATACTGTCCAAGAGATTCACACTACTGCGGGTAAAACCACAGGAATAACGGTTCGCAACAGTAAAGGGGAAACTTGGACAGAAACAGTAGATGAAGTAGTAGCCAATGTAACTGCCCAGAATTTGGTTAAGCTAACTAAAGACAAAGCCCTGAATAATTATCAACGCCGTCTTGATCGGCTTCCTCAACCATCAGGGGCATTTGTGGTGTATTTAGGAGTAAAAAGAGCAGCTATTCCTCCAGACTGTTCTCCTCACCTCCAGTTTTTATACAATCAGGACGAAGTAATCGGCGAAAATAATTCCCTGTTTATTTCTGTCAGTAAGCCTGGAGATGGGCGCGCCCCCGCAGGACAAGCAACTATTATTGCATCGTCCTTTACCGATGTCGATCTTTGGGACACCAGAGATGAAGAAACATACCAAGATCTTAAACAACAATATACTAATGAAGCGATCACCCGTTTGGGAGAGTATTTTGATCTTTCTCGTGATCACCTAATCTATACAGAAGCAGCCACCCCTAGAACCTTTGCTAACTATACAGCCAGAGATCAAGGAATTGTTGGTGGATTAGGACAGCGTTTATCTACCTTTGGTCCTTTTGGTTTTGCTAATCGTACTCCCATCAAACATCTTTGGTTAGTGGGGGACTCTACTCACCCAGGAGAAGGTACAGCAGGAGTTAGTTATTCTGCCTTGACTGTTATGAGGCAAATTGCCGCAATGCAAAATTAATTCTGAACCAGCAATTTGGAAAGTTTAGTAAGAAATCAACCATTTGTTGTCGATTTAAATTGATATCCTCTATTTTGAGTGATGCCCTAGAGGTTTATGATAATAAAAACAGCCACAGTCATCGATTCGATGATACTGCAGCGATCGAAGACTTCAATACTCATGAAGATGTAATTTATCTTTATGAAATACGAATGACTTGTTGGTAGTAATACCGCGATTTACTACGAGGTTGCAGGTCAGACTTCCGAATTAATTGGGGTAGTTGCGAATGTAACTAATTTAGATATTGCTGGTAACGGCTTTAAATTTAGTGCAGTCTAAAGATGATCGGCACAGGCAAAAATACAGCAAGTTTGGCGGAAAAAATGGTTTCCGAATATCTAAGCACTAAAAAATTGGAATTAGTAAGACTGGCAAAAAAGATATCAAGTTTATGGCAGAAATTAACTCTGCCTTTATCGGGCAAGTTTAAAACCCCTTATAGCGATTGTGAATTTATTTACGATTACCAACCCTACCCTTGCAAAACATTGGAGTTCGGAATAGATTATAATTTCGCAATTTTTAACTCAGATACTACTCAATGCTATATCGGTGGACAAGATACTAGCCTCCAAGAAAATGATTTTTTGCTTTTGTCCCAAGATCTAGAAAATGAGATGTATCGAGTCGAGAGTATTCATTTTACTGCTGAAAATATGTGGATTGCCCTATTGGTTAAAGTCATTCCAAATAAAAACTATGCGTAATTATGTACTATTTAATCTACCCTAAATTATTCAATCTCAGAAGATCTAGTTTGAGGATTTTCAAAATATTGGTAAGTAATTTGAGAAGCCTTTTGGATAAATTCCTGTGCTTGGGGAGAATTATCAGGTCGTTTGACCAAAATTGAAGCTATATAGCGTTTGCCATTGGGCAGATCAATCGTACCGACATCTGCCAAAACTGATTTAATATCTCCCGTTTTGTGAGCAATGAGTGCGCCTGATTCTAGACCATGAGGGAGTAAGGTATCTTTTTCTACATTACCCATAATATGCAACAAACGATCGCGCGATCGCAAGGACAATAATCTCCCATTGTCGATCTTAATTAATAAATTAGCCAAGTCCTGAGGACTAGTGATATTTGTTCCTGTTAAATCGGGTAGAGGATTATTGAGTTCGGTTTGATTTAATCCCATAGCTTTAAAACTTTTGTTTAAAACTGCCAGTCCTCCCAGGCGTTCGATCAGCATATTAGTAGCGGTATTATCGCTAATCGTAATCATTTTTTCTGCAGTTTCTAAAGCAGTAAATTTTGTTCCTACTTGTTGGTGCTGCATATCTCCAGACCCCGTCGCTACCAGATTCTTGGACATGGTTAGCTGTTCTTCTAAGTTTATTTTTCCCCGATCTAAATCTTGCAAGAATGCCACTAGGATTGGTAGCTTAATTGTGCTAGCAGAAGCAATTTGGTCTTGCCCAAATATACTTACGAAACCTTTGGTATCGAGATCTACTAAAAACACCTTTGGTTCAAGTTCGGGATATTCTTTGGCTAAACTTTCTAGTTTTGTTTTGAGGGGATTCATTTCCTGACCCAAAGAGGCTATAGTTAATAGTCGCTGTATTCTAGATTGGTTGGTAGTATTGCTAGATCTTTGCCGAACAACGGTTTCGGATGTGGGGACTGGTGTTTTAAAAGAACTGGCGATCGCAATTGTCGTCCCCAAAATCGTACTCATACCCAAGGTAATAGCGATCGCATAGACTATTAACCAGGCTAAAGGCAGTTTGCTTAGAGATATTTTGCCACTTTTAGTTGCTAGGTTACCCTTGATGGCGGAAGATTTTTTAACAATTGCCTGGGGGCTAGGTTTCTCTCTTTTGTTGGATGTTACGCTTTTTTTTTGCTTGAGTTTAGACAAGCTACGATTTTTTTTTGAGGCAGACTTACGACGACTGGCTACAATTTTTTTAGCTGTATTGGGGGGGGACTTTTTGCCTTTACGATTCACTCCTAACTCCATCTAGCATTGATCATTTATCATTGGTCACTAAGCATCAAGTATCCATAGTATGTAGTGTTTGTCGTCCAAGTTACATTGATAGAATTACTGATTTTTTTGCTAATTTAATTTGTCAAAATCAAGGCGATCGACTAGAAAGTTTAAAATATTCTAGTCCATCACATCATTGGTAAATAGCCCGTGCAAAAAAACAACAGACAAGCCTTAGAAATTATTCTTAGCGCGATCGCTATTGTTGTTGTGTTATCTATATTTCTCAAAGCTATTTTTGATATAGATACAAATTACGATGTGGGCTGGTATCATTTACCTTTTGCTGCCAGAATTTGGGGAATTGTCCCCGAAAATATGTATATTTCCGAGAATTTGATCGAGCATCGTTATGATGGTTTTCCATTATTGGCTCATTTTCTTCAAGGATTTTTGTGGAAGATGACGGGGCGCATCCAAGCAACTAATTTAGTCGGTTATTTTAGTTTAATTGGTTATTTGGCAATTTTACGTCAACTTTTTCGAGTCCCTTTATATTTATCAGTAATCGCTATTTTTACTATTCCTGCAGTTTTAACTCATGCTGCGGGGAGTTTTGTTGATTTACCAGGAAATATTGCCGTATCGATGCTGATCATGATGGTTTTCTTATTATTTTGGCAATCGAAGTTACCTAGTAAATCTGAATTGCTGATTATTATTTTTAGTGCTGCTGCTGCTGCCAATATCAAACCTCAGTTACAGCCTTTAGTATTTTTAATTTATTGGGTTGTAGCTGTCAGATTGGTCTGGCTGTATTTTAAACACACTAATAAGACTCAGCGTAAACTATGGCTGACTATTCCTCTAGCAATCTTGGCTTCGGGGTTAATTTTTGCTACTCCGATTAAAAACGTCGCTCTTTATGGCAATCCTTTTTATCCGATCAAAATCGAGATTGCTGGAATTGTTCTCAATCATAAATTAACCCCCGACACCTACAGTGAAAGCAATAGACCACAAAAATGGTTGCAGTCAATTTTAGAAATTAACACCCCAAAATGGTCGGCAGATCAATGGAATGGTGGAGACGAACAATTACTCGATCGCGCTGGTGGTTTTTTTGGGGCTTATGTCGTATTCAATTTACTACTACTATTTGGTTTAGCTATTGGCGAACAACTACAAAATAGACAGTTGCCCGAAAACAAATGCGATCGAGCCAAAACAGCCTTAATCACAGTTTTATTAATGTCTCTTGTCCCTGCCAACTTTCCTCAATCCCACGAACTACGCTACTTTATGTTTTGGATGATTACTTTAGTATCTTTAAATCTCCATCTTGTTGCTACCTGGCAGCAACAAGGTAAACGCTGGTTGCAATCAAAGTATCTGGGAATTGTCTGTCTGCTGTTTTTCGCGGCAATGAGTATCAAAATTGATGACTATTATCTTAGACCAGTATTTAATAGCTTTGAACCCTACCTAAAAGAAACTGTCAAAACTGAGCTTCTAGAGCAAATGATACCCAACGATCGCACCTGTATGATTGCTCGTCATGCCATATCCGATCCTAATAGCGTCCCTTTTGCTCAAGTTCACAATGCTTTTTACTATAGTTCGTATTTTCATCCTGAAATTAAATATCCTTACAGTATTAAAGCAGCAGTAGATCCTAGAGACTGTGGCGATTTAGTAATGATACCTTCTAATGCTGAAGATTTTATCGAACCCCAATTGTGACAAGTTAAAGGTATGTATTGTTTGTCAAACGCTTTTAAGTAATAAGTAAGTTTTAAGTAATAAGTAAGTAGGGGGCGTTTCGCTAATAATGACTATAAAGGATCTCAAGTAGCATGACATTAAGTAATATTGTTGCCTTATTCGGGGCAATGTTTGTTTTAGCCCTCATTCCTAGCCTGAGCGTTTTTACTGTGGTGGCTAGATCGATTACTTATGGGTTTACTCATGGCTTAATGACGGCAATAGGAATAGTCATTGGCGATATTATATTGATCATTTTGGCTATTTATGGCTTATCAGCGATCGCAGCAACTACCATGAGTCATTTACTACTTGTAATTAAATATTTTGGTGGGGCTTATCTAATTTGTCTGGGAATTTTACTGTGTCGCTTAAAACCTCAGCCTTTAGAAATTGAAAACTTGCAAAAATCATCGCATATTGCCAGTTTTCTAAGTGGATTATCGATTACTTTAAGCGACCAAAAAGCAATTTTGTTTTATGTTAGCTTTTTTCCTGCATTCGTAGATTTGAAAAGTATTACTATTTCTGATGTGAGTACGATTGTCGCGATCGCAATTATTACCGTAGGGGGAATCAAAATAGGTTATGCATATATGGCAGATCGAGCAAGGCGATTTTTTAAAAACTCTAGAATCAGAAAAGTCGTCAATCTGATCGCAGCTAGCGTCATGATTGCTGCGGGTACTCTTTTAATAGCTAAAAATTAGCCATAAAATTATAATCTTTAGCAATTATGAAGACTACTAATAATCACCAAACTCGGAAATGCCCTCAATCTCAACTGGGGTTAGAAACAATCCTCAAGGCGATCGCTTTTTTAATTACTCTTTCTATTTTTCTCAAAGGCTGGATTGATGTTGATGGTACTTTTGATACCTGGGGTTATCATTTGCCTTTTGCAGCGAGAATTTGGGGTATTGTCCCCGCTGAACAGTTTATCAATATGGAGGAACGATTTCGCGGTTTTCCTCTTTTGGGAGAATTTTTTCAAGGGTTTTTGTGGCTAATCACTCAAAGAGTTCAAGCTGCTAATTTGGTTGGTTTTGGCAGCTTAATACTATACGGCTATTTTCTCAAGAGTTATTTTAAAGTACCTTATTATCTTACGGCGATCGCTTTATTGGGAGTACCCTTAATTCAAGCCCATGCCGTCAACTGTTATGTGGACTTGCTAGGAAATATTTTTTTAGCCATGTTAATTATGATGGCTTATGTTTTATTTAAACAGCAGAAGTTACCAAACTTGCGAGATCTCTTAGTAATATTTTGGTCAGCCTTTGGTTCATCTAATACCAAACCTCAATTAGAACCTTTAGTATTTTTGGTAGTGTGCTTTATTGCAATTAGAATTTTTTGGTTACATTGGGATCGCGATCAAAGAAATATAACTGCTTGGTTGTTTAAAGCTATTCCTATCGGGTTGCTGGCTTCACTATTAATCTTTGCTACACCAATTAAAAACATCGCTATTCACGGTAATCCTTTTTATCCTGTTCGGATCGAAATTGCTGGGAAAGTCCTCAATCATGCATTACCAATGTATAGCGAATCTCCTGGCTATTTAGCCGATGCACCTAAAGCCCAACGCTGGCTATATTCTATACTCGATGTTAACTCAGCCTATTGGAATCATGACTTGTATAGTGCCAACATAGATCGCAATCGTATGGGGGGGTTTTTTGGCGCTTATATGGTGTTTCAGACTTTACTGTTGATTTATCTAATTGTGATTAATCCCCAAGCAGAAACACGTTCGGCAGGGATAGTAGTTTTAGTAATGTCTTTGGTCGCAGCCAATTTTCCTCAGTCTCATGAGTTGCGTTATTTTATGTATTGGGCGATCGTTTTAATTTCCCTAAATTTATCTTTAGTTACCAAAAATCCTCAAAAGTTGCTCAATCCTCGTTACTTGGGATTAATATCTTTAGTGGCACTAATTATTGTTGGTATCAAAACTAATTTTGTTTACTTAAAACCTAATTTGCATAGCCTAGAGAGATTTAAAGAGAAAAAAATTAATCGCGAAATAATCGCAAAAATTCAACCTGAAGATAATATCTGTTTACCCAAATCTTATCCCTTTACCTTTGGCTATACTCCTTGGTTTCATCCCGAATTAAACTACAGCTATAGCATTCGTTCTGCTTATGTGGAACCTTGCGCCAAAACTGATCAAATTTTGGACATCAAATCCAATTGAATTCAACAAAGTAATTAAAATTGATTGCTAGCCATTGCCATTACTACAATGACACCGATGCTAGTTACTGCCAAAAGTAATGCTAGTGAAATAGATTGCCCTAAGTTAGAAGAGACTTTAGCTTTCATGATCTTAAATTTTTCAATTTGATTAACAAAATATAGTCAAAAGCAAAAACACAAAAATATTAAATAGCAGTAAACCAATAGGGATCACTTGCTATTGATGATATTTGAATATTAATTGATCTAATAACTATAAAATAATATTAGCTAAACTTACTGAACAACCTTAATAAAGGACATATTACTTCATACAACTTTATTTTAGTTCAAGTATTTTCTAGCTAAAAAATACTTAAACTAAAATCATGGGTATCTAACCATTTTTGGATATCTTGTAAGACCCGTTCGGGTATTTCCCAGGGAAACAAATGAGCAACTTGGGGATAGTTAATGTAATAGCAGTTGGGCAGAACTTCGGCAGTTTTTTGGCTAGCGTAGGGAATAATATTGCGATCGCATGCTCCCGATAGCATCAGACAAGGAACATCTAAAACCGGTAAATCTTCGAGGCGATTATAGCCTTTTCTAATAGCGTTAAACAAAGCATTACTGGATGCTTTGGAGGTTTGGAAATAAGCTGGTGTACCTTCTTTTGCCAGATATTTATAAGATTCGGGACTGTGGTTTTCAATTAAAAATCTAAACAGCGATCGCTTGCCAAAAGTATCGATATTCCATTGCCATCCAGGTTTAACCAGATTAATTATGCCGCCGATTCCTGTAAACAATTGATCCTTCCAAGTATTACTAGTTCGTTCGCTTAAAGGATGGGCAGCAGTGGCAATAAGAATCATTCCGCTAAAGCGATCGGGCATTGCTAAGGCTAATTCCATTGCGATAATACCTCCTAAAGACCAACCTAAAAGAAGACAACGTTCAAGATTGTGTTTGTCTAACAGTTCTCTAAGATCTTCTAGATGATCTTCCATCACAAAATCTTGCTGATATCGACTTTTACCATAACCACGAAGATCGGGGGTAATAGTCGTGTATTGCCCAGAAAGATAATTAGTAAATACAGACATACTAGCATGAGTTCCAGGATGACCGTGGAGACAGAGAATAGGATATCCTTGACCTTTGATTTCTGTATTTAGATCCATGTTCGAGCAGTAGTAGGTATTATTCTAGAGAGATATAAATAATTTTGTCATAAGCCAAGAACGACTAAATCAGATTTAAAAAACAGAATAATGTCTAAACAAAATAAAGTAGGGACTTTTATCGGTGGAATTACAATCGGTAGTGCTATCGGTACGATGATCGGTTTGTTGATTGCGCCCCGTACGGGTAAAGAAACGAGGAAAGTAATTAAAAAATCGGCTGATGCTCTACCAGAGTTGGCAGAGGATTTGTCAACCAGTATCCAACTACAGGCGGGTCGTCTTTCTGAGAGTACATTAGAAAACTGGGAAGGTACGCTAACCAGATTGCAAGAGGCGATCGCTGCAGGATTAGAAGCCAGTCAACAAACTAAACTAGTTAACAAATCTAATAGTTCTGTGGGAGATGTCAACTCGTCCGTTGCCGATCGCCTTTAAAATTGGATAACGTGCGAGGTGCAATATTCAATCTATGATCGACCCCTTATTTTGGCTAGGACTTTCTTTACTTTTAGTATCTTTTAGCTTATTTGCTGTTTTGCTCGTGACGATTCCTACTCTCCAAGAGGTTGCTAGGGCTGCCCGTAGTGCCGAAAAACTATTTGATACCCTCAATCGAGAATTCCCTCCTACCTTAGAAGCTATTCGTTTAACTGGCAAAGAAGTTGGTGAATTGACTGATGAACTAAATCAAGGCGTTAACAATGCCACAGGCATCGTCAAGCAGGTAGATCAGGGGTTAGTCAAAGCCAAACAACAGGTACAACAAGTGCAGCAAAATAGCCGAGGATTGACAGCAGGGGTTAAAGCAGCCTGGAAGACATGGCGCAAGCCCAAGGGAGAAAAGGCGATCTCGATTGTCAAAAGACAAAATAAGCTGGTCAGAAAATCTGTAACTAAAGATAGTTGAGTTAATTTTTGATTAATTTTTAATATTTTTTCTGTTAAAGAAAGTTCTCACCGACTACTGATAACTGATAATCTTAAGTTAAGGTAAATAAATGTAACAAAAATTACCAGCATTTTAATAAAACCGAAATTGTATACCAGAAATATTTTTTAAAAATAACTATGGGAAATAAGTTTATACAGCGTTTCCTAATCGCGTTAGGAACTTGCTTATTATTTTTAACTACCTGTCTTACTTCTCCTGCCTTAGCGGTTAATAATCCAGAACTACTACCAGACCAAGAAACACCTGTAGTAGATTTGGCAAACTTGTTACCTCAACAACAAGAAAATTTACTGATTAAAAATTTAGAAAGCTTTGAGGCTGAAACAGGCTGGAAAATGCGAGTTTTGACTCAATACGATCGCTCTCCTGGTCGTGCAGTTAAAAAATTCTGGGGTCTTGATGACAAAAGTATTCTCTTGGTAGCAGACAGCCGAGGTGGCAACCTATTAGCTTTTAGTATTGGCGACGCTGTATACGAACTATTACCGCGTAATTTCTGGATCGAACTACAGACCCGCTTTGGTAATATGTACTATATTCGTGAACATGGCGAAAATAATGCGATTGTCGAAGCTCTCGAATCGGTCAAGGGCTGTTTGATCAAAGAAGGCTGCAACAATGTCCCAGGACTGTCTCAAGAACTATGGATCTTAACTTTGATTAGTTCTATTGTTGGCGGTGTAATTTTAGGTGTAGCAGTTATTCCTCGTGAAAAAGGTCAGTTTATAGCTTGGCAATGGGGTTTGATTATGTCGCCTTTGTGGGGCATTCTCTTTATTGCCTTTGGCATGGGTCCGATTGTTACTCGTACACCTGAATTTTTGCCTCTTTTCCGTAATATAATTGGCTTTATGCTAGGTGCAGTAGTGGCTTTCTTATCGTCAACCTTTTTTGAAACACCTACCTCCGATTCGGAAACCTAAATTAGTTATCGCAGTAGTATGCATCTATGAGGACAGTTGTTACTTGTAAGTAGCAACTGTCCTCATCTGTTTCTACTAAGAAGTTTGTAAAAAACTAGCAGGGTTTTGATCGTAGCGATGTCTGACAGGAATTGGTTCAGATTGGCGATCGCCATCTATAGCAGCAGTTTCTTCTATAGCAGTACGCAATCTCTTAGCAGCATAGATTGACATATCTCTAGGGACACTAATTCTATCTCTAAGGTAACGCAATGCAACATCCGATCCTGATGGTGGCGTGCAGATTTCGTCCGTCATCATTTTAGTTAAGGCACAGCGCAAAGCTTCATCAAACAACTTGGTATCTGCAGGATTGGCTTGAAGAAGATTATCCTTATGCTTAATTACTCGTTGTAAAGCTTCGGTGCGAGAGGTTTCAGGTTCGAGATAGCCAACATCGGGTAGTCCAAACCAAGAACCGCGATCGACTCGTTCTTGATTGGTCAAAGCTTGAGGTTCGCCATTAGAATAACAGCCTCCCATTTGGGGTGGTAGATCGTGGACATGGGTATGAAAGTCGCTTTGTGTACCTCGATAGGTAGATCTAGTCTCCATTGCGTCAAACCAGGCAGCAAAACGGGGATTTGATTCGCGCATTGAATAGCCTTTGTAATAATAGAGGCTGGCATTCATCCGTTCTACGTAGGGAGTGAAGATAACATCAGCGGTACTAAATTCTTCTAGAAAGTACGATCCAGGAGTGCTGCCTAAAGCTTCTTCTACTAGGGCGACAGCTTCGATGAATGAGTTACGGTTACTTTTCTCTTGTCCAGGGAAAATTGCTCGCTGACACAACCAACTACACCAAGCTCTAAATAACAGTCTTTCTAACTGTCGCCAAGGCAACACTTGAGAATCTTGCATTCCTAAATACAAAATGCCAAATTCTTTTTCTAAAGCAATCAGAATATCATCACTCTCAGTAATGATTTTTTTATCTAACTCTACTGCAGGTAGCATTCCCGATGGTACTTTGCGCTTGTACCAGCTTTCCTTTTTGCCATAGCAAAACATAGTGACTTTTTGGATGCGGTAAGGAATTTGCATTTCTTCTAACCACAGCCAAATTTTCTGACAGTAGGGACACCAAGCATGATTGTCGCGAAATAAGGTTACTCTTACATCTGCCTCGGTTTTACCAAATAAGCGGAGGGTAGCTTGAGCGTTAGTTTTACCATTAACATAGTCTTGTTTAAAATCAGTCAGATCTGCCAACTGTTGCCAAGTTAGGGGAGTCACGGTCATTTCATTTATTATTGATCACTTATCATGTATCATTGCATTTTTCCCCTGGTATATTCATGTTCTAACTGTTGAGGCGGGCTAAACTGGGAATTACTACCGTTTCTAATAGCGAATAGTCTACTAGTTCGCCATCTACTACTAAAAGTCCTTTTGGAGTAAGGGGTTCGAGACGAAAAGAACTTACCTTGTAGTATTCCAAATGAGGCAAGTCTAGATGTTCTCCTTTACCGCAACGCAACAGGGCTTGGAGAATTTCGAGACGTGATGTACCTTTTCGCATAATCAAAACATCGATCGCGCCATCATCTAATTGAGCGTAGGGAGTAACGTTCATATCATGAGCCGCCCAGGGGGTATTCATTGCCCACAGAAAAATAAAGTCACCTTCAATTACTTGCCATTCTCCTTGCTGTTGGATCTCATGCTGAGAATTAATTGGGCAATCTGGGTGAGGAATAAAAGAAAACCGACCGCGATAGCTACGCAACCAACAGATTAACCACAAGGCATAAAGATCGAACCGTAACGAGCCCAAAAATTTGAACTTTTCTGATTCAATATCGGCATCGCTAATTAGACCCCAAGCGATAGAAAGACAGCTATAGTATTGACGATCGCTTTGCTTAATCATAGCTAAATCTAAGCCTTGAAGTTTTCCTTTGGCGATCGCAAAAGCGGCATTTAGCGGATCGTAGGTTGCCCCTGCTAATTTTAATAATGATTTTGATAAACCATTACCCGTACCCCCAGGAATAATTCCCAAAGGCAGTTTGATAGCTTTTTCCCAGTCAGGACGCATCATTAAACCCGCAATTGTATCGTGAACTGTACCATCACCACCAACTATGACCAAGCCATCGATGAGCGCCAGATCTAAATTACTGATAAAACCTTGAGTATCTTCGCTACTCAAGGTTTCTCTCACAGTATATTTTAGATAGCTGCGATCGAGTAAGGGACGAACCTGTTCAAAGATTTTAGATGCCTGTTTTTTACCGCTAACGGGATTGATAATAATCTGTAGCTGTCGCTGCTTGTTCGCTAAGGTGCGCTCAATCGCTTGTTTCCATTGCGATCGCACTGATTCATTAGGACAGGTAAAACAATACTCTTTTAATACTCTTTGTTGCTTAGGTGACTTACTAGTTTTGTCTATAGGATAGGCGTGTATCAATAAACAAGGAAAACTGGTTTCGCCGTGGTCGTACCCTACCGAAACACCAACTACATCTCCAAGAGCAACCTGTTTTAATTCTCCTTGTTCTGACCAAAATAAATCTTCAGTAGTTAAACTTCCTATTTCTGTGGGTGATTGAGGACAAATAGCCAAAGGTTGTTGAAATATAGTGGTTTGTTCCATGCAAATTAACTTAAGATAAACAGAAATCTAATTTCTCGTAAATCTTAGGTTAGCAAAAAAGATTGTTCTAAGGTTAAATTGTTTATCTATAAGGTCTTGCGACCTTGGCGATTTAATGTATAACCTACGTAATATGTTTTATTTCGTAGCTATCAGCTATTAAGAAATTTGAATCAAATAAATGAATCTAAATTTTATTCAAAAGAAGTAATAATGCGTAGTACTCTTTGAATATCATCTAACTGTCCAATGATACGCCGTACTGGTTTGGGAGAGACTCTAACCAAGGTAGGTGTAACGAAGATCTGATGAATAGCAGCTTGTTGAGGACTCTTTCTGAGATCGATTACTTTGAGAGTATACCGACTGCCTAAACTCTCTTCCAATAATTGATGAATGTTGCTCAAAGTTTGCTCTGCATTAGTATCGTCACTAGAAATAAATAGGCGCAAAACATAACTATCAGGGCGTAAAGTTGCCATAGGGTTTGGCTGACCGCTATTTTCTGAATTCAGGGTTAAATGTTTGGGGTCTAAGCGAACAATCAGATCTTGATGCAACCACAGTTGAGGAAAACGGGGTTTATAGGTTTCAATTACTGCACGACTGCAATATTCTTCTCGCCAAGGAGCAATTTTCCATTTAGTTGTAGCTTCTAAATTAAATAATAATTGCAATAGAGGAATGTAACGTTCTACAGCAGGGTATACTTCGGCAATCACTTCGATCTCTTGAGTTTGGGGGTTCAACCAACGCTCTACGGTAGCGGTATAGCCAGGCACTAAAAAATGAGGAGAGTCTGTCAAACCCCAGATTTTTTGCAAGCCCAAACACAAGTCATTATGCCATTGAGCTTGTTTATCTGGATCTATACCGTAGATCAGATCTCCCCCAGGGGTAAATAAAGCAATACCTTTAAAAATGCTTGGCAAAACATTAGTCATTAATAACTCATCATTAAGTAAAAATATTGAATGTTGACACTCCTCCAGGGCGAGCAAGGGGATTATTCATTCATTCAGCGACCTTAGCTAGACTTGTTTTCAGGTCTAGCCAGAGGGTCATCTGTCCAGAAGCGTTTACACCGTATACAGGTGTGGTTATCGTATGCCCTACGATACCTTTATTTAGGATGTTTTTTGCAGCATTATGGTCACGACACAAATTAGCGCCACAACTGCAAGAGTGAGTCCTAGTGCTTAAAGCTTTTTTAACTCGCTTGCCACTATTGTTGAGTATTTATTGAGAGCAAATCTGTTAATTTTTTGCTCTTTGTTGGCATCTACCCAGTATCTAAGACATTTATTTCTAATGTACTGTCCTGTTCTAATTGCTTCATCAATTGCAGCTAGTTTAGTACCGTTGGCTTTGATTTTGTACTCGTAAACTAGCATCTTTCCTCCTTCAATTTGTGATATTGTCTAAATACTACCACGTTCAGTATACAATGCCAGAAACAAAATACAATAAGACTCGTAAGGCTATTTTTAGCCTCACTATACATATTATTTTCGTCACTAAATACAGGCGTAAAGTTTTAACCGAGAAGATGCTTCAATCTTTAGAACAGTACTTTTTAGATATTCTCAAAGCTTGGGATTGTTCGATGGTGGAATTTAATGGAGAGCAAGACCACGTACATCTTTTAGTTAGTATAAAACCAAACAAAAGGATATCCGATTTGATTGGTAATTTGAAGTCTTCTAGTTGTAAGAATCTGTGGCGTGATTATCCTATGCTAAAAAAGACTTACTGGGGTACGTCGCGTTTTGTGTCGGAAGATTCCCACACAAAAGCCGACTGTAAAAAAGTTCTTTGGACACCTAGTTATTTTGTAGCAAGTTGTGGTGGTGTAACAATTGAAACTCTTGAGAAATATATCCAAAGTCAAGATAGACCTGGGTAGGCAGGAAACCTCCTGCTACGCAGGAGGTTTCCTGCCTAAAGACAGATGAATAATGAATGCTTGAGATTAAACTCTACCTCGCAACATCATCGCCATTTCGTTAGCAGTAGGAGACATTTCTAAAGCAGTCTCTTCGGTAATTCTACCCTCTTCATACAGACTAAACAAGGCTTGGTTAGTAGTAATCATACCGTCGTATTCTCCATCCAACATTAGATTGTGAATCTCATCATACTTACCCTGTTTGATGTAGTCACGAACGGTTTCGGTATTGACCATAATGTCATGGTACGCTGCCCGTTTACCATCGGTAGTACGACACAAACCCTGGGAAATTACTGCCACTAAAGACTCAGAGATCGCTACTCGCATCGCATCTTGTTCTTCTGCGCTGTAAAGAGTCAAAATTCTTTCGATTGTTTTAACCGCACTGTTGGTGTGTAATGTTCCCATTACTAGGTGTCCTGTTTGTGCTGCTTTTAGCGCAGTATTTACGGTTTCGCGATCGCGCATCTCCCCCACTAGGATGATATCAGGATCTTCTCTTAAGGCAGCCTTGAGAGCATGATCGAATTTGAGAGTATTAATTCCTACTTCCCGTTGTTTAATGAGAGAACGTTTACTTTGGTGGACAAATTCAATTGGATCTTCAATGGTAATAATATGCTTGGCGTGTTCTTTGTTGATGTAATCTACCATCGCCGCCATCGTAGTAGATTTACCCGAACCAGTAGGCCCTGTTACTAATACCAAACCTTTATGAGCGTCAGATATATCCTGAAACACAGGAGGTAAACCTAACTGTTCCATAGTTAGAATTTTAAGAGGAATTAAACGCATTACCAATGCGGGACCTCGCAGAGTATCAAAGATATTGATCCTTACCCTGGCAAATTCGTATTGAATCGCGCCATCAAACTCTAATTCTCGTTTAAATCTTGCTACTTCTTCATCAGTCAATACTTCATGTATCCAACTCATAAAGGTGTTGAGATCGGTCTTGGGATATTCTGTTAATGCCATTTCACCGCGATCGCGCATTCGCGGTACTTCCTCTACTCCTAAATGTATATCAGAATGTCCTTGATCAAAGGCTTTTTTAATAATATATTCTAAAGAAGGCTGTCCAGAAGAACGTTTGGGGCGATTTGATTTTGCGCGATCGCCATCTTGTACTTTGGTTTTTTGTGTGGCTTTTTGACCAGCGAGCGAATTGCTATTAGTTTTTCCCAAGGTAGATGGGGGAGGTGGTGGTAGAGGTCGCGAACCCGTTGATTGATTCATTTTATGATAATAGTTTTATAGTCATATTTTCTAAATTTAGTATGCCCATTTGCTGCTTTTTTCTAACAAACTAGTTGCTGACTAAATAACTGATAATGCTTAAATTTAGTCAAAATATTCGAGATTAGAGTGTTTTTATTAGTTCTAATGTAATATAGATCTTTAGCACTATAAGTATTACTACTTAGACGACTTAATCCGTAAAAATATCTAATAGACGAGACAAGATAAATTAGATTAATCAATAGCAACTTCTAGACACAAACACATAAAAAAAGCCAATAAAATAATGGGGATCGTAGAATAGTGAAAGCAAAACAATCTAAAAAGATAAATTACTATTAAGCAATTGTAAAAATATATTTAAAAAATGTCTTTTATTGATTGATTTTTCTTATACTAAGAATCACAAAGATAAATGAGAGCTAAATGTAGCTTATAAATATCTTTTTGTTGTTGTTGTTGAGCCTTAAAAAAATGGAATTAGTACGAAAGAATAGTTACTTAGATTTAATTAAAAGCTTCTTGGTCTGGAGTTTTACTTTAACAGTATGCCTATTGGTAGTTGGCTTTCCTGTAGGTGCTTTGATAGTTACAATCGGTCTTTTAGCCACGATTATCTTACAGACTGTTATTCCCGCTAGCGCAGTATTAGTCGTTACAGGGAGTATTTTTGCTCTCAATATTGCAGTGGTTTTATTTAGTGCAGCCATTCTTTCTTTCAAAGGAATTTATCCCGAACAGGTAAGTTGGTTGAGTTGGTTACACGGGCAAAATACTTTAGTCAATGCACCTATATACGCTTCTTGTCCTTTGACTTGTCAAGTTGAAACCCAGAGCTAAAACCTCAAATATAAATATTCTCGTTTCATTTACTTGTTTAATAAGCTTAATTAAATCCTTCAATTCACTACAGCGGTCTTGGAGGATTTTTGGTGTGTTCTCTTCAACAGCTTGGTTTTACAAAGGTTCACACAGTTAAAGCTATGGGAAAATAGATTGTAAAAGTACTGCCTTCGTTGGGTTGCGATCGCACTGAAATAGTACCTCCCATTCCTTCTACCAAAGTTTTGACAATCGATAAACCTAAGCCAGTACCCCCTGCACGGTTACGAGATTCATCAACGCGAAAAAAACGTTCAAAAATACGATTTTGTTGCTGTAGAGTAATACCTACACCGCGATCGCAAACTTGAAGAACTGCACGCTTTTCTTGTTGTAAAAGTTTTAAGACTATGGGAGTGTCTGGCTCAGAATATTTAACTGCGTTATCGATTAGATTCAGTAAGACTTGTTTGAGACGATGACTATCCGCCTCGATCTTAATTGGTACGGGTGATGGCTTGAAGGTAATAGTTCGATTACTGTATTGCTTAGACATCTCAACTACTTCTTGAACTAGATCGTTGAGAATGATATTTTCGAGTTGAAACTGCAGCCGATCGCTGTCTAAACGAGCCAAATCTAGTAAATCCTGTAGTAATTGAACAGTGCGATCGGCTTCTGAAGCAGCAGTGCTAAGAGCTTCTGTTTGTATTTCCGATAAATTGCTACCTCGTCGAAGGGTACTTTGAATGTAACCTGAGATAATAGTCAAGGGAGTTCGTAATTCGTGAGAGACATTGTTTAGTAACTCTCGTTGATGTTCCCAAGATTCGGCTAATCTAAGAATTGTTCGATCCAAAGTCTCGGCTAATTCTTTGACCTCACTAGGAGCTTGCTCTAAATTAATCCGAGCTTGATCTAACTTATCAGCGGAAATAGTCGAGGTAAGCTGACTGATTCTTTTTAGAGGTTGCATTGAGCGATGGATATAAATCGCAATAATAGTAGTCATAATGGCGATCGCAATTATGGTAGCACCAGCTAAACTCTGCATCAGATTAAAAAACATCATGCGATCGCTAGTGATGTTATGAGCCAAATACAATTTTCCGAGGTTAACATTATTAACTTTTAGCGGTGTGGCGCACATTAACCAGTAACTACCATTAAGATCTTTAATTTGAGGAATTAAAGGGACATTTTCAACTGTCAGAAGAGTTTCGCCGATAGAACTCTTGTTGAGGGTTTTTGATTTGGCTGTAATTTTACCTGTAGAGCTTTTAATCCAAATTAATTTATCGGGAGTAGAGACAGAAGCGATCGCTCTTTGCGCTCCTGTTTGCAGAGGGATCATTTCACTGTATATTTTGACATCCTGAGGAAAACGAGTTGCTATATACTTCATGTTTTCCTTATGGGTGGAGACTAAAATCTGCTGCATTCTAACACCCGTCCAAACCGCTACACTACCCAAGCTCAAAGCAGCTACGCATCCAATACCAACAGTTAATCTTACTTTGAGAGAAGCGGTATCGATTAATTTTCCCACGAGTTTAGGTTTAGAAGATGAATCCAACAGACGCTTTTTGACTAAAGTATTGGCAACACTCTTTTGACTTAGTTTGAAAGTAGCAAAATGTTTGGATAGCTGAGAAAATGCCATTGATCTATCAGGATGTCGCTGTATGGATTTTCTACAGTATTACCAAGCATTCTTAAGTAGAGATGAAAATTTTATGATAAATCGAAACACATAATTGACTTTTATTTGACAAACTCTTAGTTATCAGACCTTACTGACTAAATTGTACTTCAATTGAACCTCATTATTATGTTTATAGATAAAGAGCTTCGCCCTAGCTACAAGCTATCAGCTATCGGTCAGTTAGAAAAGGTTTAGAACCGCGCTACCTCTCCTAACTGTAGACTAGTGACTTTTCCAACTTTTCTTATCTAGAAACTGCAGGTAAAGCTGGTTGTGGTTTTGGTTTGGTATCTTCTAATAGTAAATTTCTGACTAATCTGGCTGCCATCTTTTGCGTGAGTTTTTCAGCTACCTGCTGTCCAATCTCTCCCGTCTGAGGTCTAGTAATTATTTTGGCAATTACAGAAATAGCGCGGGTAGGATCGAAGCCTGGAGTTTGTTGCAGAATACCCATAATATTTTTGAGGTGAGTCATGGTGTATGAATCTTCTCTAAACTCTATGGGAGTCTCGTTAACAGCCATACCTACTTGTTGACGGAAAGTAGTAGAAATATTGAATAAAGTCTTGCGTCCAAAACTATCAATGATGTTGACTAATTCTTCGGCAATTTTCTTGCGAATCATGGCACCGCGATCGCTATATAGATAGTCGATCGCCTGATCTACCACACCATCAAAATCATAATCTCTAGAATCAGTAGCGTTATTAAGAAGGTTTTCTAGACGATGCCAACGGAAACCTTCTTCTTTAAACAACAAGTCTTTGAGAGACGATCTTAGTTCGGGTGCAGGATCGGTTAACAGGCGTTTGGCAATGTAGGGATAGGCTTTACTCAATACTTTAAACTCTGGATCGACGCCGATCGCAATTCCTTCTAAAGTCACCATCGAACGAATAATCAAGGCATAATAAGCAGGTACGGTAAAGGGAAACTCGTACATCATTGCCGACATCTGATCGGTGATGCTTTTAAAGTTTAATTCTGCTACTGTTGCCCCCAAAGCATTACCAAAGACGTTGGCAAGTGCCGGAACAATAGGCTGTAGGTTGGTATCTGGAGTAAGAAAGTCTAATTTAACGTAGTCTTGGGCTAAAGACTCAAAATCACGATTGACCAAGTGAACTACTGCCTCAATCAAACCATATCTTTGATAGGGCTTGATACGACTCATCATCCCAAAATCTAAATAAGCCAATCTACCATCTCTCATGGCTAATAAATTACCAGGATGAGGATCGGCGTGGAAGAAACCATGTTCTAATAATTGTCTGAGAGAGCATTCTACACCTACTTCTACTAGATGAGTAGCATCAATTCCTTGAGCCTGAACAGCATCGATATCGGTTAGCTTCGTCCCCGTGATCCATTCCATCGTGAGGACGCGGGTGCCAGTATATTCCCAATAAATTTTGGGAACATAAATTTCCTCTATGTAGCCGTAAAGTTTCTGAAATTTATCTGCGTTACGTCCTTCTTGGTTGTAGTTAGTTTCTTCAAAAATGCGCTCTGCTAACTCATCAATAATTGATCGCAAATTAGAACGTACCTGTTTGAAGTTATCCTGAACAAAACCAGCCAGCGATCGCATAATGTAGATATCTAAGCTGATGCGACGATTTAAACCAGGACGCTGTACTTTTACGGCAACCTCTTCTCCTGTCTTTAATCTACCTTTGTAAACTTGTCCTAACGAAGCTGCTGCGATCGGTTGGGGAGAAAGTTCGGCATAAATTTCTTCTGGTCTTTCGCCCAATTCTTCTTCAATAAAGCGAAAGGCTACTTCATTGGGGAAAGAGGGAATTTTATCCTGTAAAGTAGTTAATTCTTCCAAGTAAGAAGGAGGAACAACATCAGGACGAGTAGAAAGAGCTTGACCGATTTTAATATAGGCAGGACCTAGTTTAGTTAAAATCTTAATTAACTGACGCGCTCGTTTTTTTTGCTTGATCATCGAGTCCCCTGTGAAGTTATCCCACCAGACTCCTAGGGCAAAACTAGTAAAGGGAAAGACGATCGCAATTAATCTTGCCAAGACTGTCAAAGGACGATTACGATATTTGGCGTTGTTGGTTTCTGGGTTGTAACGCCAGTCCGCATTTGGTTCATCATAAGCTAGATCGGTGTTTTGATAGGTATCAATTACACCGCTGGTGGTCGGTATCGCCTGAGATGGAACGTTGATGGTATTTATGGTAGATAAGCTCTGTTGAGACATAAATTTATGACTGACGCTGACAACTTTGTAAACGATTGTAACAAGATATTGAGGTAAACAACTCTATCTATAGATTAAAATTTTGTCTGATTTCTGAAAATTGGGGATTTGCGCGCCTCAGTTAAACCTTGCTACTTACTCTCGTACGGGCGGTTCGCATATCTAGTAGCGGAACTGACAAGGAGATACCGCCCCCTACCTACTCACTACTCACTACTCACTGTTTGTTTATATGACCAAAAGTCAAAGTATCGTGCGTGGGGCATTTTTTATTGTTGCTTCAGAATTAAGTTTTGCCCTAAGTGCAGCAATTATCAAGCAGGCATCAATTTCTTTACCCAATGAATCGATTGTGTTTTTTCGCAATCTATTTGGGCTGGTAGTTCTAGCCCCTTTGTTACTCAAATCTGATCGCCAGATTTTGCAGACAAATATTTTACCCCTCCATCTAGCTCGTGCAGGGTTTGGCATGGGCGCAATGTATTGTTTCTTCTATGCGATCGCTCATATCTCCTTGGGAGATACCATGTTGATTAAATCAACTATTCCCCTAATCATCCCCTTTGTCTCTTTTGTTTTGCTCAAAGAAAGTATGACTAGTAGAGTAATCGTAGCTGGCATACTGGGATTTATGGGAGTGTTTCTAATCTTAGAACCTACTGGCGATGTTGACTGGGCAAGTATAGTGGCGTTGCTCAGTAGTATTATGGCTGCATTTGCATTTGTCGTAGTACGTAAGCTTTCTGCTACCGAACCCCCTTTACGGATTGTTGCTTATTTTGGCATTTTTGGTCTTTGTATTTCTTCGATTCCTCTAGTTTGGGCTTGGCAGACTCCCACATTGAGCGAGTATGTCATGCTGATGGGTATTGGCTTAAGCACTACTGTGGGTCAACTATTATTAACCCGTGGATATCAAAACGCCCCTGCCTCTAGCGTTGGCATTTTTACTTATACTTCTGTACCATTTGGTGCATTTCTTGGCTGGTTATTTTTTGCAGAGATTTTGGATATTAATTCGTTATTTGGTGCTGTTTTAATTGTTTTAGCTGGCTTTATTATTCTCAGAACCAAAGTTATTCCACAGGCTAATAATTAATTAATTTTGCCACAGCCAACAATCGACCAAATCAAAAAGAGGAGATTGATAAGTTCCAATCTCCTCTGTGTTTAATTTATTACTAATAATATGACCTATACTTAAAGCATTTTGTATTGAGTTCTCGTCTTGTTTTGAGAGTATTTATAATCTAATACTAGAACTCTTTATTTACTTGCGTTTCCTTGAGACAAGTCGCGTAGTAGAGGATTGACCACATTATTATAAATTTGTTCTACACCATTAATTACAGTCTGAGGATCGATATTGGGAGGAACTGTATTTGTACCTTGAGTAACTGTAGTACTAGAAGATGTAGTAGCAGTCGTACCGTTGATTGTGGTACTAGAACTAGCCGAATAGCTACTGTTACTAGAATTGGAGTCGCCACTTAGGTAAAGATGATCGATAGTTTGACCATCATGAACTCGTTTGGTAATTTGCCATCCAGGGTTAAGGGTAATTTTCATAGCGCGATCGCTCAAACCATTGGTTTTGCCGATTACCACACTAGGTTGTGTCGGATCTTTGTGAAATGCCACTAGCTGTAATTCGCCGTTGTTTGGCACAATTTTGACAACATGGGCAACTCTCTCATCTTGACCATTGAGACGCAAAGTATAGCCGTTGGTATTGATAATGCGACGACAGCTATCGGTATGATCGAAATCTAACAGTAGCATATCTACCTTTACGGGAGCAGAGCCAGATTCTTGCCAACATTGTTGTTTACCAGGGATTTGCTCAATAATTTCTAAACGATGTTCTTGATAACCAAAGGGTACGGCAACTACTGCAAAGTCATCTTGGCTAACCTGTTTTTCTTGGAAAGACACTGCTTTTACTTGAGGTGCAGCCATCAAAGTAGTCGAAGCAATGGCGGATAAAGTTAAAAATAAGGATTTGATACGATTGTTAGATTTCATTTTAGTAAGCCTCTATATCATTTTGTTTTTCTTGTTATTACTTACTAGTTCTGAAGTTTCTTTTTTATGCAGTTTCGCTGTCAATTAATCCTTGTTTTGTTTACCACCACTTGACCTGCAGCAGACTTTTATGAGGAATCTCTGATTCTACTTCGCTTAACCAGTCAGTTGCTTGATAAGTTCTAAATACCTTATCCCACCAATCTACTGCCAAACCAAAATTACAGTCCCATTGATTGTATTTATGATGGACGTAGTGGACGGGCATCTCCAACCAAAAACACTTAGTAGGATTTTCATGCTGTAATTGATGAGCATAGGCAGAAAAAGCTCCATAGATAATTGTTCCTAAGACAAAACTAATACCTACGGGAACAGATATTACAAAAGCTAGCAAACTCAAAGGCATAGGAATTGAATAATCTCTAAATTCGGGTAATACTCCCTGGGCAGTATTTTCTCGATGATGATCGTAGTGAGGGATAATATCGCGACCAAAGCGGGGGTCAATATGCATCAAACGATGTAGCCAATACTCTACAAAACTAGCAAGAATTAATGCTGATAGAAAAGAAACAACAATTTGCAACATAAACGTAACTAAAATACAACAAAAAAAGTCAATCGACTTGGAATCTATATTGTAGGTTAATTATTTCACCGCACTTTCATATACTTTCTCGTTGGCTTTGACTGATTTGAAAAAGTCCACAACTGGGCGAGGATAGTCTACTCCCAATCTAACGCCAAACTGCTTTTGTTCGTCTTGACTTAGCTTCCAGGGTTCGCGTACTTTGTTCCCTGGTAAAGATTCTAGCTCTGGCAGCCAGTGTTTAATGTATTTTCCTTGAGGATCGTAGTCTTTAGTTTGTTTGGGAATATTAAAATAACGAAAACCTCGCGCATCATTACCTACTCCTGCGGTGTAGTTCCAATTTCCCCAATTACTGCACACATCATAATCAATTAATAAAGATTCAAACCATTCTGCTCCCATACGCCAGTCAACACCGAGGTTTTTAGTGAGAAAGCTGGCAACATTTTGCCGACCACGATTGGACATAAAGCCTGTGGCTGCTAGCTCTTGCATATTAGCATCAACTAAAGGATAGCCTGTTTTTCCTTCGCGCCACAAATCAAATCGCTCCCAGTCTTGTTTCCAGGGAATAGACACACCCTGCATTCCCTCAATTTTAAATACTTCATTGCCGTGTTTTGCCACGATCAAGCGGAAGAAATCGCGCCAAATCAATTCAAAGATCAGCCAGTAGGTAGAATTATTTTTAACTCTGTTGGCTTCATATTCAACAACGCGATCGCGTATATATCTTGGAGAAATACACCCTAAAGCTAGCCAGGGAGAAAATTTGCTAGAGTAGTTTGCACCCAACATCCCATTACGAGTTTCCTTGTAGTTTCGCAGACAATCCGATCGCCAAAAATAATCTTCTAATCTTTCGATCGCTTTGCTTTGACCACCTCGAAAGTTTAAGACTCCGCGAGGGTCAAATTCGGCTACTGACAAACCTAAGTCTTGAAGCGTAGGAATTGATCCGAGTTCTATTTGTGGCAAAGGTGGTAGTTTTTGGGGTGCAGGGAGAGCCTGATTTATGACAGATTTCTTTTCTACCTGTTTACGAAAATTGGTATATAGTTCTGGCACTTGTTCAATACTAAAAGGCAAGTCTTCAGGTAAATATAGAGTTGCTTCCCAATAGGCAGTAGTTTTAATTTTTTTAGCCGCTAAAGCTTTTTTAAGCTGCTTTTCGACTCGTTTTTCTTCTGAAGTAACTTCTTTGCTATAACAAACTTGGTCTACTTTTAACTGCTCGGCGATCGCCAGAATCACTTCTTCTGGTAAACCCTTGCGCACCACTAAATTACTACCCAACTGTTGTAGACAAGCGCGCAGATCTGCAATGCTTTCAATCAAAAACTGGGCGCGATAACTACCTGTTTTAGTAAAACCAAAGGATGTCTGTTTAAAGTTGCGATCGTCAAAGCAATATACAGGAATGATTTCTGCGTCTTGCTGTATGGCTTCATTGAGTGCTAAAAGATCGTGAACCCTTAAATCGTTACGATACCAAATTAATATACGTTGTCTGGTCATGTTGAATATATTTTTTCAGTACATCAATTGTAACCCCACCACAACTTGCAACTCCCTAAGCACCCAATACTTTTCGGTTGAGCCTGTTTATTGATTGGTTGTTTTAAGTAAGTAGGGGGCGGTTCGCGAACCGCCCGTACATGAGTTATAGGTTATAGGTTAACGTGAGTTCGGGTTAAGAATAAACTTGGTTAACTCTGTATGTGAAAAAATTCGCCTTCAAAATATTTTCTTCACTTTTTCATTAATAAAATAGCGAGCAAGCGAGTTTTAAAACAATTCAAATATCGCTACAATACTTAGAATTTAAGAGCATAAATTAAACAAGCAAACGGAGTAACAAAAGTAGCAAAAATTGTAGATAGTATTACTATTTGAATAAATTATTTTAGATGAGTTAGTATATTCAGACGCTTGTATTTATACGACTATAAATAAAAAGTAAAATACTTGTAAGTAATAACAATGTGTTCGAGTTTACATAAATATCTCATTACTCAATCCCAATATTAAACCCATTAGGTCTTTTAGCTTAGTTTATAACCAAAAAAATCAGTTATTTTACTCAAGACTACTATTAAACTATTTCATAAGATAGAATTTATTCTAGCTAATAAATATATTGTTTTTAATAAGACAAAATCCTAAACAGCTTATTTGTAAAATCTGTAACGTAAAAATTAATTTTGGATAAAATTGATTAGCTTTCAAGCACAAGTCTATCTTAAGGATTCAATATTATTTATTGTCCATTTATGTCAAATTATAATTTAGACTTTAAATTACCCAATCTTGAAGAATTTGTTGAGTTAAACCCTCTAACTGTTTCGCCTGAAACACAGGTTATTGATGCCATCGCCAACATGAATCAACCGAGGCAATCTAGCCTCTCTAACGATTCATCTGAGAAGCTCACTGTTAACCGTTCCAGCTATCTTTTGGTGCTGGAAAAGTCAAAATTAGTGGGAGTTTTAACCGAACGAGATATAGTCAAAATTAGTGCCGCCTCAATCGATCTCAAATCCCTAACTGTGGGGGAGGTGATGAGTACAAATGTAATTACCCTCCAGCAAAGTGATTTTATCGACATCTATCAAGTAATGTCGATTTTAAAGCAGTCTAAAATTAGACATTTACCTGTAGTTGACGACTGGGGACAACTAGAAGGAATAATCAGTTCTGAAAGTATTTGTCGTACTCTAAATCCCAGCAATCTCCTGAAAATGCGCTCCGTAGAAGAGGTGATGAACGCTCAAGTTCTTCAGGCATCGCCAACTTCATCAATTCTCACTCTATCTCAATTAATGGTAGAGCAAAATCAACGCTGCGTCGTCATTATCGATCGCCAATCGTCAAATCTTGGTTGTGAACTACCCGAACAAGACATTTATTCAGAAACTCCAATTGGCATTGTCACCGAGCGAGATATAGTTCAATTTCAAATTCTCGGCTTAGATTTACCCAATACTATCGCTCAAACTGTGATGAGTACCCCACTAATCTGTATGAAGCCTACAGATTCTTTACTGTTGGCACAAGAGAAAATGAAAAAACTGCGGGTGCGTAGACTAGTAGTTGCGGGAGAATCAGGAAAACTACGAGGTATTATTAGTTTTCAAGATATGCTCAGAGTTTTTAATACGGCTGAACTATATGGAGTAATCAGTACCTTAAAACAGGAATTAAACCAACAGGCAAAGCATTTACAAAAAGAAATAGAACAACGTCACAAAAGTGAGCAAGAGCTACAAGAAAACCAGAAGGTATTAGAATTATTTGTTAGCCGTGCTCCTGCTGCGATCGCCATGGTAGATCGAGAAATGCGTTATTTAGTTGCTAGCGATCGCTGGATTAGAGACTATCAACTAGAAAATAAAAATGTGATCGGTCGCACTCATTATGAGCTTTTCCCCGAACTTCCCGAACGCTGGAAACAAGACCATCAAGACATTATAACAGGTAAAGTTAAAGTTCTTGAAAGTAAGGAAGATAGTTTTATTCGACCTGATGGCAGAGTTGATTGGTTGCGTTGGGAACTAAGACCTTGGCACAATTTGTCAGGGCAAATCGGTGGATTGTTGATGCTTAGTGAAGTAATTACTGAAGGCAAGTTACTAGAGCAGAAGCTACAGTCAAGTGAAGCTCAAATGCGAGCTATGTTTGAAGCCTTGACAGATTTAGTTTTAACTATCGAGCTTAGTAGTAATTCAATTCAAGTTTTGCCAACCAGGTTTTCTGATTTAAATAATTCTCTAGTTCACACCCAAATTATCGAACAAATTCACCTCTTGATATTTGATAGTACTCAATCGGAAAACTATCAAAGCCTGATCCAGAAGATTTTACAAACTCAAAAAACAATTAATTTTGAGCATAGTTTCAAGCTAAAAGATGCAACTTACTGGTTCAGCACCAATATTTCTCCCGTATCGGACACTATTGTTATTTGGGTAGGACACAACATTACCCATCGCAAGGAAATGGAACAAATTCTTTATGCAGAAAAAGAACTAGCTCAAGTTACTCTGAAATGCATTGGAGATGGGGTGATTACTACCAACGCTTCAGGTCAAGTCAAATTTGTTAATCTAGTAGCCGAGCAATTAACTGGCTGGAGTACAGCAGAAGCTCGTGGAAAACCCTTGCAAGAAATTTTCCAGATTGTCCATCAGATTACTAAAGAGCCTGTAATCAATCCTGTAGATTTGGTTCTCAAAGAAAATCGTATTTACGAATTGGCTAATGATACCGTGTTGATTTCCCGCGATGGTAAGGAATATGGAATTAAAGATTCGGCAGCACCAATTCAAAATCGCCAAGGTAATCTAATTGGCGCAGTAATTGTCTTTCATGATGTAACTCATGCTCGCCGTTTGACCAACGAACTCTCTTGGCAAGCTACTCACGATCCTTTAACTAAATTATACAATCGGCATAAATTCGAGCAACAAGTAAATATTGCGATTCAAGATGCTCAAGAGAATGAAACCAGTCATGCTCTTTGTTACTTAGATTTAGATCGCTTTAAAATTGTTAATGATAGTTGTGGTCATGCTGCTGGAGATGAACTACTCAAGCAGGTAACTAAATTGCTTAAGCAGAGAATTCGCACCTCGGATATTTTCGCTCGTTTAGGAGGAGATGAATTTGGACTTTTACTCCATCAATGCCCAATAGACATAGCGCAAAAAATTGCCAATCAACTCAGACAATTAGTCGAAGATTTTCGTTTTGTTTGGGAAGATAAGATATTTAGGATTGGAGTTAGTGTTGGTTTGGTTGCCATCAACCATACTGCAGAAAATTTAACTAGCATTTTAAACAAAGCAGATACAGCCTGTTATGCTGCTAAAGAAAAAGGTCGCAACTGCGTTTATCTGTACCACGAAGAAGATGTAATTGTTGCTCAACAACGCGGACAAAGACAGTGGGTTGAAAAAATTAATTTGGCTTTAGAAGAAAACAAATTTTGTCTTTATGCTCAAAAGATTATTTCAATTGAGAAAAAAGTCACTGGCTCTCACTACGAAATACTGCTTCGTTTGATTGACGAATCAGGAACAATAATTGCGCCTGGTGCATTTCTTCCTGCTGCCGAGCGTTACGATCTGATGCCAGCGATTGATCGGTGGGTAATTACTACTTTTTTGGCTGGTTATGAAGCTTACTGTCAAGTAAGACAAGAAAAAAAATTATCGCCTCCAACTAATCTCTACACCATTAATCTCTCTGGAGCAAGTATCAACAGTCAAGATTTTAGTACTTTTTTACAAAAGCAGTTTGAGATATATGCTGTTCCTGCCCAAACAATTTGTTTTGAAATTACAGAAACAGTAGCCATATCTAATATAAATAATGCAGTAAATTTAATTAAAAAATTAAAGAAATTTGGCTGTTCGATCGCCTTAGATGATTTTGGTAGTGGAATGTGTTCTCTTAATTATCTCAAAAATCTACCTGTTGATTATCTCAAAATTGATGGTAGCTTTGTCAAAAATATTGCTAGCAATCGCATTGACTACGCAACTGTAGAGTGTTTCAATCATATCAGTCAAATTATGGGTATCAAAACCATCGCTGAATTTGTAGAAAATGATGATATTGTCCAAAACTTGAAACAGATAGGCGTGGACTATGCTCAAGGTTACGAAATCGAACGACCTAAACCCCTTAAGTTTGGCGTCCACTAACGACACACTCTACATAAGTAGTTTTATGTTTTAAATATTTGGCTCGATCGCAAAATTATCGGCACTCAAGCTATCAGAATTAACTCCTGATAATAGAGCCAAATCGTCGTCGCCAAAACTAATCAAAGTATTGCCTTGTTGCTGAGTCAAACTAAGATCTTCAAAGCTAATTCCTAAACCTGCAATCCCTATTACATCTTCACTATCAAAATCAATAATATTGTTAGGATTATCAGGAATAGTTGCGCTGGCAATCCAAAATTGATCTGCCCCTTCTCCTCCTGTAATTAAATTATCGCCATCCGAAGTCGCCAACAGGCGATCGTTATTTTGATTGCCAAAAACCGCATCTTTTTCACCCAATATAATGATGTCGTTACCTGTTCCTCCATGGATACGATTGTTGCCACCACTACCACTAGTATCAATTAAGTCATCACCGTCGCCAGCAAATACGAGTTGATTGTTACCAGTAACTTCAATCTCATCTGCATTAACCGTACCAAACAGAGGCTCAAATCCAGTATCGCTATTGCTGTTATCCCCGTCGTCATTAATGTCTTCAGCAGATAAGACAGTATCATGGTTTTGAATGGGGGTATCCTCTTGGGGGGGTACATCTTCATCGGCAAGATCGATTTGATAAAGGCTTACTGTACCGCTAACTTCATTAGATACGGTTAATAAGGGTTTGCCGTTGGGGCTATCTACGGCAGAGATAAACTGTAAACCTTCGGGGGCAAGATCTAAAGCGTCTCCCGTCTCCTCATCGATGGGATTAATGTATTGAACAAATTCGGAATTTGCAGGATCGCTGATGTCATAAACCATAACTCCGCCAGTTCTTTCTATACCGACGAAGGCGTATTGTTTTCCGTCAACTTCACCGACTACAACCCCCTCTGGTTCTGCACCCTTAGCATCGCTACGGCTATCAAAAGAGTCAACCGTACCGTTAGAATTAAATAGTTCGGGTACTTGTTCGGCAGTAATTTGGGCAAAGTCATCCCCACTATCAAAAACAATATTACCCTTGGCATCGCGGATACTAAAAGAACGTCCGCCATAGGATACGATGCGATCGTAATCACCATCACCATCGATATCTCCATCAATAGTTGATACTTCTAAATGTCCTAATTCAGCTTCGGCTTGTAACTCTTGTGAATTAGGAAAAGTATCGGGATCTAGTTCGAGATCTTCTAATCGTTCGTCTTCGTCTCTAGCATCCCCTTCATTAGCCGTGACGTAATAAGTCGCCCCATCTACTTCATAAGAAGCAATACTATCTGGTTGATACAGTCCAAATACGGGCTGATTATTGATATTAATACCACCGTCTTCGTCACTAGGATCTAACCCATTCGATCCGCTAAATTCAATAATACCCAGTACGGTTTGGGTAGGATCGGGGTTAAAGGGTACTGAACCATCTACGGGAATCTCTTCATCTAATAAACCAAAATCGTTATCGTTAATGACTGCTAAAGATCCGTCGTCTAATAATGCTAAACCTTCGGGTTTGTCTCCTGCGTTGTAGCCGACAGAAGGTAAATTTAAGACCTGAGTTTTGTTGACAGCTTGGATATCCATCTTTGCCAAATCATCGGCAGTCATGCTTTCTAAAGCAGTATCTTCTCCCGTAGCCGAAGATAACTCCGTACCCAAAATATTGGTTGCACCCGTTAAATCTACTTCAAAGATAAACTTTTTCGAGTCCGCATCCGTACCCGAATCTCTTTCGATGACGTAAAATTTACCATCCCCTGCATATACCGCATCGCCAATTTTATCTACTCCATCCGAACCTTCAAGGAAATATACGTATTCTCCAACTGGTTCGCCTGTAGCGGGATCTACCTCTAAGATTCTCAATACTTGGGAATTACGAGAATTAAAATCGCTTTTCTCATCTGCTGCATCTGCTTGGGAATTGCTAACATCGGGATTATCGATTGGACTTTGGATAAAGGCAAACAGATTACCATTATCGGTATTTAATGCCATCCCTTCAAAACCTCGATTTCCCCGACGCTGGGCATACACTTCTGGTAAAGTCTCCGTACCAAAAGATCCTGTAGGATGACCTACGGATTCTGCCGTACCTTGGGGAATAAAGCGATCGATTAATACCCCATCAGCATCAAAATGATAAATCCCTGGGCGATATTCATCCGATAGCCAGAAAGTACCGTCGGGGGCAACGATAACCGATTCCATATCTGCACCAAAAGAATCGTTTTCTAAAGATTCGCCATTAAGATCTACAGGAGACTCATCTGTATATGCCGTTCCCTCTTCCCCTGCCTGTAAATTGGGTAAGCCAGTAATGGGCGTTTCACCATCTTCTCTAGTTAATTCAATCTCTTCGCTAATTTCAAACTCTCCAGTTTCGCGATCGAGAGTAAAGCGAACTAACTTTGCCTGATAATCTGGTAGAGGGAATGGTCTTTCCTTGTCTCCATCGCCATCTACATCAGTAGGTTCGCCATTAGGTCCGCGATCGGGTGTCGCGATAAACTGTAACTTACCATCATCGGTAGTCCCTTCATAATATAAACCAGACATTCCGCCTAAAAGAATTTCTTGTCCTGCGGGAGTCGTACCTAGTACCTCGTCGCTTAAATCCCAAGTGTAGTTAGTTACTTCGGGCAAACCGCGACTAAAATCTTTTAAACCTAAAGGCTGGATATCGCTAATTTCGTTAGTCTCTAGATCGACAACTGCTACAGCATTATTTTCTTGCAGCGTAACGAAAGCTTGAGTACTGTCGGGACTTACAGCAATGTATTCTGGTTCGGCATCGTTAGCAAAGTTTTCTTCAGGAAAAATCCTAACTCCTCGTCCTCGTAACTCTACTTCCTGTCCGTTATAGGCAGTAAAATCAGCCGTAGTAACGCTAGCATTCTCTACCCCCCCAGAGAGATCGATAATACTAACCGAACCTTTAGGATTATTAGTCGGATCGTCTTCATCGGGTTCGCCTTCATTGGCTACCAACACCTTAGTACCGTCGGGAGTAAATGTCACCATGTCGGGTAATGCCCCTACAGTAACCTGGTTTAAAACATTCCCCTCGGTGTCAAAAAAAACAATACTGCCCAGATCCTGTGCCGATTCTCCCTCAATTGCAGCAGCAATTACGCCATCTTTAATCGCAATACTATTAATTCCACCGCCAAATTCTTCAATGGCGATCGCATCTCTTAAGGTAGGATTAGTCGGATCGCTAACATCTAAAATATCAATCGTACTGTTGGCACCATTAATCACAAATAACTGCTGACTGCCTGCATCGTAAGCTGTTATTTCTGCTGCCCCTTCATCAAAAATACCCGAATCGTAACGACCAATTTGCGTTAATTCAATAGAATTATTCATGTAAATATGAGATAGAAACCTTAATAATTTTTAGAAGATTTTTTGGTCTAGATATAGAGCGATCGCTTAAGCTTTAAATAAATACTAAATATAGATCTTGTTCGATCTGGTTGATAACACCCCCTCAAGAACTTTTCACTACATCTAGACCATTATTCAGCATCTCAGATCTATATAAACGTAAGTTAAATTAGCGGTTAAGAAATGATTTTCATGTCTGAAATAAATATTTAATCTAAACTGCAGTTAATATTGATTAAAAAATCAAGCAAAAATTAAAAAATTCTTATATACTCGTGGAAGAATTTGTAGCGAGAATCAGAGGAGATCGCATGAAGTTAACTAAAAGAGTTTCTTTGCATTATCAGGCTGGTAATTCGGATAAAGTCTACGAGGTGGATTTGTGTGAGATTGCGGGAGATAAGTATTTAGTTAATTTTCGCTATGGAAGACGGGGTAAAAGTCTTAAGGAAGGAAGTAAAACAATACAGGCTGTGTCTTTAGGCGAAGGGGAAAAGATATTTAATAAATTGGTAGCTGATAAAAAGAAAAAAGGCTATCGAGATATAGAAGATACTGCAATAACTAGTTCACAAGATGTTCCCGAAATTGCGATCGCCAGCAAAGATCCTAGACACAAGGCAATTATCGATCGTTTAGCAGAGAGAAACGAAAAAAACTGGTCGTTAGATCGGGTAATTTGGCGGGCAGGAGAATTAAAAATAAAAAAAGCAGTACCGTCGTTGATTAAATTAATTGGTACAGCAGAACCTTTGAGAGACTACTGTATCGCTTGGGCGTTGGGTAAATGTGGCGACAAGAGTGCTATACCCGTATTAGAAACTCTACTAGAATCAAAAACTGATCCCGAACAGGTTCAGCGTATTGCCTGGGAAGCTTTATATCAATTATCTAACGAGAGAGAAAAAGCCGAAATGCGATCGCAAAAATTATCTCAACTACCTGTTTATTTAAAGAATTTTGCCAAAAACGGGACAGTAGAAGATTTTCAATTAGCATTGCAAACTTATTTGAACCATAAAGATTATCGACGGTATCAAGTCCTAGATACTCTTTATCAAATTAATAATGAGTTTACTCGTCCAGTCATTCTTAGCTTAGCCCAAACAGCACCCTTGCAACCCAACTACTTCAAACAACTGCGCCATATTTTTAAGATGGCGGAATATCGCCGAGATGGAGAAGTCTTTGCTATTTTTGCCTATCGCTTTGAAACCAATCAAGGAAACTTCAACAGTAAAAGATACGGCGTAAGTCTTGCCGATGGTCAACATATTTACGCTCACTACATCATTGATACCAATGGTAGATATGAATATACTCGCGATGAAAACCAAATTCAACAAGAAATGAAACGCCCCCAGTCAAGATTAGCCTATAGCGAACATACTCGCGCCTATCTAATCAAACGTGTCTGGCGAACTCTTAAAACTTTGGGAGAAGAAAAAGAGGTTGATTATATAACTTTAGCAACAGAAATTCTATTACAGTATAGCGATCGCGATGGAGAAAAACCCCGACACTCAGTAGATCGCCGATACAACTACCAGACCCGTTCTTACGACGTTAGAGAATACCACTGGGATAAATTTGCTAGTCGTATCATTCTCAACCAGATCCTCTATCAAAATAGTCCCCGCTATCAAGGGAACTCTAAAGCATGGCGTTGTCAGGAAAATTATAAGCCAGGAGATCCCATGCCCAAAGTTAGGGAAGAAGCCTTTCCCCAACTTTGGGATAAACAACCATCTGCCTTATTAAAACTATTACTAGAGAGTGAGTGCTTGCCAGTACATCAATTTGCAGTCAAAGCATTACAAAAAAATAGTCAATATTGCGATCGCCTAAATATTTCTTACTTAATTCAATTATTAAATAGCACTTACGAAATTACAGCCGAGTTTGCTTTTACCCTAGCCCGTAGTAAATACGATCCTCAATTACCAGATCGCGAACTAGTATTGGCAGTAGCTAACTGTATTGTTGCTTCGGCTAGAGAACAAGCCTACCAATGGATCGAAGCCCAACGAGAATACTTTTTCAGTTCCAGCGATTTTATTGCCAACTTAGTTACTAGCGATCGCCAAAACACTCGCGCTTTTGCCCGTAGATTATTAAGTTCCTCAATCTTGGGTGAATCAACCGCCCAATTGTTAATCGCTAGAATTATTACCACCCTACTAGATCTCAATGAAACCAAAACCGAGATGGCGCAAGAAGTTAGCGAAACACTCTTACTCAGTTTCACCCTTGGGCTACGTACATTGGGCTTCCCCATAATTTTAGATTTACTAGACCATCCCCTATCGGAAATACAGGTATTGGGTGCGCGAATCTTACTCAACCATCGAACCCCCGCCAACGAACTACCACCAGATTTAATCGAGTCCCTATTATCTTCCCCTCACGATTCGGTAAGAAGCGTCGGTATAAGGATATTTGGGCAATTACCCGATGAGAGACTAATACGCGATCGCATCTTAATAATAGCCATGGCGGTAAACTCCAGTTCCGATATTCGCCATGCCATTCATCCGGTCATCGAACGTTTAGCAGTCAATCATCCCGAATTTGGTCGCCAAATGGCAATTGACTTGATCGATCTATTAACCGAACCCGAAAGACACCAAGGAGTACACAAAGATCTGGTAACTCTTCTAAAAAATAAAATCCCTAACTGGATGCCTTATGTTCCCACCGAGACAATTATTGCTTTGACTCGCACTAAATCATCGGTAGCGCAAGAACTAGGGGGAATCATCCTCCAAGAAAATAGTAATTCTTTATGGTCGGAATTTGACACCAATAGAATAGTACAGTTTGCCAATCACGAAATTTTAGCTATTCGTCAAGCAGCTTGGCAGATGATGGAATTGAAACTAGATAGTATTCGCCAAGATGAAGAGGAGATGATCTTGGCAGTCAAAATACTAGAGGCAAAATGGCAAGACTCCCAAGAATTTGCGCGATCGCTTTTTAAAAAGTTAAATAATCAAGATTGGACACCAGAAATAATGGTCAGCGTTTGCGATAGTACTCAAGAAGATGTGCGTCGTTTTGGTCGAGATATTGTCACCAGCAACTTTAAGACAGAATACCTGTTGAAATTTAGCGAACATCCTAGCGCAGATATGCAGATGTTTGTCACCAATTATTTAGAAACTTATGCGGTGGGTAATGAGGAGAGATTAAGTAAATTAATTCCTTATTTCGTGACGGTGTTATCTGGGGTGAATAAAGGCAGCGTGGCTAAAAGAAGAATCTTTCAGTTTTTAGCCACAGAGGCGGTTAAAAGTGAGAGTGCTGCCAAGGTTGTGGCGGAAATATTGACTAGACAATCGGCTACTATGGCGATCGCAGATAAGGCAGCAGCGATTCAAATTATGTTGCGGATTAAGAGTTTGTATCCAGGGATTGAGATGCCAATTCGGGTTAAGGAGGTTGAGGTGAGATGTTAGTTGGGTGTCCTCCGTGCCTCTGCGGTTCATCAAACAAGATCACTTAACAACACCAAAACCAACCAATGAAATTCAACTACACCTACACCAACAACTCCACCGTCCAACAAACCAACAACAACACCCAGATGTCCTTTGCCCCAGACATCCAACGCCAACCAACCTACTTCATCGGCGAACTAAGGCAAAACATCAACTTCCGGGAAGCCATCAGCGCATTACACCACGTCGTTGTCTGTGATCTCCGCTTCAAACCCAAAGACAGAGAAGCCTACAAACAATGGCGATCGCAACAAGACGACCTCGACTGGCAACTAATTGCAGCCCAACAACAAACAGTAGCGAATAAAATTCAGCCCCTACAAGAAGAACTAACTAGACTTCAACAAGAAAGCCGACAACGCCGAAAACCCTATTATGCAGCCAGACAAAAATACTACAGCTATCTCTATAAAAAAGATTATGATGCTTGGTTTGTTCTCGATCCTGTAATCACCGTCCATCCCGACGAGGTATTTTTCGAGTGCTTCAGCCAAGACGAATCAACCTACGGACGACTCGGCGCAAGTTACGAAGTATTCCAAAACATTAACGAATTTGCTTGCGGTACGACTAACATCGACTACTCCACAGCCCTGTACAACGAATTCCAAAAAGTACGCAGCTATAAAACAACTCAATTCACCATCGATCCCTCTGGTTTTGAAGTAGAAACCCAACATGAAGAGTCATTCAAAGAAGTCAAAATAGATCTTCCTGATAGTTGGGTTAGAGGCTTTTTGCAGGTAAGTTCTGCCATGTCCTTACCCACTACCCAGTTCGATTTACATCCAATGGATATTTACAATATCTGCCTCGTTCTGCGCCGACATAAAGAAAAAAAAGGGCCTCGCGGAATGCGCTACGAATTAACTCCTGGTCAACCAGTCAAGGTTATTTTTGAACCTTGGAATATTGAATTAACCTGTGCGCGATCGCCATATACGGGTAACGAGACTCAAGAAATCCGCGTTTGGGGTCGTCGTCGCCTCCATATCTTAGAACGTCTCATCCCCATCGCTAAAAAGTTTACCGTTCATCTACTGGGTACGGGAATGCCTTCTTTTTACATTGCTGACTTGGGCGATATGTCCTTTACTCTGGGCTTATCGGGCTGGACAGCCAATGATTGGTCAAGCTCTGGCAACTTCGATCTCATGGCTTCTCGTACCGAAATAGACCGCTGGACAAAACAACATATCTTTAATTCTCTCCAAGAAAACTGGGCAGAAAAGCCCCACGACTTAGCCAAACGTCTCAATATGAACCCTGCAGTAATTCTGGGTGCATTAGGAGCATATACCCAAGCAGGTCGAGCAATTTACGACCTCAACAAAGGAGTCTATCGCATTCGAGAATTAACTAAAGAACCCTTGCCAATGGAAAAACTACGCTTTGCCAACAAACGAGAAGCTAAAGCCAGCCGCTTTTTAGATAACAACCGAGTGGCGATCGATAATGTTCTTGAAGATGGTGATGGCGTATGTAACCTACAGGGAAAAGTAACAGACAGAGAAAAAACCCACAACCCATCTTTGACTATCGATGCTGACCAACGCATGATACAAGCACAATGCGACTGCAACTGGTATAAACAAAACAAACTTTACAAAGGTCCTTGCGAACATATTTTGGCTCTTAAAATGGAACACAACAGAAGATATTAACGCAATTAAAGAACTTAACTCTTTTGCAGGGTTTGGGGAAGCCTACATCCGTATTCTATGAATCGGTGTAGGAGAAATCACTAGAAGATCATCCTACAAAAGCAGGATGTTACGTAATGAATTTAATGGTAACTCGTCGATATTATAGTTGATTAAGAAATCAAATTTTACTTGACTTTAAAATCAACATAATGATAAATTAAATTCAGCTTGAAAAAGCAATCGATCGATAATCTTGCAATCTTGATGGTGTATCGCCATCTCTGTCCTAAGTTCACGACCAGCATCACTAGCTAATTTTCTACCTTTGCGAAGCCAGCAGGTACACGGTTTAATTTCCGAGAAATTTTTGACCTAGACGTACACACACCCTGGTAAATTCAGTTCCCAATAAAACACAAGTTGTGTAATGTTGGGGCTGTCTTCGCCGAGTTAAATTATCTAGTCCTTTGAATTTTACGAAGATTATCAATATCTAGTTGACGGTTGGAATTAACTAATTAAAATTGAAGATACGCGCTTATTAAAAGAGATCAATAACCTTGCAATTTGGGTGGTGTTTCGCCATCTTTGTCGTTAGTTTAGACACGCATCACTAGCCCGCTCGTGACTTGTACGGTCATGCGGTACTAGTAGCTTTTCCGGTGGGACTTCTGCGAAGTTAAATAAGCCACTAGTACCGCGACCGCTTGAGTTGAGCAGTCTAGTCAGCCAGAGGCTTACGAAGGATATATCCCAACTAATAAGCGCATTCTCTTTGCTTCTTTTTATTTAATTACACCAATCACAACATCGCCATTTAACCAGTTACCAATTATCTCTCATGTCTCAACAACCTCGTACTCGTCAGGAACTTTACGATCTAGTTCGTCAGAGGGGAAAAGACGAATACGTTTTAGAAGAGATGATCCGCTTGGGCTTTTGGTCGGCGAAAGGAGAAATGCCTGAAGATCCCGCCGACGATATCCGACGCATGGGAGAGATTAGGCGAGAATTAAATCAATTACGCCAAGAAAGTAGAAATTTAAAAAATGAAAAGCTGCTACGCAAACGATTATTAAAAGAAAGGTTAGCCCAATCTCGTCGCCAGCAACAAGAAAACAAAGAGAAAAGAGAACAGGCGCGTATTGCCAAAGCACAAGCCTGGCAAAAACATCAGGAAACGGAAATTACTTATTTAGGGGAAGAGGTTTCTAAGGGCTTAAACTATACTGAATGTAATGAAGAAAGATTAAAAGAACACGATCTACCCATTTTAGGCAATGCACTACAAATTGCCACGGCAATGGATATTACTGTTCCTCAACTGCGTTTTCTAGCTTTTAATCGCAAAACTTCTACTGTTTCTCACTATATCCGCTTCAAAATTCCCAAAAAAACTGGGGGAGAAAGATTAATCTCTGCACCTCTGCCTAGATTGAAACAAGCACAGTATTGGATTTTAAATAATATTCTTAACAAAATACCTATTCACGACGCAGTTCATGGTTTTAGAAGCGATCGCTCTATTGTAACCAACGCTCAACCCCATGTAGGCGCAGACGTAGTAATTAACTTCGATCTAGAAAACTTTTTTCCCTCCATATCTTACAAAAGAGTCAAGGGTTTGTTTCGTTCTTTTGGCTATAGTGAAGCTGCTGCCACTATTTTGGGCTTGATTTGTACCGAAGCAGAATTGGAACAACTGGAACTAGACGGGAAAACGTATTATGTGGCATTGGGAGAGCGCGCTTTACCCCAAGGATCTCCCGCATCGCCAGCCATTACTAATATTATGTGTCGGCGTTTAGATGAGCGTTTGACTAGGATGGGGCAAAAGTGGCAATTTGTTTATACCCGTTATGCAGATGATCTTACTTTCTCGACTAAAGCCAATCACCCGCGGATCTGCAATTTACTCAAAAACACAGACTCTATTGTTAACCACGAAGGTTTTAAAATTAATCAGAAAAAAACTAGAGTATTGCGAAACAGTTCACAACAAGAAGTTACGGGTATAGTAGTCAATGAGAAACTGAATGTCGATCGCCAAACTTTAAAACGTTTTCGTGCCACCTTACATCAAATAGAAGTTAATGGTATGGATAATGTCTCCTGGGGTGATGGTGACGATCTCATGGCTTCAATTCGCGGTTTTGCTAACTTTGTGGCGATGGTTAATCCAATTAAGGGAGCTAAATTCATAGCTCAAATTCAGCGTATTAAAAGAAATTCATAATTGATCACACGTCCTAAATACTTCTCAATGCGACTATTGGATCTAGCTTAGCTGCTGCTTTGGCGGGAAAGACACCAAAGGAAAGACCGATCGCGCCAGAAACACCGACTGCAACTAAAATAGCTACAGGAGAAATGGTAGGGGCGAGGGGAGAGACTGCACCAACAATAACAATACCAGTCACGCCAATTACTGTACCGATCGCACCCCCTGCCGCTGAAAGAATTGTTGCTTCTATCAAGAATTGCCAAAGAATATCCCCTTCTTTGGCGCCAACTGCCTTGCGTAAGCCGATTTCTTTGGTTCTTTCTGATACCGCTACTAGCATAATATTCATCACTCCAATACCTCCGACTACTAGGGAGATACCTGCGATCGCAGCTAACAAGACGGTCAATCCACTAGTAATTGTGCCGACAATTTCTAAAACATCTTTTTGAGTACGGACGCTAAAATCATCCTCTCCCGTAATTTTATGACGCAGACGTAAAAGATTTTCTATCTGTAGTTTAGCTGCACGAATACTATCTTCATCCTTAGCTGCAATGGAAATAAAAGTTACTTGAGTACCATAGGGTGATGTATTACCCACAATTTGATTTGCCATGGTAGTCAGAGGTACATATACCGTCAAATCTTGGTTTTGTCCCAGAAAAGCACCTTTAGCTTCTAATACTCCAATGACTTCTAGGTTAATATTTTTGACGCGAATTTTTTTACCCAGGGGGTTTTGTTGGGGAAAAAACTTATCTGCTATTTCCGAACCCAAGACGACTACTCTACGGTTACGCTGAATATCTACATCATCAAAAAATCTACCTTGATCTACCTCAAAACTTCTGACGCTTAAATACTCTGGAGTTGTACCTAATACCTGCTCATTAGCGTTACGATTGCGATAGGTAATTAACTGACTGCGCGTAATTTGGGGGGCTACTTCACTGACACTGGGTACTTGTTCGGCGATCGCTTTGGCATCTGCCCAAACTAAAGTTTTAGGTGCATTAAAGGTGGTACGTCTCTCTTCTTGTGTACCAGGCACAATAAAGATGACATTAGGACCAAGGGATTTAAACTGTTCGGAGGCAAGGTTTTTGGCTCCTTCACCGACCCCTACCATCGTAATTACTGAAGCGTTGCCAATAATAATCCCCAACATAGTCAAACCGCTACGCATCTTGTTCGCCACCAAGGTAGCAGTCGCCATTTTAAAGCTTTCTATTATATTCATTGAGGTTGGGGAATTTTTAATTTATATCGTTGTTGATCAACGTCTAAGTCTGCCAGGCTTTTTGTAGCTTGGTCCATACTGTAGAGACGGTTTGCTTGACTTCATTTTGGAAACTCCATCTTTGAAAATCACGTTCGTAAGCTTCTCCCTGAGATTGATAAGCTTTCCAGCCATTCAGGGCGATCGCCAGTCCCCAGAATAATAATATATAAGCAGACCAAGTCAAAGTACCTGCCACAATTACGTTAAAAGAAACCAAGAAGGTATTAATAATTGCGAATTTAGTTAGCTTCTGATGAAATTTTTGACGGCGTTGAAGAGTAAAAGTGCGACGTTGACGATCTATCGCCTTTTGTTCTAGCCAATCTTTTTCTGCTGATTGAATTATGGCATTACTAATATCTAACTCTGAAGCAATTTCCCAGAGTTGTTCCCTGCTTAATTCTTCGTCGGTGGTATGACGAGCGATCGCAAGATGCAATATTTCTTGAATATCTTCTTGACTATAAGAGTCGCGATATTGTGGCGTTGTCTCTGACATATTATTAGTTCGTAGCTACTCTAATAGGGCGTATCATCAACATGACAAGACACATCCTACATTTATTATGCCCAATATTTGTCGAGTTGCTACCGTAATTATGAGGACGGTTTTTACTATACTGTTGGAGGATGTATTGTTGTTTACTCTTCGTTACAATTTTAATAATTAAAAAATAACAAGCAAAGATAAAAAAGCTTAAATTCAACTTTGCAATGATTTTGATTTGTTGCATTATTACGTATAGGAGAATGCCATGAACGGCAATATTCGGATCGGTAATTTATTTGGTATCCCATTTTTCATTAACCCATCGTGGTTTTTTGTTTTGGGTTTAGTTACCTGGAGTTATGGCTCTGGTTTGACTAGATTTCCCGAGTTAACAGGGATAATGCCTTGGTTTTTGGGTTTGGTTACTGCCTTACTGCTATTCTCTTCGGTATTGGCTCACGAGCTAGGACATAGTTTTGTTGCTATCCGTCAGGGAATACCAGTAAAGTCGATTACCTTATTTATTTTTGGTGGTTTAGCCACCTTGGAAAAAGAATCAGAAAGCCCTTTTCAGGCTTTTTCTGTAGCAGTTGCAGGACCTTTGGTTAGTGTTTTACTATATGGGCTATTTTCGTTTATTGCAGCGACTGTACCCTTGAGTTTGCCTTTGAAAGCGATTATTTCTTTAGTAGCATACATCAATTTAGTCTTGGCATTGTTTAATATGATTCCTGGCTTACCCCTTGATGGTGGTAATGTCTTGAAAGCAATCGTTTGGAAAGTTACAGGTAACCCCAACAAAGGAGTTATTTTTGCTGGTAGAGTCGGTCAAGTAATTGGCTGGATTGCTATTAGTTTGGGAATAATGTCTGTCTTGGGCATTAGTCAAGTAGGGAGTATCTGGACACTACTGATTGGTGCGTTTTTGCTACGCAATGCGGGCTTTGCTGCCCAGTCTGCTCAAGTACAGGATAAATTGAGTCAATACACTGCTAAAGATGCAGTGATTGAAAATAGTCCCGTCGCCGAAAACAATCTCAGCATCAGAGAGTTTGTTAATAATTATGTAATTGGTAAACAACAGTGGCGCAAGTTTTTAATTGTTGATAGCGATCGCCAGTTAGCAGGAGAAATTGAGATTGCCGAATTAAATAAGATTCCTACTTCGCAATGGAATGATGTTTATCTCAACGAGTTAATTGAGCCTGTTGATCAAGCCAACATTATTGCAGCAGAAACTTCTTTACTAGAGGTAGCTAAAGACTTTGAAGTAAATAGTCCCCGCGAGTTGATTGTAGTAGGAGATACTGGGGAAGTTTATGGCTTATTGGAAAAGTCGTCAATTATTAATTTGATGGCAAAACAAGAGCAAGAACAAGAGCGCTCTTTTAAGTCACAAAGCGATCGCGAAGAAGTATTGCAGTCTTAATCTCATAATCGATCCTAGAGGGAAACAAATGTTTGCCTCTAGTTTTTTTATTTAATTTGAGAGCGAAAGAAGAACAAAACCAGAATCACACATCAATTCTAGATTGCTAAACAAAGTCTACACTTGTGATGTAATATATATCTTGGTTGTCGTTGAATACACCAAACCAAGCTCCATCAACATATTCGGCATCAACTAAATCAGATTCAAGACTATCTTGTCTTTGAACTTCTGCTTGAAATTCATCATTTTTAGTAAAATTAAAAGCAAAATTACTCCCTCCTCTGAAATCACCTAACACTCCTACATAGTTTCCATCAATATATTCAAAATCAACATGTCAGTTACACATTTACCAACGCCAACTTTTGCATCTATTTAAAGAACCATCACGATCGCATTATTAAATACAATAATTATTAATCGACGTTGGTAAATCAGGGTATGAAAATTAGGTTCATCTGCTGGATACAGATTTCTCAAAAGCTAACAGCTAATAGCTACGAACCGAAACATTTTATACGTCATGCATCAAATTACCAACGCCTATTAATCTAAGTCAATTTGTTTTAGACAAAACTATTTTTGAAGGATAATTTGTACCAGAGTAGACGGACATAGTAATTATTTGTCGATCTATTAAACGAGATTTTGCCAACGAATCCTTGGTTCCTGAATTGACAGCGTAAGCAGGAAAACAGGCCGCACTAAGACTAAGACGCAAACTATTACCCTCTTGAATACACATATAAGTTGCTTGTAAGGGAATTGCGATCGCCTGTGTGGTTTTTGAGTCAGAATTGATAGTGGTGTAGCCTTGGGTAAAGTTAAGCACTCTGCCATCAGAATCGACCGTAGACAACACTGCACATAAATCGAAGCTGGGTCGATCGCTACTAGCAAAAATTTCGATCTCAACTACTCCTGCAATCTGTAATTCTTTTTCTAGAGATGCAGAAGTATAGGTTAATATATCCGAACGACAATCTAGTAAGGTACGATCGCAAGATCCTCCAGGATAACTCCCATGTCCCCCCAAAGCTGGTACGGGTCGCCAAGGATCGTGAACTAGGATATCAAGATTATTATCAAATTCAGTAACCGAATCGGTTAAATCCGTTGCTAATAAATCGCGGGGAGAAAGAGATTCGGTATCTAGATCCTCTTCATATAACCAAAGCATTCCGCTATCTTCTCTGATACCTGCCAAGCCATCACTAGCTAAATAGTATGTATGTTGACTTTGGGGAAAATGCTCTAATTCGCGCCATTGATTGCTACCCATTTCAAACAAACAAATAGGAGATTCCTCTAAAAGTCCTGTATCAATATTTTTTAAGAAGTAATCAAACCAGCGTATTTGGATTTCATCGATGGGGTTTTGAGCTTCTAAACCATAATCGATCGCGCCTAGTTTACGTCCCCAGGGTAAATGCGCCCAAGGTCCAATCAAAAGATGTTGCGGTTGTTGATTAGTGGCTGCCATTGCATGATATAAGTTCAAAGTCCCTCGCAAATAGGGATCGAACCAGCCCCCAACATGAAGCATGGGTAAATCTATACTTTCTTCTAATAAATATTTTGGCGATCGCTTTTGCCAATATTTAGTATTAGGATCGGGGTTATTTAGCCACTGATGGTAAAAAGAGTTGGGGGCTAAACGTTTCATTAGTTCAGGATTAGCAGGAATCAGATCGTTGAATGGTAAATTGCGACCTGCTTGATGTAACTCCTGATAAGCAGCTTCGTCACCTTTAAGACGGGCAGTTTCTCCCGCCAATTGAATTGCCCAGGCTAAGCTAGCATAAAGACAAAATGCGCCATTTTCATAAGCCCAATCAGTATATAGATCGTAGGCTACCATTGCAGGAGCGATCGCCTTTAAAGCTTCTGGTTGATGTACGGCGGTATATAGTTGAGTCATGCCCTGATAGGAAAAACCATACATCCCCACTTTGCCATTATTATAAGGTAAGGTTGTTACCCAATTAATAGTATCCAAACCATCGGCAACTTCATGGGTAAACAAATCGAACTCTCCTTGTGATGTTCCTCTACCTCGCACATCCTGAATCACCACAATGTAACCTTGGGCGGCGTACCAGCGAGGATGAGCGTAAACCACCGTAGACGCGATCTCTCTACCATAGGGTTGGCGCATCAAGAGAATGGGTAATTGTTCCTTAGTGTCTGGACGATATACATCCGCATCTAGTCTCACTCCATCACGAGTTTGCATTGAAACTTTAGATTTGACAACATTAACCATAGGGCAATACTAATTCCTCGAATATAGCTAGAGGTAAGATGAACCTAATATATATAGATATCAGTAGATCAAGCGATCTCCTTATCAAAAATCAAACTCAAAAATCGTCACGCCTCCGCGTCTTTGCCAGAGTCAATCAAAATAAAGCGATCGCTCTTTGATCAATTATCCATCAATCATTCATTGCTTCTAATTTAGCCAAGCGACTAACTAAATCCAGATTAGTTTGTTTTAACTTATCGATCTCTTGACGTAATTCCTTGACTGCTTTATCTGCACCCAGATTTTTCTGTACCTTAAGTACAGCTTCCTCTGCGCGACGACGTACCCTACCATCGGGAGTTTGGGCTGCCAAGTCATTAAGAATAGTAATAGCAGAAGCTGTTTGCATTTGTCCTAATGCACCGACTACCGCTACTTGAGTTAAGAAAAATGACTCCCCCGCGATCGCTTCTAGTTGTTCGAGGATTTCCCCTAGTTTTTCGGGAGACTGACCAGTAGATATTGCCCCCAGACAACGAATCGCTGTTAATCTTAAGGCTTGAGGAGTACCTGGCTTAGTATATTCCATAATCAAATCTACTGCATCAGCAGAAGTTTTCATTTTACTCAATCCTGCGATCGCACCACCACGGACGACTTCATTCCAGCCTTGTCTTTGTTCCAAAACGGTTTTAAGTAAAGATATCGCTTTACTTTGCTTGGTTTTGAGATTGCCCGATACCATTCCCCCAATACTTCTGGCTGCTGCAGCTTCTGTATAGTAACTGCGATCGCCTTTTTGTAGAACGTCAGCAATAGTATCGTAAACAGCAGGATGTTTGAAATTACTCAAGGCTGTAACTACCGCCCGACGTACCCGCGCATCTTCATCTTTTAAACCTACTTGCAAAGCATCAGCAGCTTGCTTGAGTTTAATCTTGCTAAGTTTTTTGGCTACCTCTACCCGCACACCCCAAAATGGATCTTCGGTTAAGGATTTAGCCAGAGATTTAACGACTTCTAGTCCCCCTTTTTTACTTAAAGCAGCAGCAGCATAAATCCGCGAAGTAGAATCTGGGTCGTGTTGTAATTGCTTTATAAGTTCGCTGACGGGATATTGAAGGCTGACAGTTTTGAGGAAATTATTATGGCGATCAAAGCTAACAAAGTCGGGTTTTTTGTCTAGGGGGAAATAAAAACTTTGTTCTGGTTGATGGATGCGGAGGGAGAAATTTGTAAATTCAGCTTGAGGAGAATTTTTCGCGATATAGCCAAACCCCACAGGAATTTTGAGATCGAATAACTCTTTACTATTACTATCTTTGTTGGCTTGTTTTTGAGTAACGGTTAACTTAGCAAGTTTGCTATCGCCATCCCAAGAATAGGCTACTTTATAGTCTGGATGTCCCCCACGAAAGACATACTGATCGAACAAAAACATTAAATTATAACCAGTCGCCTGATCAATCGCTCGTAATAAGTCTACTGTCTCCACTGTTTTGTGAGCATTATCCCGTACAAAAGTTTGAATTGCTCGATCAAACAATTCATCCCCTAAGATTGCCCGAATCATGTGATAAACACAAGCACCCTTTTCATAAAGATGTCGGTCATACAGTTCGATCGCTTCTCGATAAATATTAGTTACTATGGGACGACGGTAACGAGTACTATCTTCAGTCAGATAACTACGGGCTTCATTTAATAAGTAATAGGCTGCATCATCTTTGCCATATTCCTCTTCTGTCCAAAATACCTCTGCATAAGAAGCCATTCCCTCTTTGATCCAGGCGTGAGACCAATGTTTGATTACTACCAAGTCACCAAACCACTGGTGGGCTAGTTCATGCAAGACCAAACTCTCAGTACGCATATTATCTGTTGCTGCCCGTTCATCTAGCAAGCAACGATCTGTTAGCAGGGTGGTAGAAGTGTTTTCCATCCCGCCAAAGATAAAGTCATCGACGCATACCTGAGCATATTTAGGATAGGGATATTTGTATCCATATTTCTTAGACAGAAACTCAACCATGCGGGGAGTTTTCTCCATGCTACGCTTGCCGTCTGCTTCTCTTCCTTTCTCGACGTAATAGTTAACGGGTATATCTTGCCATCGATCTTTTATTTCGGCAAAGTCTCCCACTGCCAAAGTCATTAAGTATGTAGGATGTACTTGCTGTTGCGACCAATGATAAACAACACCGTTGTCTTTTTTTTCCGTATTAATTAATTCTCCATTAGAAACAGCGGTAAAACCTTTTGGCACTTGTACTTTAATTTCCGAGGTAGCCAATTGACCAGGATAATCAAAACAGGGAAACCAAAAACGTGAGTCTTCATCTTCTCCCTGTGTCCATACCTGGGTTGGTTTATTGGGATAATGTTCGTCAGCACTAATAAAATATAGACCACGTTGGGGATTTTCTACAGAGTAGGCAATTTCTACCTTGATCGCTTCTGTAGTAGTAGGCTGCTGCAAATAAATTTGAACTTCTTCGCCATCGTAATCAAACTGCTGACTCACACCATCAATCAACACCGACTCGATAGTTAAGTCTACCGCATCCATCGTTAACTGCTTGATGCCAGACCTTACGGGAGTGATAGTAGTGGTACAGGTAGCCTTAAAGCTTTGCTTGGGAATATTTAGAACTAAATCGAGAAAAATATGCTCAACCTGTCCAGGGCGATCTGGGTTGTAGTGGGGTCTTGCGCCTGGAAGTTCAAAAGACTTGCGATCGCTTTCTTCTGCATCGAAATATAAGTGAGACATAAGGATCTGTGTAAGGTAATGCTAGATATTATCTTACTGAATTTTTCCCTCATGGTAGCGAGCTAAATATCAGCGTTTTTATTTATATATCTCTAGACTTCCCAAACTATTTAGTTGAATCAACTAATTTAAAAGCGCGATCGCAACGCCTCTATCGTCTTATAGAACCTTGCTGGTAGTAGTTTAATAATTCCTCCGAATGTATGTTTGGCGCGAACGTTAAGAGTCGAGGGTTTGGTAAGGTCAATTGGGGAGAACCAATTATGTCAGAGCAATCGCGCTTCAACCACTTAACTAATTCTTTGTCGATCTCATCGTAAGTAAGAGCATTACAGTCTAAGCTAACTTTGATCATTTAATTTATAAGATAATGGACACAAATGTAGGTTTCTCACCGACAAATAAATTTACATACGGTTCAAGCCTTTGTGTCTTCTTTCCTCTGCCTTCTGCTTATCTAGCCTCGATGGAACTAATGGTTTTATAATCAATGGTCTTGCTGATAGAGATCGTCTGGGCGGATCAGTTGGTAATGCAGGAGATGTCAATGGGGATGGCTTCGACGACATCATCATTGGTGCAGAACTAGCAAACCCTAACGGTAATAGTTATGCAGGGTCGAGCTATGTAGTCTTTGGTAGCAATTCTGGCTTTAATAGCAGTTTCGATTTATCTAGCCTCGATGGAACTAATGGTTTTATAATCAATGGTCTTGCTAATAGCGATCGCTTAGGTAGATCCGTCAATAATGCCGGAGATATCAATGGTGATGATCTTGACGATATCTTAATTGGTGCATTTGCTGCCGATCCTAACGATAAAACTAATGCGGGGTCTAGTTATGTAATTTTTGGGAGTAATTCTGGCTTTAATAGCAGTTTCGATTTATCCAATCTCGATGGTAATAATGGTTTTGCAATCGGTGGTGCTAGCAATTTCGACTTTTCAGGTAGATCCGTCAGTAGTGCGGGGGATATTAATAATGATGGCATTGACGATATCCTGATTGGTGCAGATCAAGCAGATCCTAATGGCAATAATAATGCAGGATCTAGTTATGTAGTTTTTGGTAGTGATAGCTCATTTGATAGTAGTGTAGATTTATCTAGTCTTGATGGCACTGATGGTTTCAGGATTGATGGTATTTCCAGTAATGACAATTTAGGTGAGTCAGTAAGTCATGCTGGGGATATTAATGGTGATGGTATAAACGATATTCTGATTGGTGCTTACACCGCAAATCCCGATAGTCATTTTAGTAAAGGATCGAGCTATGTAATCTTTGGACAGAATAATTTTGCTCCAGTTTTAGGCGAAACAATTGTTGATAAATACATCATTACCCATAACTCTTATCAGTTAACCTTAGAAGATAATGTTTTTAACGATCCAGATGGAGATAGTCTTACCTATAGTGCAACTTTAATTGATGATTCTCCTTTACCCGATTGGCTGAGTTTTGATAAAAATAGCCAAATTTTTGGCGGTACTCCTGTCCAAGACGATGCTGGAGTCTTAGAAATTAAAGTTACTGCTACCGATTCTGATAATCGAACTGTTAGCACCAATTTTAGCCTTACTGTTACTGATACTGTTTTTCCTCAAATTGTCGAACTACAAGATATTGATGGTAATAATGGTTTTGTTCTTAATGGCATTACTAGAGGCGATCGTTTGGGTAGATCACTCAGTAGTGCGGGAGATATCAATGGTGATGGCTTTGACGATATTATTATTGGTGCATACCAAGCAGACTCCAATAGTAAAACTAGTGCAGGAGAAAGCTATGTAGTCTTTGGTAGCAACTCAGGCTTTGATAATGATTTAGATTTATCCAATCTCGATGGCAGTAATGGTTTTACCATTAGTGGCGCAAATAGTTTCGATCGCTCTGGTAGATCGGTAAGTAATGCAGGAGATGTCAATGGGGATGACATAGACGACATCTTAATTGGCGCAAATCAAGCAGACCCCAATGGTAATAATAATGCAGGATCAACCCATATAGTCTTTGGTAGTAGTTCGAGCTTTAATGGCACTGTGGATTTATCCAGTCTTGATGGCAATAACGGTTTCACCATCAATGGAATTGCTAAGAGTGACAATTCAGGTCAGTCAGTAAGCAGTGCGGGAGACGTTAACGGCGATGGTTTTGATGACGTCATTATTGGTGCGACTGGTGCAGACCCCAATGGTAATACTTTGGCAGGAGCGAGCTATGTGGTCTTTGGAGATAGTTCGGGCTTTAATGGCACTGTAGAGTTATGTAGTTTTTGGTAGCGATTCTGGTTTCAATAGCAGTTTTGATTTATCTAGTCTTGACGGCAACAATGGTTTTGCTATCAATGGTGTTACCAGTGATGACTTCTCAGGAAGGTCAGTAAGTGGTGCAGGAGATATCAATGGTGATGGCTTCGACGATCTAATCATTGGCGCACCTGATGCAGACCCTGATGGTAAAAGTCTTGCAGGAGAAAGCTATGTGTTTTTTGGTCGTGCTGATTTTGCTACCACTAGTAATCCTACTCCGGCAGAAGATAATAACTTGACTGGAACAAGTTCAGGCGATCGCATTGAAAGTGGAGCAGGGGATGATGTTGCCCGTGGTGGAGCTGGTGGCGATGAGGTTAATGGCGACAACGGTAAAGATCGTCTTTTTGGGGATGCTGGTGCGGATATTCTTGACGGAGGCGATGATGATGACTTTCTTCAGGGTGGCGATGATAACGATACCATCAAGGGAAGAAAAGGTAATGATATTCTCTACGGCGATGCAGGCAATGATACTCTTCTCGGTCATTCTGGTCAGGATGTTTTAATCGGCGGGACTGGTAACGATCTCCTCGATGGTGGTACTGCTGGCGATAGGATACTCGGTGGTGCTGATGCCGATACTTTTGTAATTCGTCCTGGGGATACAAATAACGTCATTTACGACTTTGAAGACACTACCGACTCCATTAGTTTGGTTGCTGGTTTGAGCTTTGACAACCTAACTATTGGCGACAATGGCTTGGATACGGGAACGAATATTACCGAAACCAGTGGCGGAGATTTGCTAGCTACTCTCATTGGCATTGACGAAGCAAATATTACGTCTGCTGACTTTATTTAATCTTCAAGCTCAACATTCTTAATCTAATTCCAACCATCATTATCAATTACCATGAATAAATTCTCACAGCTTTTAACTCTTAGCAGTCTCACTCTGACAGGTTTATGCCTCGCATCTACTCCTGTTCTGGCTTTTGAGTTCTCCGTAGAAAATCAGACGGGTAATGATTATACCTATACCGTTACCCTCGATGCTGATGATTCTCTAGCTTTTGGCGATCAATTAATTCTAACTAACTTATCTGGTGTTACTGCTGCTTCTGCCAATAGTCCTTATACTCTTGGTGGATCTGACGCTACTAGTGCTAATTTCTCAGTAGCTACTGCTACTAGTGGTGTTGATACTTTAACTGGTGTCTTCTCTTTAACTTCCCCTGATTCTTTTCTAGTTTGGAGTATCAAGCTTTCTTTTCTGATAATGGTACTCCTAGTATGGCTAGCGGTACTCTTAATGCCACTCCCGTTCCCTTCGGTGTCGCTCCCGATTTAGGGATTATGTTGCTGGTTGGCGGTTTTGGACTCCACAAGTTAAAACGTAAATTCAGCTAATTCTTTGCCTTAAAACTATTGAAAGCAGTTATCAAGGGGTAGCTGCTTTCTTGCTGATTAATTATTCATTGCTAATTATTAATTAATGCTGCTTCAAAACAAGTTTCAGAAACATCATCATCTAATTGAATTATCCCCAGATCTTATCCAACGTTCCAAGCAAATATTTCCCATTGCTGGTTATTTCGTACTGCTGTTTGCTTTCATTGATTATCTAGCTTTTTTAGTGCCATTTCATCTGTTTGACCCTGGTTGGTTGTTACAGACTGTTGGCAAATGTGTCGATAATATTTGGTCATTACTTTTGGGTTTGGTAATGGTTTTTGCCCATCGTCAACAGGTTAAGTTGGGAGAATTGAAGATTTTAGCTTGGTTATCTAGATTCGTTTTAGTTCTAGGGATACTTTATATTTTGATTTTTCCTTTAGCTATTACGGGTTCAGTGAGAATTCATCGTAGTAATGTAGCTACATTGAATTCACAATTATCTCAACAAAGTACTCAATATCAACAGCAGAGAGAAATTTTGAATAATGCTACTACTACTCAATTAGCTCAATCGATTGAACAAAGGGATGCTCAACTAAATTCATCGGCTCAATCTACGGAGTCTCCCCAAGAGTTGAGAAAACGTTTAGCTGGGGAAATAGACCAAACATTCCAACAAATTCAGTCTCAAGCGAAAGAGAGTTTTCAACAAAAGAAATGGAGTCTGATTAAAACTGCTGTTAAGTGGTCAGTTGGAGCTATTATTTCGGGTGTAATGCTAATTTGGATTTGGGTATTAACTGATTGGACGAGAAAGGTGAGTTTAAGTTTGCAAGAAGAAGATTAAAGGTGCAATCGTCCCTAGTAGACAAGATTATTCGTCGTTATTGTGAAAACGGAGAATAGAGAATTTTAGAGCCGATAATTCCGTGAATCGGTACTTAATGCGATTTTTTCAAAGGCTTGTCGTTGTTATGCCAGCATGACTACTACCGAGAGATATCTGCAGATATCACAGTAATGTTAGTAGCAGCCAGTTTATTGATTTTTAGGTAATTTCGATTGGTTAGGGCGATCGCGCTTAGTAGATAATAGTTACAGAATTTAAAAATTACCAGAGCTTTCAGAGTCTGACAGGAGAGGGATAGGCATCAATTATGTTTCCGAACCTGCTCCAATTTTAGGGTCGTCGTTGATATATACCCCTTGAGACTTACCATTCGATTCTAGCCGTCTAAAACTACCGTCGCGATCGTAGGTAAAAGCGGTTGCCGAAAGACTAACTCTTATCGGTTGAGAACTAGTATTGCAAATAGGCAATACTCCCTTACTTTGCCCCTTTTCTGATTCCATTTTTAGATACAGAGGAGAGACAAAAAATAACAATAATCTTCAGACTTGTTTGAGAGATAGTTACTAATATAAAAACTAAGATGGGATCAAGCTTTTGTTTGGGTTTTATTTGGTATTATTCAGTATGGATCATCGTCAGAGACAGTCACTTGAACCTAATACGCCAGAAATGGGGGGGGGACTGCCCATTATCGAATATTGGGCAGAACATACTCTCTCACCTGAAGGAGCAAAACTTTGGCAGACACTGTTACACAAAAGTGCTTGCCTATCTTGTGCTTGGGGAACAGGAGGGCAAAAAGGAGGCTTTACTAACGAAGAGGGCGAAAAACTGCAACGCTGCATGAAAAGTGTCGAAGCTATTTCTGCAGAAATTCAACCTGCAATTCAACCAGCTTTTTTTAAGAAACAAACCATAGAACAGCTACAGCAATTAACATCTCAAGCCGCAGATCGTTTGGGTAGGTGGAGTTTTCCCGTAATACTCTCTTCGGGTAATACTCACTATCAAAAAATTAATTGGGCTGAAATTTATCAAATTGCTCAAACCGCTTTCAAAGCAAGTCCCGAACGAGTAGCATCCTATAGTTCTGGGCGTTCTTCTAACGAGGCTGCTTTTCTATTACAGTTGATGATGCGGACTCTAGGATCAAATAATCTTGCCGACTGTTCTGATCTTTGTCATGCCCCTTCAACTTTTGGACTAAAGCAGATATTCGGCACTGGTACATCGATGGTCAGCTTAAAAAGCCTAAAAGCTACTGATTGCGTAGTGCTAGCGGGTTCAAATGCCTCTTATAATCATCCCCGTCTGATGAATGAGTTAATTAAAATAAGAGAAAGAGGGGGCAAAGTTATCGTCATCAATCCTGTCAAAGAAAGAGGCTTAGTAAAATTTGCTTCTCCTGCTTTCCCTATAAAATCTTTGTTTACTGGTTCGGATATTGCCTCAATTTATTTACAGCCAATTCCTGGTAGTGATGTAGCGTTATTTGTCGGAATTCAAAAATCACTAATCGAACAGAATCAAATTGATCGAGAATTTTTAGAAGCATATACTGAAAATTGGTCGGAAGTTACCGATCGCGCCACTGCTACTAATTGGTCAACAATTGTTGATACCTGCGGTGTATCCCAAGTAGAAATTGAAGTTGCTGCCCAAATGATTGCTCAATCACCTAAGGTAGTCTTTGCCTGGGCAATGGGCATTACTCAACAGCAAAACGGGGTAGATAATGTTGTTAGTATTGCCAATACTGCTTTGTTGACGGGAAATGTCGGACGTTTCGGTGCGGGTTTGATGCCCGTCAGGGGACATTCTAACGTTCAAGGTTTTGGCTCGATGGGTGTAACAGTTCGTCTTAAAAAAGAAATTCAGCAATCTTTAGAAACTCTACTAGATCGCTCTTTGAGTCGTGTACCAGGATATGACGCCCAAGCTTTAATTGCAGCAGCAGACGAGGGTAAGGTAGATACTTTGATTTGTCTTGGAGGCAATCTGTACGGGGCAAGTCCTAACTCCGACAAAGTTAAGCGCGCTTTGGGCAAAATTAAGACTATTATTTATTTAGCAACCAAGCCCAATTTAGGACATTTTCATGGTTTGGCAGCCGAAAACACCATCGTTATTCCTGTATTCAATCGTTTTGAAAATCCTCACAAAACTACAGTAGAGTCGGGAAATAATTTTGTGCGTCTTAATGACGAAGGGAAAACCCATCTTCAAGATGCTGACTTAATTGCGGAAGTGGATTTTTTAACTGAACTCGCCCACAGAGTTCATGGAGAATACCCCGTTAATTGGCGCAAGCTACAGGACACGAAATACGTGCGCGAATTAATTGCTCAAACTATTCCTGGGTATGAAGCTATAGCTCAGATAGACGAAACTAAAGCAGAATTTACTATTAATGGCAGAATTTTCAATAAACCCGATTTTCCTACCCCTTCGGCTAAAGCGAAAATGTTGGTTACTCCTATACCTGCTTTAACTCTGCCTCAACCCCAATCATTTAGCGTCGATCAATACTCTCGCGGGATCGTTTTGGCATTAATGACGGGGCGGGGTTATGCTCAACACAATACGGTTGTTTATCGTACGGAAGATAAATATCGTCGGATTAGCGATCGCAACTGTATTTTGCTAAATCGCCAAGATGCCCAAAGTGTTGGCTTGTCTGAACACGAACGGGTAACAGTAAAAGGAAATGCCAGCCAATTAGAAAATATCGAAGTTATTTATGGTCAAGTACGTTCTGGGGCTGCTTTGATGTTTTACCCAGAAGTTAACGTGATTTTTGATGCTCCCATCGATTCGCGCTGTGGCACACCAGCTTTTAAACGAGTTCCTGTCTTTGTTTATACCATATAGTTTAATTCACTCGTTTAAATTTATGTATCAGTAAGTTAAGAGGAGGTAGGTAGTTAAGATTCTTTGCTATTATAAATTAGCCACGACTGGAGAGGTGGCAGAGTGGTCGAACGCGCTCGACTTGAAATCGAGTTTCTTGAAAGAGAACGTGGGTTCGAATCCCACCCTCTCCGTACTTTCAGAGGTTATGTACTCCAAATGTACTCGGAGTACATAACTCCACAACTTCGTAATTAAGGGCTTAAATAGCTACTGTGATTAGTTGAGATTAGCTTTGTCTACTCTCCTTAAAACTGAATTTGATACAAATTAGAAATAAAACTTTACAAAGCTATTGCTTATATTCTTAGCTTCGTTCTTCTCTATTATTTTTAGGTAACAATACAAAAGAACTATCTGGATTCAAGCGTAGGAGATACTAACCTCTAGGAGTGCTGGATAAGTTGATCTTTACCGTCTTCAGCCTCCTTTAAATCGTCTTCTGCGCCTCTTTTATCGATCGGTTGGGTTGGTAAAAGGTTAATGGGCAAAGGGAAAAGGAACGCAACCAGAACCTTTTACCCTTTCCCATCCTCAATAGTTCAACTTGAATTGAAATCACGAGAAGTATTGCCTAGTCTACTAGTCTTATAGGTCGCCGTATCCTTTCAGGGAAAAGCTCCATTCCAACGTCAGCTATAACGAACTATTCAAAAGTTTTCTTATTTTGCGCGATCGCATTACAGTCAATATGCTAATTAAAAAACTAGAATAGGCATGAATCATACAAGACAATCCTATTAGCTTAGTTAACAGACTGTCTCAAACATCACTGTATACTAGCAAACTTTCTAATTACCTAATTTTTATACCGATCTCCTCTAACTATTTAGCAGAAATTAATCTGATTAACGATCGCTTATGTATTTAAAATCTATATTTAATCAAAAACTATTTCAAAAAACCTTAGTTGGGTTTATGGTGTCCATTAGTATTATTACCTATTCAAGTCCAGCAATTACGCAGCATACAGAGAACTATGGAGAAGCACTGCAAAAATCAATTCTATTTTACGAAGCACAACAGGCGGGAAAATTGCCAGAGTGGAATCGTATTCCCTGGCGAGGTAATGCAACCCTAGAAGATGGGGCAGATGTCGGGCTAGATCTTAGCCAAGGCTGGTTAGATGCAGGGGATAACGTCAAGTTTAACTTCCCGATGGCATACAGCGTTACTACTTTAGCTTGGGGTGGTATTGAATATTACGATGCCTATCATCAAGCAGGACAGTTAGATGACTTATCTCAGAATATTAAATGGGTGACCGATTATTTACTCAATTCCTTTGCCAATGACAATCCTGGAGAATATGTATTATACGGACAGGTAGGTAACGGCAAACTAGATCATCAATGGTGGGGTGCAGCCGAAGTCGTTCATCATGCAATGGAGCGACCTGCTTATAAAATTGATACTAGTTGTCCAGGAACAGATCTGGCAGGAGAAACCTCAGCAGCTTTGGCTTCTAGCTCAATCTTGTTTCGACAAAATGGCGATCAAGAGTATGCAGACTTACTGGTAGATCAAGCCGAAAAACTCTTTGACTTTGCCAATCAATATCGCGGTAAATATTCTGACTGTCTGCCAGAAGCCGTACCCTTTTATACCTCCGTCAATGGGGAACAAGATGAACTTGTTTGGAGTGCAATTTGGCTGCATAAAGCCAAAAAAGCTCAAAATAATAGTTATTTAGGAGAATATCTAAGCTATGCTGCAGCTAGCTATCAAAAGATGCCTAAACCCTATAACTATACCTATCAGTTTGATGATAAATCCTATGGTATTTATATCTTACTGGCACAAGAAACAGGCAAACCAGAATACCAAAAGCGAGCAGAAGCTTGGTTAGACTTTTGGACTGTGGGATATCGGGGGGACAGAATCAAATATACTCCTGGAGGTTTGGCATTCTTAGTGAAATGGGGTTCCTTACCTTTGGTCGCCAACACCAGTTTTTTGGCGTTTGTTTATAGTGATTGGTTACAACAAACTCAAGGAGATTCCGCCAAAGCCCAACGCTATCACGATTTTGCTACTAGCCAAATTAACTACATTCTGGGGCAAAATCCCTCCCGTCGTAGCTATATGATTGGCTATGGCGATAACTATCCTCAAAATCCCCACCATCGTACCGCCCACGGAAGTTGGCTAGATAATGTTAAGACACCCCAACATACTCGTAATCTACTGATTGGGGCTTTAGTAGGTGGTCCAGACGGACAAGAAAACTGGGAAGATGATCGCAATGATTGGGTACGTAATGAGGTAGGAGTTAGCTACAATGCGGGTCTTACAGGAGCATTAGCTAAGATGTATGCTGAGTATGGTGGCGAACCCCTAGCGGAAATATCTTTTCCTCAGCTAGAAGAACCCGAAATTTATGTTGAGTATAAAACAAACAAAGGTAAACAACGCACAGATATTAATCTCGCTATTGTTAATAAATCTGCTGCCCCTGCCCAAGGATTAGAAAACCCAATGGTTAGGGTATTTTACCAAGTCAAGGCTAAATCTACCGAAGATATAGCAGTATCTCTAGCATCTACTGACTGTCCTCATGTTAATGTTTCCGAGGCAGTCAAGATAAAATTAAATAGTTATTACAGCGAAGTTAGCTGCGATAGCGTTATTTATCCAGGAGGAGCGACCAATTATAAAAAGCACATTGCTCTTAAATTGAATACAAGCAAGTCAAGTAGTAATTTATTGAGTAGTTTGGGCAGTATGTTGGGTAAATCAAAATCAGTCGAAATTAGCAAAATTTGCCTTTATGATGGCAATAAACTTGTTTGGGAAACTAATTTTTAGACCTGATCTATCTAGAAAATTGATAACTCTAGGTTATTGATTATTAAACTATTCTTACGAGTTCAATCAAGCGGTCATTTTATTGGACTTTTAACCGATGACGCGATCGCATTTATTATATAAACCTCTTGATGAATTGAAGTCAGGAGGTTTGCTTTTTTAGGCAACGTGAAATTTGTCAATGGCTATAAATGCCTATAATATTTTTGTCTTAATTAAGTAATGTATAAGATTATTTTAATATTTGGTTTTAAATTAGCGATCGCTTAATCTACAAACGAAAAGTTTTACTTATATTTATCAAATAGAGTAGCTGCAAAAGAAAGAGAACTTGGTAAGATAAAATTTAAAGTTTAAAACCGGTAAATGACAGAAAAGTCTCGAACTATTCAATTACCTAACAGCGAAAGCGCGATCGCCTTGGCAGGAAGCCAAGAACAGAATTTAAAATTACTTTCTCGTCGTACAGGGGTAACGATAGTCTTGCGGGGACAAGACTTAATTGTTAAAGGACAGGAAAAAGCAGTAGAGCGTTGCATTAGAGCCATTGGCACATTAGAACCTTTATGGTCGGCGGGTAAAGCGTTGTACGAGCCTGATATTTTGACAGCATTTCAGGCGATCGATACGGGTAGAACCGATGAATACAGCGAACTGCAAAAAAACGTTTTAGCCAGAACCAAAAAAGGCGAGATAATTCGCGCCAAAACTTTTAAACAAAAACAATATGTCAAAGCAATTCAAAAACACGACGTTACTTTCGGCATTGGTCCTGCAGGTACGGGTAAAACATTTTTGGCTGCGGTATTGGCAGTCAAAGCATTACTTAACGATGAATGCGAAAGAATTATCTTAACTCGTCCTGCAGTAGAAGCAGGAGAAAAGCTAGGATTTTTGCCAGGAGATTTACAAGAAAAGGTTAATCCTTTTTTACGTCCTCTGTACGATGCTCTGTATGAATTTATTGACTCGGAAAAAATTCCCGATCTAATGGAACGAGGCAAAATTGAAGTTGCACCCTTAGCCTATATGCGGGGACGTACTTTATCTCAAGCCTTTGTGATTGTAGATGAAGCGCAAAACACTACTCCTGCTCAACTAAAAATGGTCTTGACTCGCCTGGGCTTTGGTTCAAAAATGGTAGTCACAGGAGACATAACTCAAACAGACTTACCATCCCGTCAAGATTCAGGTTTAGTGGTTTCTCGCCGAATTTTGCGTAATGTAGAAGGAATAGCTTTTTGCGAATTGACCCAAGCAGACGTAGTACGACATCCTCTGGTACAAAAAATAGTCGCTGCTTATGAAAAATACGAACAGTAATTCAGTTATCAGGTAAAATTTGAAAAATGAGTAGCAGTTTCAAACCCAAAGCTTACACTTACGAGCCCAAAACTATTGCCAGAGCTAAAAGAGCTTTGTCTTGTTCTCCTTTTTGCTTAAAACTATTTCAGGATATGCGTAACCAAAGCGTACCTATTAATAAAATTGTAGGAGAAACGGGTATAAAATTGAGTTACACAACTAAAGTCTTTAGCGAACCAAGAACGGAAGATCAATTAGTTTGGTTGATCGATGTAGGTCTGTTGCGTCGGGAAGTAGACGGACAGGGATTGACGGATAGTTTTCGTTTAACTCCTTTAGGTAGAGAGATTGTCAACGAGTGGGAAAGCTCAAGAAATAAGATTCCTTCTGCCTCTATAGTCGATCGCTTTTCAAATTGGTCGAAGCGTTGGTTACAATTATCACTTTAATGTCACTCGAAACTTTTGTCTGACTGTTATAACAGTGTATATTTATCTATTCCAGCACAGGAGCGATCGATGAAAGCGATTATGGTGGTCGGTACAACATCTCACGCAGGAAAATCATTCCTGACGGCTGCCCTTTGCCGTATTTTAGCAAGACATGGTTGGCGAGTTGCACCCTTCAAAGGACAGAATATGGCATTGAACGCCTATGTTACCTCTACAGGGGGAGAAATAGGTCATGCTCAAGCAGTTCAAGCCTGGGCTGCGGGAGTTGCCCCTAGGGTAGAAATGAATCCGATTTTACTCAAGCCCCAAGGCAATATGACTTCTCAAATTATTATTAAGGGTAAAGCGGTAGGTACGGTCAAGGCGACAGAATACTATGAAAGATATTTTGAGACTGGTTGGGAAGTAATCCAGGAATCTCTGTATCGTCTTTCTTTGGAATTTGATATGGTTGTTTGCGAAGGCGCGGGTAGTCCAGCCGAAATAAATCTCAAACATCGCGACCTAACCAATATGCGAGTGGCAAAACATCTCAATGCCCCAACTATTTTGGTCGTAGATATTGAACGAGGTGGTGCATTTGCTCATGTAGTAGGTACTTTAGAGCTATTAGATCCTCAAGAGCGATCGCTTGTTAAGGGAGTAGTGATTAATAAGTTTCGCGGACAGAAAGAATTATTAGATTCTGGTATTGAATGGCTAGAGGAAAAAACCAAAATACCAGTACTGGGGGTAATTCCTTGGAGTCACCATCAGTTTCCTGCCGAAGATTCTTTGGATTTATTAGAAAGAAATCGTCGTCGTAGCAGTCAAGATATTAACATTCACGTCATTAGATTGCCTAGAATTGCCAACTTTACTGATTTTGACCCTTTAGAAGCAGAATCATCAGTGTCAGTAAACTACATTGATATTCAAGATTCTCTCGGTCATCCTGATGCGGTAATTATCCCTGGAACAAAAACCACTATTTCTGATTTATTAGCGATAGAAAGGAGTGGTATGGCAGAGCAAATTAGAAATTATGCTGCTGCAGGAGGTACGGTATTAGGAATTTGCGGTGGTTTCCAAATCCTCGGACAAAAAATTATCGACCCTGAAGGAATAGAAGGAGAACCTGGAGAATTTACCGCCTTAAATTTATTACCAATTACTACTATCCTTTCTCCCAACAAAATTGCTCGTCAAAGACAGGTCATTTCACAATTTCCTCAAGCGGGTTTGCCTGTAGACGGTTACGAGATTCATCAAGGTCGTAGTCGTATCAGTCGTCGTCTCAAAGAAGATGCAGATGACTATCGACCAATCTTTGAAGATCCAGGTTTAGGACTAGTGGATAAAAGTCAGTCTATCTGGGGTTGTTATATTCACGGTTTGTTTGATAACGGTGCTTGGCGACGTTCTTGGATCAATCAACTCCGCAAACAAAGAGGAATGTCTTCTTTGGCAACAGGCATCTCTAATTATCGTGACCAAAGAGAAACAACATTAAATGTTTTGGCAGATATTGTGGAAAAGAATCTAGACTTGAGAAGTATTTTGTCTAGTCAGTATTAGCAGATTAATAACTTGCCAAAAGATATGAGTATCAAAGTTTGTTTTCTACCAGACAATATCACCATCGAAGCAGAACCAGGAGAACCTATGTTGCAAGTAGCAGAGCGAGCAGGGGTATTTATTGCTACTGGTTGTCTGATGGGTTCTTGTCATGCTTGTGAGGTGGAATTAGATGATGGAGAAGCTGTTTGCGCCTGTATTAGTTCTGTGCCTGGAGACAAGCCTGAGTTAACGGTAAATATTTACGACGATCCAACTTGGTAGCTAATGATTAGTAATTGAATTGATAAACTGCTGTAAATTTGTTAGGTATTGTTGACCGCCAACTAGGTCTAAATTGTTGTGATTGGCATTAGGAATAATTACTAGTTGCTTGGGTTGGGGTGCAGTAGCATATAATTCTTTTGCCATTGATAGGGGAATAACTTCATCTGCAGTACCATGCAACATTAATAAGGGAACTTGTAGAGATTCAATTTTATTAATTGAATCAAAACGTTGAGTAATCAGTAAATTTAACGGAAAGATATCTAAAGGATAGCTATGTTTAGCCATATTTTTAATCGAGGTAAAAGTTCCCTCTGTTATTAATCCTGCCATTTCAGGATGCTGAGTAGCTAACTCGATCGCGATCGCGCCACCTAAAGAATGCCCGTAGGTTATAATTTTTTGAGGCTCTATTTTTTTAGTATCGGTTAAATATTGCCAGGCTGCTTCGGCATCTTCATATACTCTGGTTTCATTCGGAAAAATGGGGCTACTTTTACCATAACCACGATAATCAATTAGTAGCGTAGACAGTCCTAACTTATGAAAAGTAAGAGCAAGGTCTACCAGATCGCCATTGTTGCTGCCATTGCCATGAAAATATAGCAAAACTGGTGCTGATTGTTCTACAGCCTGAATCCACCAGCCATGAATTTTGTCTTCTTCGATCTCGATCCACACATCTTGATAGTTTAGATTGTGTTTTTGGGGAGTTGATTTTATGGTGCTATCTGGAAAGAAAATTAATTTAGTCTGTCCCCAACGTAGGGATATACAAATTGCCAGATACAATAAGCCCAAAACAGTTATAGCTATGGTGATTTTTTTGGGTAGAGTCATATTATTTAGTTAGCTGCGATCGCCAAAATGAAATTGAACTTAAGTTTAGGCTTTGTTTAAGCAAAATTATGATCAAATTAAAGTAATATTAATAAAATACTAAGCATTTTTATATTTAATAAGTATTTTATGAGGCATAGCCGTCTTTCAGGTGAATTGGAGATTCCTGCATACAATTTTTCACCGCTCAAAATAACCAAATTTTTACTGACAATAATTACTTTCTTAGTTTTATTTAATATTGCTGAAAGAGGATTGGTTCGCTGGCTAAATGCAGTCAACGGAACTCAACTGATTTCTCATTACTTCAACTTTGATCAAGAATCTAATTTTCCCTCTATATATTCGGCTTTAGCACTAGGATTTTGTAGTTATTTACTGACAATTATCGCTAGTCTAAAAAAAATAAATCGTGCTAGATTTGCGAACCATTGGAAAGCACTATCCCTCATATTTCTATTTCTAGCGATCGACGAAGCCTGTAGTATTCACGAGTTATTTATTCCTTTTTTGCGTAGCGGGATTAATGCTAAAGGAATTTTTTATTTTACCTGGGTGATTCCCGCATTTTTACTATTAATAGTATTTTTAATTACCTTTAGAAAGTTTATTCACAACTTACCAGCTAAAACTAAAACTTTATTTGTTACTGCAGGAATAATTTATGTAGGCGGTGCTTTAGGGATGGAATTAGTAGGAGGCTATATTGCAGATAACTTTGGCTACAATACTGTTTATGGCATTGCCTCTAGTATTGAAGAAATTTTAGAAATGCTAGGTGTTGTTATTTTTATCAACGGCTTATTATCCTATATCCAATCTCAATCAAAACAGGTACGTTTCTCGATCTCTTTTGATTCTACTTATAATAAATCTTAATTTAGCTTTCTAGACAGTCTTTAATATAATTAGCAAAAAATTTTTCTGGAGTTAAAAACTGATTAAATACCTCTTTATTTTGTAACTTTATGTACTTTAGTTCCAGTTCTGTGACACTTTCAAAATGTTCTAAAATAATGTCACCGATTCTATGAAAATCTTGAATAGGTACTTTAATTATATACAGTAAATCTTCATAAGGAATTACCACATCAGTATCCAAAACTATTGGTATGCGACCAGCATTTAAAGCCATGTAAAAACGTCCTGAATAATTTCCTGTACCTCTAACACATAGAGTATAGTCGCATCTCTGCATATTTTTGATAAATAGCTTTTCTAACAAAATACGATTTTGCTCGCTTTGAGAGTAATAACTTTGATGATTGTTGGTAATATCAAAATATGTCTCTATTCGTGGATCTTTAACTAATAAATCGATTGTAGCCTGTCGCAGCTTAAGACTCATGCCCTCTTTGACTCTAATATCAATTTGTCTGGCTATTTTTCCCTGAGACAAGGCAAATTGAGTTAAGTTTTTGGGTACGGAAGATTTGACTAAGTTAGACAGTCTACCTCTAGAAGATGTTGTTCCACAAAAACCAACTACTGGTTTGTTACCTTTGTTCTGATTAACAGTCATAAAATCGAGAATATTTTTAGTTCTATAATTACTCCAAAAAGGACACTCCGTTTCAAAAGTTTGCTGCAAACTCTTATACAAACCACAGCGTAAAATATGTGCTGTTGGTAAATTCAAAAATACATCAGAATCGCTAGTAGCATCGATTATTATTGGCTTTCCGTATTGTTGTGCCGCAACTACCGCTTCATAGACACCACTATCAAATTCTAAAGTTTCTGGTTGAAAAACTCGGCGAGGATAGATCGCTAAGTCGCAATTTAGCAGCGAAGCAACTTCTGTATAATCATTTTCTTCGATAAATTTATCAAATATCCTATCTTTGTTTTTTGGCTTTAAAGGCGACAATATTTCGACACGAGTAGTATCGGGCGCATTAAACGTATAGATTTTCATCAATTATAGTGTCAAAAATATTTGAGCGAAGTAAATAATGCAGACTATGCTTGAAACGCAAATAGCACAGAACTTAAAAAATTACAATTGTTAAATAAAACTTAATTTAAAGCTAATTATATAAAAATTTGATTCTTTAAAGTTATTGTTTTATGTTTTTTTGATGAAGTTTATTAGAAGATTTGAAGTAGTAGAGAAATTAACTTCTTGAACAAATTTAATTTTACTTTTTAGATTTAATATAAGTTACCTACAAAACAAGATGAGGATGCAATTATCTAATTTAATGGTAAAATCGCACCTGCATCTAAAATCGATGATCATCAAGCGGACAAAGTCATAAGCCATAAGCCATAGGCTTTAAGCTGTTACGTAGATAACGAACCATTAGCTTATAGCAAGTGAGATAAATCAAAATTATTGCATTACTCTATCTAGACAAATAAAATTACTAACTATAGCTTAAAAATAATGTTTAAAAACTCAATAATCAAGACTTCTGGTTTATTTTTAGTTTGGAAAAAATACCAACGAAGACCCGAAGTTCTTGCTCCTCTAATCGACTGTCGCTTGAAATTTATTCCTCATCTATTTAGAAGTAAATATCTACGTCCTTTAGATTACCTCTTCAAATTAATCGTCAGCATCAAAGATATTTTGACTCAAAAGCCCAACTTTGTAGTGGCACAGTGTCCGCCAACCTTTAGCGCCTTACCACCTTGGTTAACCAAAACACCATATATCATTGACGCTCATAATCCCTTGTTTCAAGTAGAAATGTGGCAAAAATTACCCTTTAGCCAAACTCTATTAAAAAATGCTTTGGGTATTATCGTTCACAACTCAGAAATGTATCAACTAGTTAGCAAGATTGCCCCTAATTCGCAATTGTTTACCATCTGCGATCCGATCGTACCGATTGTTTCTAGTCCATCTCCACAACGCCAGTCACGACAGATTTTAGTCATTGCTTCTTTTGATCCCTGGGACGAACCTGTAGAACTTTTAATCGACACGATTAAAGAGTTGTCAAAATATCAGTTTATAATTACTGCCGACATCAATAAACTAAATCCTGATACCGCTGCTAGTTTGCAAAAATTAAATAATGTCAAGCTTACTGGTTTCTTAGCAACAGAAGAATATCATCAAATGTTGTGTTCGAGTTTGGCTTCTCTAGTACTAACTACTAGCAATGCAACTCAACCTAGTGGTGCTTGTGAAGCGCTTTCTTCAAATACTCAGTTGGTTATCAGTAAAACATCTTTAACTCAAAAAATGTTTGGCGAGTGGGCAGTATTAGTAGATAACTCAGTGGAGTCGATCGCCCCGGCAATTAGAGCTTTATCTGTGAAAAACCTCGATCTTAGTCAAGATCGCGATCGCTGGAATAGTGAAGTAAATCGAGAAATTGGTGAGCTTATGAAAGCAGTTAGTAAAAATTAAGTAATGAGTAATGAGTAATGAGTAATGAGTAATGAGTCATAGTTTGCTTAGTGACTCACTACTCGCTACTAGCTACTTATTAACTTAACTAGCCACAGCAGCAGTAGATACCAATCGAGGATAAAGATTTTGAGGCAAATAGCTAACCGATAGCTTGCGGGCGGAGGCTTTTAAGCGATCCAACTGTTCAGGGTTATCAACTACTTCTTTAATCAACTCTACTAAATGAGGATAGCTCTCAAAAAACAAAGTACAGTCACCAAACTCATTACTAACATTATATTCCTTTGGCAACAAACCAGGTTTTGCTGCTCGTAGCATATTAAAGATCATGCCCGATTCTTTGGTTTTACCATAGACTTCGGTGCTATTTTTACTAATAAACTGGTTATTTAATAATAAGTCACAATTGGAGATCGCCTGATCAAACTCTTCTCCATAAACAAAAGAGTCGTGGTAGTATACCTTGTAGCCAGAATCAATTAACTGTTGGATTGCTCCGCCCATTTCATCTTTTTCGCGATCGCTAACATAGCCCAATAAATATAAATCGATGCGATCTGCCAGACTATCCGCATTTTGTTCTAAAACTTCAAACAGAGTCAAATAATCTCGTTTAGCTTGGGTAATTACTCCAGGGATACAGATTCGCAATAGTTGATTATCTTGACTAGAATCTTCCATTCCTTCATAAATAGCAAAAGGAAAGATTGTAATTGGCGATTGACAATTGTATTCGAACAAAGCCTCTTTTTGTCCTTGGCTATGGACAATTAGCTGTAAATTATAGTCGCGCTCAAATTGTTCGAGCATTTTCTTTCTCAGGGGGCGATAAAACAGATAATCCCTAATAGAACGGGCGATAATGCGCGAATACTGACGATTTTGATCTTTATTTTTTAGACTAGGAATTAAAGTATTGATAGCGCGATCAAAGTTATCGTTATACCATTCTTCTATTTGATGAACATGAAAATAGATATCTTGAGCTTGAGGTTTGAACCGAGCAAACTCAACGTAATTGTCAAAAATAGTACAAATATGTATGCGATCAAAAGTAATGGTTTCTGCTTCATCTAAAAGCTTTGTCAAAGATTGATTTTCTTCTAAGACAACCAATTGAGAATTTTTAGGTAAACCATTCTCTTCTAATGCCTTTTGAATTGAGGGTAAAGTATAAACTATAATTTCGTTATCGGGATCGCTGGCATAGGTTTTGAGCAAGCCATTCACTGCTGAATAATGGTTCGGTTCGCTAACCTCAAATATTCCAATAATCATAAGGATAAATCTTTAACTAAATAACTATTAATACTCGAACAAAAACAACTATTTTCTTGTTGTTACTTACTTAATACAGATTTCAAAATCTTGAAATACAGTTTGATACCCAACTCTAAAACATTTCTTGATTTATTTACTAAACAACTATCTGATCGTTCTGTAGTCTGTAATTCATTAACTAGAGAATTAGGTATTTTAAACTAGGTAATCATACCATTGTTTTATTTTTTTTACTTAAATATTTTTACGATGAAGTTTGAACAATTGGTATCGACATATTTACGAGTGGCATAGTAATATAACTTAAATTAGTAGTGAATATACTTAGTAGAAAACGCTTAGTAACTAATCAAAAGTTTATCAGTAATAAGCTTTTGATTAGTGTCATTTTGCTAACACTTGGAAACGCATTCTTATAAACAAATAGAGAAATAACTTCAGTATGGGCGTAGCAATTATTACTGGTTCGGCTGGTTTGATAGGCTCGGAAGCCGTAAGGTTTTTCAGCAGTATTGGCATGGATGTTGTTGGTATTGACAATGACATGCGAGCATTTTTCTTTGGGGAAGAAGCTTCTACAAAATGGAATCGCCAAAGATTAGAAAAAGAAATCGATAACTACACTCACCAAGAAGTAGATATTCGCAATTACGACGATATCAAAGAAATTTTTCAACACTACGGTAAAAATATTTCTTTAATTATTCATACTGCTGCTCAACCATCTCATGATTGGGCGGCTAGCGATCCCTTTTCCGATTTTACAGTCAATGCCAACGGTACATTAAATCTTTTACAAGCTACACGGGAATATTGCCCCGATGCAGTATTTATTTTTACATCTACAAATAAAGTTTATGGCGATACGCCCAATGCCTTGCCTTTGGTTGAGCAAGAAAAACGTTGGGAAATTGAGTCTTCTCATCCCTATTATGCGGGTATACCTGAAGAGATGAGTATTGATAACTGTAAGCATTCCTTGTTTGGCGCATCCAAGGTGGCAGCAGATGTCTTAGTTCAAGAATACGGTCGTTACTTTGGTATTCGTACTGCTTCTTTTAGAGGGGGTTGTTTGACTGGTCCTAACCACTCAGGAACAGAACTACACGGCTTTTTAGCATATTTAGTTAAGTGTACAGCGATTGGTAAACCCTATACAATCTATGGCTACAAAGGCAAGCAAGTACGCGACAATATTCACTCCTCGGATTTAATCGCTGCCTTTTATGAATTTTACCAAAACCCTCGCGTTGCCGAAATTTATAATATTGGTGGCGGTAGAGAAAGTAATTGTTCGATGCTAGAGGCGATCGAAATTTCTGAGCAACTTTCTGGTAAAAAACTAGACTACTCCTATACGGATGATAACCGTAGTGGCGACCATATTTGGTACATTTCAGATCTCGCAAAATTTAAATCTCACTATCCAGATTGGTCGTTGAAATATAACATCAATCAAATCTTGACTGAGATTTATGAAAGTGGCGTCGAAAGATGGGATAAACAATGATAAATAAAGGAAAACATTCCATATTAGGAATTAACGTCAATGCGGTAGATTATGAGTTTGCTGTAGACACTATTACTACCGCAGCTAAAAATAAAACCGCATGTGCGGTTAGTGCTTTAGCGGTACATGGGGTGATGACGGGATTTTTAGATCGAGTTCATGCTCGACGTTTAAATGGTTTGGATTTGGTAGTTCCCGACGGACAACCAGTACGTTGGGCATTATCGTGGCTACACGATCAACAATTAAACGATCGCGTTTACGGTCCTAATCTTACTCTTAAGGTAGCTGAATCTTTAACTAAAGAAGGATTAAGTATTTACCTTTATGGCAGCAGAAAAGAGACTCTAGAACAATTTGCCGAAAATCTAGGTAAAATGTACTCTGGTCTAAAAATTGCTGGGATGGAAGCTTCTAAATTTAGAAGACTATCCGAGACAGAAAGGATGGAGTTAGTAAAGCGTATTAAAGATTCGGGTGCTAATGCAGTTTTCTTGGGATTGGGTTGTCCGCGACAAGAAACTTGGGCTTATGAATATCGGGATTTGCTTAACATTCCAATTTTGGCGGTTGGCGCAGCCTTTGATTTTCATGCAGGAACTTTGCCTCAAGCACCTAAATGGATGCAGGATGCGGGTTTGGAATGGTTTTTTCGCTTGACTCAAGAGCCAAAAAGACTCTGGCAGCGTTATGCAATTCTCAATCCTTTATATCTCTGGCATATCTTTCAGCAATATGTAGGCTTGAAGAAATTTGACCCAACTATGCCCGACGGTAAAGAGGAAATTGAGTCCTACGGTTGAATTTTTCTAGTGAATAGGTTTATTATATATATCCTTTAGGGCAATAATTCTTCTATTATTTACTTATTTTCTCAACTGAGAATTACAGGGTGCGGACCTGACTCGTCTGCACTTTCTATCCTCTCAAAACAAAAAAGTTAAAAAGTTGATAAGCTTAAATTAAGATATTTAACGTAATTTTTACTTAAGTATGTTTGATTAGGAGATATTAATCTATATTTCTGGGTGTTTAGATGCGCCAAATACCCGAACAGATTGATCTGTCAAAAAAAACTTAAATAATAAGTACTCGCGAATGCCACAATTATTGTATACGCCTTTAGAATCTACAATTAAACGTAAATTAAGAACTCCTTTTTCAAACAAACATCAGAAAAAGCTAATAGTTCATTGTTGTTATCATAAGGTTGGTACTGCTTGGTTTATTCGAGTACTTAGAACCATCGCTAGATATTATGGTCTAAATTTTCAGCGTTGTATTCAAAGCGATCTCAATAGAAATACTGATATTTTCATGGAATATATGAGCCGGGTAGACATAGAAAAACTACCTGATTATGTAGGTTCTCACATGGTTCGCGATCCTAGAGATATGATTATTTCCGCCTATTTTTATCACTTGTGGACGAAAGAAGAATGGGCTCATATTCCTCGTAAAAGTTTAAATAATTTGACCTACCAAGCGTATTTAAACTCCTTTGATCAAGAAGATGGTTTGATCGCAGAAATGCAGGGAACGTCCTACGAAGTTATTCAAGAAATGTCTGGTTGGAACTACAACAATCCTCATTTTCTTGAATTTAAATACGAAGACATTATTCAAAACGAATCTGCAGTTTTTCAAAAAATATTTGAGCATTATGGATTTAGTCAAGCTGCAGTGCAAAACTGTTTACAAATTGCCCAGAGGTTTAGTTTTAAAAACAAAAGTAGGCGTAACAAGGGAACTGTGAACAAAAAATCTCATCTACGATCTGGTCGTACTGGCGAATGGCGAGAACTGTTTACTGACAGACAAAAAGACAAGTTTAAAGAGTTGTTTGGAGATATTCTAATTCGGTTGGGTTATGAAACCGATAACGATTGGTAGTGAATATTTAACTCAACAACTTATACTATTTATTTTTAAATAAACTAGTTTTGCTTTCTCGATAGTTAGCCACAGACTCGACAATTGCGATACTGATAAACCCTGACAGCAAAGAAGATCGTCCGTAACTCATCCAAGGTAGGGGAATACCTGTAATGGGCGCGAGTCCAATAGTCATAGCAAGATTGATTGTTGTTTGGAAGGCAATAATAGCTAGAAATCCGATCGCGAGTAAAGAACCAAAATTATCTCTAGCTGTAGAAGCAATCCACACCAGACGAACACAAATGAGCCATAGCATGGCGATTAAAAGAATACTACCTACAAAACCGAATTCTTCTCCCACCGCTGAAAAAATAAAGTCTGTATGCTGCTCAGGAATAAAATCAAGTTGGGTTTGCGTACCTTGATTCCATCCTTGTCCCCATAGTTTACCTGCACCGATCGCAATTCGTGATTGAATCAAATGATAACCACCTCCCAAAGGATCTTGTTCGGGGTTGAGAAACATAATTAATCGTGCTTTTTGATAATCTTTTAAAATTCCCCAGAAAAAATTTCCCAATTCCACTGCCCCTAGATTGATCGCTACCGCACTGAGGGTAGAAACTATCTTAACGGGTAGAGTCAGCCAAGCAACTCCCGCCACGCTCAAAACCCAAATCAACCAGCCAGGAAGATACAGATGATATAAAATGGCTGAAAACAACGGAGAAACCAATAAGATCAACCAGCCAGTTTTGGCGTTTGCCCAATACAGCATACTAATTACAATTACGCCAAACACCAGAGAAGTCCCTAGATCGGGCTGTAAAAATACGAGTCCCCAGGGGATAACAGTAATTGCCAAAGTACGAAAAACTGTCTTGAGACTTGCCCCATCGCGATCGTGTAGTAGAGCAGCTAGAGTAATTACCATGCCAATTTTGGCGAACTCTGATGGTTGAACATTAAAACCAGCGATCGTAATCCAACGTTGCGCGCCCTTGGCAGTAACCCCCGCTATCATTACCGCCACCAGAGAAATATTAGTTAGGGCGTAGATTAACCAATACCAGCGCAACAATGACTGATAACGCCAGCGAGACAAAACGAAGACTATAATTAAGCCCAAAATGCCTACTGTCCAATGTTGATAACTATAGTTGTGTCTAACAGATTCAGTACTGTAGATCGCTAAACCACCAAAAGTAGTTAACGCCATAACCGACAACAGTAAAATCCAGTCTAACCGTTGCCAAGAATAAAACAACGATAGTAAGTACTGTCCCCAATATTTAACATTAAATTGGTTGTCAGAAGATTTGTAGGAACGAGGACGAGATTTAATCACTTGGTAGTAAAATTTGAACGGTCAGAGATCATTAAAGTACTAGAGAAATTGCCTTTGTTTTAATTACCCCAGATGGGAAAGCTAGGAATATAAATATCTCAGCCTAGATTACTATCGGATGAAGAAAATACTATTTCTGATTTTAGCCACTATTTTGAGTTTGACAAGCCCTGCAACAGTAGATCGAGTTATTGCTTAACCTATAACGCATAACCTATAACCTATAACCTATAACTTAATCGTGACAAGTTAAGGCAAATCAAATTACTCAACTACTATATATAGTGGTTTTTACTTTGAATCGCACTAAATATGGAATCAATCTAACTTGTATAGCGATCGCTTTGGCTAGCATTCTTAATCTTATTGGTTGCAGATTGCCAATCTGTCGGAGTATTACAGTTAAACAGACAGGTGCGATCTCGTAGTTTTAATTCTGCCACTTGATGATTTGCCAACCACCCTTGAAAAGATCTTCCGCCATTATTGATATAAGCGTTCAACGAAGCTAAACAGTTGCGACGATAAAAACCACATAATGCTTCCCAACCTTTGGCATTACGGGGTAAAAAAGCCATTGTTGTGGGTAATACTGTTGTCAAAGCCCGTGACCACTGTTTTACTTGAGACGAAGATAAGTGCGTCAGATCGCAAGCTAGTAATAAGACCCATTCGGTTTGTACTTTTTCTAGCCCTTGAGCAAAACCAATTGTCGGTGCATTAGACTTGGCATTTAATACCAATTCTTCTTTAACTTTTAAACAGCCAGGAGGCAAAATAGACTGATATTTTTCAATCCAGGGACTAACAACATATACCGAAGTTGCTACCTCCTGCCCGACTAAACAGATTCGCGATAATAAAGTCTCATTATCCAGAGTCAATAAAGCCTTATCCTTTCCCATACGGGTGCTTTCGCCTCCAGCCAAAACAATTGCCGTGATTAGATCTGTGGTTGATTCGATCATCGCAACTTAACCGCTCATTTAGTAACAATATCTATGATCTATGAATAATTCATACTCTCGCCCTAAATATACCCAGCGACATCTCAAACTCTGGATTTATTTTTTACCCGTAATCGGTATTTTTCCTGCTTTGTGGACATTGTATCGAACATCATCGAAAATTCCCGAAAATTCACTCTCAAATCGGGAACAAAAAAAAGCTAGCCGTCTGTCTCTTAGTTTAGTCCTAGTTTGGTTAAGTTCTTATTCTTTATTATCTTTAGGTGCTGCTAATGGCTCAGAAATTATTTCTTTTCGGTTATTATATGTCAACGCAATCGTAACCACTGCTTACTTCGTAACTTGCACAATTTTAATGTCACGTTTGGGTAATAAAAACCTGCCCCTAGCAGATCAAATTGAGCCAAATTGAGTAAATGTAATAGTTTTAATTATATCCATTAGTAGTTGTGTTTTAGTTGCGATCGCTTTTAACTGTAATTACTTTAGTGCCAGAGCTAGCATGAATAAACTTTGTTAAAGATTTTAATAACTTAAAAAAGTCAATCACCCAAAACTTTACTGCTTCTAAGTATTTTTACTAACAGATAGCTGCTAATATTAACTGAATTACATTTGTGTATATAAGTATCTTAATTTTCATTTAAAAAAATCATTAATTCTTATTTAACGTGAGGATATCCAGTGTCAGCTAGAAAAGCCTATCAAACGACTCCTTCAGGTAGCCAATCCACTGCTCAAATGAATTCAATTAAATATCACCATACTACTCAAAATAGAACTATTAATAAGAAAAGAGCAGTCTTAGTCGGTTTGGGTTTAGCTGGTGTTTCTTTGGTATCAGCAGTAGTTGGCGCTTTTTTGGCAGTGGCTTTATCTACTGCTTCTCCCCTCCAAAAAGCAGAACTTAGTAACGAAGAACTAAAAGTTTTTAGTAAAGAGGAAACCGTCAAAGCCAAGAATCTCAATTTGCCAGAATTATCGCGTCCCGTAAATGTTTTGGTTTTGGGAATTAAAGTAATTAGCTCCGATTTAGACCGCAAAGGCATAGATTATCAAAAGAAAGATGTAGGCTATCTTCACTTAGTTAACTCTTTTGAAGGTCTAAGTGACAGTATGTTGCTTTTGAGATTCGATCCCAAAAAAGAAAGAGTATCGGTTTTGTCCATCCCCAGAGACACTCGTACCTATATCAATGGATATGGGGTGAGAAAAATTAATCATGCTAACGAATATGGTGGCCCTGCTTTAGCCGCCGAAACAGCTAGTGAGCTATTGGGGGGGATTAACGTTGATCGCTATGTAAGAGTTAACGTTCAAGGAATTGAAAAATTAATTGATGCTTTGGGTGGGGTAACGGTAAACGTACCCAAAGATATGAAATACAACGATTTTAGCCAACATCTTTATATTGACCTTAAAAAAGGTATACAACATTTAGACGGCGACAAGTCCATGCAGTTTTTACGCTATCGCTACGATGGTTATGGCGATATCTCCCGCGTACAGCGACAGCAAATGTTAATGCGATCGGTCGTAGAGCAAACTCTTAAACCTGCTACTGTAATCAAAATTCCGAAAATTCTCTCTGTGATTCAATCCCACCTCGACACCAATCTAACTGTCAGGGAATTGATGGCATTGTCTAATTTTGCTTCCCAAACCGAAAGAGCCAATGTCAAAATGATGATGTTACCAGGAGACTTTAACAGTGGAGATGAACCTGTTAGTTATTGGCTGCCAGACTTTCCCAAGATTAACCAGCTGATGACTAGGCACTTTAATTTACCATCTTACGATCAAGATAATCTCGATACTAAGAACAAATATGCCACGATTGATAATCGTTTTGCAGTAAGTAACCCTCGAATGAGGATTGCAGTACAAGATAGCACTGGCAATCAACAAGTTCTCCAATCCGCTTTAGATACCCTAAGAGCAGCAGGATATAGACGAGTTTTCGCTAGTAAAAATTGGCAGGATACTCTACCCACTACCAGAGTAATTGCCCAATCTGGAGATGATTCGGCTGCAGGAGAAGTACAGTCAATATTAGGTGTGGGAGAAGTTTTGGTAGAGAGTACTGGAGTTCTAAAATCTGATGTTACAGTACAGCTTGGTCGCGACTGGAAAAAACAGATCGAGAAATTAATTGAACCCCAGCGATCGAGCGATCGCCTTCTCAACGATTCTTAGAAGATACTCTCCTTGGATAATCGCCAGCCATTCAACTTACCTGTAGGGTAGTCGCTCTTTTACTAAGAGCTTGGCTCAAGTAAGACCCAGAGAAATATTTTAAGAACCTTAGAACCTTTATTTATTGATATTCGATATATTGTATATTTTCTTTACCTTATTCCTGTAGTGTGAAAAGTTGAAGTTGATCGTAAATAATGGATGTGTCTAAATGTTTTCAAATATAGAAAGTTATATTTCTCGCTATCAGAAGGTTTCTGAGTACGTACAGAACATAGAGCAAGAAAGTAGCACTACTGAAGCTTTAGAAACAAATAGTGTCAATTCATCCAGTGTTACTAATTTTGATTCAGCTAACGTGGCTTCAGAATCAACTACTTCTCCTAGTTCAAAGTCTCCAGATAATTTGTTTGTCCCCATTTTGGGTCAGTCTAATGGCCAGCATATGAGCATCGTCTACAATTCTTATCAGCCTGGATCTACTAGTAATAATAGTTCAGGGGCAACTATTTTAGACCAAGAACTCAGCAGCATCACAGGTGAAAATGTGGTCACCAGCGATACCCAAGAGACTAATTTTGCCGTGGGTGGCAGTAAAGTTAATGGTAATGGTTTCTTTCAAGACGATCGCTTGGTCTGGTGGTATCCCGATCAAAATCAGCCAGGGGGTGCATTGCGTCAAGCAGAGCAAGGTGTTAGACAGTGGCTCGCCGATAGTGGCGCACAATCCAATGATGAGATTGCTATCGTTTGGTCACAAGGAGAGTCTGATGTCGGAGATCTCGATCCCAACAACCCTAGTTCTACAGAAAAGTACAAGCAGGCTACCAATGCTGTTTTTGACTATCTGAAAAATAGTTTGGGCTACAGTAATATTACTTTTTATCTTGTTCCTACAGGCAGAGTCCAAACAGAAGCAGCAGCTAATACTAGTAGTCTAAATGCTGATGCCATCGCTAGTATTGAAAAAGGTGTAGCCGTAATTCGTGACGCTCAAGAGCAAATTGCCTTGGGGCGAGATGACGTACAGTTAGCACCAGATTATTCTGACCTCAATATGGTTTATGAGGAAGGGCAACTTTATGGTGGCAGCTATGATCAGGACTATAGTAGATGGTCTCAAGATATTTGGCACTTGGGTCATGATGGGTTGAAGGTTAACGGTAGTCGTTTGGCCCAGTATATTGCTTTGGACAAAGGAGAAAACAACGTTATTAGCTTTACCGACTCTTTTGGTAACTCAGCAGAGTCTGTTTCGATCGCTCGCAATGGTATTTTGGATCTAAATATCTCGGCAAATCCTCAAGAGGGAACGATCTCAGGTACAGACAACCCCGATCTTATTGTTGGGACTCTAGCAGTAGACGAAATTACAGGAAGTAACGGCAATGATGTAATTGTTGCTAGTCAAGGAATTGATAATTTGGCTGGTGGAGCTGGTAGAGATGTCTTTTTCTATGACGCTTCAGTCTATCCCGATTTGGCGGCTCACTACGATCGCATTACTGATTTTGAAGTGGGAAGCGATCGCTTAGATGTTTCTGAGCCTTTAGCTTTAGCTGGCTATAGTGGTAGCGATCCTGTGGCAGATGGTTACATTGTTGTTAATTCTACTGGAGACAATAGTTTGGAAATTGCCTTTGATCGCGATGGTGCGGGATCACAATCTGCTAGTACAATTGCTGTCTTGGAAAATGTTGACGCGACTGGCTTTGAGAATGAGATTAACAGTCAGTTTATCTTTACTCCTACCGAATTTTAGCGATATTTTAGCTATTTAATTCTTTAAGGGATTTGGCTTTACTTGACTAAATCCCTTTTTTAAGACTATATTTATAGTAATAAATACCATAATTAAATTATATTTCCATTATGAATAAAATTTTAACAGAAAGCGGGCTTAATATAAACCCCCAAGACTATTCTTTACTAACGGATTTGTATCAATTAACCATGACGGCTTGTTATGTGGGGGAAGGAATTGCCCACAAGCAAGCCAGCTTTGAATTATTTACCAGACGTCTACCTGATGGCTTCGGTTACTCGATCGCGATGGGTTTAGCTCAGGGGATTGAATATTTGTCGCAGTTAAGCTTTAATGGCGAGCAAATATTAGCCTTACAGAATACAGGGATTTTTAATCATGCGCCTCAAGAATTTTGGCAATTGTTAGAGTCAGGAGTCTTTACCGGAGATGTCTGGGCAGTACCAGAAGGGACGGCAATTTTTCCTCACGAGCCAATCTTGAGAATTGAAGCACCACTATGGCAGGCACAGTTAGTAGAGACATATTTGCTCAATACAATTAACTATCAAACTCTAATTGCGACTAAAGCAGCCAGAATTAGAGATATCGCTGGAAAGAAGGCTGATATTCTAGAATTTGGCACAAGAAGAGCTTTCAGCCCTCAAGGAGCAATCTGGGCAGCTAGAGCAGCTTTAGCAGGAGGATTTGACGGTACTTCTAATGTTTTAGCAGCTTTAAAACTGGGAGAAAAACCCCAAGGTACAATGGCTCATGCTCTAGTAATGGCGATCTCCGCCACCACAGGGGATGAAGACGAAGCCTTTAAAGCCTTTCAAAATTATTTCCCCCACGCACCCTTATTAATCGATACCTACGATACAGTAGCAGCGGTAAACCGCTTGCGCCATAAAATTAGTGCTGGAGAAATGAGCGTAACGGGAGTGCGAATTGACTCAGGAGATTTGGTAGAACTTTCCCAAAAAATCAATTTTAATTTACCCGAAACCAAAATCTTGGCAAGTGGCGACTTAGACGAATACGAAATTGCCCGACTCCAACAACAGGGTGCGGCGATCGACGGCTATGGTATTGGAACTAAACTAGTTACGGGTGTACCAGTCAACGGCGTATATAAATTAGTCGAGATCGATCATATCCCAACAATGAAGCAGTCCAAGAATAAAGCAACATATCCAGGGCGCAAACAAATTTTTCGTACCATAGTTGATGGCAAGATACAGTCAGACAGACTGGGTTTACACGACGAACAACCCCAGGATCGAGAACAGAGTTTGCTAGAAATGGTGATGCAAAGTGGTAAAAGATTACAATCGTTTCTAACTATCCCCGAAATTAGACAGTACACAGCAAATTCTGTAGCCAGTCTAGCTGATGAGATCCGTCAGCTAGATAACCCCCAAAGCTTTGAAGTTAATATTTCCGATTCTTTAACCGCTTTGCAGAATCGAGTAATGAATAATAACAATTAAATTACTTTTTAAGATGAAAAAAATTGCTCTTTTTGGTACGAGTGCCGATCCTCCAACTGTGGGACATCAAACCATACTTCACTGGTTAGCCCAACATTACGATCGCGTGGTAGTCTGGGCATCAGACAATCCTTTCAAACAACATCAGACTCCTCTAGTAGATCGAACCGAAATGCTAGAACTTGCGATCGCCGATTTAAATTTAGCTCGTAATAATATTAGCCTCCATCCAGAGTTAAGCGATCGTCGCACTTTAATTACAGTCAATAAAGCCAGAGAAAAATGGGGAGAAGAAGTAGAATTTACCCTAGTCATAGGTTCGGATATTTTGGGACAAATTACTAGCTGGTATCGCAGTCAAGAATTATTAGAGCAAGTCAAAGTTTTGGTTGTACCTCGTTTGGGATATAGGATTAAAGAACAAGATTTGTATACATTACAAGAAGCGGGAGTCAGATTTGCGATCGCGACTTTGAATGCACCTAAAGTATCTTCTAGTACCTATCGCCTGGAGAAAGATAATAGTTTTATTACCCCTGCGGTAAATAATTATATTTGGCAAAAAAATTTATATAACGTTGTAGAAGAAGTAGCAAGTAGCAATTAGCGAGTAGCAAGTATGAAAATTAATTCTACTATTGAGCAGAATGAGCGTAATAAAAAAGAGATTTTAGCTGATTTTAAAGTAGGAGTAGATAATGTAATTTTTTCAGTAGATACTACCTACAATCGGGTCTTAGTTTTATTACGTAAAAGAAATGAAGAACCCTTCAACAACTGCTGGAGTTTACCAGGAACTTTAGTTAGAAAAGGAGAATCTTTAACCGATGCAGCCTATCGCACTTTAGCCGAAAAAATACAGGTAGACAATTTATATTTAGAGCAGCTATATTCCTTTGGCGATCCCAATCGCGATCCTAGAGAAAGTCCTAATAGCTTTGGGGTGAGATATTTATCGGTCAGCTATTTTGCTTTAGTCAGATACGAAAATGCGAAAATAATTGCCAAGTCTGATTCTAATATTTCTTGGTATAAGATAAACGAGGTTCCTAATTTAGCTTTCGATCATGACGAGATCTTGAATTATGGCTTTAATCGTCTTAGAAACAAACTTCAATACAGCCCGATCGCTTTTGATGTTCTGCCACAAAAATTTACTCTTAACGAAGTTTTTCAACTTTACTGCACAATTTTAGGAGAAAACTTTTCTGACTATTCTAACTTTAGATCCCGTTTATTAAAGTTAGGATTTTTATCAGATACGGGAGTAAAAGTATCCCGTGGTGCTGGTCGTCCTGCAAGTTTGTATAAGTTTGATTCAGAAGCTTTTGCACCCTTAAAAGATAAACCTTTATTGTTTATTTAAAACTAATCTTAATCCAATTAATAACTATGCAAACACAACGAGGGGCAGATTATAAAACTATAGAATACGAAATAGCAAGATTAGACCGCCAGATAATATTACATCTAGCTAAAAGATTCAAATATCAAGAATTAGCCCGTAGAGCGAATGTAAATTGCGATCGCAATTCTATTACAGATTTTTTGGAATAATTAAAATTAGATTTAGGAATATCATAATATCTTTCTTGATATTGAAATACAAAGCATGAGTTAGAGGATAAGATATCTTGATAATGTTTAGAATAAACCAATTTATAAGATGTAAGTAATTCACTTGAATATGACATATATCTCAATAACTCTATTGCTCTTTCTTTATCTGGCGTTGAAGGAAATATCGTTGCTAAAAACACATATAACATTAACAAAAATACTACTAAACCAGGAAGAGCTACTAGCGAAGCTAAAACCAAAAAACTTTTTCTAGGCATATTAGATGTTTGTTTATTATGGCTATCTTTCATTATTAACTAAGATAAGTATTGAATCTTTATAATTTAGACAATCATAGCTTTTGTTTAATTCAATGCAGTATTATAATTGTTCATTTTCTTTGTAGTGAGTGTCTACGATTAAAATATTGATAGTACAGTTTTTTTCTTGCTATCTATTAAATTTAGTTTGAATATGTCTGACATTTAATTTTCTATTAGAAGAAATCAATCAAACACAAAAGCTTTACGCCTTAGCGTGAAATAAAATCATGAAAATAGCGATCGCCTAGCAAAACCGCACCATAGCTTACATTTCCCATCATGCCTAACAAATAATATCTAATTTAGATACAAGACTATGAGACAACAAATTATAAAACCTAAAAAAACTTAGCGTCTCTGCGTCTTTGCGAGAAATAAAACCATGAAAATAGCGATCGCCCAACTAAATCCAACTATCGGTGACATTACTAATAATGCCCAGTCAATTATCAATGCTGCTAAAGATGCAGCCAAGCAAAATGCTCGTTTACTGCTGACTCCCGAATTATCCCTCTGTGGCTATCCTCCTAGAGACTTGTTACTCTATCCTGGCTTTGTCGAATTAATGAGTCAGGAATTAAAAGCGATCGCAACACAGTTACCAGATAATATTGCAGTCTTAGTCGGTACAGTCGAAACCAACCCTCATGCTCATTCCAAAGGACAAAAACCGCTGTATAACAGCATGGCATTAATTGACAGAGGCAAAGTAAAACAAATCTTCCACAAACGGTTGTTACCTACCTACGACGTTTTCGATGAAGATCGCTATTTTGAACCAGGATACGAAGCTAACTACTTTACTTTAGATAATGTCAAGGTAGGAGTAAGTATCTGCGAAGACTTGTGGAATGACGAACAGTTTTGGGGAAAACGTAGCTACGAAATCAACCCTATTGAAGAGTTAGCGCGCTTAGGAGTAGATGTAATTGTCAATCTTTCCGCTTCTCCCTATACGGTAGGGAAACAAAAACTAAGAGAGGAGATGTTAAACCATGCTGCTACTTCCTACAATAAGCCAATTATTTATGTAAATCAGATTGGAGGAAATGATGATTTAGTTTTTGATGGTAATAGTGTCGCGTTTAATAGTAGAGGGGAATTGGTTTGTCGTGCTAAAAGTTGGGCTACGGATTTAGTTGCGGTAGATTTAGATAACCTCTCCCCTATAAAGACAGAGGAACAAGATCGAGAAGATAGTAATCAAGAGATATATAATGCTTTGGTGTTGGGAGTAAAGGATTATGCTCGTAAGTGTGGCTTTAGCCAGGCAATATTGGGGTTGAGTGGGGGAATAGATTCGGCTTTGGTAGCTGCGGTTGCATCAGAAGCTTTAGGTGCAGAGAATGTTTTGGGAGTATTGATGCCATCTCCCTATAGTTCGGGTCATTCCGTTAGCGATGGGGTAGATTTGGTCAATAGCTTAGGAATAAAGAGTCAGAAGCTAGAAATTGAAAATGCGATGAAAGCTTATGATACTATTCTCGATCCCATGTTTGCGGGTACAGAATTTGGGGTAGCCGAAGAAAATATCCAGTCACGGATACGAGGAAATTTATTAATGGCGATCGCCAATAAGTTTGGTTATTTGTTGCTTTCGACTGGAAATAAATCAGAAATGGCAGTAGGTTACTGTACTCTATATGGCGATATGAATGGTGGTTTGGCAGTAATAGCTGACGTACCTAAAACCAGAGTGTTTGAACTATGTCGCTGGCTAAATAAAGATCGAGTAATTATCCCCAATAATATTATTACTAAACCTCCTAGTGCGGAATTAAAACCAGATCAAAAAGATTCTGATTCTTTGCCCGATTATGAGATACTAGACGATATACTAGAGCGCATTGTCTGCCAGCATCAATCCCCTACAGAAATAGTTGAAGCTGGACACGACCGAGAAATAGTGAGTAAAGTAATAAAGCTGGTCACCCGCGCGGAGTTCAAACGCCGTCAAGCACCACCAGGAATTAAGATCACCGATCGCGCTTTTGGTACTGGCTGGCGGATGCCAATTGCGAAAAGATTACCTAGCCCCTCGGACTTAAGTAATGAATAATAAGTAAATAATGAATCAGCAAAAATTCACAGCCTACTGGTTTTTATTACCTGCAATCGCCTTATTGGGTTTGACGGTATTTTTTCCAGCAATTCAGGCTTTTGCCCTCAGTTTTACCCAGTATGAATATGATATTACTCAACCTCCCCAATGGATTGGCTGGGATAATTTTATTAGACTGTGGCAAGACGAACTATTTTGGCAGACGATTAGAAATACTTTGCTGTATTTGGCGGGAGTCGTACCGATTTTGGTAATTGCACCTTTAGGTTTGGCGATCGTAGTCAATCAAAAGCTGCGGGGAATCAATTGGTTTCGCACTGCTTTTTATACCCCTGTAGTAATTTCGATGGTAGTGGCGGGAATTGCTTGGAAAGCTCTCTATACTCAAAATGGTTTAATTAATCAATTTCTCAAACAGTTTGGCTTGTCAGAAGGTATTGCCTGGTTAACCGATCCTAAACTAGCTTTGTGGAGCGTCATGTTAGTTACAATTTGGAAAGGCTTGGGTTACTATATGGTAATTTATCTGGCGGGTTTACAGTCAATTTCTACCGAACTATACGAAGCTGCTGCGATCGACGGTTCAGATAGTTGGCAAAAGCATTTAGATATTACTCTTCCCCTAATGCGTCCTTATTTATTCTTAGTAGCAGTAATCTCGGCAATTTCGGCAACAAAAGTGTTTGAAGAGATTTATATTATGACTCAGGGAGGGCCTAGAAATAGCTCCAAAACAGTAGTCTATTATCTTTATGAAAAAGCTTTTCAAGACCTAGATATTAGCTATGCTTGTACCATTGGCTTAGTCTTATTTTTGGGAATTTTTGGATTATCTATGATTAATTTAAAGCTAACAGCAGACAATAATAATTAATTAGCTCAATCTAATTTCAAAGTTTTGGGTAGGGGTTTGGTTGAGCCAATACTGTACTTTTTCTGTTTAATGAGTCTTTTAATTTCTTTAACCCTTTTACTGGGTGCGGGATGAGAAGCGAGAAAGTCAAAATCCCTGTGTTGTTTCTCACTCAGTTTGGCAAAAAAGTCAGTTGCTCCTGATACTTGATTGTAAGTTTTGTCAAGCAACATCAAGCCAAATTCATCTGCTTGCTTTTCTTGTTTTTGGGAATATTGTGCTTTACTAATCGCTCTAACAGTGTTGGCAATAATGGAGTTAAAAATATTGGCATCTCCTAAAATATAAAAGATTGTCATTCTTAGTACCAAGACATTGCCCAAGGTACGTAGATGATCGCGATTAGCAAAATGTCCCAATTCATGCCCCAATACCATCATCAATTCATTTTCCGATTCAACCTCCTTCAACAATCCCTGATAAATAATGACAATATTTCCAGGCACAGCAAGAGCATTAACCGTATCTTCAGGGATGTATAAAACTTTATATTGATTATTTTTTTTCTGTTTTTCTGGCAAATTAGCTTCCAAGCGATCTAAAAGCTGATTGAGAGTTGTTTGTTGGGGAGAATCTACTGCCTGTTTCTCGTAAACTGGTGCGACTACTGTACCTAATTTTTGTTCCAAGCTAGGAGGGATAATTGTGATTAAACCGCTGACTAGTAAGTTAAACAAAACAAACAATAAAATACCAGCCCCCAAAAACATTCCTATTATCAGTAAAATTTGGCTATTACTTTCTGATTCATTTTTAGAACTTTGAGGAGAATGGTAAGACATATTGATTATAGAGTTATAAGGTTGACATCTTGAAAGCAAAGCCAATTCAAGCATCTGCCATAAAAACTAATTACTCTTTGCTGGACGGAAGGGATTGAGAAAGTTAATTAAAGGAGTAATATTGTGGGACTGAATCCATAAACGTCCTTGTCCTTGAAAACGACATACTAAACCTTCGCCCCCAAAAATTCCAGTCTTCAAACTCTTAAAAGATAGCCCGCCAATATTTTCTACAGAATAGTTGAGAGTATCTTCAAACGCCACAATATAGCCCGTATCGACGATATAATCACCATTGACAGGAACTTCAACAATTGCCCCATAGGAACTAAACCAAAAGTCTCCTTCTCCCGTAGCTTTGAGCAAAAATAAAGACTCGCCGCTAAAAAAACCTTTAAAACCTTGAAATTTAGTATCGATTTCGACATCGGGACTACAGGCGACAAACCCTGAAGACTGAACCATCAAATTGCGATCGCGAGATACATAGTAGTGCTGAACACTTCCTGGTACGCCAGGAGATATATACAGTTCTCCCGATTTGCCTTGGGCGGTAAATTCATTAATAAATAATGATTCGCCTCCTAGCATTCTACCAATGCCTTTGATTAACCCACCCTTCATTTTAGATTTCATTTGCAGGCAGGTATCCATCGCTGCCATTGCTGAAGCTTCTACCATAACGGTTTGATTCGCTGGCACATTAATAATTAAAGAGGCATACGCTGGGCTATGTTCTACTCGATAAGGAATTTGAATACTCATAAATATTTACTAAAGTGTATAGAAATGCTGGTCATACATAAAAATTACTTGTCATTTAGAAGATAGAGATTAGTAATTCCAAAATATATTTATTATGTAATTCGTACTTCGGTATAAATTACATAATTCGCTATTAATACACTGGTCTATATTCAGCAAATATTGTTAGCTCTGCAGTGGAAAGATAATGATGTCGTAGCCGTATCAAGTTATCTTGGCAAAAAGTTATTTTGGTATAAATAATGAGTAAATATCAAAAAAGCGATCGCACCTGAAATCAGTAATATATTGCGATCGCCTTCAATTATGATTAATGTACAACTTGGAACCAGACAAATAGTCGATTATTCATTGTCCACGATCAATTTAAGCAATACTTCACCCATCTCTTTACAACCTACTGCTTTCATTCCTGGGGACATAATATCTCCCGTGCGATAGCCTTGATCTAGGACTCGGTTAACTGCATTTTCAATTTCAGCAGCAGCAGCAGGCTCATTTAAACCATAGCGTAGCATCATCGCTGCACTGAGTACCTGTGCTAGAGGGTTGGCTTTATCTTGTCCTGCAATATCAGGTGCAGATCCGTGTACTGGTTCGTATACTCCTGGTTTGCCAGCTTCTCCCAAACTGGCAGATGGCAACATACCAATACTTCCTGTTAACATCGCAGCAGCATCAGAAAGAATATCGCCAAATAGATTACCCGTGACAATAGTATCAAATTGTTTGGGGGCGCGGACTAACTGCATAGCTGCGTTATCTACATACAGATGACTTAACTCCACATCACTATAATTTTTAGCCATCTCCGTAACGCGATCGCGCCATAACTGAGAAACATCTAAGACATTAGCTTTATCTACCGAGCATAGTTGACCGCCACGTTTTTGGGCAATTTCAAAACCTACTTGGGCAATGCGATCGATTTCGCTGACGCTATAAGCCATCGTGTTAACTCCCCGTTGTTCTCCTGTTTCGGTAGTAAAAACTCCTTTAGGCTGTCCGAAATAAATTCCCCCTGTTAGTTCTCGCACCACCATAATATCTACTCCCTCTACAATTTCTCGCTTGAGAGAAGAAGCATCGATTAACTGAGGTAGGATAGTTGCTGGTCTAAGGTTGGCGAATAAACCTAGTCCCGCACGCATCTCCAACAAACCAGTTTCAGGACGTTGATGACGGGGTAAATTGTCCCATTTGTAGCCACCAATTGCTGCGAGTAAAATAGCATCGCTTTGGCGACAGGCAGTTAAAGTCTCTTCTGGTAAAGGATCGCCTGTTGCGTCGATCGCCGCACCACCAATGAGAGCTTCAGTAAAAGTGAATTCCAAATTGTGTTTGGTAGCGATCTCCTTAAGTACTTCTACCGCTACTGAAATAATTTCGGGACCAATACCATCCCCAGGAAGTAAAGTGATGTGGTGCTTTTTACTCATGGTAGCTGTTGTAATTATAGTTTAAGATGCGTTGTGACAATAGCTATTAACTTACCGTCTTCCGTCATCTGGGGCAACTCTAATAAAAGTATTGTGTTTATCTTGCCTAGACAAAACAACAAGGTATGATTACAAGATAATTATTTTTTGATGTGGCAATCGTCATCTCTAAATTTAAAAATTATCAATATCTTTAAATATTCAGTTTTTTAATTAAAACCAAACATTTATCAACTGTACCTACTCAAAAAAATTTGTATGAGACAAAGTAATCAGAGGGTTGGCATTGCCTACACTACGTATATTTTGATCGCTCTTAATTTACTAGTATATGCTGTAGAAATTAAGTTCGGCGGGAGTCAAAATTCGATTGCTTTAGAACGTTTGGGTGCTTTAATCCCTGAAAAAGTTTTAGCTGGTGAATGGTGGCGATTGATTGGAGCTAATTTTCTTCATTATGGCTCGTTTCATTTAGCAACAAATATGCTCTCTCTCTTTTTTATTGGACGTTTAATTGAGTTAAGTTTGGGAGCAAAATATTATCTAACTATTTATTTGTTTAGTGGGATTGGTTCGATGCTTACTTTCTCTTTATTAGCATTGAAGTTGGGTTTGAGTAATGTTTTTTTAGTTGGTGCTTCGGCTGCCATCATGGGCTTAATTGGTGCAGTACTAGCCATCTCTCTACAAATTTGGCTTAGAAAAAGACATTCGGTTACAGCGAAACGTCGCTTACAGCAAGTAATTTTAATTATTATTATTCAATTTATTTTTGATAATTTAATTCCTCAAGTTAGCTTCCATAGCCATCTTTTTGGTTTTATTATTGGATTTGCAATTAGCAGTGTTTTAGTATCGATTAAATTTAAACTGAAAACTAATAACCAATAACTATTCAACGAATTTTATCAGTTATTCATATTTTTTGTGAATCCAAACCTGACCTTTTTGAGTAATTATTTGGCTTTGCTGAAACCATTTAAGTTCTTCAATCACAATTCTTAACTCAATGTTTAGCTGGCGGGCAATTTCTTTAGCGGATAATCCCTCAACGTGGGATTTAATTAAACTTATAATAGAATTAACTTGATTGATAAAGTTTCTAATAGCAGAAATTCTAATTGATGTCGCTTCAGATTCATTAGTTAATGCTGATATCTCAACAACACTCCAACCACTGCGGTAATGTTGCAGTATGTTCTCGCCGTTCTTGATAATATTTTCTCGATCCTTTTTAGCTAACAGTGCAGCTTTTTTTGCTCTATTACTTTCTCGATCGCTATTCATGGTGGCATTACTAATCTTTGTAATTAGTAACAAACTTGATAAATACCCCCGTTATAGCCTAAGAACTTCTATTTGAGTAGCTATTAATCAAATGGCGATCGCGATCGCTATAGACCAAAAGATCTAGACTAAATGTATAATTTTAAAAAATATTAAGTAACAATATATTAAGAACACTATTGAGAATACTCAACGATTTTATTAATGGTCTAGAAGCATGATAAATTATTGAATAAATCAACAATAAATTTTCTTTATATTGGGATATTATTAGCAATTTAACAAAATCAAGTTTGAAAATAATCAAGCTAACTCATACAGCTCAATACTTATAGTGATCGCATTTCTTTGTCTTTCTTGGCAACTTAATATGTCTTAACCAAATTCTTATTGATTAAGTATAGTTGCTTATTGACAAAAAAAAGATTGCTTTAGAGATAAAAAATACCAGAAAGGAAATACTTTGGTTGGGATCTTCAAGTAGCTCCATGTTGTAGGTCGAGGTAAGCTGATGTGCATTTAAATTACACTTTTTTAAATTAAGAACCCAACCGTAAAAGCCTCTCCCCGTCTCCTTGTCCCTTAGTCTCCCCGTCACCCTAATAGACAAATTAAATGCTTGACAGCTTATTACGGTATCCCTGAGCAGATACCGTGAATCAATCGCGCTCAAAACCAAATATTAAAATCTTATTCAGGAATAATTCGTTCTAATCTTGCACCCAATCCTCGTAATTTATTTTCTAGATCTTCGTAACCTCGATCTAGATGATGCAAACCGTGGACAGTAGTTTTACCTTCGGCTGCCAAACCAGCTAATACTAAAGCAGCAGAAGCTCTCAAATCAGTAGCCATTACTGGCGCACCAGAAATTAAAGATACTCCTTGGACGATCGCATGATGTCCCTTGACACGAATATTTGTTCCCATACGCTGTAATTCTGCTACGTGACGCAAGCGGTTTTCAAATACAGTTTCGCTAATTACGCTATTGCCCTTACTAATGCTCAATAGAGCAGTAAACTGAGCTTGCATATCCGTAGGAAAACCAGGATAGGGCAAAGTTTCAATATCCGTACCGTGAAGCTCGCCAGGAATGATGCGTAGATTCTTGGCTTTAATATTTCCCCCAAATACCTTACCTTCTCCTTCTTCGGTAACAACTTGACAGCCTATTTCTTTTAGTTTGGCGATCACGGGGGCAAGATGTTGGGGAATAACCGAAACGAGAGTAATTTCAGAATGGGTAATTGCACCTGCTACCAAAAACGTTCCCGCTTCGATGCGATCGGGAATTACGTTGTAGTCGATCAAACCAAGTTCCCTAACACCCTCAACAGTAATAGTATTTGTTCCTGCACCCTTGACCTTGGCGCCCATAGCATTACAGAAATTAGCCAAATCCACAATTTCTGGTTCTTGAGCAGCGTTGCCGATTGTAGTTACACCTTCAGCTAAAGTTGCTGCCATCAGAATCGTTTCAGTTGCACCAACGCTAGGATAATCTAAATATATATTTGCGCCCTGCAAACATTTAGTATTACCAATAAGATTAGCGTTAACTACACCATCCTCTATAGATACATTTGCGCCCATTGCTTGTAAACCCCTGACATGGAGATCTACAGGGCGCGCGCCAATAGCACATCCTCCAGGTAACGGTACTCTGGCAATACCTAATCTAGTAAGTAAAGGTCCAATAACAAAAAAGCTAGCTCTTAGCTGAGATACTACATCATAAGGAGCTTCAGTCGGATTAATATTTTGAGCATCAATTTCGAGAATATCGCCATCTCGCTGGAGTTTTACTCCCAAAGCCGTCAAAATTTGTCCCATCCGTTTGATATCTACAAGATTGGGAACGTTGCGTAAAATAGTTTTTCCAGGGCAAAGTATTGAGCCTGCCATCAAAACTAGAGCCGAGTTTTTAGCTCCGCTAATTTTTACTTTTCCTTCAAGGGGAACTTTTCCCCGAATTTCCAGTACTGCTTGAGGAGCTTCTGGAGAGATTTTAGTTTTGGTTAAATTAGAAATAGAGTTAATGGTTTTTTCCTCTTGATAATAAAAATATTAATTTAATTTGTGGGTAAAAGAATTATGCTGAATGATGGTCGTCAATAATACGAGATCATCTTATTCACAATATAAGGTGTCTGTTCGAGACACTCAGATAAAACTGCAGAGTCTCTCATCACTATTAGCAACCAAAGTATTACTTTGAACAATGCTATTCGTCAATAGATAAAGTGGAAAATACAATTTTAACTAGTATCAAAAATCCTTTGATCAAACAGGTTCGTAAACTGCATCGTGCTAAAGAAAGGCAAAAACAAAATCTACTACTGTTAGAAGGAACAAATTTGGTTGAGGCAGCTTTTCAAGTTGATTATAAGTTAGATATTATTTTTCACACAGATCGCTGGGGGGAAAATCATCAGCCATTATGCCGAAAAATTATTGACAAAGGTCTTAAATTACAGTTAGTGAGTTTGGAAGTATTAACGGCGATCGCGACTACGGTTAATCCTGATGGTGTTGTAGCGATCGCTCCTCGTCGGGACAAATTAGAGCAAAATTTAGAGCAAAATATAGCTCAAACCCGCCTTAGTATTGCGATTGAAAAATTACAAGATCCAGGGAATTTAGGCACAATTATCCGTAGTGCAGTAGCTACAGGAGTAGATAGTTTATGGTTGAGTTGCGATAGCGTCGATATACATAATCCGAAAGTCTTAAGAGCTTCTGTAGGAGAGTGGTTTCGTTTACCCATCATGACCAATCAAAATCTGAGAGAATTAGTCGCTCAACACCAACAGCAAGGAATACAGGTAGTAGCTACTACTTCTAAAGCGACTAAGAGTTATTGGGATCTAGATTTTACTCGTCCTAGTTTAATTTTGCTGGGTAACGAAGGAGCGGGATTATCAGAAGATTTAATTACTTTAGCCGATGAGCAAGTCACTATTCCCTTAAGCAATGACGTAGAATCGTTAAATGTCGCAGTAGCAACCGCGTTATTGCTTTATGAAGCTCTAAGACAGTCTCAGGTTTAAGTGAATTTTGTTATCTTTGGACAGTATTAAAAGTTGACGATATTTTAATAACTAGATGAATAATTTATTTAAGTTAGGGTTACCCCTTATTTTAATCGGGTTAACTGCCTGTAGTCAGCCAGATGCAACCCAAAATAATCTACAGAATAAAAAGTTTGCTTTAGCTGCCGATCCCACTACGGATAATAACGGTTTAATTGCCACAGTTAGTCCTTATGATGTTAGCGAGACTAGCGATCGCCTAGAAAGTATTATCAAAGATAAAGATTTGACTATTTTTAATCATATTGACCATAGTGTGAATGCTGCTAATGCGGAATTGGAATTAAACCCAACTCAGGTAATAATTTTTGGTAATCCGAAAGTTGGTACACCCTTGATGCAATGTTCGCCTACCAGCGCGATCGACTTACCTCAAAAAATCTTGATTTATCAAGATGCCAACAATCAAACTCAAATTGTCTATAACGATCCTCAATATTTACAACAGCGCCACAATATTACTGATTGTGATTCAGTTTTGAAAAAAATTTCTGGAGCATTAGAAGGTATTGTTAAAGAAGCTGTTAAAAATTAGCTAGTGCAGAATGCAAGTTAACCAATATTTGGTTGCCAGCGATATTGATTAAGATCTATTTTGCCATTACTTTTAAATTTAATTCCTTCTTCTTCTAGCAAAACCTTTTGTAAATAGTCACCGCCCTGACGCCCAAAAGAATAAGATATTTCTCCTTTAGCATTAATTACTCTCTGCCAGGGAATATCTTGTTTAATATCTACCCGAAACAGAGCGTATCCAACCAAACGAGCTTTGCCATAGAGTCCTGCAAGATCGGCAATTTGTCCGTAAGTTGCAACTTTGCCTGGAGGTATTTGTCTAACTACGTCATAAATGCAATTGTACTGAGACATAGAATGAATTTTTGTCTGAAGATTAATTATTTGTCTTGTTTGGCAGGTTCAAAATTATTGCTTAAAATAATCCAGTTTTCCAGGGTTAAATCTTCTGCACGACATTGAGGATTAAAGCCAAGTTTTTCTAAAAGTTGATTGATTTGGGCAAGGTCGATTAAGCTTTTTAAATTTTTGCGTAACATTTTACGACGATTAGCAAAACCCAGCTTAATTAATGTTTCCAATTGTCGCGGATTATCTGCAGGAGTTGCGATCGCTCTAGGTGATAATTTAACTACTACAGAATCAACTTTTGGAGGGGGATAAAAAGCTCTTGCAGGGACATCACAAATAAGTTCGCAATCAGCTAAATATTGAACGCGAATTGACAAAGCACCAAAGGCTTTTGTCCCTGGTACAGCAACTAGACGTTCTCCTACTTCTTTTTGTACCAATAACACTATGGACTCATATCGTTGCGGTGCGGGGGTAGCAATTTTACCCAATAACTTGGTAAGAATTGGCCCTGTAATGTTGTAGGGAATATTAGCAACTACTTTATTTGGTTGTTGAAATTTGGGGAAATTTTGCAGGAGGGTGTCTAAATCCAACTTTAGAAAATCATCTTGAGCCAATAAAAAATCAGATCGATCGCCGTATTTATGGACTAGTTTTTTACACAAATCGCGATCTATTTCTACTGCCACTAAAGCAGCAACTTCAGGTAATAATTTAGCTGTTAAAACTCCCATCCCTGGACCAATTTCCAAAACACGATCGTCCTCTCCTAACTCAGCTGTCCAGATGATTTGTTCTAAAACTCTTTCATCTTTTAGCCAATGTTGACCAAACTGCTTGCGCGGGCGAAAACTACTTTGTTTTTTACTAGTTTTTTTACTGGTTGTCATTTATAAACTTGTTGGTGCTGCAATATTCAACTTCTCTATCAATATTTTGGCTAGCCAATACCGACATAACATAATTAATCCTAAACGAGCGATCGCCTTTTGAGGATATTGATGCTTCACTACTCCCAAAAAATGACATTCAGCAAGAAAGATTCCTACTGTCTGACCAAAATTAATCCCTATCTGGTGCCATTCAACCGACTCTTCGGTCACTTGTTCCCCGCCTTCGGTGGTCAATAAATCGGCGATCGCTAGTAAATCGGCAATAGTGTTTAATTGAGATCTATCTTTTAACCATAAATTATTTTCAGCATCTAACCAAGATATCAATTCTGGCTGAGATAATTGCCAAGAAGAATGATTAAGCCGATCTTTTTGAAAAACAATCAGCTTTTCTCTAGCTGCCAAATTTAATAACGAGCAGCAACGGGCGTGAACATACTGTACGAAAAATAAATTTTCAGGCGTTTGAGCTAGTTGATAAATTACAGATTTACTACGCTGGTTAATATTTTTCGTTTGGCTCAACCAAAACGACTGTTGAAGCCAGTTAGCTAAAGATGAAGATGGTAAATAAAAATTGATCCAACCAGATTTTGTTATTTTAATTTCCAAATTCAAACTAAAGTCACTAGTCTGATGATCTTGTTCAAAATTTATTAATTGTACTAATTTAATGCCAATTGCTTGTGGCGCAATATTTAAATAAGTCTCCAGCGCTAGAGTAATAGGACATTTGTAGATAATTTGTGCTGATTTTGATGTCGATAAAACCTTGCCAAGTCCAATATCTACACCTATTGGCTCAATAGAAGGCTCTAAAACCACAATTTTGGATTCTAAAGCACTAGCAAAAAAACTGGGATCAAAAGTTAAGTTTCGCGACTGTAAATATAAATCGAGAGTTGAGCAAAGCTGTTGCTTTATTAACTTGTTGATTGAAATGAACGTATTTTCGTGATTAAATCGGAGTTTAAAAAACTTATGTGAAAAAGTTTCTTTTGATATATTGCCATCCATGTAAGATCGAATATGCGTTGATAAATAATTTCATCTTCAGCTTATGCAATTTGGCGATCGCTCCTCCGAGGAATCTAATTCTATTTTGACTTGGAACAACATCATTGATTGGGGACAAATCCACTACCGCGATCGCATTTTTCGCAAAGATGAAGAAATACCGACTCGTCCGCAGTTAATTTATTTAGTCAATCAAGGAGTCGTACGTCTGGTTAGCCAAACCAGCAATCAATGTCAATCCGACTCCCTAGACGAATTTGATGAATTAGAAGATACGGAAGAGACAGAATCAACATTTTTAGGTTTTATTGGTGCAACCAAACCCTTTGAGATTGTATCTCAATCGACTTTTAGTCTTCATGCCTATGCCCATGTCGATCATACTCAGGTAGTTTGGCTCTATTGGCAAGATTTAGAAAAATGGTCTGATTTTCGTCAAGAAATATACGATGCTTTTCGTTACCAACACCAAAGAAAATTGCTTTGGCTTAGTGCTTTGGGTCAACGCAGAACTATAGACCGTCTCACTTGCTTTTTAACCCTATTGATTGAAGAATATGGACAAAAAGACCAACAAGATTGTTGTTTGCCTTATACCCTGACTCATGCGCAAATTGGTAGTGCGATCGGTTCGACCAGAGTTACCGTGACTAGACTGATGGGAAAACTACGTCGTCAAGGCATAATTTCAGTCAAAAATGATAATTCAATTTGTATCAATACCCAAAAAACCTTTTCTGAGAACTCCACAAAATAATTTATCCATAATTCTGTATTTGAAATATTCAGCAGAGAATTAAAAATTTTGTTATCTTATATGTAGTCATAATGAGTATGAGTTATTTTAAAAGGAAAATAGATGGTTAAAATAGTTGGGATGGTTGGTAGTCTTCGCACTGACGCTTATAGTGCTTTAGCCTTGAAACAGGCATGCGATCGCGTTGCAGCTTTGGGTGCAGAAGTAGAAATCCTCGATCTACGAGAAATGAACCTACCTTTTTGTAATGGCGGCAGTGATTATCCAGATTATCCAGATGTAGACATCTTAAGAGATCAAGTCAAAGCTGCCGATGGTCTAATTTTGGCAACTCCCGAATATCATGGCAGTCTAAGTGGAGTGCTAAAAAATGCTTTGGATTTGATGAGCTTTGAACATTTATCAGGCAAAGTAACAGGATTAATTAGTGTTTTAGGAGGACAGTCCAACAGTAACGCCCTTAACGACATGAGAATTATCGTACGCTGGGTGCATGGCTGGGTTATTCCCGAACAAATTGCCATAGGACAAGCTTGGCAAGCCTTTGATGGCGAAGGAAAATTAAAAGATCCTAAAATGTCAGAAAGATTTGATGGTTTTGCTCAAAGTTTAGTAGACAACACAAATAAACTGACTCAATGATTGATCTAAAAGAGTCAACCAATTTTAAATCTGTTAAATTCTCCACAGTCTTTAATACCGTGGAGAACTTACAATCGATCGAACCTGTTCTAAAATGCCTGTATCCACTCTTTAACTTCGTATTCTGTCCAGATGCCATTGTGCCAGTAAGGATCCGATTCAACTAATTTACGCACTGTCGCTTCATTCTCAGCCTCATAAATACCAAAAACTTGAGTATTATCTTTAGTTGGCCCAAGAGTAACTAAGATTCCTTGTTCTTTTTGCTCTTTAAGACCATTTAAATGAGCTTGACGATAGGGGGTGCGTTTTTCGAGGGCGTTTTCACAGTAACTTCCCCACATAACATATTTCATTACTTTTTAAGGCTGCGCTTGACAGATTCCGTTTACCCATTCGTAAAATAGCATTAATCTTGGTTGTTGCTAGAAAAAATCATAACTCCCCCGTAATCTCATAAAAAAGATTCTTTTGTGTACTGATGGTTCGGCATACTCCCAGGTAAGCTACAAATATGCAGCCTGGCTAGCTCAGACCATGAATTTTGCGATCAAAGTTCTCCATGTAACAGATCGTCGTGCAGAAACAGCGGTTCAGAGTTCCGATTTTTCAGGTAACATTGGCATTGATTCCTATCAAAAGCTATTAAATGATTTAGTAGAGATCCAAGCAGCTAGAGCCAGAGTAAATCACGAAAGAGCCAAAATTATTCTAGATAAAGCAAAAGCATTTTTCAGCGATCGCTTAGGCAATTTACCGTGCAACTATTATACGGCGATCAAAAAACAGAAATGGAAAAGTATTTAGCACAAAACAATATCGATTTACTCTTGATGGGTGCTTACGGTCATAATCGTATTCGTCATCTGATAATTGGTAGCACAACAGCCCAAATGTTGCGTATTTCTCACATACCAGTCTGTTTATTTAGATAATTGTAGCTATCTCATAGTAACCAGCAATTCTCTTGAGTCTTGAATCCCAAAATTCAGGTAATCTAAAGACTAGAGAGTTGATCAAGAGTACTTTTATAGATATGGATATTAAAAATGGTTTTGTCGCTACAGTAGGAAATACTCCTTTGATTCGGCTCAACAGCTTCAGCGAAGAGACTGGGTGCGAAATACTAGGTAAAGCCGAATTTCTTAATCCTGGTGGCTCAGTAAAAGACCGTGCGGCGCTTTATATTATCGAAGATGCGGAAAAAAAAGGACTGCTCAAGCCTGGGGGAACAGTAGTTGAAGGCACAGCTGGTAATACAGGAATTGGTTTGGCTCATATCTGCAATGCCAAAGGCTATAAGTGTCTGATTATTATTCCCGAAACCCAGTCCCAAGAAAAAATTGATACTTTAAAGACATTAGGTGCAGAAGTACGTCTTGTTCCTGCAGTACCCTACAAAAATCCTGACAATTACGTCAAAGTTTCGGGAAGAGTTGCCGCAGAAATGGATAATGCTATCTGGGCAAATCAGTTTGAAAACCTAGCCAACCGTAATGCTCACTACGAAACCACTGGAGCAGAAATTTGGACCCAAACCGATGGGAAAATCGATGGTTGGGTAGCTGCTACGGGTACGGGTGGAACTTATGCAGGGGTTTCGATGTATCTTAAAGACCAAAATTCTCATGTTCGTTGTGTAGTAGCAGATCCGATGGGTAGCGGTTTATATAGCTACATTAAAACAGGGGAAATTAAGCCCGAAGGTAAATCTATCACCGAAGGTATTGGTAATAGTCGGATTACGGGCAATATGGAAGGCGCACCGATCGATGATGCGATTCAAATTGACGATCGCGAATGTGTTCGTGTTATCTATCAGTTATTAAATAAAGAAGGCTTGTTTATGGGTGGTTCGGTAGGTATCAACGTTGGTGCAGCAGTTGCTCTCGCCAAACAAATGGGTGCAGGACATACTATAGTTACCGTACTCTGCGATGGTGGCGGACGCTATCAATCCCGTCTTTATAACCCTGAATGGTTGGCTTCTAAGGGTTTAGCAATATGAGTATTTCCTCAATTTGATGGCTGTTTTTTGGCGAGATCGAAAAGTTTCAACTCGCCTTTAGACCACAGAATAACAAATTTCCAACTCTCGATCTTCCAGCTTAAATCCGTGCGAGACAATCCAGCGATGTAGTAGCCTCCTATTTCTAACATTGGTTCTAGATCGTCATTAGGCAAAAGGTGCATTGCTCTAACGTGAGCTTTACAGGTAGCCGTATTACCCGATAGTTCTACTATATGATTGGTAATAACGTGCTGAGTAGTTTTAAAACCACCCAAGTCGTTGCTTGCAGTATTGGCAATCTCTTCTGGTTTGAGAGTACCTGCAATCTCGCCAATCGATGAATAATCAAATACTACTGACTCGGCAAACAAATTACGGAAACTATCCCAATCTCGTAAATCGATCGCCAGACCGAATTGATTGAGGAGTTGAATAATTGCTAGCTTGTCAGATACAGGATTAATTAAATCTGTCATATTCTTCTAGTCTGATTTATCGAACAGTAAATTATTTGATTTTTATTTGCAGCTTTCCAAGCAGAGTAGTAATTTCAAGGCATTTATATCTTGGTTCGTCAGCGACACAAAAAACCTGACCGTCTAAATTGCCACAATTTTCAGCTACGCTCACGTAAGCCTGCGCTAAATCTCCGATATGAACCCAACTCCAGCCTTTGTCTTTGTCTTAACTCTTAACTTGTCACTAATGGATAATAACGATTGAGCGCGATCTTTAGTTTGGTACAAGACCAAACCTTTTACCTGGTGTCCTACTTGTCTAAATGCGATCGCAGCATAATAACCTGCATATCCAGTTACCAACCTCTTCTATTTCTGCGTGGGTTACATTCACCAGACATTTGAGATATCTTTTGTTCGCTTCTAAAATTGAATTTGCAACGATTCATTCTTTCGTGGCAAAAATGTTCTGATGAGTAACCATGCTGATGCCGAGAATCTTGATATCCTGATTTATTTCTACAGCGATTGCCTCTTTTATTATTGTTCACAAGGAATAACCCCATATCATCTAGAATTGTTTTTCTAAGTTGATTCTAGAATTTTGCAGGTTGGAGAACTACTCTATAATTGCGGTACTGTTCTGTTTTTGCTATTTGTTTTGTATGAGTATCTCGATTTAGTTAAAAAGTATTGCGATAAATTTTGGGAGATACTTTGATGTGTCGACGAAAAACCTTGGCAAAATGACTAGGATTTTTATAACCAACCTCGTAACCAATATCTGCGATCGCCAGATTGGAGTAGCGTAATAATTCTTTTGCTTTGGTCAATCTTTGTCTGACCAAATACTGATAGGGAGTCGAACCAGTTGATTGCTTAAACATCCGCGCAAAATGATAGGGACTCATTGCAGCTAAATTTGCCATCTCTATTAATTTTAAATCGCGATCGAGGTTTTCATTAATAAAAGCGATCGCCTGTCTTAGTTTGTGTTGAGCCAAGCCACCCTGATAATTGGGAATATTTTGCTCTATGGCACAATAGCTTCTCAGCAGATGAACTTTTAAGATAGTTGTTAAAGATTCGAGATAAAGACTGCTGCCTATTTGCTGTTCGTGTAGCTCGATTAACAACCACTGGACTATCTGCAGTAACCGTAAATCAGTCATGGCAAATTGCGGAATGATTTCGAGGCGATCGCTATTTATTGAATCGACTGCAGCACTCACTACGCTTTCGGGTTCTAATGCCAGCATAATTCCTTCACTTTCCTGTTTCCAATAAGCTTTATGAGGTACGCCAGCAGGAATAACAAATACATCACCCATGTTGTACTGTAGGTCTTGGAACTGACTGTTAATCAACCATTCTGCCTTTAACTCATTGTCCATACCGATAATTAAAGTATGCTGAGAATGAGTATGTTCGGGAAGTTCAAAAGCAGGTTGGCGATCGTGCTGTAGATATACACCCTCCCAATCCTCATTTTTGCTAGTAATTAGAGGTGGACGAGGCAGTTGGGGCTGATTTTGAGACATAGAAACTGAGGTATACGGGCGATCGTTGCTAAATTAATAATTTAAAAAATTTATTACTACTTAGTTTTTTGCTGCTTCTGCTTTTAAATAAGCAAATACTGATTTATCGCCAATATCAGGGTCGATTTCTTGAGTCATCTTACGAATGGCAAAAACGCTAAAGCCGATTGACCAAATACCTAACAATGCTTGCTCCATCTCTACAGGGATAATTCCTGTCATGTGTCCTAATAACAATAAGGGAACAATGGGAGTCAGAATTTTGGTTTCGGCGCGATTAAAACAGGCAGCTTCTTTAAAAAAGATTCCTGTCAAAGCTGCAAAAGTAAAACCCGTACCAAACAAAGTTAGAGGATGATTGTAAATATACTGTGCTAAAGGTTCGTTACTTTGAAAAGCGATCGCGATTGTCGCAATTGTGCCAATTAACCAAAAGCCTTGAAGCAACCGATGTAAAGGCTTCATATAAATATGAATAAAATAAAGGCTAATCCCCAAACCGAGCGAAAATAAGGCAAATAAAGGCGTAATCGCGGGTAAAGCTGCCGTACCCCGTGCAAAAAACAAATTGCTAGCCATGGCAAAACTTCCCGCTGCAATTACTAAACCCGCCCGATAAATGATTACTTCGAGGCGATCATCTTTGGTAATGGTATATTCGCCAAATTGCCCTTGATAACGTTGTGGTGGCTTATTTAAAATGCCTATCATAATTTACATCCTAATCCTTAATAATTAGTTTAGTTGCCAGTAGTCTAAAACATCGCCGATTAAAATAGCTATTATAAAATCAATACTCACAGCTATTTGTTGTAAATCGTTTAAAGCCACATAATAAATTTAGGATCACTTAACTAATGGCAATTAATCTCAGCAAAGGACAACGAATCTCTCTAGAGAAAGCATCCCCTGGATTAAAACAAATCTTTATTGGTTTGGGTTGGGATACCAACGTTACCGATACTGGTGGAGACTTTGACATTGATGCATCTTTATTTTTGATCGATGCTAGTGAAAAAATAATTTCCGATCAGCACTTTATTTTCTACAACAATCCTACTAGTCCAGATCCCGAAAAATCTATTCAACAGCGAGGAGATAATCGTACTGGTGCAGGAGAAGGAGACGACGAAATTATTGATGTCAATCTCAAAACTGTTCCTACCGACATCGATAAAGTAATTATTGCTGTAACTATCCACGAAGCAGATAAACGCCAACAAAACTTTGGACAGGTAAGCAACGCTTTTGTCCGTATTGTTAATGCAGAAAACGAAGAAGAGGTTATTCGTTACGACTTGACTGAAGATTTTTCGATTGAAACTGCTTTGATCATGGCAGAACTATATCGTAAAGATGGCGAGTGGCGTATGAATGCAGTTGGTGCGGGTTACGAAGGTGGTTTGCAAGCTTTGGTAGAACGATATCAAAAGTAAGATCGCTATTAGATTAAGCATTTGGTGGGCAATATTGAGCGAGGCTACTTTATTTTGTTGCCCACTCTACAATTAATAATTGACAATTAATAACTGAAATATGGCAGTAAATCTAAGTAAAGGACAACGGGTATCTTTAGAAAAAGTCGCTCCAGGCTTGAGCGAAGTTTTTGTTGGTTTGGGTTGGGATACCAATATTACAGATACTGGGGGAGATTTTGATATTGATGCCTCAGTTTTTTTGGTAGACAGCAATGAAAAGTTGATTTCAGATAATCATTTTATTTTCTACAACAATCTCACTAGTCCTGACCCTAGCAAATCTGTAGAACACTTGGGAGATAACCTTACTGGTGCGGGGGAAGGAGATGATGAAGTAATTAAAGTTAACCTCAAACAAGTTCCTGCTGAAGTTAGCAAAATTATCATGACGGTAACTATTCACGAAGCAGAAACCAGACAGCAAAACTTTGGTCAGGTACAAAATGCTTTTGTAAGGGTTGTAAACGCCGAAAACACTGAAGAAGTAGCCCGCTACGATCTCACAGAAGACTTTTCTGTTGAAACTGCTTTGATTATGGCAGAACTATATCGTAAAGATGGCGAATGGCGAGTTAACGCAGTTGGTGCGGGTTATCAAGGTGGATTACAAGCCCTCCTAGACCGCTATCAGTCGTAACCTCAACTACCTAAATTAGCTACAATCAGATAATTAGACAAAACATATATAAGGCATAGCTGCATGATTCCTACAGTTATAGAAAGTTCAGGTCGCGGCGATCGCGCTTTTGATATTTACTCTCGTTTGCTTCGAGAGAGAATTGTCTTTTTGGGACAACAAGTAACCGATGAAATTGCCAACCTAGTAGTGGCGCAATTATTATTTCTAGAAGCAGAAGATCCAGAAAAAGATATTTATCTCTACATCAACTCCCCTGGTGGTTCGGTATCGGCAGGTATGGGTATGTTTGATACCATGAATCAAATTCGCCCTGATGTTTGCACCATCTGTATTGGTTTGGCAGCAAGTATGGGTGCATTTTTGCTCAGCGCGGGAGAAAAAGGCAAGCGCATGAGTTTGCCCAATTCACGAATTATGATTCACCAGCCTTTGGGTGGCGCACAGGGACAAGCAACTGATATTGAGATTCAAGCAAAAGAAATTTTGTATCTTAAACAAAAGCTTAACGGACATCTAGCAGATCATACTGGTCAACCTATATCCAAGATTGAAGAAGATACTGAAAGAGATTTCTTTATGTCTGCCGAAGAATCTAAAGAATACGGTTTAATCGATCAAGTAATTTCTCGCCGTCCTTCTGCTAGCAATCCTCCCGAAGCCGTTAGTTAAATAAATCTAGTCGAAATTGAATAATTGAAAGTCTGTAGGAATAATTATTTTATTCCTACATTCTACCTTCGCTTAGATTCAAAAGAAACGGTATTAGGGATCGCCCTCATTGATAGCTACCCTAAGACTACTTATCGGTTTTGCGTTGTCCTCTTGTGGGATACTTTAAATTAGCAATACCCTAATAAATAATAACTAATCACAGACTACTGATATTGCGGAATACATAAAGTAAAACAGCTACCGCGATCGAGTTCGGAAGTGACAGTTAGATCTCCACCATGAAGTTGAGCTAGTTTTTTGGATAATGCTAAACCCAACCCCGTATTTTCATGGTGGCTGGTAATTTGCGGAAAAGGCTTAAATAACTTGACAATATTTTTCTCAGATATACCCATCCCTGTATCAATCACTGCAAAGTAAAGTAAATCGTTTTTCAGTTCGACTTTGAGAGTTACCGAACCTTGATCGGTAAATTTAATCGCGTTGCTTAGTAGATTAATTAAGATCTGTTTGAGACGTAGAGAGTCGGCAGTACAAAAGTCAATATTTTTATCCAAGTCTAAGCTTAATTCTAGTCCTTTATCTTGGGCTTTTTCTTCAACAATAAAAAGTGATGCTTGACAAATATCTATTACTGCTAGCTTTTCTAAATCTAAAGTCTGTTTGCGGGCATCTATCTTGACTAAATCGAGATAGTTTTTAACTAAAGCTAACAAATGCTCTCCAGAACCCAAGATATTGGTAGCGTACTGCATTTGTTTATCGTTCAAAGGGCCATAGTACTGCTCTTTAAGCATTCTGGCAAAACCCAAAATTGAAGCAATAGGACTTTTTAACTCATGACTGAGGTGGGAAATATGTTCCTGTTTAAGTTGCTTTTGAACCAGCCAACTTTCCTTTTCCGCTTCTAGCTGGGCTATTTTAGCTCGCTGTTGTTCGATCAGACTTTCTTGTTGAGTAATAATAGTCTGTTTACTAATAAAATTGAATAAAGTATTTTGCAAAATATTGGGTAACTCATGTATTTTTTCTCGAAGAACGTAACCATGAACTCCAGATTGAATTAAGTTTATTGCTTGTTCGTCTCCCAAAATATCTGTAATTAAAATTAGAGGAGTATTAGGATAAAGGTGACCTAATAACTGAAGTTTTTTAACTAAAGAAGGATCTATTTGATTATTTTGAATTTGAGCATAGCTATATAAGATAGCACTGTGGTTTTGGGTTGATTGTGGTTGGGTGATACGTTCACTATCAATAATAGTATGGGTAAAATTAAGCTCGGCTGAATTCAGTGCCGAAGAGATCGCCCGAAAATCATTAGTATTATCTGTAACAAGCAAAAGATTCACATTGCTGAGTATTATTGCTTTTGGCTGTAGCTGTAAAATCGACCCAGAACTATCAGACATAGTTACTAATTTTTGATTTGGTTAATGAGTGTAAAATAAGCGGTTTTGTTGTTTATAGTATCGATCAAGTTCCTTCTATATTGCCAGTCATATATAAACTTTTTATCTAAAATTTGAGTAGCTATTCTTATTAGTTCAAAAAAACTAGATTAACTAACACGACTTAAAGTTGACGATCGCTCTAAATTTTCAAAATTCTTTTTGAGCAAAAATCATTATGGAAATTATCAACAATAAGGCTGTATATAAAACACCATATATTGCATGATTAATCAGATCGGCAGAACTAGGCAATAAACCATATACCGCTTCGTTTTTAAGATCGAGCCGCGAAAGATTAGGTAAAACTAAATACAAACTAGTAGTTAAACTCTCGATACTAGCATTTTTACTTAATTTTCCTAATTCTACTAAGTCTTCGCTAAAATGTCCCATTAAATAAACTCCAAAGCTCAACAAAGTAGCCAGAATAGAGCTAGTAAATACCCCAAACAAAATAGCTACTGCGACAATTAGTGCAAGTTCTAATAATAAATAAATAGCTGCGATCGCTAAAGCACCAGTAGGATAACTAATCTCAGAAAAACTGAGCGTCGCCAGATAAATACCCATCATGATCGCTACAGTTACTGCTAATACTGCGGTTAATCCCAAATGTTTACCCAAAATAAGCTCTGCACGGCTAATAGGTTTGGGAATTAACATTAATAAAGTACGCTTTTCTATTTCTTTATTGATCAGGGCTGTACCAACAAAAATAGCAACAATAACACTCAGAATTGCGATCGCACCAATTCCAAAATCTAGTAGAATCTTTTCATGTGTTCCTGCTGCAATTTCGGGAATAATTCTCTGTGCCAAAATTAGCAACAAAACAAAAAAACCAATAAAGTAAAGGATGCGATCGCGGATTACTTCTTGAAAGCCATTATTGGCGATCGTAAAAACTCTAATTATATTCATCTATCCAAAAAATCGGTATATGATTTAGGCGTTTACACTGTTATATTTCCCAAAACTATAAAAATAATTAACACTATATTTATATCTTGTCCGAGATCTTACGTTGGATAAAATTGTGTAAACTATTTAACTAGAACGGCGATTGCTAATTAAGTCAAATAATCTAGGTGAATACTGTTTAATTAAGTAAAGAGTCTTGCCAATGCGATCGGGAAATACGTGCAGTCTGTTACGTACAATTGCTTTAAGGGTTTTTGCCATTACCACTGCAGGATCGGTAGCTATCTTTTCAGGGAAATTACTTCCATCTTTAGCTAAAGTACCAAAACTTTCGGACTGAAGAATGGGAGTACGACTAAAGAAAGGATAAACGGCAGTGACTTTGACGTTGTAGGATTTGACTTCATTAAAAAGTCCTTCGCTAAAACCCCGCAAGCCAAACTTGCTACTACAGTAATGTGCCATTCCAGCAGGAGCGATCCAGCCAGCCATCGAAGAAATATTTACAATATGTCCTTGTCGGCGATCGATCATCTCGGCGACAAACCAAGAGCTTAAGCGCATCGGGGCGATCAAATTAACCTGCATCAAAGTTTCCCATTTAGTTACAGGAACTTGATCCATGCGACCATATAAGCCAATTCCCGCATTATTAATCAAAATATCAACAGGTATCTCCAGTGCCTTAACGCGATCGTAGAGAACTTTGCATCCCTCTTGGCTAGATAAATCGCTGGCGATGCAGGTGATTATTTCTCCTGTATTTATCTGACTACTAATATCGGTGGCAACCCGATCCAACCTAACTTGATCGACATCGCTCAAAATTAATCTACTACCAGCTTGTAACATCTGCTTAGTTAACTCTTGACCAAAACCTCCCGTCGCACCAGTTAGGACTACTACAGCTTGATTTAATTCAGTCATTTTAAAATTGTGAGTTATGAATCATGAATTACGAACAATTGATCATTGTTTGCTAAATTTTGGGCGATCGCAACATAAACCAAAGTAAGAAAAACCAAGGAATTTTAAAATCAGGTATTAGCCAGAGATAATTTCTGAGAAAGGAAACATTAAACGGTAGCAGAAATTTTAATGAACGTAAGGAAACAGGACGATTGCCATCTTGATCTACTAGATTATATTTTTGAGCTAGTTCGGCAACAATTTGTACTTTACCCGTATACTGCATAATATTCGGCTCGTTAGCTAAGGCGGCGATCGCTCTACCTGTGAGCAAGGGAGTTTCCCAGTTATAACCATCTCCTAGAGTTGCACTGTCTTTATTTTCGTTAGTCTGCTGAGCAAAATCAATAATTTGTTCTGTGCCAACAATACCTGGCCAAATAGCAATTGAGGCAATATTATTAGGTTTTAGTTCTATTGCCATGTCCGCAGCCAGGCGATCGCACGCTGATTTTCCCGCACCATATGCTGCACCAAACAGATATGAGATACCGCCCCAAGAAGAGATCGTACAGATAATTCCTTGAGTGTTTTGGCTCATGATTCTAGCAGCATAGACACTAGTCACATAATGACTACGCAAGCCCACATTGTTGACTGCATCCCATAATTTTGGTTCGGCTTGCCAAAACGGTTGACCATAGGCATCTCTAATCGCCTGTACTCCAGAGAAAACGTTATTAACGACTAAGTCTAGTTGTCCTTGTTGTTCGCGATCGATACGTTCAAACAGCAAACGGATCTGTTCGTCATCGCTATGATCTACTTGAACGGGAATACATTTACCCCCCGCTTCTTCGATAGCGGATTGAGTTTCTTGGAGACTACCTGATAATTCTGAATTAGACTCTAAACTACGCCCAGTAATATATACAGTAGCTTTTGCTTCCCCCAAACCGAGCGCAATTCCTTTGCCGACTCCTCTTGTCGCCCCCGTGACTAATACTACTTTCCCCTCAAGGTTAGACATAATTGCTCGCGCTATCTCTACCCAATTTAGTTTACAGGGAAACCTATCCTAATTTATTTATCTAATAAACATCAGAGCAATTCCACCTAATGAAATTACCACTCCTAATATGGCTCGCCAACTGATTTTTTCTCCTTGCCAAGCTACCAAAGGTAGTACAAATAAAGGACTAGTAGCAAGAAAAGTCTGAGCAATACCTGTCGGTGCAAATTTGAGAGAAGTTTGCTGTAGCCAGATGCCAAGATAAGTACTTCCTGTAGCGGCGATCGCAATTATCCCCAGACTACGTAACGAAATTCGCCATTGAACTTTGGTAGGAGTACTCAAGATCGGAAACAACAATAAGCCGAAGACAATTATTGTCCCTCCCATCAGGCGAATTAAAGTACTTTCTAAAGGACTAATATTAGACTGAATTAGAGCAAAACGAGAAATAACTGCGCCTGTAGCTTGAGCGATCGCTGCTAAGATTCCAAATGAGATTCCTCGACGAGAAATACTAATGTGATCGACGGGGTTGCGCTCACTAATTACCCAGGCAATACCCAAAATAGTTAGCAAAATACCGCACCAAGATAGGGTTGTTAGTTGTTCGCTAATAAAAATTAATGCTAGCAATGCTCCTATTGGCGGAGAAGCTGTTTCTAATAAGAGAGTGCGTCTTGCACCCAAACTATTTAAAGCTACAAAATAAGCTGTATCTCCCAAGCCAATACCGATAATCCCACTCAAAGCCAACCAAGCAGTAGTTGACCAAGACAAATCAGCAAAAGTAGTTCCCTGTAATAGTAAAGTTAAAGCAATTAAGGCGATCGCAATTATACCTTTATACAGATTAAGCTGTAGGGGAGCAATAGTTACTCCTAAACGACTATACACAAGTGAAGAAATAGCCCAGAGTAAAGCAGCACTAAGGGCAGCCGTTTCGCCGATAAAATTATTGATGATCAATGGTTAATTGTTGGCTATTCTTCTTTTCTTTAAATTACCAATCTTTGTAAAGGATTAAATTGAGACAGGATAAAATTTTGTTCTACCAAAATCTGATAAAGATTGATCGCCGCTTCTAACAAACAAGCATGACCACTATGAGGAAGTACGGTTTTCTTGGCATTAGGCAAGAGGGTAATTAGCTTATCTGCTTCATCTACTGATGGTAAAAGACTATCTTCTCCACCAGCAATAATTAAAGTTGGAATTTTAAGACTACGTAGTTGCTCGTCTGCAACCTTAAAATCTCTAAGTAAAGATAATCGCCAACTTACTACTTGGGGAGGTAAAGATTTCATACTTTCTACTAGTTTATGGCGATCGCAATCATTAATTCGATTTAATTTTGCTAAAAAAGGTAACAAACCCGCAGCAGAATAGCGATGTAGCCAGGTTGGTAGCCAAGGAGTAATATTAACCCCCAAACCTAATATAGGAAATTGATTAAAGGATGAAGCGGGATTAACTAAAATCAATTTTTTGATGAGAGATGGTGCAGCTAATGCGGTTTTAAGAGCTAAACAGCCTCCAAATGATTCCCCGCAAAGATACACCTGTTGATTAGTTTTATGAGTTAATTCTGCTTTAATTAATTGAACCGTATCTTTCGCCAAATCTTGCCAGGTACTATAGCTATCGATTCTAATTGTTAAACAACGTAGATCGAAACAAGTTGCTAGTTTATCTGCTTGAGTTTGTAATAATTCACCAGTACCATCCATACCAGGAAGATAAACGAAAAGAGGCGCATCTCGATTAATCTGTTTTGGTTGAATAAAATCTACACTCTGGTTGAGGTTCATACTATTATTGTATTACGAAACAAAAATATAAAAACTTAAATTTACTTAATATTTATTATTTTCTAACATTTGACTGCTATTGAGTATTTTTACTCTCCTTTTCTTTAGATTTATTGAATCATCGATCGCTAATTGTAGGTTGCTTGTTTCAATAAATCTGTGATTTGCTCCTGACAATAGTTAGCTAGATCTGTAGCCAATATTTTTGCTTGTCGACCTTTATATTGTTCTTTTTGTACCTTAGTTATCAAGTAGGGACGACCGATCGCCACATGGGCGCGATGATAAACTAGCATGGGATGAAGACCTTGACGTTGAAAAAAAGGCTCGTTGGGATCGAACTGTTTGAGCCAGCTAATTGGGATACTAGGATAGTTAGTTTCAGCTAAAGATGCGATCGCCACTGGTAAGACAGTTAAATTATCTATAGGCACCTTCCAAGCTAAATGAGCAAAACCGCGATGAAACCGCCCAATTTCGTGAGGTTTAGTCGGTTCAATCATTGGTCTTGTTCCTTCAGGAAATAACCCTACCCATTGTCTTGAAGTTAAAAGTCGGCTTGCTTGATGAAAAAATTCTTTTTGCCTTTGTTGGGCTGCTGCTAAGGGAAAACAGCCCAAAGAGTCGATAATCTCTCGTACCCCAGGGGTTTGCCCCATATAGTGATGACAGGCGATCCGTAGAGTATTGGGAATAGTCTTGATTAAAATTGGTGCATCCAAAAAACTACGATGATTACTAACAACTATAGTCGGGATGTCTTGAGGAATACGACTGGTATGAGAGTAAGTTAACTGAAGATTAACTGCCGATATAAGAGACTGAGCGATAATACGTGGTGTCAGATAGAGCATTAAATAGCGTTAAATTGAATTACCAGCTTATTTAAGTCACGTTAACTTAAGAACGACCAATAGTGTTAGCTGAAAAAATATTCTACAAAAAACGCTTAAGGCAATATTGAATAATTAACTAAATATTGAGATATTTTTCGTTTCAGACAACTATATTTAAGCTGATATCAATAATATTTAACTATTTCGCCTTTGAAAAATGGACTTTGTTAACGTTCAGGAAAATTTATTAAGTATTTTCCCGAACGTTAAACTAATCTCCTGTAATAATTGATACTTGTTGATGGGTCATGTACTCGTTTTCACAACTCAAAAACCATGACGCTGTCGGCGTCTTATATATTTATTGCTTGAGTTAAGGCTATTTTAACTTGTTTAACTTTATATACCCTTAAATTAGAGCAATTCGATTGCGAATTTTTAAATGAATAACTCTGCTGATAACCATAAATTTGCTTTAACTACCCCCCTTTATTACGTTAATGGATTACCTCATATTGGTAGTGCCTACACTACTATTACGGCAGATGCCGTAGCAAGATGGCAACATCTTTTAGGAAACTCTGTTTTGTTTGTTACTGGTACAGACGAACACGGACAAAAGATTCAGCGCACTGCCCAAGAACAGAACCTAGATCCCCAAATACATTGCGATCGCGTTGTCGAAAGCTTTAAGTCGCTATGGGATCTTCTCAATATTAAATACGATCGCTTTAGTCGCACTACCGCAGCCAATCATCAGAAAATTGTTAACGAGTTTTTTGACCGTGTTTGGCAACAGGATGATATTTATTTAGATCGCCAGCAGGGTTGGTACTGCGTATCTTGTGAAGAGTTTAAAGAAGAACGAGAATTAATTGAAGATCACTATTGTGCAATCCATACCAATAAACAAGCAGAATGGCGCGATGAAGAAAACTACTTTTTTCGTCTTTCTAAATATCAACAGTTTCTCGAAGATCTTTACGCTTCTCAACCAGATTTTATTCAACCAGCTAGCCGACGTAACGAAGTCCTCAACTTTGTCAAACAAGGATTAAAAGACTTTTCAATATCCAGAGTCAATCTAGATTGGGGCTTTCCCATACCTGTAGACGACAAACATACAATCTATGTCTGGTTTGATGCCTTGTTGGGATACGTGACTGCTTTGCTCGATCCTGAAGCTGAACCAACTCTAGATAACGCCTTATCAAATTGGTGGCCAATCGATTTGCATCTAATTGGTAAAGATATTTTAAGATTTCATGCAGTTTATTGGCCTGCTATGTTAGCCTCTGCTGGTTTACCTTTGCCTAAAAAAGTGTTTGGTCATGGTTTTCTAACCAAAGACGGACTCAAAATGGGTAAAACATTGGGTAACACTATCGATCCTGTCGAACTAGTAGATAAATATGGTGCAGATGCCGTGCGCTATTACTTTCTTAAAGAAATCGAACTAGGTAAAGACGGGGATTTTAATGAAACTCGTTTTATTGAAGTACTAAATAACGATCTAGCCAATGTATTGGGAAACTCGCTCAATCGTACCTTGGGAATGTTAAAAAAATATTGTCAAAGTAACGTACCGCAGTTAACCAGTGCAGATTACAGTACAGACCATCCACTCAAAAGTATTGGTATGGACTTAGGCGTTCGGGTTATCCAAGCTTATGACAATCTCCAATTTAGTCAAGGTTGTGAATCAATTCTAACTTTGGTGCGCTCTTGTAATAAATATATTGACGACAGTGCGCCGTGGAAATTAGTAAAAGAAGGAAAACAGTCTGAAGTAGAACAAATTTTGTACAGTGTCTTAGAATCTGTACGTTTGTCTGCTTATTTGCTATCGCCGATTATCCCTGATATCAGCAGTAAAATTTATCAGCAACTAGGATTTGACTGTAATTTTAATGATCGAGATCTAGCAGCAGATTTTTCGCTTCATTCACAGTGGGGCAAACTAACAACCGACAAGACTTTGAATAAAGCTATCCCAGTTTTTTCTAGATTGGAATTACCATCAGAAGCTTAAACAATCGTGTGTAATTTGGCTCAGTATAATTTTTTACTGATATAAGATTACTAATAACAAAAAACAGCCAAAGACGAAATTGTTGTTAACAATTGGGTTAAATTTATTGACTCAACACTAATGTTATCCAGACTTGATCGTCACCTATAAAACTAAAATACCCGGTTTGACTGATATAGCAGTCAGTAATCATGGAACTAATCCACCCAAATACAATACTTTTTTTGATAATAAATGAGGCTTAATACAATGCTGGATAACTTCGGAAGCGACCCTATCTTCACACCAGAACAAATTCTAGAAAATAGGGGACGTGTCGCTATTTTTATTGATGGTTCAAACTTATTTTATGCTGCGCTACAGTTGGGTATTGAAATAGACTACAGTAAGCTACTATATCGCCTTACTGGAGGATCGAGACTGTTGAGATCCTTCTTCTATACAGGGGTAGATCGTACTAATGAAAAGCAACAGGGTTTTTTACTTTGGATGCGCCGCAATGGTTATCGAGTAATTGCTAAAGATCTGGTACAGCTACCCGATGGCTCGAAAAAAGCCAATTTAGACGTGGAAATTGCGGTAGATATGATGGCGTTGGTTTCTGCCTATGACACCGCTGTATTAGTCAGTGGTGATGGGGATTTAGCCTATGCAGTAGATGCCGTTAGTTATCGCGGTGCCAGAGTAGAAGTTGTCAGCTTGCGATCGATGACTAGTGATAGTTTAATTAATGTCGCCGATCGCTATATCGATCTAGATCAAATTAAAGAAGATATTCAAAAAACTACCAAGCACAGCGATCCTTATCGTAGTTTCTCTGGTTTTGGCATCTTGGACGAACATTAATCATCGTGATGATGGGCAAGTTTTCTAATTTACGATGTGTATTAAAAAATTAATTTTGCCCATCTATAATTTTGTTTTGAGCAAAAAATTGCACTTACTCAAATTTGGTTTGCTGATATCTATAGCGATCGCTTTGATTGGTTGCCAAACTTCATCCCCTGATGTTCGAGCTTCTAGTCCTGAAGTAACTAATCGAGAAGATACTCAGTTAGTGCTCAATAACGCTATTCTGGAGCAGTATAACAAACAAGACAATACGGTTTGGAAAATTAAAGCAGACAATATTGTTTATAGCGAAGACAAAAAAACTGCTAGCTTAGATAAAGTAGTAGGCAATTTGTTACAGGATAATAAAATTATTCTCAAAATCAGTGCCAGAGAAGGAGAAGTCAAAGATAATGGCAATACTATTATTTTAAAAGAGCAAATTATTGCCAGTGATCCGCGTAACAATAGCGTTATAGAAAGTAGTTTAGTAGAGTGGCGACCTCAAGAGAATTTATTACTTATTAAAGAAAACTTGACGGGTATTCATCCCAATCTAGAAGTTACTGCCGATCAAGGTCAATACGCTACAGATATTGAAAGCTTAGAAATAGAGGGAAATGTGGTTGCAACTAGTGAAAAACCTCCTTTACAGCTAACTAGCGATCGCCTGATTTGGGATGTTAGCCAAGATCTGGTTAGTAGTCCTGGTGCAGTAGAAATAGTTCGTTTTGATGAAAATGAGAATATTACCGATGAATTAAAGAGCGATCGCGCAAAAGTTAACTTGGCTACTAATACTGCCACTCTAGATAACAATATCGAGTTAATCTCTCTTGAACCTAAAATCCAGGTTGCTAGTGAATCTTTAGTTTGGAATTATCAGCAGCGTCGGGGAAATACCGATAAGCCAATTCAGATTTTAGATCGCGATCGCAATCTAACTTTGACAGGAAACAAAGGCGAAATCGATCTACAGCAGCAAATTGCCAAATTAAGAGATGGTGTCAAAGGAATTAATCAACCAAAAGCTTCCCAATTATACGCACGTCAATTAATTTGGAAGATGACAACTGAAGAAGTAGAGGCTACGGGTAATGTCATTTACGAACAAGCAAATCCCAAAGCTAGACTAACAGGAGAAAAAGCAGTGGGTACTCTGGGAAACAATAATATTGTAGTTACCAGCAATGGTAAGAAACAAGTGACATCAATCATAGATAATTAAACATAGATTCTTAACTTCGCTTCTTAAAATCGTGTTTACGGCAGATGAAGATAAATTAGACTTTCTGTTGCGTCACCATCGCCAAATTCGAGTTATTGGTTTTGATGATGCTCCTTTTGTGCGTCATAGCAATAAACCAGTGGCGGTTGCAGGTGTAGTCTGTAGCCAAACTCGTTTTGAAGGAATGCTTTGGGGACACATTCGTACTGATGGTTGGAATAGTACCCAGAAGATAGCAAATATGCTTTTAGCCAGTAAGTTTTACCCCCAGGTACATCTGGTTTTATTAGATGGAATTAGCATGGGTGGTTTAAATTTGATTAACTTGCTTTATCTAGCTCAAAAAATACAGTTACCCTGTGTTGCTGTGATGCGAAAATTACCCAACATCGAAAAAATGGCCGCAGCAATTCGTCGTTTGCCTCATCCTGAAACAAGACTGCAAATTTTAGCTAAAGCTGGAGAAATTCACGTTCATCCACCGTTTTACTTTCAAGTTTGTGGACTAAGTGGAGACATGACAGCTAGAGTCTTGCAACGATTAACAGATACAGGAAATGTCCCCGAAGCACTAAGATTGGCTCATTTAATTACTGCTGCTGTAATTAACGGGGAAAGTGGCAAAAGAGCTTAAGACTAAATCTTCTACTTTTCAAGACATTTCGGTGGAAGGCGATCGTGGGAATTATGCCTAAACATTATTATCACCGTAATTTTACTGAAGACGAAATTGAACGGTAGATTTATGGTAGAGGCGAATTAAATTTATTGCTAAGAATTAAAACCTAGAAAATTTTAGGATTAGAATTTTGGCAATATTTCAGTGAAGTCGTAAATTATCTCGCGTACTAGCAGCCACTAGTACGTGTTTTTTCGTATGTATTAAAAATATCTTGAATTAATATCTTCAATTAACTTAATATTAAAATCCCATTACTTCAGCAACCTTTTGCAGATCTAAAGGAATTCCTTGCTTAAGTTGATTTTCACTATGGTCAACTGCACTACTAGGATCTTTCAAACCATTTCCTGTCAGAACACAGACAATCGTAGCATTGTCGGGTACTCGATCCTTTACTTTGAACAAACCAGCTACCGAGGCAGCACTGGCAGGTTCGCAAAACACTCCTTCTTCCGATGCCAAGAAACGATAGGCATCTAATATTTCTGCATCGGTTACGGGATTAAATTCTCCCCCGCTAGCTTCTTTTACCGCTACTGCTTTTTGCCAGTTAGCAGGATTACCAATTCTAATTGCAGTTGCCAGAGTATCAGGGTTAGCAATAGGCTCTCCCGAAACTAGAGGAGCAGCACCCGCAGCCTGAAAACCCATCATTTGAGGCAGACGGGAGGATTTACCAGCAGAGTGGTATTCACAAAAGCCCATCCAATAAGCACTGATATTGCCCGCGTTACCGACAGGAATACACAACCAGTCAGGAGCATTACCTAAGACATCTACTATTTCAAATGCTGCGGTTTTTTGTCCCTGCAAACGGTATGGATTAACTGAATTTACTAGGGTTACAGGGTAACTTTCTGATAGTTGACGCACAATGTTGAGAGCGTCATCAAAATTACCATCAACCGCGATAATCTCTGCCCCATAAAGCAAGGCTTGAGCCAGTTTACCCAAAGCTACGTAACCATCGGGAATGACTACAAAAGCTTTGATCCCCGCACGACGAGCATAGGCAGCAGCAGCAGCAGAGGTATTGCCTGTACTGGCACAAATAACAGCCTTAGCCCCATCTTCTTTGGCTTTAGAGATTGCCATGGTCATCCCACGGTCTTTAAAGCTTCCTGTTGGATTTAAGCCGTCGTATTTTACGTAGACTTTGACCCCGCGACCAATAGCCGAAGAGATCGCATCAGCAGGGATCAAAGGTGTATTGCCTTCGAGCAAAGTCACTACGGGAGTGGCATCGCTAACAGGTAGATAAGGACGATAAGTTTCAATCAAACCTTGCCAGTTATTGGCAGTCTTGGCAATGGTTGGATAGGATAACTGGGTCGGGGGGGTACTCAATGTCACGGGTTCTTTTAACTAAATGTTTTATTTAAGCTTTTTGAGGGCGTAATTCTGGGGTTTCCCCAAGATATTGACGAGTCGTAAGCTTGAGGCGACCTCAAGCTGGTGAGCGACAAGTACTTATACCGCCTGCATTAGCTCTTAGCTTACTGAAGCAATTATGACCCCAGACTTAATAGCTAATTACCAACTGTTAAAAGCCACTCAAAATGTTTAACGAACAAAGAGGAAAAATTATTGCTAGTAAACAGCTTCGATCTGTCTGGGCATTATAGATTGCCTGATGTGCCAAAGCTGCTTGCTGAATAATTATCTACTGTTCAATAATCACTTCCGATCTTACCTTACCCTTGGACTTAGTTCGAGGTGATTTAGAGCCATTGTATCCGCCCTTACGAGAAGAACGACCAGAACGCCCTTTCTTTTTGATCACGGGTTTAGCAAAGCTGTCTTCAGGAATTTCCCAATCTCCTTTCATCCAGTTAGGACAGTCACGGTCATAGACCATTTGTAATGCTGCTGCTGCGATCGCCTGAGCATCATATTCATCACTCAACTCTCTTACCAAGGGTAAGAATGAAGCCATTCTTTCTCCTGCCAAGGTTTCTTTAATTTTGGTTTGTAGCTTAGCAATCCGTTTTGCTTCTACCTGGGCGCGATTAGGAATTTTAGCTACATCTAGCTTAGTCCGCAATCTGCGCTCAATCTGTTTTAGAGTACGGCGATCTCCTGCATGAACTAGCGCGATCGCTGTTCCCGTTTTACCAGCACGACCAGTACGACCGATACGGTGAATATAGGTTTCAGTATTGTCGGGCAAGTCGTAGTTGATCACGTGGGTTAGATCCTGCACGTCTAAACCTCTAGCTGCAATATCTGTAGCTACGACCATTCTGACTTTGCCATCACGAAAACGTTTAACTAGTCGTTCTCGCTGCATTTGGCTCAAATTACCATGATACTCATCAACACTATGACCAGCCTCTTGTAGCTTGCTAGTAAGTTCGCTAGCAGTACGTTTGGTGCGGACAAAGATAATTGCCGAATCAGGTTCTTCGATCTCTAAAATAGGCTGCAGGGCCTTAGTTTTTTGCCAACCACGAGGAATCATATAAATATGCTGATCGATTCTGGTGGGTGCTGCTTCTTGTTGCTTAACGCTGATGTAAACCGGAGAACTTAAGAAGTTTTTAATTAATTCTTTAATCTCTCTGGGCATTGTCGCTGACAAGCAAGCGGTTTGTCTTTCGGGTGATGCTTGACGCAAAATTTTCTTAATATCGTCGATAAAGCCCATACTGAGCATTTCATCAGCTTCATCTAACACAGCTAGCTTGAGCTGGTCTAACCTTAGTTCGCCACGCTCTAACAAATCGATAACTCGTCCAGGAGTTCCCACTACGATTTGTACGCCACGACGCAATCTACTAATTTGTCTTTCGATAGATTGTCCGCCATAAACCGTTAGAGAGTAAATTCTTTGTTCTCTAGAAGTAAAATCAACGACTGCTTCTCCTACCTGTTGAGCCAACTCCCTAGTAGGAGTCAAAATTAAAGTTTGTACTGCCTTATTATTAGCATCAACAATTTCTAAAGCAGGTAAAGAAAAGGCTGCGGTTTTACCCGTACCTGTTTGAGATTGACCGACAATATCTTTGCCCTCGATTAGGGCTGGTATGGCATCTTGCTGAATTTGCGTTGGTTCGCTAAAACCAAGTTTTTCTAATTGAGCTAAACAAGAGTCGGAGAGTCCAAGGTCTTTGAAAGTAGTCGTCATAAGTTACTTTGTGTTGTTACTGTTGTATTTTTTGCTAAAAAACTATTGTCTGAATTTCTACGGGTAGTACATACCTCTGTGGATCACGTAGATATCGAGGTAACGAAATAGAAATTGCTACGTGTGCTTGGCAAATTAAGTTACCAAACTAGCTGCCACAAGAGCTACTTCACCGTATAGGTCGTATACATCGGCAGCGGTAATATCTACGTCAACAATTGAACCGAGAGAAGCTTCACCTCGAACATAAACTAGTCCATCTACATCTGGGGCGAATTGTGCAGAGCGTCCGATTAGTTCTCCCGAACCTGGGTGTTCTTGTTCTATCAGGACTTCTAACCGCTGGCCAACATAAGAGCTATTGTGGGCTGCTGCAATGGGTTGCTGCACCTGCATCAATAAATCTCTGCGACTACTACTAATTTCTGGGTCTATTTGATGATCCATAGTGTAGGCTGGCGTCTCCTCCTCTGGAGAAAAAGTAAATACGCCTACATGATTGAAGCGATGCCGTTTGACAAATTCTAACAGATGTTGAAAATGAGCATCGGTTTCACCAGGAAAACCCACAATAAAAGTGGTACGCAATATTGCTTCTGGCAATTCTTGCTTAATACGTTCAATGATGGCATCATTTACCATTCCTTGCCAAGGGCGGTTCATCGCCCGTAAGATTTCGGGATGGGAATGTTGCAAAGGCAAATCCAGATAGGGAAGTACGTTGGGAGTATCGCGGATGGCGGAAATGACTTCCCGAGTTAGTCCTGTAGGGTAGGCGTAATGAATTCTAATCCAAGGGACATCAACTTTACCCAATTCAGTTAGCAGCTTGGCTAACATGGGTTTGCCATAAATATCCACACCATAGTTGGTGGTAATTTGGGAAATTAGAATAATTTCTTTTACTCCCTCAGATGCCAAAGATTTGGCTTCAGCGACAATTGACTCAATCGAGCGCGATCGCTGATTTCCTCTTAGATGAGGAATAATACAGAAAGCACAACGGTAATCACAACCTTCAGCAACTCTCAGATAAGCTACTCCTTCTGTAGTAGTACGGTATCGAGGTACGGTTTCATCGGCAATATATACAGGTTCTTCGCTGATCTCTTCAACTCTTTCTCCTGTTTCGGTACGCTCGATTACTTCGACTATTTTGTGATAGTCACTGCTGCCAACCACGGCTACAGCTTCTGGTAATTCTTCTAACAATTCTCCCTTAAAGTGCTGTGCCATACAACCAGTAATCACAATTTTCTTGTTAGCTTCTGCTAACTCGACTAAAGTGCGGACTGATTCCTCTCTGGCATCTTGAATAAAACTACAAGTGTTAACGATTACATAATCGGCTAACTCTTCATTACTATCTATCTGATAGCCTGAGCGGGCTAGTAAGCCCAACATATGTTCTGAATCTATACGATTTTTTTCACATCCCAAGTGGGACATGGCTATAGTTGGCTTGTTTGCCATTCTTTACCCTAAATATTAAAGACCAATATCAAGATGATTGCTATGATTTCCCGTCATAATAGATATCTTGTATGGAGCGTTTCTTTTTAGTCTTGGATAGTGATAAAAATATATTTTTGTATACCTTCGACTCATTTAGACCAACTGCTAGATTTAGCTCCCTAGTTTCGCGGTGAAGCAGGGGCTAACCAGACAGTTTTTGTTCCGCAAAACTATTTTCGATTGAGACACCGTTGATGACGGGTTTTGAACTCTAGGCTATACACATCCATTGAGATCCGTAAATAACCTTTTCGTTAAAATATATTAACAGATAAAATCGTTAGTGGGAATTAATTATCCGTAAAATTGCCCTATTTTTGCAAAACTCGATCGCAAAATACTCGAAGAAAGAGTGTGTACAGTAGTAAGCTTTGTCTGAGATAATAATAACTTTTGCACCAGGAGAAATAAACCGCGTGGTGGAGTCAGCGTGAAATTAAAACAAATTTTTAAAACGGATAATCCAGTGATTGGAGTGGTTCATTTATCTCCTTTACCTACCTCTCCTCGTTGGAAGGGCAAATTGAAGGAAGTAATCGCCAGAGCAGAACAAGAAGCAACTGCTCTTTCTGCTGGTGGGGTAGATGGAATAATTATAGAAAACTTTTTTGACGCACCTTTTACCAAAGATTGTGTAGACCCGGCGGTGGTTAGTGCCATGACCTTAGTTGTCGATCGCCTTAAGGGAATGGTCATGTTACCTATCGGGATCAATGTTTTACGCAATGATGCTCGTAGTGCTATGGCGATCGCTACCTGTACCGAAGTGGATTTTATTCGGGTCAACGTCCTGACAGGAGTTATGGCAACCGATCAAGGGTTAATTGAAGGTAAAGCTTATGAATTACTTAGATATCGTCGAGAATTAGGCTCACAAGTCGCTATTTTTGCAGATGTTTTGGTCAAACATGCTCGTCCTTTGGGAACACCTAACCTAACTACCGCAGTTAAAGATACCATCGAACGAGGTTTGGCAGATGGCGTTATTTTGTCAGGATGGGCAACTGGTAGTCCTCCCACCCAAGAAGATTTGGAATTAGCCTCCGCAGCAGCAGGAAATACCCCTGTATTTATTGGTAGTGGGGCAGATTGGACAAACATACCTCAATTAATGCAAGTGAGTGATGGAGTAATTGTTTCTAGTTCTCTCAAACGTCACGGAAAAATTAGCGAAACTATCGATCCGATTCGAGTTTCTCAGTTTGTCGAGGCAGCAAAATCTGCACCCCAAATTAAACAACAATCTAGTTCAAATACTTCGATAGAGCAGTTGAAGTAGTCTGAGTTCAAAATTGACTCAGGCTATAATTTGAAAAACAAATTTTGAACAATAAATTATTTAATTCTAATTATTGGTCAATATTAAGCAGATATTCCGAGAAAACTCATCTTAAACTCAGAAATCTTTATAAACTAAGTTGATGAGCGATCTAGTATCTACTTTTTCGATGTAAAAATATTTGATTGAGTTTTTAATTTATGCGCCGTCGTCGTTCTCAACCTTGGATATACCGCTGGTCGCGACCCATTATTGGGGCAATCGCCATTGCTGGAGCAGTTTTAACTGCCTATCTAACCATCACTAAGTTAACTGGTAGTGGCCCTGCTTGCTCGATAAATGTGGGTGCTGCTGCTGATACTGCTGCTGGCTGTGGTGGTGTACTAAATAGTGCTTATGCCACCGTATTTGGTTTACCTTTGAGCCTTTTTGGCTGTCTGGCTTATCTCACTATGGCTGCTTTTGCTCTCGTCCCCTTGGCGATCGATTCTGAAAAACAAAAGGGATTGAAAAGACAGTTAGAAAACTACAGTTGGTGGCTACTATTGGCAGGTAGCATTGCTATGGCAGTGTTTAGTGCCTATTTAATGTATGTCTTGGCTACTGAACTAAAAACGCTCTGTCCTTATTGTATTGGCTCGGCATTATTTTCTTTGAGTCTACTAATTTTTACTATTACTGGTAGAGATTGGGAAGACTTGGGACAAATAATGTTTACAGGGCTAATCGTTGGTTTGCTAACTATTGTAGTCACTTTGGGCATCTACTCTAACGTCAATTCTCCCATCGCTCAAGCTAATAGCGCAGCAGAAGTAGTTGATGCGGATGGACTAATTGCTATTCCCGAAGCCCAGGGTCAACCAAAGCCCCCAAAAGGATGGGAAATTACTACCACCTCTGGAGAAGCTGAAATGGCTTTAGCCAAGCATTTGACCGAAACAGGTGCTAAAAAATATGGTGCATTTTGGTGTCCCCATTGCTACGACCAAAAGCAGCTATTTGGCAAGGAAGCATTTGCTGAGGTTAATTATTTAGAATGCGATTCTAAAGGTAAAAATCCTCAAAGAGAAGCTTGTATGGCTGCGGGAATTCAATCTTTCCCCACCTGGGAAATTGATGGTAAATTCTATCCAGGTACTAAGACTCTGGCAGAATTAGCCGAACTTTCGAGTTATCAAGGCAATAGTGAGTTTAAGTACAAACCTTAAAATTTGAAGGATGAAGGATGAAGGATGAGGGATGAGGGATGAGGGATAAACCTTCCTCCTCTCTCTTGATTAATGCTAATTAAATTTAAACTTTGCTTCTGGCTTTTTTCTCTTCCCTGTCTGTTCGCCTCATTCGCGATTTTTTACTTTTCATCGGTTGATTTGGCTCATCGGTTTTAGAGAATAAAGTACTTTGTACCAGCTTGGTTGTATATGCGATCGCCATTGATGCAGTAATAAAACCAATTACCGAAGCCACAATTTGTCTAGGATCGTTGTCTCCTGAAAGCAAGTTAGTTCCCATCGAAGCTAAATAAACATAAACAGCAATGACAGGTAACATTGCTACCCATGAAACAAACAAATATTGCCAGAAATTAATTTTAGTTAGGCTAAAGCCATAATTGAGTACGTTAGAAGGGACAATCGGTGACATACGAGTCAAAAAAACAATCTTCCACCCCTTTTGGGCTACTGCACGATCTAATTTTCCCCATTGAGGACTTTTGGCAATCCATTTGTGAATAGTTTTACGCGCTACTGTTCTGCCTAATAAATAACAAACTGCCACACTCAAAGTATCTGCCACAGATACTAAAATTAAACCAGGAAGAAATCCAAATAAACTTCCTGCAGCTAAAAACAGGAAAATTGCAGGTAAGCCAACCAAAGTTGCTAAAAGATAAATTCCAATAAAAGCGGGATAAGCTAAGTAACCTAGCGAACTAAGCCAGTTATTCGCTTCAAAAAACCATTCTTGCCAAAAAACCATAATATATTACTTAAATAACTGCTGAGAATAGTTCTAAGCAGAGGTGACATTAAAGTTGTCAAATTTATAGATAGTAGAATTTTGAAATAAATTGTTAACATTCGGAGTTTAGCTCAAGAACCACGATTTCTCAAAATTTTGCCAATATTTTCGTCAGGAATATAGTTGATTTGAGTGTAAATCACGATCATTTTGATTGTTTTACTAGCTCGATATTTTGAACTGTAACTGGGAAAACCCCCATTAAATTTGCTCAGTCTAGTAATATTACTTAATTTTTTAGTTATTTTCCTTAATAATACTTTACACTTTATCTTGAAATCAATGTATATCCCTCCAAAGATAGATTATTTGGCAATTTTCTGATAGCTATAATTCGCTAAAGCTTTTCAAGTTAAAAATGAATTTATTCTATTTAAGTAGGTGAATATAATCAATAAATCTTAAAAATACAGTTTACTTGAAACGATAAAACAATCAAGAACTAATAATAGTATGATTTTGCTTTTTCATACTTGCTTGTAATATTGACCTTATGTAATTATTCTTGTTTTAGATCAATTGTATAAATTTCGATGAATAGTAATTGAAACTAACATTGTTGTTGACTCTTGCTGTCAAATAACCTTATTAGTTGTCTAACTATGCACTAACAGCAACACAATATAACCAAAAACGCATTTTATACAAAAAGTAACAAATTATTATTATTTTATTTTTAAGGGAACTATATAAATATCTAAAACTATCAAGTTTATTTTAAATAATGCCTGGAAAAAATATCTATTTAAGCGTTGATGATTTTAATGATCGGGGAATCTTTAAGTCTTCTGGTTTGGAATGTACTATAGATAATCTTGTTTTTAGAAAAGGAGATACGGTAGAGCATTTAAGAATCAAAGAAATTTTAGATTTATGCAAAAAATATCATAGTTTTAATATCAACACTCTGATTGTTAAAGATAAAAATTACCTCACAATATGGATTGAGGAAAACAACAAACAAGTTTCTAATACACTGACATCTCAAGCAAATACATCTGCAGTGCCACAATCTAATAATTCAGGATTACCAACTAAAACTGTTACGAAGAGATATCGTGGTCAAGTGTACGAAGAAACAGTTGTTGATTGGGCAGCAGTACAGCAAGAGCAACAAAATAAACCCCGTCGCAAATATCGGGGTCAATATATTGATTAAATAAATAGCTATTAATTATTTTTAATTTATTCATCTTAGGTATCTGCAACCAGAGAGACTTATTGTGCTGCTGATTTTGAATGCTGGCTAAATTTAGCAGCTATTTGATCTCTTTGGTTAATTAAATAAATACTAATTACAGTCAAAACAACTCCTACTGACTGTATTGGGCTTAGTACTTCTGATAAAATAATTGTGCCAAAAAGTAGGGCAAAAATAGGAGTTAAAAAAGTCAAGGCACTAAGACTAGTAAGATTGCCTTTAGAAGCTAAATAAAAGAAAATTCCATAAGCAATCGCGCTGCCAAATATCGTCGCATATGCCAAGGCTAACCAGCCTTCGACAGTTATATTTTGCCACTGCTGGGATTCTTGCCACCAAGATAACCCAAATAGGGGAATTCCCCCTAAAATCATGTGCCACCCTGTTGCTACTATCGGATCGCTATGACGACTAATATAAGGAATCATCACCGTTCCTACTGCCATTGACACAGAAGCCAATAGCATTAACCATTCGCCATTATCAAATAACCCCAGCCAGTCTAGATTAATATTAGGCAAATTTCCAGCCAAAATACTGTAAATCCAGCGATCGGGAAGACCAATCAAGCTGATGCCCAACACTCCAATACTCAGCCCCAACCAACCCCATAGACCAATAATTTCGCCAAATAATAAGCTAGATAAAAGGGCAACTGCTAAAGGTTGAGAATCGATCATCACCGAACCCAAACCAGCCCCCGTTTTAACAATGCCTTGAGCCAAAAAACCTTGAAACATCGCCCCATCAACTAGCGCAAATGCCAAAATCCATAGCCAACCCACAACAGTTTTAGGTTGGGGCAACTTCAAAATCGCTGCTACCAATAAGACTAAAATCCCTGCGGGAACAAGACGTACTCCCGCCATAAAAAAGGGCGTAGTGTAGGGAATAACACCCTTCATTGCTACCATTGCTGTTCCCCAAAGAAAAAAGGGCGCAATTAAGAATAAGGCTTTAGAAAAAGGTGGAACTTGGTTGGAACTTTCTTGCATTGAATGGGGAAAATATTGGGAAAATACAGACTGCCTGTATATGAGTTTACTTAATTCTCACCAAGTTTGTACTTTTATTAAGCAAACAACCAATCAGTGATTGATTGTCGATCTTGCTTGATCCCTGCTCTTGTGCTGATTTTTGCTGGCTGTATAACTTTACTCAAGTTAATATTGCGTAAGGTCTTTTTGGGTTTGTTGCGATGTTGTCCGCTAACTTTAATAGCTATCGATTGAAAATAGGTACGACGACAATTGCTGTTTCAGCCTTGTTTAATGTCGGTAGTGGGGTTTTGGCTCAAGTAGTTAGCGACCAAACAACTAATACTCAAGTCAAAGTCGATCGCGATGTGTATCAAATTACAGGAGGTATGAAAAAGGGATCAAATCTTTTTCATAGTTTCAAACAATTTTCCCTAGATACCAATGCAGTAGCTAATTTTGATCGCGGTTTGGATGTCGATAATATTTTTAGTCGTGTTACAGGAGGTACTGTCTCCAACATTAATGGTTTGATTCAAACTCAAGGAAATGCCAACCTGTTTTTAATTAATCCTGCAGGAATTATTTTTGGGGCAAATGCTCAATTAGATGTAGGCGGCTCTTTTGTTGCTACTACTGCCGATCGCGTTATCTTTGCTGATCAAGTCGAATTTAAGGCGATCGCTCCTCAAGCTAAATCGATACTTACGATTAGCTCTCCCGTTGGTTTGCAATATGGTGGAGGAGCAGAAATCGAGGTGTTACCGAATACAGAACGCTCTCCTAATAATCCGATTAATGGTCTAAACATTAAGCCCGGTAATACTTTGGCTTTTTTAGGTGGAGATGTCTCGGTAGCTGCCAACGATCTTAGTGCAATTGGAGGCAATATTGAAATTGGTAGCGTTAAATATGGCACAGTTGGTTTAGAATTCGATGATGATGGTTGGCAGTTTGATTACCATAGTGTCAAAGAATTAGGGCAAATTGAATTTCGCGATCGCGCCAATATCAACGCCAGTGGGATGGTTAGTTTTTTTGGTCGAACTATTGATTTTGTTAATAGATCTGGAATACGCAACTTTACTGATATTAATGGCGCAGGAGGGACTATTGATTTTACAGCTAGCAAATCGATTACTTTGGATAATAGTTTCTTTTTTACTCAAGTGGGAGTAAGTTCCAATCTCGAACAAGCGATCGTCGATGCAGGAGGCGATATTTTAGTTAAAGCACCAGACATCTTGATTAATAATGGTTCGGTAGTCTCTGCAGGTACGTTAAGTGAAGGTATGGGCGGCAATATTACCCTAGAAGCTGTTAAATCTTTGGAGTTATCTAGTGCCTTTGATAATAACCCCTCCATCGTTAGTACCTCTACTACAGGAACGGGGAATGGAGGACAAATTCAGGTTAATACGGGTAAACTAACTATTTTCGATGGTAGTCAAATTCAGGCGATAGCAGGAACAGGTGCAGGAGGAACGATTTCGATTGATGCTACCAAATCTATTGAGATCGCGGGGACAGGGGTTTTTCGTTCTAGAGATAGTATGGGTACGATCAACGAAAGTATTTTGGCTAGTGGTTTTACTGCTTCTTCTGGTGTCGCAGGTTTGCCTCTAGAATTAAGACCCCAAGGGAAAAGTGGTAACTTGATAATCGATACTCCAAAATTGACGATCGCCGATTCAGGAAACATTTCAGTAAGCAATTATGGTTTAGCTAATGCAGGAGATATTGCGATCGCTACATCGGATTTAGTTTTAAAAACTGCAGGAGAGATTACTGCTAACACTTCTTCTGGAGAAGGTGGCTCGATCTCCATATTTGCTAGTGATTTAGTTATGCTCAATAATCAAGGTGCGATCTCTACTACTGCCGAACAAAACGGTAATGGAGGAAATATTTTTGTCGAAGCCGAAAATTTGGTTTTATTCGCATCAGATCGTATTAGTGCCAATGCTCAACAAGGTAGTGGCGGTAATATTAGTATCAATACTAAAGGCTTGTTTCAAGCTTCAGCTAGCAGCATTACCGCTAGTTCTGAAATAGAAACCAAAGAAGGAACAATTGAAATTATTACTCTCGATCTTGATTCTCGTCTGTCAACAAGCTTGGGAAAATATAGTCCTCTAGCAGCAGAGGACTATATTTATAGCGGTTGCGGAGTTGGTGGGAATTTTGCTGAAAATCGTTTTCGTAATATTGGACGGGGTGGTATTCCCAATAATCCTCTAGAAACTACTGCAGATCCCGAAAATTTGGCAGATCTCGGACAAGTAAATCAAACATATAATAACTCGACTCAACCTAGTAACCAGGACAATATGAAACATTCAACTCCCGATGTGCAAAGCATCTCCGAAGCCAACGCTTGGAAAGTTAACGATCGAGGAAAAGTTGAACTAGTTGCTCAAAAACAAGCTAGTAATTTTATTCAGTCTTTTGGCTGCAAAATTGATTAATTGTTAGTAGGAGTGATTGGCGAACTGCCGTTCTCTCGTACAGTTTTCAGTTTCAAAAAATCTTTTATTTCTTGCCAAATTTTTTCCTTAGAGTCATTCAAACCGTGGTCACTATCTAGCTCGATTAATTTTACCTGGGAATGCTGGCTAGCATAATCTCGACTAACCTTAATTGGTACTACTTGATCGTTAATACCATGAAGTATGAGAGTGGGAAAACATCTTGTTAAACCAGCCAGAGGATAATTTTCAGCATCTTCTAGAAATTGATACTTGAGAGGAATTTGTTGACCCGCACCATAATGATACACAGATAGTAAACCCGATTCGCGCCATGCTTTAATTTGCTCTGGTTGTAATCGAGAATACCAACTTTGGGGAAAACCAAAGGCTGGTGCTAATAAAACTATACTTTTAACGCGATCGCACTTCTGAGCCACCCAAGCAGCAGTCAAAGCTCCAAAACTAGAACCAATAAGAGTTATTGGGGTCTTGTCGTCGGGAAAAGCAGCGATCGTCTGTTCGATTTGTCTGGTGAGGGTAAGATTGCTAAAATCTTCCTGATTAAGGTCTAAAATCTTTATTTTTAGCTTATTTTCAGTAAAGCGATCGCCTAAGTATTGTGCTTTATTAGACTGGGGACTAGAAGCAAAACCATGAAGATAGATATACGCGGTCATACTTTTGTTAATTTGAGTTATTCTAGCAATCGTATAAATACAATTATCTCTTAAATATAAATGTTTAACGCGATCGTTAAAAATACTACTTTGGCAACCTGTTTAATTTTGGGTATTTCTCAAGTAGCTCAAGCACAAAATGCAGAACTACTACCCCAGAATATATCGGCTTCTCAACAATGGTCGCAGCTACAGCCAGATACAGAGGCAAAAATAGCTCAAACTCCTCCTCGTCGTACTAGGACTAGAAGAAGGCGCAGCGCAGACAAAAAAACTTATTTTGGCTTGGGATTGGGGGCATTTTTTCCTGGAGATGAAATCGGCATTCCTACAGATAATTCAGCAGAAGATGGAAGCGTCGAATTTAGTAGCGGATTTTCTCTTAACGTCTTTGGCGGTTACAGATTATCCAAATATGTCGCTGGCGAACTAGAAATATCTGCTGGATTTGGTAGTGCTGAGTTTGATAATGTTCCTGATGAATTTATTTTAGATGACTTGGATATTGGTTACTCTGCCGTTGGTTTTTATCTCAGCCCTCGTTTTGAGTTACCTTTGGCAAATGATAAGTTCAAGCTTTATGCTGTGCCTGGCATCGGATTCTCTACACTTAGCACCGATATTGACAGCGATCGCAACTTAGATGGGGAAGAAGATGAATTAACTAGCGATACTGGTTTTAGCTATCAAATTAAAGCGGGGGCTGCCTACAATATTACTGAAAAACTCAGCATTTTTGCACAGGCGAAATACAATAATTTTGCCCTAGGAGATCTCGATAACTTAGACGGTGTTGCTGTAGAAATCGGCGCGAGCTTTTAACCTATAACCTATAACCTATAACTTTCGGGCGCGTTATTAGTTATTAGGGTTTACTCAGTAATTTTTAGCTCTTCTAAATTCCAGAATGCACCTCCAAGAGCAGAATATTTTACTCCATCTATTTTATTGCGTACTGCACCAAGAGCTTTGGGATTTACTAAATAAATAAACGGGACATATTCTGATACTAACTGCTGAATTTCTACATAGATAGCTTGGCGTTTTTCTTCGTCTATTTCTCTCGCGCCTTTAATAAATAAGCGATCTATTTCTTTTTCCCAATCATTAACTTTTCTTCCTACTAACTGTGGTTGACCTGGTGCGGGTTTTTGATTGAACATATGCAAATTACCATCAGTAAACCAAACATTTGCACCATTATTTGGCTCATTCCCTCCCGTCAAACCTAAAAGAATACATTCCCAATCTAACGAGCCACTTAATTTACCAATCAGGACATTAAAATTAATCGTTCTGAAGTTAACATCCATACCAATTGCTTCTAAGTCTTCTTCTACCTGGTTGCCCATGTTTTCGCGTATTTTATTACCCGAATTAGTATTAAAAGTAAACTTAACTCTGTTATCTTTAGCATCAAACAATTTATTTTGTTTATAAACAAATCCTGCTTCTTTTAGTAACTGTTTGGCTTTTTGTGGATCGTAATCGTAAGCCTGTAAATTTTTATCTGCAAAAGGAGACTGTACCGAAATAAAAGAATGTTGTGGTTGTCCCAAACCTCGATAAATGTTTTTAACCATTCTCGGACGATTGATAGCATAGGCTACTGCTTGTCTAAATTGGAGATTATTAAACCAAGCAGATTTTTGAGGACTTACTAAGGGTTTGCCATTCTTTTTTCCTGTATTAAGGTTAAAAGTAATATAGTTGGTGCCATAATCAGGACCACCATCATAAATACTGAAGTTTCCTTTTTTTTCTTCTTTTTTTAATAAAGAAAAGTATTCTGGAGTAACACTGATAGAATCTAGACTACCAGAGCGAAATTGAATCAAAGATGTATCGGTAGATTCAACAATTTCCCAGATAACTTTTTTAAGGTGAGGCAGATCCTTCCCCACGACTTCTTTTTTCCAGTAATAAGGATTTGCTTCAAAAACAACCCTTTGCGCTGTGTTGTAGCTTTTTAATTTGTAAGCACTACTAGCAACAATTTTTTCTGGAGGAGTATCTACTGTCCAAGTAGAAAGGAACTTTAACTTTCCATTTCGATCTTTTTCTTCAACAGTTTTTCTTAAAATATGCGCGGGTAATATTTCTGCACTAGTAGTTCCCAAAAAAGGTGCAAAAGGTTCGGGAAGAATAAACTCTACTTGTTGCTGATTGAGCTTATTTACTTGGGGTAAAGCTTTACTTTCGCCGATTTTTAAAATATCTCTAGCACTAGCAGGAATTTCAGGATTGAGGTAAAGCTGATTGTAGGTAAAATCGACATCCTCCGCCGTCAAAGGATGACCATCAGACCATTTTAGATCTGGTTTTAGAGTGAAAGTAACTTTCAGTTTATCTTCAGAAAATTTCCACGATTCGGCTAAAGCAGGTTCAATCTCTCCTGTTAAAGGATTTTGGGTTACTAAGCCATCAAACAACATTCTACCAACGCTACTACTACCCGCATCGGTAGCAATTACAGTATTGAAGGTTTTGGGATCTGACAAAATTGCCTGAACAACTTGCGGAGGTGCATCGGGATTTGCCAGCAGGCTACTGGGGTTACAGGCTGTTAAAGATGTAGTTAGTAATCCCACCAAAATTAATGCCAAGCATTTAGTTGCCAGATTCCTTAGAGAGTTCAATAAACCCAAAACCAATAATTTCCCTTACTTAGTTTTATGACACATTATATTGGTAACTTTAAATTTGGCGTATGAGTTTGATAGTAATTGAGATGAACTTTAAAAATTCTCAAATAGAAGAACAATTTCAATTTTGCACTTAGTATCAGATTCCTTTTTAGAAAAAGAATCATAAACGATTGCAGGCAACTGACACAGAACGTATAAAATAATTTTGAAAGCACCGAAGCAAGAATATAAAATTAATATGGCATCTACTAATCAGATAGGCGTGGCGGTAGTTGGTACGGGAATTGGGCAAAAGATCCATATTCCAGGTTTTCAAGAGCATCCCCGCACTGAAGTAGTAGCCGTTTATAATCGCGACATCAATAAGGCAAAAGCGATCGCCGACGAACATAAAATTTTCTATGCCTATAGCGATCTCGATCGCATTTTAGCCTTGTCAGAAGTGGATGCAGTGAGCATTTCTACTCCGCCATTTTTACACTACGAAATGGCACGTAAAGTCTTAGAAGCAAAAAAGCATTTGTTGCTCGAAAAACCAATGGCAATGAATGCCGATGAGGTGAAGAAGCTGTATCATTTAGCTCAGGCTCAAGGAGTAATTGCGATCGCCGATTTTGAATTTCGTTATGTTCCTGCTTGGCAACTACTCGCCGAACGTCTCAAAGATGACTATGTGGGTCAAAAAAGATTAATTAAAATTGATTGGTTGGTTACTAGTCGTGCCAATCCTAAACGAGACTGGAATTGGTACTCCCAAAAAGAGGCGGGGGGTGGTGCATTAGGCGCGGTGGCTTCCCATGCTTTTGACTATATTAGCTGGTTATTTGGTTCTGTGACTCGATTATCTGGATATCTTAACTGTGCTATTCCCGAACGTCCCGACCATAATGATGGTGGTAAGATCAAACCAGTAGATGCAGACGATACCTGCTTGATTATGCTGGAATTGGCAGATGGCACACCCGTACAATTATCTGTTAGTTCGGTAACATATAGCGGTCGAGGACATTGGGTAGAGATCTATGGCGAAAAAGGAACACTGGTTCTCGGCAGTAGTAATTTAAAAGATTATGTCCACGGGTTTGAACTTTTTGAAGCTCCCGCAGGAAAGACTTTGAAAAAGGTATCTATACCTAAAAAATATGACTTTGATCGCGTGTTTACTGATGGTAGATTAGCACCTTTTATTCGGGTAGTAGATCGTTTAGTGACTTCTATCGATACTGATAATTCTCTTGTCCCTTCCCTAAAAGAAGGGGTTTATTCTCAGTTGCTTATGGATCTAACTCACAAATCCAATCAACAACGAGCTTGGGTAAATGTGCCAGCTATTGAGGATTTTTTGGCTTAACTATTTCTTAACCAAATTATTGTCAGGAAATCAAAATAAATTTATTGTTAAGATTTTGGCAAAAATTGTGAAAAGGAATATGATTAAAATATTGTTATGTGAAAACACTCAGATATACCAGTTCAGTCAAAGCTAATTCAGTAGCCTATTTAACTATTTGAACAAATGACTGTTTTCAAGAGCATAAGTTGAGTAATGACTGTCGAAATATTATATTCGCACTCGTTATTTGATCACTGGAAATCAGTGCAGAATCAGATTTTGTTAGTCAAGTAGAGTAATATTTATGATGTACACTCCATCGGTCAAACGCTACGACTTGAGTACGATTCGAGAAGAGGTTTATAATCTGTTGGAAATTGGTAAGATTTCCATCGATCAGCCATTAAGAATTTTGTGCAATTATCTGCCATCAGAGTATTGGAATAAAATTGAATGTGAGTTGGAAAGACACGATTATTTACTACGAGATCGTATTATCGATCTTGTTGGTGGGTTTAAGTGGGAAAACGACTAAAATTTACCATTAAACATGTAAAAGTATATCGGCATTGTCTTTTACTCACCAACAGGCAATGCCTATATACCAAAACTTTTGATTTGTGGATTACATAGACTGGAAGAAGCTAGCTGCTCTATATCGCGCTCGACTCCGCAAACTAAAAGAACGTAGCTCCAATTATCAAGATACTAAACCAGGAATTCCTATTTTTCCTGATGATATTAGCCTCAGAAAATACCAACATCAAGCAGTAGCCAACTGGCTAGAAAATAAAGGTAGAGGCACTTTGAAAATGGCAACGGGTAGTGGTAAGACGATTATAGCTTTAGCGATCGCCACCGAACTCTATCGACAAATCGGGCTACAGGTATTATTAATTGTTTGTCCTTATCGTCATTTAGTCAATCAGTGGTTTAGAGAGTGTCAAAAGTTTAATCTTCAGCCGATTTTAGGCATGAATCACGTCGGCGATTGGCAAGGGGAATTATCAAATCAACTATACAATTTAAGTAATTCGTCTCAATCTTTTCTAACTTTCATTGTTACTAATTCTACTTTGATCGGCGAAGGAATGCAGTCTCAGCTTAAATATTTCCCCGCTAAAACTTTAATTATTGGTGATGAGGCTCATAATTTGGGTTCTCATCGTTTAGAATCTAGTTTGCCCCGCAATATAGGCTTACGTTTAGCCTTAAGTGCCACTCCCGAAAGAGAATATGATGAAGTAGGTACAGAAGCCTTACTCGATTATTTTGGTAAGATAATTCAGCCAGAATTTACCTTAGCTGATGCCATAAAACAAGGTGCTTTAGTTAATTATTTATACTATCCCTTGTTGGTAGAATTAACCGCCTCCGAAGCTGGCATTTATGCCAAGTTAACCAAGCAAATTGGCTGGATTTTGAGCGAAAATCCTAGTCTACAAGATAATAATCATTTAACCTCCTTATTGACCAAGCGATCGCGCCTAATCGCGACTGCAGCCAACAAATTAACTGTTCTTAGGGAGTTAATGTCATCAAAATTAGATACCAGTCATACTCTTTTTTATTGTGGAGATGGTTATCTAGAAAATAACGTCCGTCAAATTGATGCAGTCACACATTTATTGGGTAAAGAACTAGGCTATCGTGTCAATATTTATACGACAGATACACCCTTAGATAAGCGAGAAAACCTACGGAAAAAATTTGAGTCTGGTGAATTACAGGGTTTAGTAGCTATCCGTTGTTTGGATGAGGGAATAGACATCCCTGCCATTAAAACTGCTGTAATTTTGGCAAGCAGTAGTAACCCCCGTCAATTTATTCAGCGTCGCGGTAGAATTTTGCGTCCTCATCCCCACAAAAAACAAGCAACCCTGTACGATGCGATCGTTATTCCCCCCAACCTAGATCGAGAAACTTGGGAAGTAGAAAAAAGCCTTTTGCGTAAGGAATTAATTAGGTTTATGACTTTTGCGCAGTTAGCAGATAATGCCAAAGAGGCTACGAAAAAATTATTGCAACTTCAAGATCGATATCAACTTTGAGGATTAGATTTGCGATCGAGAATAAAGTAGATAACTAATAACTGATTAATGGTTTTCTTGGAAAGAATTATATTGTTTTTGATTAATACGACCAGATTCGTATAGAGTTTGGGTAATCTCCGAGATAGCTAAAACAGAATGAGAGCGATAGCCATTGTTCGCCAGCCTATCTTTTGCCCCACTTTCGTGATCGATAAATACCACGATATCTTTAATTTTTAAACCTGCAGATTTAAGTTTATCTGCACCTTCGGTGACACTTTTGCCACTAATTAAAATATCATCAATCACAACCACTGTTTCACCTGGATTAAAATTACCTTCAATCAAACGACGAGTACCATGGGCTTTAACTTCTTTACGAGGGAAAATCATCGGACGCTGCAAATTCAAGGCTAATCCCGTAGCGGTAGGTAGGGCGCCATAGGGAATACCCGCAATGCGATCGAATTCTAGAGTCTGTACAATATCGCTATAAGCATCGATGACTTGATTAAAGATCTGGGGGTTAGAAATAATTTTACGTAGGTCAATATAATAAGAAAAAGTTGCTCCTGATGCTTGAACGTATTCCCCAAATAATAAACAGCCAATATCAAATAATTCCAGAATTAAATCTTGATAGGGATGTTGATTAAGCAAGCAAACATCTGGTATCCAGATGTCACAACTAGCAGCTTGAAGAGTTTTAGCTGCACGAAGGTTGTTAATTTTTTGATTGAGATTGGCTATTTCTGAGGCAAGATTGTCATTAGCCAAAAAATCTTGAGGAATTGGAATTAGTAATCCTTCTCCTGCATTGTTTAAGCCAATATTGATTAGTGATTCTAAATTATTGTTTTTACTCCAAAGACTACGCAATAAAATAGTTCGCTCTGGCGCGATCGCTCTGATTTTGGTTAAAATCTCTGTATTGGTCGTGCCGACTTCTAAATATAGCTGTTTGGGAGTTGCCCAAGATTTGGCTTCTTCAATTATCTTTAAATAGAAAGGCTGTTCTAGATTGGGATATCTTTGTAAAACTTCCGCCTGAGGATTAGAAGTATGAGCCAAGATAAATACTGCCTTGTCTGAATATACCAGAAACGGTGCAGAATGATCTTGTCCTGCGTAGGGAGTTAGGGTAACAGCGTCAATCTGCCATTGAGTAAAGATAGTGCGGGCAAATACGGTACTGGTGTTGAGGTCGCTATGCTTGGCATCTAAAATAATCGGTATAGATTCAGGAATTGCTGCTAAAACTCGCTCTAATAATTGCAACCCTGGTATCCCTAGTGCTTGATAAAAACCTAATGTAGGCTTGTAGGCACAGACGCGATCGCCAGTTGATTCGATGACCCACAACAACCAAGCTTCGATCCTAGAAATTAGAGTATCTGTCTCTCCCTGAAGGTATTGAGGAGACATCATTTCAGGGTTAGGATCTAGTCCGACGATTAATAAACTATTGTTGGTGGCGATCGCTTGGTTTAATTTATCTGTAAAATTCATTAACAGTTGGGGTAGTTAGATTAAAGCATTAATTCAATCTGAATTCCGCTTGTGGTTGAGACAGGTGAGCAGTATCGCCATAAAATTCTACTTGCCAGCGATCGCTGCGCCAAACTATTTTAGTTAGACAGCATAGAGTAACTTTAAAATGAGGAGTTTGAGGCGCTAAACCTTTAATAACTCCCGATACAGATATACCATGTCCGACGATCAAAATATTTTCTGAATAGTTAAATAATAGTTTTTGAATTGTTTTAGCAGTGCGTTGATAAACTTCTGCTCTAGTTTCGGGGTAATGGGGAAAAAAACTAGAATGATAATCAGGATCGATTAACGGATAGCGATCGATTAATAATTTTTGGGGATGAATTTCGGGCATCTCACTCATCCATTTGGGATTATGCCATTCACTCAAACCTGCCTCTAATTTGATGGGTAGATTTAAAACTTGAGCTATTTCTGTAGCGGTTTGGATAGTTCGCAAAAAAGGAGATGCAAAGATGTGATCGATGCTTTCTCCTTTTAGTCTTTGTCCTAATTCTGCAGCCTGTACAAAACCGTCTGCTGATAAAGGAGGATCGTAGCGTCTGACTGCGGTTTTAAACCATTCTGGGTTAACAAAGTCGAGACGATTGCCATGTCTGGCTATCCAAACTGTCTGGGTCATTATTTATGTTTGGCTAAATGTATGGTAACTGATTACTGGTGGTCAAGATCGAGCAATAACTTAGTATTGCTATCAAAAATCAAATTTTTAGTGTAGCTAACACCACGATAAGTATAGTAGTGAATCGGTCTTACTAAGATAACTTTATTGCTATCTTGATGGTTAGAAACCAGATATTTAGAACAAGGAGTTGCTGATGGTAACTCTCTAGGGTTGACTTCTTGCTTCTGAGATTTGTAATTGATGCCTCGGTAAGTAAGTTTCATAGCGTTTTATTTGGTAATTTGTGATCTGAAAATTAATCATTACCAACCTTCTATGTATGACACCGACAAAAATTGCAGTTTGTGTCTTTTTCATTCTTAAAGCGATCGCGATTTTATAGCTAATCTAGTTAAAGCGATCGCTAAGATCAAATATTAATTGATTACCCGATCTACTTACAACCCAAGGAATCGCGAGTGTCTACCCCTGTGTTGGAATTGACCCCGTGAGCATTTGCACACAATTGTTTTACCTGCCATTTCTCTAGAACAGCAAAGGTAAAATCTGCACCATCTATTTTGGCATCTTTAAAGGTAGAAAAAGACAAGATAGTCTCTTGAAAATTAGCATTAGTTAAGTTGGCACCATCAAAATTTGTGAGATAGCCAAAACCGTAACTAAAGTCTGCCCCTGTCAGATTGGCATTTTGCAAATTAGAGGCATTAAACACTGCCCCTCGAATATCAGCATTACTAAAATCTGCTTCCTCTAAATCTACCTTGGCAAAATCTACGCTTTGCAAAACCTTGCCTGAAAAATCCTTTTCGATCAAGTCAGAAGCACTATAAGTAGAAGGGGTAACGGAAGAAGAACTACCAGCCAATGCTACTGGGGTAGAAAAAATTAATACAATTAACAGCAACAAAAATGCACTTAGTCGGAGAAAATATTTCATGGATTAAATTTATTTTTAAGCAAATCTAAGCTAAGACGAATACAGTTATACAGTTATTAATTGTAAATCTTCTTCTGTCTCTAACAAGAATAATTACTCAGTTTCTCTCCCCAACATAATTTCAACACGATAATGAATCATAGCAAGCTCATGGATTTTTCAAGCCTACTACAACAACTACTAGACGGACAATCTTTATCTCAAGAACAAGCATCCGAACTAATGCAAGGCTGGTTACAAGAAGATATACCCGTGGTGTTGTCTGGGGCAATTTTGGCAGCTATTCAAGCCAAAGGAGTATCTCCCACTGAGTTGGCAGGGATGGCGCAAGTGTTAAAAAGTCAATCTTTGCAGCAAGCACAAATTAACTATAATTACCCCGTAATTGATACCTGCGGTACGGGGGGTGATGGTGCTTCCACCTTTAATATCTCAACAGCAGTAGCGTTTGTGGCTGCGGCTGCGGGGGTCAAGGTGGCTAAACACGGCAATCGTTCTGCATCGAGTAAAGTAGGTTCTGCCGATGTTCTCGAATATTTAGGAATAGATTTAAATGCACCTTCAGAGAAAGTAAAGGCAGCAGTCGATGAAGTGGGGGTAACGTTTTTATTCGCTCGTGGCTGGCACCCTGCTATGAAAAGTGTTGCACCCTTGCGTAGTACCCTCAAAATTAGAACGGTATTTAATCTGCTTGGCCCTTTAGTCAATCCCCTTTGTCCTACAGGACAAGTAATTGGAGTTTACAGCAGTGCCTTTCTCGATAGTATGGCGGAAGCTCTCAATATTCTTCATACTCCCAAGGCAATTGTGCTCCATGGCAGAGAAAAACTAGATGAGGCAGGATTAGGAGATGCTACCGATTTGACTATGGTCAATGATGGTCGAGTTATTCCTGGGGTAATTAATCCCCAAGTTTTAGGTTTGAAACCTGCACCTTTAAGTGAACTTAAAGGGGGAGAAGTGGAGGAGAATGCTACAATTTTACGCAATGTGCTGCAAGGAAAAGGCACAACCGCCCAACAGGATGCAGTAGCCTTAAATGCATCTTTGGCTTTGCAGGTAGGTGAAATTATTCCCTTTGGCGAGCATCTTTTGGGAGTAACTACCGCCAAGGAAATTATTAGCAGTGGTACAGCCTGGTCAAAATTAGAGGCATTAGTTAACTTTTTGAACAACTAAAACTTGTTAGAAAGTGTTTTTGTTCTTTCCTAATCTAAATACGTAATGCTATACATATAGCTCTTAGCTTTTAGGGGGCGTAACTGGGTGAGCATAATCCAACAAAGTCAATCAACTAGCTAAACTAATAATAGTTAGCTTAATATATCTCCATAAAGATCGTGCAGTTGATTCCTACTCTCAAACAATCACCCTTACAGCAAAAAATACAGTGGATTACCAAACCCCATCAATATATGGCATCGGGAGCTAAACAAGCTCCTGATATGTTTCTCGCAGATATTGGACCAGAAGGTAGTTATGTGTTTGTAAATCATCCAGAAGGGATGCGCCAGATGATTACGAGCGATCGCGCTGCTTTTTTTGCAGGTAGCAAAGACAATCAACTGCTTAAACCTCTAGTGGGAGAAAGCTCTTTATTCTTAATTGAAGGCGATCGCCATAAAAAACGCCGTAAGCTTTTATTACCACCTTTTCACGGGTCAAGAATGGAGTCTTACGCCCAACTGATTTGCGATCTGACTCATGATATTATGGGTCAGCTTGAACCAAATCAACCTTTTATCGCTCGTCAAACCAGCCAAAAAATATCTCTTCAGGTAATACTCGAAGCGGTATATGGTCTACAAGATGGCGATCGCTCGCAAGAATTACAACGACGTATTACTAGCTTGGCTAATATTTTTGAGTCTACCCTGACTTCCGCCCTGTTGTTTTTTCCCCTCTTACAAAAAGACTTGGGTGGATGGAGTCCTTGGGGAAATCTAGTACGCCAACAAAAAGCGATCGATCAAGCTATCTATCAAGAATTAGCCACTAGAAGAACTCAAGATATTAGTCAGCGCCAAGATATTCTCTCTTTGATGATGTCGGCTAAAGATGAAACAGGAGAATCTTTAAAAGATACAGAATTGCGAGATGAATTAATGACCCTAATGTTAGCGGGACACGAAACCACCGCTACGGCGATCGCTTGGTCATTATATTGGGCGCACCGTCAACCAGAAGTTAAAGCTAAATTACGCTCAGAAATAGCTAGTCTGGGGGCAGATCCAGAGCCGATGGCAATAGCGAGATTACCTTATTTAAATGCGGTATGCCAAGAAACTTTTCGGATCTATCCCGTAGCGATGCTGACTTTTCCTAGAGTAGTACAAAAACCAATTGAATTAATTGGTTATAAACTAGAACCTGGACAGGTAGTAATGGGTTGCATCTATCTGTTACACCAACGAGAAGATGTATATCCCCAACCCGATCGCTTTAAACCAGAACGTTTTTTGGAACGGGAATACTCTTCTTCTGAGTTCTTTCCTTTTGGTGGTGGCAAACGTCGCTGCATTGGCGAAGCTTTAGCTCAACTAGAAATGAAGCTAGTTTTAGCTACTATTGTTGCTAACTACGATCTAGAATTGATTAGCGATCGCCCCGAACCTCCCGCCAGACGAGGAGTTACCCTAGCACCGAAGACGGGAGTTAAAATGATCTTTAAGGGTAAAGCAAATTTAATTGATTTTGACAACGAATAAGGTTTAGGTAAGGACGAACAGCCGTTCGCCCTTACAAAATTTGCCCCTACTTGTCCAATGTTTAATGTTTAATGTCAGTGCCACAGTTGCTCTTGGCTGCCTTCAAGCGATCGCCTGAGTTGCTAGTCTGATATGCAGTTAAAATAATTTCACCATTGTGAGCAACTTTAATTCCCCTAGCGGGTTGAATTTTACCTTGATTAGTTGCGATCGCTTGAGGGATAGTAGAGACATTATCGACTTGACCATCAACGATCGTATTAGCGGAGTTTAGAGGTGCATCGGGAAGAGGACTCACTCCACCCTTACCAGTAATAATAAAACTATTAGTATTGGCTGTAGTTCGATCTGCCCTACAAGCTTGGGCGATGGTGTCTCTTGGTTCAACTACATTGCGGGGTAATTCTGTAATCCCTTGAATGAGATCGAAGTTGAGAATATTAATCTCAACTGTGCCGTCTAGATTAAAGTTGGAACTGGCATTAATATCATTAGTTGAATCGTCGATCTCACGTTCTTCGATACCTAGTAATGATTCCGTCTCGATCGCAATGTTACCACCGATGCCATTTTCGGCACTGGCTAAAATATCATTATTGCCTGGAAAAGCGACAATAAATCGAGCATCAATATCTAAGTTACCACCGTTGGCATCGTTAAACGCCTCAGCAGAAATCAAACTTTGGTTTTTTAGGGTCAAAGTATCAGCAATATCTAAAGTAATGATCCCACTGCGATCGGAATCAGTAGAAGATTGAGTCGATGCAGAAATTTTGCCATTATTTAGTTCAAGAGTTTGACCAGTCAAAAAGATGCTACCTCCATTACCCGTACCTTGACTATCAACAATGATTTGTCCCCCATCACTAATAACAACCTCCTGCGGTACTTGTACTGAAGACATCCCAATATTTACATTTCCTCCGTTACCAGTAGAGTTATCAGTGGTATCGGCATATATTCCACTGGGAAAATTTTGTAGGCTTCTCAAAAATAACCCTTGAGTTTCAAACAAAATTCTTGGAGAAAAAGAAACGCTATTGTCGATAGTAATGCGATCGCTAACATTCAGATTAATATTACCAGCATTACCTTCTCCATCAGTAGCAGCCAAAATTTTACCACCGCTAGCTAAATCTAGTGTTTGAGTATTAATTGTGATTTGACCGCCATTAGAATCATTAGCCGTCAAAACATTAATTAAAGCGTTATCTGATAACTGCAAATTATCTACATCAATATTGATATTTCCTGCACTACCTTGACTATTAGTTACAGTATTAGAAGCAATAAATGCCACGTCCGAAAGTATTAGTTCCTTAGCCTTAATTTCAATATTGCCACCCGTTCCATTAGAAGTTGCTCTATTTAGACCAACAACTATTTGAGACGAAGAATCAGGCTCAATTATACCCTCAAGTATAATTTGCTCTCCTGCATTGATAGTAATATCACCGCCATCTCCTGTAGCCTGAGAATCAGCCAAAATTTTATTGCTGTTGGTAGAAATGAGAGAACCACCTACATCAATAGTAATATCTCCCGAATCACCGATAGCACCATCTCGCGTTTGAGACTGAATCTGATTGCCATTATCAAGGTTAATATCGCCACTTACATCAATATTGATATCACCAGCAGTACTAGTATTGCTTTCATTTAAACTCGTACCAGTAGTATCGGTAATTATTCTGGAGTTGTTAGTTAAATTCAACTCTCCACTAGTTAAAGATATACTACCTCCATTTCCACTAGCACCATCTTGTACTTCGCTCAGAATTTGCGCGCCGTCTGAAAGAGAAATACTTTCATTAGCATTAATATTAATATTTCCTGCATCTCCTATTCCTTTAGTATCTGACAATATTAGCGAATTATTTTTAGCTTCAAATGAACCACCAGCATTAATAATGATGTTCCCACCATTTCCTACTGCACCTTCTTGTACCTGAGCCAAAATCAAACCCGTCCGATCTAAGGAAATATTGTTGGTAATATCGAGGGTAATATTTCCTGCATCTCCCCCTTCTCCACTGTTATCTGTTAATATTGCTCCCGTATCGAGCAGAGTTAAAGAATCTGCATTAATATTTACTTCTCCTGCGTTGCCTACACCTTCTTGTTGTACCTGACTAAAAGAGCCACTAATTACTGTTCCTCCATCAAAAGCTGGTACAGAAGTCTTTCCAACTCCGCTAAATGAAACTAACCCCGTTGCATTAAGATTGATATTTCCTGCATCACCTTGAGCAACAGTATTAACAGATATCCTTGCACCATTGGTCAATGAAAAAGTATCAGTATCAATATTAATTTCTCCCGCATTACCAACAGCATTGCTTACTGGTTCGTCTGTGGCGATGCGACTCAAACCAAGATTGCTATAAATTCCGCTCCATTCTCCATCAAAAGAAATACTCTGGGCATTAACATTTACTATACCTGCATCCCCCCGTCCAAAACTAGTAGCAGAAATAGCCGAATTATCCTCAAAGTTTAATGTCTCTGCATTGACACTAACCGTTCCAGCAACAGCATTATCCGAACCTAAATCTTCACCAATGTTTGCTAGTAGTAAACTTTCGCCCGTTAGTTCTAAACTGTTAGCATTAACTGAAATTAAACCATCGCCATCAGCAGTAACATCTATTATGGAGTTGTTTGATAACAGAATATTAGATTGAGCTACTTCTGATGGAAAACTAAAGGTGTTATCTGGCTCAATACCAATTTCTCCTGCTGTGGACAAACCACCTAGATTAATTGTGCCTCCTGGTGCGGTTGCTGTTCCACCATCAAAACTGACGTTACCACCGAATAAGCTAATATTATTACCTGGATTGACTGACAAACCTCTACCATTGTTAGCTACAGAATTGTTGACGATCTCTCCTGGTTGATCGCGAAAACCCAAACCAATTGGAGCATTAATCTTTAATACTGGCTGTTGGAGATTATCGACTGCGCTAAATTCCCCATCTTCAAATAAAATGCTGCTGCTGCTGCTGCCTAAAAACGAACCACCAACATCAAGCCTGGCATTTTCCCCAAAGATAATTCCTGCAGGATTAATTAGAAATAAATTAGCACTACCATTGGCTCTAATTACACCATCAATATTAGAAATATTCCCGCCTGTGACGCGAGAAAATATATTAGAAATATCGTTGGCATTATCAAAAAAGGCTTCGTTACCCGTACCTACTGAAAAATCCTGAAAACTATGAAATAAATTACTTCCTTGTGTTTCTCCCCCCGTAATTTCAGCCACATTACCATTTTGGTTAACTTGAGTATCAACCGTACCGTCTGTGGTAACTTGAGCAAGAGTAAAATTGCTAGCGGCGAAGAAAAATCCCAAAGTAGAGGAGGAAAAACCAAGGATAAAAAATAGCCTTTTCATTGTGGAGATAGTAATGTAGCTAAATGTCTGCACTTTCAAGAATATTACTTTATCGCCCGATTAAATAGCATGAAATTTAAAGCGTAATATTAGGGCGTGTTATTTTGATTGAGAAAAAGCTAAACTGCGTCTAGTTTGAAACCCATAGTTCTTAGGTTAACTGTTCGTCTATCACGGATACACCAGCGTGCGTTAATTGTAAGCCGCTTCCCATAAGGGATTGGAGACTGGGAATTAGGGATTGCGGTGCACCCAAAATGACGGGCACTTGTCCCACGGGATACAGCTCCGCATATGGTACACTTTCGGATATCGATGTCAGGCGTTTTGGGTAGTGCACCGTTGGGAAGATAAACTGCTGATGAACAAAAACTCCTGTTTTCAATGTGGATAGGGTTTATTGATAGAATTTAACTTAATCTTTTTCAGATCGAGTACATAAAAAAATAGACCCGACGTAAAGAGTACATGTAAAAATAAACTAAATACTTGGCAGATATTTGTTGGTGGCTGTTCAGGTTTGATAGTCTATCTTGAAGCAGCGATCGCAGTAGCATTTTCCTACATCACATAAAACAATTTATGCTGTATTTCAAGACTCAGATATATGTAGTGATTAATTCAAGAATTCTATAATCGTAAAAACCTTTGTCTGTATAGCTTTTACAAAAGTTACCATATTATTCGTCTACACTTTTTGTAAAATAATTACCGCCAATTGCCTATCAAAACAAAAGGTGACCAATAGTAAGGATGATTATATTTAGAATTGTTCAGTAAAAATAGCTGTGCCTGACGTAAAGCTTCAGCTTTGGTGTCATTACGCTGAATCAAACGGCGGTAAAACTCAGACATAAACAAGGCAGTAGAATCATCCTGCACCGCCCAAAGGGTCGCAACAGTAGTTCTAGCACCCGATCGCACTGCAACCCCTGCCATACCTAAAGCAGCGCGGTTATCACCTTCGGCGGTTTCGCAAGCACTAAGAACGAGAAGTTCTATTGGATTATCTCCTTGTTGCTGCTGGAGTACATTACCCAAATCTTTGACATTAATTTTATCTGCCCAAGTTAGTAAAAATGTATCTTCTGCTTCTGAGCTAAACTGACCGTGGGTCGCCAAATGTATGGTAGAGAAGGATTCTTTATCTATTTGAGTCTGAAAATCTTTACGAGTAAAGCGATCATTAATCAAAACCTGAGAAAACACTAGACTATTAATCTGTTCTAACTCTTGTTTTACTTTAGGTAAGGGAGGAAATCCCTGGCGAGATACAGTTAAACCTCCTGTAAGAGCATTTAATTCCCTGGGAGTATCAGGAGATGCTAGCAGTTGCAAACCAGGGGTTAAAGCAAGTTCGTATTGTTCGATTAAATAATTTTCTCCATCGTGTAGTATCGACATGGGAATACTACGAAGTAGATCGTCTAAAACAAACACCAATGTTTTAATTTTCTGCTGTTCTAAACTTGCCTTCCCTGGACGAATCAACCAGTCATAAAGTTTTTGGGCGGGTGGTAATATTTCATTGGGAAGAAAAACGGGGTTTAGGGTTTGATTAATGTCGCGAAAAATTTGTTCTTTAGCTGTGATTGTCAGGCTGTTGCCATAGTGCTGTAAAGGTTGATTGGGTACAGAAAGGATTACCTCCAAACGATCTTCAAGTAAAATTGGGTAAATAACTGCTGCTTTGGGGTCAATTGATTCGATCGCTTTTGGCTGATATACTACACAAGCCTCGCGAAAATAGTTTTCTAATTCCGCCAACTGCAATGATTCGATCGCCTTTCTCGATCGCACTAGATGTTGCTGTTTAGTAGCTTGAGGTAGACTATCTACATCCTGCAATAGTAATTGAACTAACTGACGGTAGACTGGCTCAATGCGATCGCGGTAATCAAAGCGGACATCGGGACTAATTGCTACTAAATCTTGACGTAAAGATTGTAGGGTATCTACCGCTTGTTCGTAGGTAGAAATTGCCTGTTTTGTATCTCCTAGGGCTTTAAGTATTCGTCCTTGTTGCCAATACCAGTTGGCTAATATATCGGTAACTTGGCTATTTTGAGCTAGTAGGATAGCCTGTTGGGTGAATTTTGAGGCTTGTGTCCACTGTTGCTGTTGTTCGTATAAATGTCCTAATTCTCCTACAACAGAGGATTTTGCCCTGAGATTGTTAAATTCTTCTGTTTGTTGTAGGGCGGAAGTCAATATGTTTTGTACTTTGGGCGAATGCCATTCACCCCTACTGATTTTCATCATACTGTGGGCTAAATTGACCTGTGCATATACCTTACGCAGACTAGAAGCTAAATTGTCTAAATCAGCTTCAATTGTGGGCAATAAATCTATTGCTGCATTGGTTTGTTTCGTTGCGATAAGTAAATCTAGCAGATTTAAAGAGGCTTCGATCTTAGTCTCTCGATCGGTAGTTGTGACTCGAACTTGCTGGTAAATTGTTTGGGCAGTTTTGTAGTCTTGTTTGGCTTTAGCAGTATTTGCCAAACTAAGCTTAATTGATTCTATATCTATAGGTACATTGAGTTTTTGAGCAATATGCAAACTCCGATCTAATACTTTCTCTGACTTAGACAAATCTCCCATCGCCCTTAAAGTTATACCCAAACTTTGTAATGCCTTAGCCTTTAAGAGAGAATCGGGTAAAGCAATCAGTTCTTGGTTAGCCCGTTCTAAAGTGTTTTTAGCCCGACGATAAAAACCCAAACTACGTAGTGCCTGTGCCTGATTTATTTGAGAACGAAGTAAAGGCTGTACTTCATTTAAAGAGCGATAAATAACTTCAGTTTGTTGCCATATTTCTAAAGCCCGATCAACATTACCAGCTTTATATTCCAAGCTGCCTTTAGTATTAAGAACTTGAGCGTATAAAAAAGAATTATCAATATTTTTGAGTAACTTAAAAGCTAAGTCAATCGACTTGCTTGCTTTCTCCAATTGACCCAAATCCTGATAGGCGATCGCTAGATAATTATAGCCAAGAATTTTATTCTCTATCTTCTTATTTTTGTTAGCTGCCCTTTGCCAAAGCTCTACTGCTTCAGTATATTGTCCGCGATCATAATATTGTTTGCCTTGCTGTAGATAGTCAATATTTTCGGCTGCTGAAATTGAGGTAATTAGAATTGCGATCGCAGTAAAAATAGTAAGTATAAGATTACGGTAGGGTCTTACGTTTATCATTTATCACCAAATTAATTAAAATATTTTCAATATCAACTTTCCTTTTTACCAATGACAATTAGAGTTTTTCTGTCCAATATTTGAATTATTATTTGAACTAGCAATAAGCTCTACTTTGCCATGTTCGTTAATAATCCATTCTTGCGCCTCAACGAGAGAAGGTTGCACATTGTCAGTTGTAGTTAAATCTGACTCACCCTTACCTGTTTCAAATGCTTGTAAAATTATTTCTTCTGATACTGAGGATTGAGGGTTGGCAGGTAACCCGCCCCTGCCTGTAACAGTAAAGTTTGCCCCAGCATCAGCGGGACAACCTGCTACTATTTGATCGGCTGAATCATTTGGTGTTTCGGGGAGATTGGTTAAATTGTTAGCAGGATCTAGTTCGAGTATTTCGATATTGATCGCACCATCAATACCAAATTGAGAAGATGCGGTAATGTCGCTAAATGAGGTTTGTTCGAGGCGAAATTCCAAGCCAAATAGTTGTTGAGTAGTGATGTTGATATTGCCACCGTTACCTTGAAAAGCATTGGCAGTAATGTCGCTATTTTCTGTAGGGGAAGCAATGATAAACTCGGCAGCAAGATCGATATTTCCCCCATCACCGCCCCCTGTACTCTCTGTTCCCGCACGGGTAGAAATTTGACTGTTATTATTTAAGATTAGATTCTCGGCTATTTGCAGAGTAATATTTCCTCCCGATCCCGAAGTACTAGTAGCGGTAATCAAACCATTATCGAGAAAGATAGAGCGGGCATCAATGCTAATATTTCCTGCATCTCCTTCCCCTTCTCCACTCACGCTAACCGCAGCACCATCAACAATATTAAAATCCCCTGTGGTAATGGTAATATCTCCCCCCGTACCCGAAGCAGTTTGAAAAGAAGAGGCAAACAAACCAGAAGCAAAACCTTGCTCGGAAGGATCGATTAAGTCAATTGAATCCGAGACATTGACGGTTAAGTCCCCTGCCCTACCCGAACCAAAAGTAGTAGTGATTGCTTGTGCGCCCCCTGTCGCTACTAGGTTTTGAGCATTGAGATTAATATTTCCCGAAGCTGCATTAGTAAATGTACCCGTTGCTAAGAGAGAGTTATCTATTTCTAACAGATTCGTGGTGTCAATCGTAATATTGCCTCCTTCTCCTGTACCTAAAGTAGTAGTAGCAACCAATCCGCCATCAGTAGCGGTAAAGTTAGGAGTTTCTATCAGAACATCTCCTGCTGCGCCTTCAGATGCGGTAACGGTATAAATTCCTTGGGTAAAGTTATCCAAGCCGATCGTACCTGCAAAGCTAGGATTGATAATTTGTTCCAGTAAAAAATCGAATCCCTCACCAGTAACCCGTACAAATTCGGTAGCGCGAATGGTGATATCTCCTCCTGGTTGGCTAGTCGCTGTCGAGGCATTAATTCTGCCATTATCCAATTCCAAAGTTTCACTATTTATTTGAATATTTCCCCCACTACCTTCTAAGATGCTGAAAGTAGAAATGTCTGCTCCTTGACTTATCCTCACGTCATTACTTTCTATTGCCAAAACTCCCGCTTCACCACTCCCCAATGAAAACGCACCAATTGAACTAGGAAAGCTGTCATCAGCAGATGTTCCACTAATAAAAAGTTCCTCTGTAGCTCTAATAGTAGTTTTACCCGCATTCCCTTCTGCTACCGTCGAGGAGGTAATCGTCGAACCATTATCGATATTGAGGCGATCAACAACAATATTAGAATTTCCCGCATTACCCGTACCAAATGTTACTGTCGCGATCGCAGCACCGTCAGAGAGAGTAATCGTGGAACCATTGATGCTTAGATCTCCCGCATCTTGGGCTAAAGTTGCCGTACTAAGGTTAGCGTTGCCTTGCAAAAATATATCCTCAGCATTAACCGTTAAGTCTCCACCTTCACCTAGAAACGTAAAAGTAGTTATGGCTACGCGATCGCGTGCTGATAAACGTGCTGTATTAATAGTCAAATCTCCTGCCTTCCCCGTTCCCTCAGAACTAGCGGAAATAAAAGCAGCATTATCAATAATATTTGGCTCAAAACTATTAGTAAATGCACCAGGAGTATCACCAATTAACTCGACAGATTCGGTGGCATTAATCGTTAAGTCTCCTGCATCACCACTGCTATTATCATCAGAGCTAGTGGCAACTGCCACATTAAAACTACCAAAAAGAAACGGTAATTCTGGTTCTCTGATAATTTTCAAGCGACCAGTATTTAAAGTTAAATCGCCAGCATCAGCACTACCAAAATCGGCAGTAGTTGAAATATTGCTATTGCTAACTAAGACTTCTTCTCTAGCTTCTACCGTTATACCGCCCCCTGTAGCATTTTGCACCGTACCCAATTCGGCTGCTTGAGATTCATTTCTAGTTAAACTAGTTACAGAAGTTTTTTCGAGTAAAATCGATTCTCCCGTAAGGTTAATTCCCGCTCCTACGCCATCTCCGCTAATGCGGTTAATAATACGGATATCGTCAGCCTGTAAAGTTGCTCCACTAAGTAAATTTATCTCCCCTGAAGTCAATCCTACCGAGCTAATATTGCCAATTCGTCCAAGTTCTCCTGGTGCTTCTAAGGTTAAGTTTTCAGCAGCATCAAAAGTAATATCTCCTGCTTTTCCTAAAGCATTCGCCAGGACAAAACTAGTTGAAGCGATCGTGCCACTGCTACTATTGACGCTAATATCTCCTGCATTATCTGTACCAGGGAGGGTATCTATCGGGACAAAATCTCCTACTACTAAAGCTAGATCGGGATCGTTAATAAACCCACTGACTAAAAATCCCGTATTAATATCTCCCGATGTAGTCAGGTTAATGTCGCCCCCATCTCCTTCTGGGTTGCCCGTAATAATTGCGCTATCGACAGCCAGATCTATCTGACTGCGATCGCCAAAACTTCCCGCTTCAATATTTACATCTCCCCCATTGGTAATAATCGCCGAGGTAGGATTCATAACAAAGCTAGCTATACCCATATCCCTATCAGTAGCTAAAGCATTGTCATCATTAAACCGAGTTGTAAAATTTCCCCCACTCAGGAAAATAGTACGATTGTCTAAAATATTTAGCGATCGCCCTGCGAGAAAAGTAAGATTATTATTACTCAGACTGGTAACATCATCATCAACAGTAATATCGTTATCTGCCTGCAACACCACATCACTATTAATCAAAGCCTGGGAAATAGATATACCGCTAATATTCTCTCCTTCTTGAATCAAAATGTTTTTGGGATCGAGTAAAAAAGTTCCTACATTGCCATCAGGCGATCGTGTATCGACAGTTCCCGAAAAATCAACATCTGTTCCTGAAATTTCGATAAAACCCCCTGGAGCAACCAAAGAGCCAGTATGATCTACTTTATTGCTCAATAAGCTTAAATTTTGCCCATTACCGACTTCTAAGACTGCTTGATTATTAATCTCACTGCCGTTGCTTCCATACTGCAAACCAGGAGCAAAATTAACTGTCAATAAAGGTGGTGCATCGGTATCCACCGCACTAAATTCACCATTATCAAAAATGACACTCTCGGCTGTCGTCGTTAAAAAAGAACCACTAACGTCTAAAGAAGCATTTTCCCCGAAAACGATGCCATTGGGATTGAGCAAGAATAAATTAGCCCCACCGTCTACCCCCAACTTACCGAAGATTTCAGAAATATTATTACCCGTAACACGAGTCAGAATGTTAGTAATACTATCGGGATTAGCAAAATAAACCTGTTGCCCCTCAGAGATGCTAAATTCACTAAAGCTATGAAATAGATTCTCTCCTCTGATTGCTCCACCTTCAATTAGATCTCGTAGCTGCTGCGTTGTCACTACCGAACTTTCACTGCCCAAAGTATTATCGGGAACAATCTGCGCTTCCACAATAGAAGAACATAATACAGTACTGATTACCGTAGCAAATAGACAAGTTTTATTAAAAGTCGAGAGATCGCACTGCATTATGACCATCAAATCCTTAATATTGAATTGTGAAAGAATCTATATTTGTAATCTTATTTACATTTAGCATATAGTCCATCTCAAAAATGTCTGAAAAGTCAGTAAAGTAATTTTAATTATTGTCTTTGAATGGTTTTGAAGTAGGCTTGAAACAAAGATGTTAAAAGAAAGATCATAAATATAAACAGCAGAAGCAATGAAGAAATTAATAAATTATTTTCCAAAGCCAATAAGCATACTGTTTAGTTTTTGCCTAATATTGTTATCTTTATCATCATCGCGAGCAGAATCTAAACCAGAAAAAGCGGATTCTGACTCTCAAGAAAAAATTGTCTTCTTGGATGACTTTGACCCCCCAGGAGACGATAAACCTAAAGATACAAGAGTCGGTGGTTCTCGCGATGGAGCTAGGTGTAATCATAACGAACAGCCTATACAGGCTTTAATGCCGCAAGGTAATTTTGGTTTAACCCTCAAAGAACAACCTGCTATTTATTTCTATCTACCCCAAACTCCTGCTACACAGGTTGTTTTAGCCATACAAGATGAAGCAGGTACAGAATACAATAAGGCTTTTTTACCCATAGAAACCAATAACAATATTGCCAGTTTTTCCTTACCAAAGGACAAAATGACTTTAAAACCAGGTAAAAACTATCAGTGGAAAATCTCTGTTATCTGTGGCGAACATCTCAAACCAGGAGATCCAACTTTTTCAGGTTGGGTACAACGAGTCGAACCAACAAATACCCAAAAACAATTAGCAGCTAATACTAATAACGAAAAAATACGCACTTTAGCTGAACAGGGTTACTGGTACGATATGTTGGATGCTATCTCAACCAATAATTCTTTAGCTAACTGGCAACAAATTGTAGAATTAGGTTCAAATTATCAGTAGAGTCAAAGTTACCTAATTGAGATCGCTTTTCTTCTCTAATTCTGATAGATGTGTCTCTAAATCTCAACGATCAACCAATTTTTCAATTAATTCTTGATTTTGCTGACTTTCCCCCTGTTTTAATAATTCAAAAGCTACTTTGCTCGCTGTAGGTTGTTCTTGAGAAACCATTGTTAACTGCTTGACAGTTTCTTCTAACTGCATTGTGGCTAACTGTTTTTCGGTGGCTATGGTAATCACAGCAGAAGCAAAAACAAGGGAGATCGCCATAGGTATAATTGGCAACCACCATCCCTGTAAAAAAGCTAGGTAAGTAATTAAAATCGCACTGATAATTGTAGCTATAATTACGATCGCTTTTACCCAAATAGATCTTAACCACCAACTTAAATAAGCACCGAGTAATGAACTCAAGAAGATACATAGCCATTCTCTAGCTTCTGATATGGTACATAGCATTTCCCTACCATCAATTGCTGCGCTTAATATTTGAGCGACAATATTTGCGTGAATAGTCACCCATGCCATTTGATTGTCAACTCCCTTTTTCCAGCGACTATAGGGAGTACGAGAAAGATCGCTGATTGTCGATGCTGTCGAACCAATTAAGACAATGCGATCGCGAATTATTGCTGCGGGAATTCGATCTTCTAACAAATCGGAAATAGAAAGGCGATCAAATGTCGCTAAATTACCTTGATAGTTAATTAAAGTCTGATAACCTCCTGCATCAGCGCGAACATAACCACCATCATTTGATTTAAAGGGAATTAAAAGAGTTTTACCTAATTTGATATGAGAAGCTTTATTACCTAACGGTTGAGATGTAATAGTTTTGGTTTGCAAGTAGTTTAAAGCTAATTTCAACGCAAAACTGCGACTGACAACGCCATTATTAGTACGGATAGAAAGTAAAGCGCGACGAATGACTTCATCATCATCAAATACCTGATCGGCAAAGCCTACCTGGTTTAATCTATCTAACTGTGGTGGTGGTTGAATTTGTACGCCCACTACTTTTTCAATTCCGAATAGATTCGGGGTAGATTCAAATAATTGCTGCAATTCTTGATTGCCTGGAAGTACAGGTAAATCTCGATATAAATCTAATCCAATAACTCTAGGTTGCAGACGAATTAAATTATCGAGCGATCGCGCTAAAATTCGATCTGATAGAGGAAATTGACCGATATTTTGAATATCCGACTCGTCAATTGTAATGATCGTAATACGAGATGGATAGTCAATGATAGGGCGTTGTTGAAAATATAAATCTAATGCCGTTAATTCTAATCCTTGTAAACCGCCTATCGAACGTAAAAATATTACTAGTATAAAAACTGCGATCGCACCTATGCCAATCCGACTTTTGGGCAAACGTAGCTGCTTCACTTTCTGATTAGCAGTTTGACGAGCTATAGTTAACAAACGATGGGCTTCTCGTACTGCATATAGTGCAAATTGAGCTTTTTCCCGTTCTAGTTCCGCAAGAACTAAGTTTTGTTCGGTTTCTTGCTGTGCTAATTGTTGGCTAGCAGCTAAAAAGCGATAGTCTAAGTCACTTAATTGTTTAGCTTCAGCCCAAGCTAAGGCTTCTTTTAATGCTAGACCTCTAAGTAAATTCTCTTCCTGACGATTTTTTAACCAAGCATTAAAGTTAACTCCGTATGGACGTAAATTCTCTAACTGCTGCGCTACCCACTGAGAATTGAAAACTTCTTGATAAATGCGGTTTTTAACTTTGAGGTAGTTATTTTGCTTAACTACTAAACCAGATAGTAATAACTCTACTTGTTCGCAACTATCATCACTCTTTACCGAGCCAACTTGCAAAATTTGTTGATAGATACCGAGTAATCGTCCTACACTTCTGGGATTATATAAAAGGCGATCGCGAATCGTTCTTAAATGTTCTGGTTCATCTTGAGATTGCCAGTTGTTTATAATATATTGATGAATAATATTATTAACAGTATTTTCAGATTTGAACGGCTTGCCATTACTTGTAGATACAAGTAACTGACATAGCTTTTGGGTCAAAAAAGGTTGTCCTTCAGTCCAACTTAAAATCTCTTGCATAACTGCATGAGGATTGGCGAAATTACCGCCTAAGCCTGCTATTAATGGTTCTACTTCGTGGATTTGAAAACCATTAAGTGCGATCGCACGACCGATATTAAACGGGGTAAGATTTTTGTTCCTAATCAAATCCCCAGGGGTGATCACTCCGAAGAGTGCAAAAGTAATCCTTTGATATTTTGAATTAATTGCTCTTTGGTTGTAGCAATAGCGAATTAGAGCAAAGAAATCATCAACAGGAAAATCTAGACTTTGAATGCGATCAATTTCATCAATAAAGACAAATATTTTTTGATGAGGAAAACAATTCAACAACAATTCAATAAATTCTCCCAACCTCTGTAGATAAGAAAATTCTTGCTTTTTCCACCAGCTTTTAAAATCGACTGTATTTACTAAACCAAGTCCCATCCATAATTGGGCAACAAAACCTTTGTACCATTGCAAAGGTGTCGTGAATTCACTGCCAAGATAAGTAAGATCAATACTAACGCCAAGATCTCCTTCTGCTTCTAGTCTATGTAGAGTATTTACAAGCAAAGAAGATTTTCCCATTTGACGAGAATTTAGTACATAGCAAAATTCTCCCTGTTGTAAAGCATAAATAAGTTCTCTATCAGCGAGTCTAACAACATAACTCGGTGCATCTTTCGTCAGACTACCTCCAACTTGAAAAGCGCGATCGAGCATAAGTTAAATTTTGCACCTTAGTTTATGTAAAAAATAATAACTACCACCCAAGGTAAATAATAAAGCCGTAGTTGCCAGCAAGGTTTTAACTAAAAATAATTTTGGTTTGGCAGCTTTTTCAATAAAATCATCAGCATATTTATCGATTTTGCGATCAATTGTCTGAATTCTGAAGATTTCCGCCACTTTATGACAGCAAATTTTTGGAGTAAAGCGGGAAATATCTCTATCCTTACTGACTACTGACAAGAATTAATGCCTTTGACTACTTAACCAAACAAGCTGCAAATAAATGAAATGTCGTAAGACGTTGTGAACTAGATTAACAATAAAGTTGGTAAGTCGTTGAGTTAAACTAAGCTTCATCTCTTTGGCTTAGTTTAACTCAACCCTGATACAGGGTGACGTGGTGTTTGTCCCAGAACAATAAAATCTGTTTGACAGCACCAAGATCAACAGAACCAGGGTCTCAAATTAGAAAGATCATCAAATTGGGACAACATTTGTGGCACATGGTCCTTTCTTACCTTGTCCAATGTCGTATTTTACTTTCTGACCCTCTGTTAGAGTTGTATCACCTCCACCTTGGATTTCAGAAGCATGCACAAATAGATCTTTTTCACCATCGTCTTGAAGGATGAAACCAAATCCTTTCTCTGCATTAAAGAACTTCACTATACCTGTACTCATTGTTTTACCTCTTAGATTAATATCAGTAGCACCGCAGTATATCGCAAAAATAGTGGTTGAGATTTATCATGTAAATTAGATCGCGTTTGTTGGCTACCTTGATTTTTAGTTTTTTTTCCTGGGAAAGAAGATTTAGAGACATTTTTCTTAATTAAACTAGGTTTTTAGGGGCATGGTTAGAGTGAACTGAACAATCATCTTCTCTAAATTCAACATTTAACTTAACAATTAACTCGGTTGCCAAATACAACCGAGTTTTACTTATTATCGCTGTTGAATTTTTAAACATATTTTATGGACAAAATTCCCCAATTGTTCTCGATCGCTTGATAAATTCAGAACTATAGAGAAAATTGGCGTTGGTAATTTGATGTATGACGTATAAAATGTTTCGGTTCGTAGCTATTAGCTGTTAGCTTTTGAGAAATCTGTATCCAGCAGATGAACCTAATTTTCATACCCTGATTTACCAACGCCGAATATTTTAATCCCACTACTTTATTTTTAAGTGAAAAATCAAGACAGGATATGAAGAATATCACTAGTTTTACTTTAGACAATCCTAGTTATTCAGTAAAGCAACTTTTCTACGAAGATGCACCAGTACTGCAAAAACTGTACGAACAATGCAATGATTTTGCTATTCTCACCGATGGAGTGGCATTTTCTCCTACGGCTGCTAGGGAAGAATTTGATACTGTACCAGAAGGAAAAACACCAGCGGATAATTATATTTTTGGTTTGTGCGATTCGCAGGCTAGGCGCAAGCCTAATCGCCATAATACATTGATAGGAATGCTTGCTGCTTACCAAGAATATCCCGATAAGCAAACTTGGTGGTTGGGAATGATGATGCTTGCACCCAAATACAGAAATAAAGGATTGGGAACAGATTTTTATCGAGCCTTTGAACGCTGGTTGTTATCTCAAGGGATACAGCAAATATCTCTCTGTGCGATTGAAGCCAACTCTTTGGCATTAGAATTCTGGTTCAAAATGGGATTTAGCATAACTCGTACAATCCCCGCAAAACAATTTGGAATTAAAAACCATAAAGTATATGTGTTCAATCGTACTGCGATTAGGCTTACGCCTAGCCTACGGATCGCAAAATCCTAAACCTTTCCCTATTCCCTATTCCCCAAAACCATGAAATCAACTAAAACATATTGGAATTCCTTAGCCCAAGAAAATAATGCACTCTGGGAAGTAATTGAGGGTTCGGACGGTAATCTTACCCAATTAACCATCGCCGAAGATCCAGAGACAGGAGACTATACCCGATTGACCAAATTCAAAAGCGGTTATTCCACCGAAGTCTTTGGTGCAAAAGTTCATGATTATCCCGAAGAAATATTTGTCGTTTCAGGGCGTATATACGATGAAGCGTTCGATATGTGGCTTGAACCTGGATACTATGCTAGCAGACCACCAAGAGAAGTTCATGGTCCTTTTGTTGCTGATGGTGACGTAGTTATTTTAGAAATATCTTTTCCCAGCCAATCTATTACCAACAATGAAAACAGTTAAAGTCTTCTTTTGCCTTTAACCAACCCCAAATATCTATCTCGCTATTTTTGAGCAATGGTATGATCTGCGCGAGGTTATTAACTGAATTATGCGATCGCACTTTTGGAAAAGCAAGGTCACAAAATTAAGTAGGTAATGCTGTAGCAATAATCTGAGTCAATTCTGCTTCTGTCCAAGGTTTATGAATACAGGCATGGAGATCGGCTTTTCCTTTAGCTTTGGCGATTCCATCTTCGTCAGCTTGACCTGTTAACATTACCTTGACAATATTCGGAAAACGCTCGTGGATCTCGATTAGAAATTCATCCCCTTTAGTTCCTGGCATTAACCAGTCAGAAACAATTGCAATAATTTTAATATTATCTTCGTGTAATTCTTTAATGACTTCCCAAGCTTCTTCGGCACTTTCAGCTATTTCATAGATAAAGCGATCGCCAAATTTTCGCCTCAGCTGCTCTTTCAAACTATCTAAAATAATAACTTCATCGTCAACACATATAATTGCTAATTCAGACATATTAAACAGCTTAACTTCTTAAGAACTTATTGGTTGTTTATTTTTAATCGGTAGCCAAATCCTAAATTTAGTACTCCCAGGCTCGCTTTCTAAATCAATACTACCATTGTGCTTATCAATAATTTTTTTACTGATATGTAATCCCAACCCGCTTCCTTCTCCTACAGGTTTAGTAGTATAAAAGGCATCAAAAATTTTGTCTTTAATTTTATCAGGAATACCTGAGCCAGAATCACTAACTTCTACTACAATTCCCTGGTCTTCTACTTTGGTTATTAGTATTAGTACTCCCCCACTATTCATCGCTTGAATACTATTATGAATTAAATTAGTCCAGACTTGAATTAGTTCGTCAGGATAACAAAAAATTTCTGGTATTTCTTGATACTTACGAATGATTTGAATATTTTGCTTGATTTGATTATGGTATATTTCTAATACTGTTTCTAAACCATCTTGAATTTGAGATAAGCGTTTTTCTTCGCCACTATCAAAGTGAGCATAGTTTTTTAAAGCAAAAACAACTTTAGAAGCTTTTTCTACTGAAGTTGTAATAGTTTTATTGTTTCCTAATAAACGAGTTAAATTATAGGCTAGATTCAAAATCCATTCTACGTTATTGTGGTGCAACAAAGACATAATATTATCAATATCTTGGTCATTAACAATGCCAGTATCGATCAATATATCGGCATTGTTTCTAGCATTATTAATATTATTTTTTTTAAGCTTATCCATAATTTTGCGTTTAAAAGGACGTTTCTCGCTAGAAGAATAAATTGGCTTACTTTCCATAGCTTTATTTAAGAATTCAAAGAAAATATTCTGTTCTTCTTTATTTAAATATTCAGATAGTTTGGGTAACTCAGAGATTGCATTCCTTAAAGCTTTAGTATTATTACCAGCTGAAGCTTGAATTGCACCCAAAGGAGTATTGATTTCGTGAGCTACTCCTGCGACTAATTGTCCCAAAGCAGCTAATTTCTCTTGCTGAATCAACTGTTGTTGAGCAAGTTTTAGCTCTTTGATAGTTATTTCTAAGTCTCTAGTTTGTGACTTTAACTGATGAACATATTCTGCCTGTTGTAAAGCTATAGCTAACTGACTTGATATTTGCATCATCAAATCAATCTCCGAAGCATACCAAACTCTCGTACTATCGTTTTGGTATGCACCAAGTAAACCCCAAAGTTGTTTGCCTTGAAAAATTGGCATCAATAAATAAGCTCTTGCCTGATATTTTTCTAAAGATTTTATATAGCAGTCTGGAAAACCTTTGGTATATATATCATCTACCGCCGTAAATTTTTGTCCGCGTGCATATTTTCCTCCCTGAGTTTCTTGCAAAAAACTATCTGGTTGTAGAATATCTCCTTGAGTCCAATCCCTCAAAAGGCAACGATCAAGTTGAATACGATCGCCTTTTAAAACTTGATCGTTCTGTTGTTCTTTGAGCAAAGAAACCCAACCGCTAGTAACCGACTCTGCAACTATTTGACCGCTCCAATCAAAATTAAATTGATAGATCACTAAGCGATCGCACTTTAACGATCTCTGTAATTCTTGAGTAGTTACTTTAAAAATTGTCTTGATATCTTGAGAGCGACGAATTTTGTCAACGATATTTAATGTCACCTTCGCTCTGTCTGCTGTTGTTGCCTCAATTTGCGATCGATAATTATTCATCTAGTGAAAATTTAATAAAATCATAAATCTAGTTTGTCTCAAGATATTTTTAACAGCAAGATCTAGAGCATGTCTTCGATTGGAGTAAAGAATGCTTTTGAAATGATAATTTCCACTAAGGTTTTGGGAACTCCTAAAGATAAGGGTTGTTTAATCTATTAATTAAGTTTTCAATCCGATTAATTCTTTGAAAATCACAGGTCAAATTCGCTTAATCAATGATTTTGTCACCTGAATCGATTTAACTATGGATAAAAATCTAGCTGGAAATTTTGTTATCTCTCAGCAAAATATATTTTGTAGTTCTCTGACTACTAAGACAAATAAAACAAGATCGGCAATTATATGCATTGATGATGAGCCGATAATTTTAAGTAGTTTGGGAGAACAGTTAAAACGCTCTCTTGGTCAACAGTACGATATTGAATTGGTTGGTAGCAGTGTAGAAGCGATCTCTCTGTGTGAAGAGTTAACTGCCGAAGGGATTAATATTTCCGTAATTATTTGCGATCAAATCATGCCAGCAATGACGGGAGATAAATTATTAATTGAGCTACACAATCTGTATCCCCGTAGTTTAAAAATTTTATTAACTGGACAAGCTAATGCAGATGAGATCGGCAATTTGGTTAATGCTAGCGCTCTCTATCGCTACGTGAGCAAGCCTTGGGATGAAACCGATCTTATTTTAACGGTAAAAGAAGCTCTAAAACGCTATCAGCAAGAAAAACAGTTAAGTGAGCAAAATGAAACTTTACTGCAGATTAATCAACAGTTAGAAAATTTAATTTCTTTGCTGAGAACTACTCTAGAAGCTACTGCCGATGGCATTTTGGTTTTAGATAATAGCGGTAAGATTATAAAATACAATCAAAAATTTATTGATATTTGGGGACTTCCCAGCTCCGATATTCTCGATCGCAAACAAATATCGACTCTAATTTTACAAGAATTAACCGAACCCTTCGCCAACGATCTAAAAGACAGATATACGCAGTTTGCTTGGGATAATTATGACTGTCTGAAACTTAAAAATGGTAAAATTGTCGAGTGCTATTCCCAAATACAACAGCAATCAGAAACGATCTCAACTCAAGTTTGGAGCTTTAGAGATGTCACCGAACATAAAAAGGCTCAAGATATTATTCGACATCAGGCTTTTCATGATTCTCTCACCAACTTACCCAACCGTACTCTATTTGATCGCGAATTAGCAAAGGCTTTGAGTAGAGTTGATCAGACTCAAGAAATGCTGGCGGTAATGTTTTTAGATTTAGATCGCTTTAAAAGCATCAATGATACTCTGGGTCATGCTGTGGGAGATTTACTACTCAATAGCGTAGTTGAAAGATTAAAAAAGTGTATTAAAGACAAGGATATTATTGCTCGTTGGGGAGGAGACGAATTTACTCTCCTGTTACCCGAAATCAACAGCAGAGAAGATGCAAGTAAAGTTGCTGAAAGAATTTTGACTGCTCTCAAACCTAGTTTCGATTTAGCAGGATATCATCTACATATCACTAGCAGCATTGGGATTGCGGTTTTTCCTGATGATGGTGTTGACGCTGAGGGTTTATTAAAAAATGCTGATGCTGCCTTATATTGGGTGAAAGAAAAAGGTCGTAATAATTATCAACACTACACTCTCAAGTTAAATTCTCAGGCTCACGAACTATTAAATCTAGAAAATAATTTACATCATGCTTTAGAAAACCAAGAATTTGTTCTGTATTATCAACCTATAGTTGAAGTAGTAACCAATAAAATTATCAAAATGGAGGCTCTGCTACGTTGGCAGCATCCCCAATTAGGCTTAGTTTCCCCCGATCTATTTATTCCGATTGCTGAAGCAAATGGTTTGATAATTGCGATCGGAGAGTGGGTGCTGCAAACTGCTTGCGCTCAAACTAAAACTTGGCAAGAAATGGGTTTAGATTCTTTAAAAATTGCGGTTAATTTATCAGCCCGTCAATTTTATAACGACGATTTAGTACAGACAGTTAAACAAGTTTTACAAACAACGAACCTAGATCCTCGTACCTTGGAACTAGAAATGACTGAGACAGCGACGATGCGAAATACCGCTTTAGCCAAGGGAATACTGCTAGAGTTGAATGCTATGAAAATTGACTTGTCGATTGACGATTTTGGTACGGGTTACTCTTCTCTTAGCTATCTCAAAGATTTTCCCTTCAACACTCTGAAAATAGATCGCTCTTTTATTATGGATTTGAGCGTCAATTCTCACAATCTAGCTATTATCAATGCGATTATTGCTTTAGGCAAGAGTCTCAATCTACAAATCGTTGCCGAAGGCGTAGAATCTAGACAACTTAAAAACTTATTAGAAACTTTACAGTGCACCCAAATGCAGGGTTTCTTTTTTAGTCCACCTCTCAATGCCATAGAAGCCACCAATCTGCTATTACAGTCTGCCAATATCACCCAATTATGCACAAAGTCTAGTGTCTCTGGTACTGCGGTTGAGTATCATAGATAAAGCATAATTCATTATCTGAATATCTTATAAGTAATGAAGGAAAGGTCTGATTCTACGCCTAACATTAGTCCCGAAGCCATAACAGAAGTTAACGGCAAAGCAGAAGTTGAAGAACAATCTTTATCTTTGGCGAAATCGGAACCTAGCGAAACAACCGAAATTAAGCGTACTGCTATTTCTAAGAAAAAACCCAATCGAACAAAAGTCAGTTTTTCTCAGTCCCAATTAATTATTATTACTGTTTTGTTAATGGCCTTGGGCTTATGGTTTCGCCTTCCTTGGTTGGGCTTGACTAGCGCGGTTGCCGCCTTATTTCTCTCTTTAGGGGTAGTATTTACCTCGGTTAAAGGTTGGATTCAAAAATTCCTAACAACCCAAGAAAGAAGGACAATTTTAGCCTTTTTAGGCTTTGTTGCAGCGATCGCGGGTCTTTGTAATTACTTAGGTGTTTATAATAATATTGGTAATTGGTTAAATCAGTTTAAATACGATGAATTTGGCTCTTGGGCAGACTGGATCGGAGCTTTAGGACAAATTTTGATTGCGATACTGGCGGTATATGTCGCCTGGGCGCAGTATGTCATTTCTAAGGATTTAACTATTCAACAAAACCGTATTACCCAACAACAAACCATTGATACTTATTTTCAGGGTATTTCCGATCTCACTCTTAACGAAGAAGGTTTGCTTGAAGATTGGCCCCAAGAAAGAGCGATCGCCGAAGGACGTACTGCCTCAATTCTTTCTAGTATTGATGAAAACGGCAAGTCTAAAGTAATTCGTTTCTTATCTCAGTCTCGTTTATTAACTCCTCTCAAGCGAGATAATCGCCTGGGCAGACCCATGCTCGATGGAAGTGGTGGATACTCCGAAGATCGCCCTTATGGTACAAGAGTCATTGATTTTGGAGTGATGTTAGCGGGAGCTTACTTAGTCAGCCAAGATCTACGCTGGACAGATCTTAGCGATGCCAATATGGTTCGGGCAAATCTTAGCTATTGCGATTTAGTCAAGGCTAACCTTGCTCGTACAGTGCTATATGAGGCTAACCTAGCAGGGGCAGATCTTAAGGGGACTCGGTTGTTTTATGGTTCGGTAGAAACCGCCACTCCTCGTAGCATCACCGCACCTCCAAATTATGAAACAGGAGTACATACAGGGGTTGTCGTAGAAAAAGCCAACTTTTCAGGAGTCAAACGTCTTAGTGACGAACAACGCTACTATATTTGTTCTTGGTGTGGCGAAAAGTCTCGTTCTACTATTCCTGGAGGATGTGAAGGTATTCCAAATAGGTTGGGAAGATAGGGATCGCGACGAGTAAACAGTGTCAAAACTTATTCGTGATTAATTCCCCTAGACTTTAACAGACGCAATCTTTTCTTACGGGCAATTTCCTGTAAGTCTACGTTGCGATCTGTTTCATCAACAATTTCTCCTGTCAGTACTTCCAAAACATCTTCTAAAGTAACTACTCCTGCTACTCCACCGTATTCATCTAAAACCACAGCTAGATGCTCTCGATTATCTTGAAACACCTTGAGCAATTTATCTGCACGGTTAGTTTCGGGTACAAAATGTACGGGACGTTTAAGATTGTCTATTTGGCGATCGCTATTACCAGTAATCATTGCCGTCAGAAGTTCATCTTTGAGCACTAACCCCGTAACGTTATCAATAGTTTCATCAATTACCAAAATTCGGGTATGTTGAGATTTAATAATATCTTGCTGACATTCTTCTAAAGTTTGTTCGCCCTTGAGATAAGTGATAATAATTCGTGGGGTCATTAAATCAGACGCATTGAGGTCGTTTAATTGAAATACCCGTTGAATCATTTCCGCTTCGTCGTCTTCAATTACCCCTTCTTGAAAACCAATATTGGTGAGAAATTTGATTTCTGCTTCATCGGTAGTGGGGATTTTTTGACCTTGGACAAAGGGGGCAGTAACATTTTCTACTAACCAGACTAAAGGTGTAAAAAGAACAGTCAAAAATCGGACGGGAATGGCGATCGCCAAACTGACCTGTTCGGCATAACGTTGACACAAAGTTTTTGGCACAATCTCGCCAAAAACGATAATTAAAAAAGTTAGGATTCCTGAAAATATTCCCAACCAACTACTACCAAGGATTTGCGTAGTCAGACTACCAATCACAATACTGCCAACAATATTAAAGATATTGTTGAGAATCACAATTGTCGCAATCGGTCGATTTATTTTGAGGCGAATGCTTGCCAGTGCCAAGGCAGCGGGTTTCTTGGATTGAGCCAGCTGTCTTACTTTAATTGGAGAGATAGACAACAAAGCCGTTTCAGACCCAGAACAGAAAGCCGAACCAAGCAAAACTGCGGTGACGACAAGAAACAGAGCAAGCATATTTTAAAATAATTATTCACCTCTAATATAATTCAAAATTACGTTTGGTGGTAATTGATTTGAGGTAAGTAGTTTATACCGCTATTTGTTCGATGAGTTTGTAGTCGAGCAGTTTTTCTGGACTAGCGGTAGAATCTGGCAAACAATAAATAGAGCCATCAGCAGCTAAATCATAGTACAAAACCTCTGTACTAATGGTTTCTGCCGTACCATCGGCTTTTTGAGCAATCAATTGCCAAGAATCAGAAACTAATCGGGAGTATTTGCCTTGATAACTAATTTACTTACCCTCTTCATCAACTAAAACCTCGACTGCTAAGAACTTTTTCTCGTTCTGTTCTATTGTTCCCAAGCAGTAAAATTTCTGATCTGTTTATATTAGTTATTCCCAATCTAAAGAAAACATTAAGTACAACTTTTGATAGAGATCGTCAAGACTTTCGTTACATAACTTGACAAAACTAGTTACATTAGTTAGTATAGTTACATGGATGAAGAAACACATTATTTTTTTCTCGTTTCCATCCAGTCTTAGAAATAGGACATT